>PJUB01000014.1_pt1 | contig 328693 bp, 315 predicted proteins | sample 1512141 | NCBI WGS metagenome assembly PJUB01 (sample SAMN08177677, study PRJNA422409) | Soil metagenome, whole genome shotgun sequencing project. | isolation source: Soil enriched on filter paper: alkali lignin treatment | place: USA: Madison | collected 2015-01-15
ACCACCCGAAGCAAGGCGCTTTTGCAAACCCTCGCCCCAGACAAAACCCCGAAAATCCAGTCTCCGAAGCCCGTCGGGCCAGCCCGTCTCCGAGCGAGGCGGCGATATACGTCCCGATTTTCCCGGTGGCAATAGGCAAAGGCGGCTTTCCCGATCTATCCACAGATCGGACGCTTATGCACAGGGCGGGGCCGCCCTACCCCGCCGCTATATAGGTGCGCAGGCTTTCGGCTTCCTGCGTAGCCTGGGCGATCTGGCATTTGACCACGTCTCCGATCGAGACGACGCCGGCCAGCCGCCTGTCCAGCAGCACGGGGAGATGTCGGACTCGCCGGTCCGTCATGCGCGCCATCAGCGCCTCCACCGTTTCGGCCGGATCGGCGAAGACCACTTCGCTGGTCATGTAATGAGAGACGGGCCGCTTCAGCGCCTCGGGACCGTCGCGGGATATGGCTCGCACGATGTCGCGCTCGGACAAAACACCCGCCACGCCGTCGCCTTCACAGACGATCAGCGCCCCGACCTGGCGGCGCTCCAGTTCGGCGCAGGCGTCATTCAGCGAGGCGTCAGGCGCCAGGGTGAAGACCGCGTCTCCCTTGCCCTTGAGAATCTCGGCGACCAGCATGGCGACTTCCTCCTTATGGGCAGGCCGTCGTCCGCGTGTCGCGGACCGGCCGCAAGATGGAAGACAGGTTCGCTCAGACTCCGCCGATAGGCAAATCACGGCGTGCGGCGAACCACCCGCCGATGGGGCCGATGGCGACGATGCCGAACAGGAAGCCGACCGCGTGCGCCTCCCAGGCGATGCGGGTGCCGTCCGCGCCGGGCGCAAGGCCGATCAGGCCCACAATGAGATTCACCGCCATCCAGGCGGCCGAGGCCCGCAACACCATGGGATGGAACAGAGGCAGGACGCGTCCATGCCCGCCCATCAGCCGGGTCGCGGCGCCGATCAGACCGAAGACCGCGCCCGAAGCCCCGACCAGCGGCGCCATGCTGTTCGGATGCACCAGCCCATAGCCCAGCGCCGCCACGGCACCCGCCGCTATATAGAAGAGAATGAAGACCAGCGGCCCCGGCCCGCGCTCCATCAGCCGGCCGACCGGCGCGCCGAAGGCCAGGGCGCCCACCGCATTCATGGTCACATGGGCCCAGCCGCCGTGCAGCAGCATGGAGGTGAACAGGCCCGCCCACTGTCCGCGCCACAGGTCCGCAGGGACGAAGGCCATGGAGAGTCCCTGATCGGGAAGCCGCTCCTGCAGATAGAAGAGCACCGGCATGGAAGCTGCGATCAGCAGGGGCAGGAAGGGCGCGTTGAAGATCTTTTCACGCGGCGGCCGCGGCGAACGGGCGTCAGATTGGGACATTCGCCCTTGATGGGGCCAGTCGCATCCGATCTCAAGACGCCGTTTTGCGCCAATACGACACTGAAATCGTATGGCACGGTCATTGCGTGAGCCGTTCCAGAAGATTTCGGGAGCGCCTTATGTCGTCTCATAGCCTGACACTCATGACCGTAGCGGCCGCCGCCGTGCTGGCGGCCCTGCCCGCCGGTTCGGCTGTCGCACAGTCGACCGGCTCGGCCGGCGCAGGCCAGTTCCAGGCCGGCTACGGCGCCTCGCGCTACACCACGGCGCAGGCCAGCCGCGGCACCACCCGCGACGCCAACGGCAACCGCCTGGTCGTCGACGGCATCATCCAACAGAACGGCACCGCCTATTCACGCAGCGACAGCAGCTCCTCGTCCAGCCATTTCAGCGGCGGCGTCGGCTCCGGCACGAACATCGGCGGCTCCACCGCCATCGGCAACAACCTGAATGTGGTCGTCCAGGGCAACCGCAACACGGTCGTCGTCAACTCCACCCAGACCAACACCGGCGACATCAACGCCGGCACCACCCTGAACGGGCCGCGTCCATGAAGATCTCCGCCATCCGCCGTTCGCCCGTCCGAGCCCTGGGCTGCGTCGCCGCCGCCGCCGCCCTGCTGGGCGGTTGCGTCAGCACCACCGCCGGTCCGTCGGGCCAGTACGCCAAGCCGATCGGCAACGCGCCGGTGACGTCGAACCCGACGCCCTATTCGACCGCGCTGTACTGCCTGGCCGACTATGCGCGCCGCTACAACCTGCCCTCGCCGCGCATGGCCGTGGGTCGGATCAGCGACTACACCGGTTCCATCTCCTCGGACGGCGGTCGCCAGATCACCCAGGGCGCGTCCCTGATGGCCAACACCGCCCTGGCCAAGGCCGGCGCCCGCATCGTCGAGCGCTATGACACCTCGGTGTCCGAGCTTGAGCTGCGCTACGCCAACAACAAGCTGATCGGCGACGACGTGCCGAACGGCGCGCCCCAGGACGCCGCCTTCCGCCGCATCCTGGCCGGCCAGGTGCCGGGCTCCGACTTCTATGTGGTCGGCGGCATCACCGAGGTGAACTACAACATCCGCTCGGGCGGCTTCGACATCGCCGGCGGCGAGGTGGAGCAGAACGGCGGCTCGGGCCTGATCACCGGCAAGGTCTTCGTGATGAACGTCGCGATCGACCTGCGCCTGGTGCAGACCACCACCCTGGAGGTCGTGGACGTCGTCTCCTATCAGAAGCAGATCGTCGGCCGCGAAGTGTCGGCGGGCGTCTTCGACTTCCTGAACGGCAACGTCTTCGACATCTCGGCCGGGTCCAGCGGCCTGGAGCCGGTCCAGCTGGCGGTTCGCGCCCTGGTCGAACGCGCCACGGTCGAGTTCATGGCCAACCTCTACGGCGCCCCCGGCCCCGAAATCTGCCTCAACCCCGCCAACGACCCGCTGGCCGACAGCCCTGTGGGCCCGACCGGCGGCTACTATCCCGCTTACGCAAACACGGACACGAACAATGGCCAAACTCGCGCCGACCCGTCTCGCTGGCACGATCGCCGCGACAGCGCTGTGCGTCGCGGCGGCCGCTGAGGCCCCCTTCGCTCAAGCTCAAGCCCAGGATCGCGGTCTGGTCCTGAATGAACAGCTCAACCTAGGCGACGTCATCAGCGGTCAGCGCCTGAACGTCGTCAACGTCAGCGACAACGTCGCCGTGTCGAACGCCGCCATGGGCAACGCCCTGTCCGGCGGCGCCGAGGGCCGCGCCGCCGACATCCGCTCGACCCAGGACATGCAGGGCACCGCCGTGGCGGACACTTCCCTGACGCTGCGCGGCGACACGGGCTATGTGAACAGCGTGACCCAGGCGCGCGGCAACTATCTGGCCGGAACCGCCGTCAACACCGGCATCGACGTCGACGCCGGCCAGAATCTGAACGGCGACGTCACGGCGCGCAGCCAGATCGTGGAGACCGGCGCGCGACTGAACTACGGCGGCCACGTCTCGGCCGACGCCATCGGCAACACCGTCGCCCTGGGCACCGGCGGCACGGGCGAGCAGCGCGGCGCCGTTACCGGCCGCACGAACCAGAATTCGACCGGCGGGATCTACGCCGAGAACGAAGCCCGCTTCACCTACGCCCCGGCCCCTGCCGTCTTCAGCAGCCAGGCTTCGGCCAATGCGGTGCAGGCGACCTCGACGCCGAACTCGCACCAGGAGCTGGCGGTCAGCCAGAACGCCTCGGGCGCCGGCGTCACCGCCTGGACCGGCGTGTGGGCGGGCAACGCCTGGGACATCGCCGGACGCAGCCGCGCCGCCTCCAACCAGGCCGCCTTCTATAACCAGGGCGGTTCTCTGGTCGTGGACGTGGATCAGCAGAACTCGGCCGAGGTGCTATCGCGAACCGAGCTCAGCTCCTATGACTTCGGCGCCGCCTATTCGACGGCCGAGGCCGTGGGCAACGAGGTCCATGCCGGCAACAACGACATCTACGTCAACATCAACAACACCCAGCTGAACACCGGCGGCGTCACCGCCAGCGCCGGCTTCACGGGTCAGAACGGTTATGACGCCTATGTCGGGGCCAATGCGGCGGGCAACGCCGTCACCGGCTTCGCCTGCTCGACCTGCGGCGGCGATCTGAACGCGCGCAACAGCCAGACCAACATGGGCGACGTGCGGGCCACGGCGACCACCACCATCAACGGCTGGGGCCGCAACGTCGTCGCCGGCGCCAACGCCGTCGGCAATACGGCGAGCTTCTACGTCACCCGCCCCTGAACGAAGGTCGCGGATTAACTTTCGGTAACTTGAGGCAGTCAAGTTCGTTTGTCACCGTAAACAGGCGCGAAGCTGAAGAAGCTTCGCGCCTGTCATCACGTGCAGGGCCGCAATCAGTCCCGGGGGCCGCCCGCTCGCACGTCGCGGAGACTACCGAATGCGATCCCCTCGTCGCCTGCTTCTGCTTGCCGCGTCCAGCCTCGCCCTGATGGGCGGCGCGGCGCTTCCCGCCCTCGCCCTGACGCCGCCCTCGGCCGTCGCGGCGCAGGACGCGCAGCCCTCCAAACCCTGGGCCCAGGCGGCCAGCGACATTCCCGCCGACCCGGCCGTGCGCTTCGGCGTCCTGCCCAACGGGATGCGCTACGCCATCATGAGGAACGCCACCCCGCCGGGCCAGGCGTCGCTGCGCCTGCGGATCGCGGCCGGCTCCCTGATGGAGAATGAAGACCAGCTGGGTCTGGCCCACTTCATGGAGCACATGGCCTTCAACGGCACGACGAACGTGCCCGAGAACGAGCTGCTGCGGATTCTGGAGCGTCTGGGTCTGGCCTTCGGGGCCGACACCAACGCCTTCACCAGCTTCGACCAGACCGCCTATACGCTGGAGCTGCCGCGCACCAACGACGAGACCGTCGACACCTCGCTGCGGATCATGCGCGAACAGGTCTCCGAAGCCCTGATGAAGGCCGAGGACATCGACGCCGAGCGCGGCGTGATCGAGGGCGAAGAGCGGCTGCGCAACACCCCCGCCCTGCGCTCGCTGAAGGCGCAGATCGCCCTGCTGGCGCCGGGCCAGCGGCTGTCGAACCGCCTGCCCATCGGCGACCTCAGCATCATCCGCAGCGCCCCGCGCGAGCGCTTCGTCGAGTTCTACGAAGCCTATTACCGCCCCGAACGCGCCACCATGGTGGCGGTCGGCGACTTCGACGTCGATCAGATGGAAGCCAAGATCAAGGCGACCTTCTCGGACTGGACGCCCAAGGCCGCCGACGGTCCCGAGCCCGATCTGGGACAGGTGGCCCCGCGCCAGCCCGAGACCCGCATCCTGGTCGAGCCGGGCGTGCAGTCCTCGGTCCAGCTGAACTGGATCCGCAACCCGGACCTTGATCCCGACACGGCTTCGGAACGTCGCGACGCCCTGCTGCAGAACCTGGGCATGGCCGTGCTGAACCGCCGCCTGGGCGAACTGGCCCGCGCCGACAACCCGCCCTTCATCGGCGCCGGCGGCGGCCAGGCGACCCTATTCAAGACCCTGGACCTCGGCAGCGTCTCGGCCGCCTTCAATCCTGGCGGCATCCAGCGCGCGCTGGAAACCATCGAGCAGGAGCAGCGCCGTCTGGTTCAGTTCGGCGTCTCGCAGGTCGAACTGGATCGCGAGATCGCCAACACCCGCACGGCGCTGGAAAACGCCGTCCAGGCGGCCGCGACGCGCAGCACCCCGGCCTTGGCCAACGCCCTGCTGGGCGCCGTCAATGACGACCGCGTCTTCTCCTCGCCCGCCGCCAACCTCGCCCTGTTCGAAGCCGCAGTGAAGGATCTCAAGGCGGAACAGGTCAGCGCCGAGGTCAAGCGCGCCTTTGAAGGCCAAGGCCCCCTGGCCCTGGTCATCACGCCCGAGCCGATCGAGGGCGGCGAGGCTGGCGTCACTGCCCTGCTGGAGGCGAGCCGCGCCACGCCGGTGACCGCTCCGGCCGAACAGGCGGCGCTGGAATGGCCCTACGCCGACTTCGGCGCCGCCGCCACGCCCGCCTCGACCACCGAGGTCGCCGCCGTCGGCGCCACCGTCGTCACCTTCCCCAACGGCGTGCGCCTCACCGTCAAGCCGACGGCCTTCAAGGACCAGCAGATCCTGATCTCGGTCCGCACCGGCATCGGCGAGATGGGCCTGCCGACCGACCGCTTCACGTCGCAGTCCCTGGCCCCGATGGTCTTCACCGCAGGCGGTCTGGGCAAGCTGACGGCGGACGAGCTGAACCGCGTCCTGACCGGCAAGATCTATGGCGCCGGGTTCGCCATCGACGGCGACGCCTATCAGTTGTCGGGAACCACCCGCCCGGCCGACCTGCAACTGCAGATGCAGGTGCTGGCCGCCTATCTGACCGACCCGGGCCTGCGCCCCGCGCCGTTCGAGCAGATCAAGGCCGTCCTGCCGCAGTTCATGGCCCAGCAGATGGCCACCCCCAGCGGCGCCTTCAGCCTTCAGGCCAGCGGCCTGCTGGCCAGCGGCGACAAGCGCGAATCCATGCCCTCGCCGGAGGAGATCGCCGCCTTCACTCTGGATGACCTGAAGCAGGGCGTGGTCCAGGGCCTGGCCTCCGGCCCGATCGACATCGTCATGGTCGGCGACGTCAAGGTGGAGGACGCGGTCGCCTCGGTCGCCTCGACCTTCGCCGCCCTGCCCGCGCGCGCGCCGGCGGCCCAGCCGATAGCCGGTTCGGACCAGCGTCGCTTCCCGGCGCCGACGGCCGAGCCGATCCGCCTGACCCACGCCGGTCCGGCGGAGCAGGGCCTGGCCTATATCGCCTGGCCGACCACCGACGCCGTCGCCGACCGCACCGAGTCCCGCAAGGCCGCCATTCTGGCCGAGGTGCTGAAGCTACGCGTCCTGGACGAAATCCGCGAGAAGCAGGCCCTGGCCTATTCGCCCAGCGTCCGCGCCTCGGCGTCCGACGTGTTCAAGGGGTACGGCTCCATCTCGATCACGGCCGATACGGCGCCCGACAAGTTCAGCGCCTTCTTCACGGCCGTCGACGCCATCATCGCCGATCTGCGCGACACGCCGGTCAGCGAGGACGAACTGAACCGCGCCCGCCTGCCGGTGATTGAGTCCCTGCGCCGCAGCCAGGCCGGGAACGAATACTGGCTCGGCCAACTGGAGGATCTGGCCGCCAGGCCCGCCTCCCTGGAGCAGATCCAGACGCACATCAGCGATCTGGAATCCTTCACCGCCGCCGACATCCAGGCGGCCGCGCGCCAGTATCTGAAGCCCGATACGGCGTGGAAGGCCGAGGTCGTCTCGGTCAACGCCGCGCAATAACGAAGAAAGGGCCCCGTTCCGCAAGGAACGGGGCCCAGTCGTTTAGGCCTATCGACGGAGAGTCGATGCCTGACCCTAGACGCCGGCGTCTGTCGCCAGGCTGAACAGCCGGTTCAGAAAACCCGGCCGCCGACCCCGCCGTCCATCATGATCATTCCCGTGGAGGCGGCGCCCTCGACCATTTCCTCGCGATACTCGGTGTAGGTCTCTTCGCGGATCATGGTCAGGACCTTCACGCCGGCGCCGTAGCGGCGCAGCAGCGAACGCTCGTTGCAGTCGCGCGCCGCCTTCTCGGGACGGCATTCCAGACGACCGCCCGCACCGTGCCACAGCGCCTCGCGCTTGTTGCACAGCAGGGTCTCGCCCGGCGCGCCTTCCGCCTCGCTGACCGTCCACTGCAGCTTGGTGCCCGCCAGGCAGCGGTACAGTTCGCCGTCATAGCTGTTGCTGACGTCCCGGCCCGGAATGACCTGGGACGCCGGGTGCGGCACATTGCGGTCGTCGATGCAGACGGCCTGCAGCACGACCTGCTTCTCGATGCGGCGCGATGCGGTGAAGGGCACCTGCACCGCCTGCATCCCGCCCTGGACGTTCAGCCCCTGGATCGTGGTGGGATAGGGCTGATCCACGTTGAAATAGGCCCCGCCCCCGCCGGCGACGATGACGGTCGAAGCCGCGCGCGATCCCGCCCAGGCGCGCGCCGAGGCGTTGGCGCTGGCGTTCGCATTGACGTTCACGTTGACATTCACATTGCCGCCGCCCGAACCGCAGCACGTCGGAGGCGGAGGCGGCAGGCAGCCCCCGCCGCCACAGGGCGGCGTCACCGGCGGACGCGGCGGCAGGCAGCCGCTGGGACCGCATCCGCCGCCGCCCGGCGGGGTCACCGGCGGGGTGATCGGCGGCGAAGGCGGCAAGATCGGGGGGTTCGGCGGCGGAGGCGGCAGGCAGCTCGAAGGCCCGCACTGCGCCGCAGCCGTGTCCGCGAGCGCCATCAGCCCCATGAAGGCCACGGCGCCCGCCAGCATTTTCGTAATCCCTATCCGCATGGGATCGGACTCCTGCATTGATCGTCGGCAGGACTGATGCAAGCGCCGGGCCGTTTCAGGCGTCCGACATTGGGCGGTTTCATCCCCTCCGACGCGAGTTTGCGCCGTTCCGGCTCGCCCATCCCCGGGGCTGTCCCATTGTGAGCCGTGCCATTGTGGTGCGACGGCTCAGCCGATCGGCTTCAGGCCCGTCACATAGCGCCGCCAGTTCTGGACATAGTGCTGCGCCGACATCCGGAGGCCTTCGATCTGACCTTCATCCAATTCCCGCACCACCTTGCCGGGCTGGCCCATGACCAGGCTGTTGTCGGGAATGACCTTGCCTTCAGTGATCAGGGCGTTGGCGCCGATCAGGCAGTTCTTCCCGATGCGCGCTCCGTTCAGAACGACCGCGCCGATCCCGATCAGGCTGTTGTCGCCGATCTCGCAGCCGTGCAGCATGACCTTGTGCCCCACCGTCACCCCCGCGCCGATAGTGAGCGGAGAACCGACGTCGGTGTGCAGGATGCCGCCGTCCTGAATATTGCTGTCGGCGCCGATGGTGATGGGATCGTTGTCGCCCCGCACCACGGCGTTGAACCAGACGCTGGCGCCCGGATGCAGAATCACATTCCCTAGAACAGTCGCGCTGGGCGCGATCCAGTATTCGCCCTCGGGCGGAAGCTGGGGCTTGCTGTCTTCCAGACTGTAAACACTCATCCGTATACCGCCTATCCTTATCGAAATGAAGGCTTTAACCCTTCAGAAACCACGTTAGCATCAGTCTGTTGATGCGATTCGGACGGCCCCATTCGCCCCCGGATCCGAAGCCGGATCAAGCCCGGTCCGGTCAGACGCTGGAGAATACGCTTGGCGTGTTCACGACCCGTCCGGGGACGGCGACGCACCTGCTGCGGCGAAGACCCTGCGACCGTTCGGGACGGCTGCGCGACTTCGGCCCCCACCTCCCCCACCGACGACCAAGGCGAGACCCAGCCGGGCTCGCCTTTTTTCATGCCCTGGAGGCGTCCATGAGCAAACGATCGGCCATCAAGCGTCAGCTGCGCGAAGGCGTGCTGGATTCGCCCGAATTCATTCAGGACGCCAAGGTGCGGCGATTGCCCGCCCGCGTCGGCGGCTGGTCGCCCCTGCCCTCGAACGACGAGCGGGACCAGGGCTATCTCAAGACGCTGAAGCCCAAGTCCGACGGCCAGGCCGAACTGATGGAGGCCGTCGACCACGCCAATCTGGTGCTGGCGCTGGGCCCGGCGGGCACCGGCAAGACCTATCTGGCCGTCGCCAAGGCGGTCGAGGCGCTGGAGGCGGGCAAGGTCGGCCGCATCGTCCTGAGCCGCCCGGCGGTCGAGGCCGGGGAATCGATCGGCTTCCTGCCCGGCGACATGGAGGACAAGCTGGCCCCCTATCTGCGGCCGCTCTACGACGCCCTGTCGGATCGCCTCAGCATGAAGCGGGTCAAGGCGCTGATGGCCGAGGGCCTGATCGAGATCGCCCCCATCGGCTATATGCGCGGCCGCACGCTGAACAACGCCTTCATCGTCGTGGATGAGGCGCAGAACTGCACCTACGTCCAGCTGAAGATGCTGCTGACCCGACTGGGCTGGCACTCGACCATGGTCGTGACGGGCGACCCGCACCAGTCGGACCTGCTGCCCGGCGTGTCGGGCCTGTCGGATATCGCCGACAGACTTGAGGCCGTGCCCGAAATCGCCGTCGTCCGACTGGCCGAACGCGACATCGTGCGCCATCCGCTGGTGGCCAGCATGATCGGAGTGCTGTGACCCCTTTCCGCCTCTGGTGAGAGAAGGAAAAAATAGAGTCCAATTCGTCTGAATCGTCTGAAATCCCCTCTCGGCCCGGATGCAGTCTAGCACAGGGGCCGAGGGGGGATGGTCGATTGTGATCCGGCGACACCGTGCATCATCCGCTGGTGGCGGGCATGATCGGGGTATTGCGCTCCTTGTCCTTCTCCCCTTGCGGGAGATGGTGGCAGGCGAAGCCTGACGGATGAGGGGTTGCGCGACACTCGCCTCGCAACTCCTCATCGGATTTCGGAAAAACCCCTCATCCGGCCCTGACGGGCCACCTTCTCCCACAAGGGGAGAAGGAAGATCGGTCTACGCCCGAACCGCCCGGCTGGCGTCGACGCCCAGGGCGGTCACGGCGGCGGCGGCGATGTGTTCGGCGTTCAGGCCGGCCTGGGCGTACATGGCCTCGGGCTTGTCCTGATCCTGGAAGATGTCGGGCAGGCAAAGGGTGCGGATCTTCAGGCCCGCATCCAGCGCCCCCTTTTCGGCCAGAAGCTGCAGCACGAAGGCGCCGAAGCCGCCCATGGCGCCCTCTTCCACCGTAATCAGCGCCTCATGCTCGCGGGCCAGCCGCAGAATCAGATCGGCGTCCAGCGGCTTGGCGAAGCGGGCGTCGGCGACGGTGGCCGAGACGCCGCGCGCGGCCAGCATGTCGGCGGCCTTCAGCGATTCCTGCAGACGGGTGCCCAGCGACAGGATGGCGACCGAGGTGCCTTCGCGGACGATGCGACCCTTGCCGATCTCCAGCGGGGCGGCCAGTTCGGGGATGTCGACGCCCACGCCCTCGCCGCGCGGATAGCGGAAGGCGCTGGGGCGGTCGTCGATGGCCAGCGAGGTCGAGATCATCGCCGCCAGTTCGGCCTCGTCCGAGGCGGCCATCAGCACCATGCCCGGCAGGGCGCCCATATAGCCGATGTCGAACGACCCGGCGTGGGTCGCGCCGTCGGCCCCGACCAGACCGGCCCGGTCCATGGCGAAGCGCACCGGCAGGGACTGGATCGCCACGTCGTGGACGACCTGATCGTAGCCGCGCTGCAGGAAGGTCGAATAGAGGGCGCAGACCGGCTTCATCCCATCGGCGGCCAGGCCGGCGGCGAAGGTCACGGCGTGCTGCTCGGCGATGCCGACGTCGAAGGTGCGGTCCGGGAAGGCCTGGCCGAACAGGTCCAGCCCCGTGCCGGACGGCATGGCGGCGGTGATGGCCATGATGGTCGGGTCGGCTTCAGCGTGCTTGATCAGCTCGGTCCCGAACACCTTGGTGTAGCTGGGGGCGTTGGAGACGGACTTGGCCTGCTTGCCCGACACCACGTCGAACTTGACCACCGCGTGAAGCTTGTCGGCGCTGCTCTCGGCCGGGGCGTAACCCTTGCCCTTCTGGGTGACGACGTGGACCAGGACCGGGCGGTCGGTGATGGCCGCCGCATTCTTCAGAATGGGGACCAGATTCTCCATGTCGTGACCGTCGATCGGCCCGACGTAGTAGAAGCCCAGTTCCTCGAACAGGGTGCCGCCCACGATCATGCCGCGGGCGTATTCCTCGGCCTTGCGCGCGGCGTCGCGGAAGGGGCGCGGCATGTGGTCGACGAACTTCTTCCCGACCTTGCGGATGTTCTGATAGGCGCCGCCCGAGACCTGTTTGGCCAGATAGGCGCTCATGCCGCCGACGGGCGGGGCGATCGACATGTCGTTGTCGTTCAGGATGACCATCAGCTGGCCGCTGGTGGCCTCGGCGGCGTTGTTCATCGCCTCATAGGCCATGCCCGCCGACATGGAGCCGTCGCCGATGACGGCCACGACGCGGTTGTTCCCGCCCTTGGCGTCGCGCGCGGCGGCGAAGCCCAGCGCCGCCGAGATGGAGGTCGAGGCGTGGGCCGCGCCGAACGGGTCGTATTCGCTCTCGGAGCGCTTGGTGAAGCCCGACAGGCCGCCGCCCTGACGCAGGGTGCGCATCCGGTCGCGCCGTCCGGTCAGGATCTTGTGCGGGTAGCACTGGTGGCCGACGTCCCAGATCAGGATGTCGTCCGGCGTCTCGAAGACGTGGTGCAGGGCGACCGTCAGCTCGACCACGCCCAGACCGGCGCCCAGGTGCCCGCCGGTGACGGACACGGCGTCGATGGTCTCGGCCCGCACCTCGTCCGCCAGCTGTTTCAGCTGGGGAATGTCGAAGCCCCGCGTGTCGGCGGGAAACTTGACGGTGTCGAGAAGCGGGGTGTTGGGCATGGGGATCGGGGGCCTTCAGACGACGGAGCGTCAAACAGTAACCCGCTGAGGGCGGGCGCGTTTCCTATCAGGACCGGCGTTTAAGCACAAAGTCCACGCTGGCCTTGAGGATTTCGGCCTCATGACCGAACAGGTCAAGGTGCGAGCGGGCCTGATCGGCCAGATGCGCGACCCTCTGCCGCGCCGCATCGACGCCCAGCAGGGTGACGAAGTTGGTCTTGCCCAGGGCCGCGTCCTTGCCGCCCGCCGCCTTGCCCATCTCTTCGGCCGAGCCTTCGGCGTCCAGAACGTCGTCCACGATCTGATAGGCCAGACCGATGTCGTGGGCGAAGCTGGTCAGGGCGTGCCACGCCGCCTCATTGGCGTCGGCGACGATCAGCGGGATCTCGAAGGCGTAGGCGAACAGGGCGCCGGTCTTCAGACGCTGCATCCGGGCCACCCCGCCCAGATCGTCGCGCACCCCCATCAGGTCGATCATCTGGCCGCCGGCCATGCCCCGCGCACCGGAGGCGAAGGACAGGCGCCGCGCCAGTTCGCACCGCACGGCCGGGTCGTCGTGCGTCTCCTCGTCCAGGATGATGTCGAAGGCCGCCGTCTGCAGGGCGTCGCCGGCCAGGATGGCGGTCGCCTCGTCATAGGCGATGTGCAGGGTCGGACGGCCGCGCCGCACATCGTCGTCGTCCATCGCCGGCAGGTCGTCATGCACCAGCGAATAGGCGTGGACGCATTCCAGGGCGCAGGCGGCGCGCAGCACGGCGCACTCCTCGACCTCCAGCATCCGCCCCGCCTCGATGGCGAAGAAGGGACGCAGCCGCTTCCCCGGTCCGAGTGCGGCATAGCGCATGGCCTCGGTCAGCCGGGCCTCGGGCCCGTCGGCGCGCGGCAGCAAACGGTCCAGGGCGACGGTGACCACATCGGCGATCTCGGCCACCCGGTCGATGACGGCCTGCTCGGGCGAATTGGCGGCGAGCATGGTCAAAACAGCCTCCCGCCCAGCGGCAGGTCGCGGTCGACGCCGACCAGGACGACATTCCCCTCGGCGTCGGGGAAGCCGAGCGTCAGCACCTCGGACATCACCGGCCCGATCTGGCGCGGCGGAAAATTGACCACGGCGGCGACCTTGCGGCCGTCCAGCTGGTCCAGCGTGTAGTGATGGGTGATCTGGGCCGAGGACTTCCTGACCCCGATGGCGTCGCCGAAATCGATGGTCAGCTTGTAGGCGGGTTTGCGGGCCTCGGGGAAAGGCTCGGCCTTGATGATCCGGCCCACGCGGACATCGACCTTCATGAAGTCGTCGAAGCCGATCTGCGGCGCGATGGCGCTTGCGTCCGACATCAGCCGAACTCGGCCGGTTCGACGCCCTTGGCCTGGCCGTCAGCGCCGACGACGATCTTCTCGACCCGCAGTTGGGCGGCCTTCAGCCGCGCCTCGCAATGGGCCTTCAGCCGTGCGCCCTCTTCATACAGGGCGATGGATTCCTCGAGCGGCGCCTGACCCGATTCCAGGCGCGAAACGATGCCCTCCAGACGCGACAGGGCGTCCTCGAAGCTGAGATCGGCGGGCACGGCGGGGGAGGCGGATGCGTCGGTCATGATGGGCGCAACCTAGAGAGGCGCGCGCGCCGCTTCAACGGCCTTCCTGAGGCCGCGACGTCAGCGCTTCACGAAACGGCGCTGGGACCAGTATTTGAACCCCTGATTGTGCGCCAGACGCCAGCCGTGCGCCTTCAGCCGCTGGCCGACCATGTGGTTGAAATAGCCGTGCGCCAGCACCAGGACATCGTGGCCTTCCGAGGCGCGAGCGATCAGGACGCGCGCAGCCTGATCGGCGCGGACCTCGGCCTCTGCGCGGGTTTCCTGGCCCTCGTGGTGGTTGAAGGCGTGCCACCAGACCCGCGAGATCACGCCCCAGTAGCGCGGCGACAGCTTGATCCAGGACGGAAAGCGCGGCGGCGGCAGGGGGGCCTCGATGAACAGGGCGTCGACCAGCACGTCGCGGCCCGGCGCCACGGCCTTGGCGGTTTCCTGGGCGCGCGGGCGGGTGGAGGCGTAGATGGCCCCCGCCCCTTCGGCGGCGGTCAGCAGGGTCTGCGGCGGCGTCTGTCCCGCGCGAAGCCCGCCGATCTCATAGCGCCCCCACCAGTCGCGATACTGGTCCGAAGTAATCATGCATTTGCGCGACAGGGCCGGCTCGCCGTGACGGGCCAGGGTGATTGCGCCGAAACGGACGCCCGCCTCGACGGCCTGAACGGCCGCGACCGGCGTCTGAACTGCGGATTCGGAATGAGTCATGAGCGCAGGAGAAGTCATAGCACGGGATCAGCCTGTGAAACCAAGGCCTTGGCGTCCCTATACCTCCCCGATTCCAGCATTGGCGCACGCCGCGAACGACGCACATTGGACAAGGGTGGTAGCTCTCGTCGCGCGGCCCTGCAACCACGCAAAGATGACGAGGCCGTATTGAACGGGGGGCCAGGCGTCGAGGCGCGCCTTCTCCCGGCCCTCTCGCGGCGCTATGGGTCGGCCGATGAGCGCTCCCGTGATCCGCCCCGCCCGCCCCGAAGACGCCGCCGCCCTGGCCGTGCTGGGGCGCCAGACCTTCATCGACACCTTCGTCACCGGCTTCGGCATTCCCTATCCGGCCGCCGACCTGACCGCCTTTCTGGACGCCAGCTTCAACACCGAGACGCTCACCACCAAACTCGCCGAACCGGGCGCCGCCTGGTGGGTGGCCGAGCGCGAGGCCGAACTGCTGGCCTTCGCCAACGCCGGGCCGAACACCCTGCCCCACCCCGACGGCCGGGCCAGCCACGCGGAGCTGCGCCGCCTCTATGTCGGCAAGCCGGCGCAGGGCCTCGGCCTGGGCACGAAGCTGCTGAAGATCGCGCTGGAGTGGATGGAAGCCCACACCGACGGCCCCCTGTGGATCGGCGTCTGGAGCGGCAATGAGAAGGCCCAGAAGCTCTACGCCGCCTACGGCTTCGAGAAGGCGGGCGAGTATCAGTACCCGGTCGGCGCCTGGATGGACGACGAGTTCATCTTGCGGCGCGGCTAGGCCGGGGCCAGTCTGAGCCCATGCTCCTGCCCTTTTTCACCGCCCTGCGCGAGGCCAAGGTGCCCGTGTCGCTCAAGGAATGGCTCCATCTGATGGAGGCCATGGACAAGGGCGTGGCCGGGCGCGACGTGGAGGCTTTCTATCACCTGTCGCGCGCCGTTCTGGTCAAGGACGAGAAGCACTACGACCGCTTCGATCAGGTCTTCGGCAAGGTGTTCAAGGGGCTGGAGGGCGTCGGCCCCGGCGAGGAGATCACCGCCGACATCCCCGAGGACTGGCTGCGGCTGCTGACCGAAAAATACCTGACCGACGACGAGAAGGCCCAGATCGAGGCGCTCGGCGGTTTCGAGCAGCTGATGGAGACGTTGAAACAGCGCCTCGAGGAGCAGAAGGAGCGCCACCAGGGCGGCAACCGCTGGATCGGCACGGGCGGCACCAGCCCCTTCGGCCATGGCGGCTACAACCCCGAGGGCGTCCGCATCGGCGGCCCCGGACGTCACGGCCGCGCGGTCAAGGTCTGGGAAAAGCGCGAATACAGGAACCTCGACGACACGGTCGAACTGGGCACGCGCAACATCAAGGTGGCCCTGCGCCGCCTGCGCCGCTTCGCCCGCGAGGGCGCGGCCGACGAACTGGACATCGACGGCACCATCGACGGCACGGCGCGTCAGGGCTGGCTGGACATCCACATGCGGCCCGAGCGGCGCAATACGATCAAGGTGCTGCTGTTCCTCGACGTCGGCGGCTCGATGGACGGCCATGTCCAGCTGTGTGAAGAGCTGTTCTCGGCCGCCCGGACCGAGTTCAAGAACCTGGAGTTCTTCTACTTCCACAACTGCCTCTACGAAGGGGTGTGGAAGGACAACCGCCGCCGCCACAGCGAGCGCATCCCGACCTGGGATCTGATCCACAAATACCCCGGCGACTGGCGCGCCATCTTCGTCGGCGACGCGACCATGTCGCCCTATGAGGTGACCATGCCCGGCGGCTCGGTCGAGCACTGGAACGAGGAGGCGGGCGCCGTCTGGCTGAAACGCGCCCGCGAACAGTGGGACAAGTCGGTCTGGCTGAATCCCGTCCCCGAACGTCACTGGAGCTATACCCCCTCGGTCGGCCTGATCGGCGAGGTGATGGAGCACCGCATGTTCCCCCTGACGCTGGAGGGGCTGGAACGGGCGATGCGGACCCTGGCGCGGTAACGTCCCTGCATCCAAAAGGTCTTCTTCCGGCCTCTGAATGGAGAGGGAGGAACCGAAGATGTCCAGCCAGACCATAAGCGGCGGCCTGTGGGTCGCCGCCTTCATCTCCATGACAGCGTGGGCGGCCGCCGCTCACGCCGAAATGCCGGATGTCCACAGGGAGGCCGCCGCCGACATCGACGCCTTCGTACGGCGAGCGATGACCCACGTCGAGGCGGTTCCCGGCTTGGCCCTGACCGTGGTCGACGGCGATGAAATCCTGATCACGGCCGGATACGGCGTCGCCGACGTGCGCACAGGGGCGAAAGTGGATGCGGATACCGGCTTCTACATCGCTTCAGCGACAAAGGCCTTCACGGCTCTGAGCTTCGCGGCGATGGCGACGCGGGGCGAGACTGACCTGGACGAACCCGTCGGAGCATGGGCGCCCCGGTCGGGCCTGTCGCCGGAGATGGCGCAGGCGACCAGCCTGACCGATCTGCTGAGCCACCGCGCGGGACTGGACAACGAGCCGATCACCTTTCGTGCGGCCTATTCCGGCGAACATTCGCCACAGGTCATGCAGGGGCTGCTGGCCCGAACCCAAGTCAACGCCGAGACTCCGCACGGCGTGTTTCGCTACACCAACCTCGGCTACAATCTAGCGACGATCCTGCTGGAAGCGCAGACCGGCCGGGACTGGCGCGACATGGTCAAGGAGGAGGTGTTGGCGCCCGCCGGGATGAGCCGCACCACCGCGCGGATATCACAGGCTCAGCAATGGGGCGTCGTGGCGGAGGGACATTTCGGCGACGGTCCTACGCCTATGGTCAGCCCCTTGCAGAAGGTCGACGCCACCATGCAATCGGCAGGAGGCCTGATCTCGACCGCCCATGACATGGCGCGCTGGCTGGAGGTGCAGCTCAACGACGGCGTCATCGACGGGCGACGCGTCTTTCCCGAGGGACTGATCGTCTCAACCCACACGTCGCGCGTGGCTCAGGATCGGCGGTTCGGCGCCTATCGCCGCGACGGCTATGGCCTAGGCTGGCAAACGGGACGGTACGGCCGGGACGTGCTGATCCACCACTTCGGCAATTTCGCCGGTTCGCGAGCGCATGTCTCCTTCATGCCCGAACGCCGGATCGGAGTGGCGGTCATGATCAATGAAGACCTGGTTGCGGGCGAGTTGGCCGATATCACCGCCAACTACGTTTATGATCGGTTGGCTGGACGTGCTGATCTGGAAACCGCCTATGAGGCGGAGCTGACCGCACTCGTCCAGCGGCGCGACCAGAGGCGCGCCGCCCTCATCCGCGCCAGAGCTGAGCGTGCAGCAAGACCCTGGCGGCTGTCGCAGCCCAACAGCGCCTATGTCGGGATTTATGAAAACCCCGCCTATGGGACGATGGAGATGATCGAGACGCCCAGCGGACTGGATATCAACATGGGGGTGATGCAGGCGTCGGCAGAGGCCTTCACAGAGGCGGAGAGCCTGCGGGTGGAGCTGGTTCCTTTCCAAGGCCGGGTGATCGTCTTCAACGGACCCGACGCCCTGACCTTCGAGGGCGAGCGCTTCATCCGTCGCCCCTAAAGACGTCCGGCCGCCGCCGAATCCTGGCGACGGCCGAGACCGGATCTCGATCAGCCCTTGTCGCCCTTCAGCGCGTCCTTGACGCCGCCGACGGCGTTCTGGACCTTGCCCGCCACCTGATCGGCGCGGCCTTCGGCCTTCAGCTTTTCGTCGCCGGTGAGCTTGCCGGCGGCTTCCTTGAGCTTGCCGCCGATGTTCTTGGCGGCGCCTTCGATGCGATCGTGGTCGGGCATGGGGAGCTCCCTATAGGGCGAGCCGCCGGGAGTGGCGGCCCTCAGGGAAAACAACCCTTTCTGCTCAGCCGGGTTCCGAGGCGGCGGCGTGACGATCGCGCAGCCAGCGGGCGACGGCCCAGCTGTGGGCCTCATGGCGCAGGCTGAACAGGGCTCGCATCGGCTCCAGCCAGACCAGTTCATGGTCGGCTTCCTGCTTGGTCGAGGGATCGGCGCCGGTCACGCTGACGATCCAGACGCCGCCGACGTTGTTGACCGGCGTGCCGTCCGACCTGAGGAAATACTGCGCCGCCTCGGTCAGGCGGTCGACCGGCTGGATGATCAGGCCCGTCTCCTCGGCGAACTCGCGCACCAGCGCCTGCTGCTCCGTCTCCTCGCCGTCCAGGGCGCCGCCGGGCAGGTCGAAATAGGCGTGTCCGTCGCCGCGATCCACGCGCACGCAGGCCAGGCGGCCGTCACGCTCGGCGATGCCGAAGACAGCGGGGCGGTGGATGTAGTCGAGACCGGGGCGGGCTGTGCCGAACTGAAGCTTCATCTCGCCGAGACTAAACCCGCCGCGACGCCGGACGAAACCCCCAAAGCGTCGCCTAGAGGTCAAACGCCAGGCGAGCGCGCACGCCGTGGTGGGAGGGATCGACCTCGATCGCCGAGCGCAGGCCGCCGGCCATGGCCGAGATGATCTTGGAGCCCAGACCCGTGCCCTTGGGCTGGCCGTCGCCCAGCCCCGGCCCGTCGTCCTCGACCGTCAGCAGGGCGCGGCGTCCGTCCTCCATCCGCTCAAGGATCACCCGAATCTCGCCCGCCGCGCCGGGCTCATAGGCGTATTTCACGGCGTTGGTGACCAGTTCGGTGACAATGACGCCCAGGGAGACGGCCTGGTCGGTCGTCACCTGCAGCGCCTCGGCGCGCAGGGCCAGTCGCGGTCCATCGTCGTCGGGGCCGATGGACTTGCCCAATTCCTCGACCAGGCCGGCGAGATATTCGTCCATCTGCACCCGCTCGACATCGGCCGAGGTGTAGAGGCGGCGATGGACATGGGCCACGGCCTCGATGCGGACCTGGGCCTCGCGCAGGGCGTCGCGCGCCCCCTCGTCGACAAGCTGGCGCAGCTGCAGGGAGATGAAGCTGGACACCAGTTGGAGGGAGTTGCCGACCCGGTGGTTGACCTCGCGCAGCAGGGCCTCGGCGCGGTCGCGCGCCTGGCGGACTTCCTCATGCGCCTCTTCGTTCTCGCGCTCCAGGCGGCGGCGCAGCAGGGCGTCCTCCACAGCCGAACGCAGAAGGGCGGTGAAGTCCTCGGACACGTCCTTGATGACGTAGTCGGCGGCCCCGGCGCGCAGGGCGGCCACGGCGATGCGGCCGTCCTGGGCCCCGGTGACATAGACCACCGGCGGCGGCGTCGGCAGGGCCAGAATGTCCGGCAGGACGTCCAGCCCTTCGCGGCCGGGCATATAGTGATCCAGGGCGCAGACGTCGAACTGGCCGGCCTTCAGCGTCTCATAGCCGGTGTCGGCGTCGGGCGCGCAGGTGACCTCATAGCCGTGGCGGCCCAGCTCCTTCTGGACCAGCCGCGACAACCCCCGGTCGTCGTCGATGTACAAGAGACGGATTGAAGCCCCCGGTTCCGTCACGGCGTCAGATCTCGGGCGCCTGCATGACGGACAGGAACAGACCCAGCTGGCGGATGGCGCCCGCAAAGGCCTCATAGTCGACAGGCTTGGTGATGTAGACGTTGCAGCCCAGATCGTAGCAGCGCTGGATTTCGACCTTGTCGTCCGTGGTGGTCAGAACGACGACAGGCGCGCGTCGCAGATTGTCGTCGGACTTCACCTTTTCCAGGATATCCGTGCCCGACATGTCCGGCAGATTCAGGTCCAGCAGGATCAGGACCGGCCCGTTGTGGCGGACCTCTTCGCTGAACAGATAGTCCAGGGCCGCCTCGCCGTGATCGAAATGAACGATGTCGTTGGCGATGTTCGCCCGCCGGATGTTCTTTTCAATGAGCTTGGCGTGCCCATGGTCGTCCTCGACCATGACGATCTTCACCGAGTGGCTCACAGGCGATCTCCTTGGTAGTCACCCAGCATAGCCAGACGTTTCGGAAATTTCAGGTAAAAAGTCGACCCTTGGCCCAATTCTGATTCGATTTCGATCGAACCGCCCAGACGCCGCACGATGTTGCGTACGAAGGCCAGGCCCAGACCTTCGCCCGGCTTGTCCTGCTTGCCCGAGCGGCGGAAGAGCTCGAAGATGCGCTCGTGATCCTTGGGCGACACGCCCCGGCCATTGTCGATGATGCGGTATTCCACCCAGCCGTCGGGCGTCTCCTGCCCCTGGACTTCGATACGGATGGGGCGGTCGGGCTGCTGATACTTCACCGCATTGTCGATCAGGTTGCCGAAAATCTGCTCGACCGCCAGACGGTCGCTCTCAAGCGGCGGCAGGGGGCCGACCACGATTTCGCCGCCCGTTTCGGCGACCTGATGGTGGACGGTGTCGGCGATGGTCTGGGCCACGCCGGTCATGTCCAGCCGTTCGGGCGCCAGGGCGCGCCGTCCCTCGCGCGACAGGCGCAGGATGGCGTTGATCAGCCGGTCCATCTTGGCCGTCGAGGTGCGGATGAAGCCCACGGCCTCGGGCGCGTCCTCGCGCACCGCGCGCAGGACGTCGGGGTCCGTCAGACCGGGGTGCGCCGCGTCGACCGCCGTCAGTTGCTCATCCACCATCCTTGAGACCTGCTCGAGTTCGGAGGTGTAGCCCATGACGTTGACCAGGGGCGCGCGCAGGTCGTGGCTGACGATATAGGCGAAGCGCTGGATTTCCTCGTTGGCGCGGGTGAGTTCGGCGGTGCGATCGCGGACCTCGTTCTCCAGACCCGCGTTGACGCGATCGAGCTCGAAATGCGCGGCCTCGATCTCGGCCACATAGCGCCGCACCAGCCAGACGCTGATCCCCGCCAGCACCAGGATCAGCACCCCGGCCAGGGCGTTGACCGCCACGGTCACGGCCTGGGCCCACTCCGACTGGTGGGTGCGCTCGGCCAGGCGGCGCGCCTCGATGGCGTCGATCGCCGCCAGTTCGACCCGCATGGCGTCCATCAGCGTCTTGCCCTGGCCGCCGCGAATGCGCGCGACGGCCTCGCCGATGCGGCCCGTCCGGGTCTGGTTGATGGTTTCGTCCATCAGCGCCAGACGCTCTCGAGCCATCTGCTTGACCTTGGCCACGCGTGCGGAGGACTCGGGATCGTTCTGCACCAGGGTCTCAAGGCGCTCGAGCACCGCCGGCAGCTTGGCGACGGCGTTGTCGTGCACGCCCAGATACTCGGCCCGCGCCGTCAGCATGAAACCGCGCTGCCCGGTCTCGGCGTCGGTCAGCAGCATCACCGTGTCCTTGGCCGCCAGGCGCACCTGCTGGCTGTGGTCGACGGTGTCGTTGTAGTTGGAGGTGCGCTGGATCATCACCAGCGTCGCCGTATTGACGGCCAGCAGCAGCAGCAGCGCCAGGGCCAGAAGGGCGATGATCGAGCGACTGAGGGTCGGGGTGCGCAGGAAGATTCCGAAGGTGCGCAGAGCCGGCCGGAAACGTTTCATATCCCGAACCTTATTCGCCGCCGAAGCCGTGTCCAGCCCCTACCGCAGGGTCTAGACCGAACCGACCGTCCGGAGCCGGGCCTTGGGATGAATTTCGTTCTGGCTCATCACCACCGTCTGGCCGCGGAAGCGTTCGATGATGGAGCGGACGTAGGGGCGCACCTGGGGCCCGGTCAGCAGGACCGGGTTCTCGCCCGTCATGGCGGCGCGCTCGAACACCTCGCGCACGGCGCGGATGAAGTCCTGAAGGCGGCTGGGCGCCATGGCCAGCTGCTTGTCCTCGCCCGGACCGACCAAGCTCTCGGCGAAGGCCTGCTCCCACTCGGGCGACAGGGTGACGATGGGCAGGGCGCCGTCGTCGGCCTTATGCTGCCAGCACAGCTGGCGCGCCAGACGGCTGCGGACGTGTTCGACCAGGGTGGCGACGCTGGTGGTGTGCGGCGCGGCCTCGGCCAAGCCTTCGAGGATGGCGGGCAGGTCGCGGATCGACACCTTCTCGCGCAACAGGGCCTGAAGCACGCGCTGAAGCGTCGTCACGGTGACGACCGAGGGGATCAGTTCGTCGACCAGCTTCTGCTCCTCGCCCTTCAGCTCCTTCAGCAGCTTCTGCACCTCGGCGTAGGACAGCAGCTCGGCCATGTTCTCCTTGAGGATTTCGGTCAGGTGGGTGGTCAGCACCGTCGAGGGATCGACGATGGTGTAGCCGCGGAAAGTCGCCTCTTCCCGCAGCGACTCGTCGATCCAGGTGGCGGGCAGACCGAAAGCGGGCTCGCGCGTGTGCTCGCCCGGCAGCTCGACCTGACGGCCCGCCGGGTCCATGGCCATCAGGGAGGCCAGGCGCACCTCGCCCGATCCGGCGTCCATCTCCTTGATGCGGATGGCGTAGCCCTGATTGGGCAGGCGCATGTTGTCGAGGATGCGCACGCTGGGCATGACGAAGCCGTATTCCTGGGCGAGCGAGCGGCGCAGGGCGCGGATCTGGTCCGTCAGGCGCCGCCCTTCCAGATCGTTGATCAGGGCCAGCAGGGCGTAACCCAGCTCGATCTTCACCTCGTCGATGGTCAGGGCGGTGGAGATCGGCTCCTCCACGTCCTCCTTCGGCTTCAGATCGACCGGCTCGGCGGGCGGCGGTTTCAGCCGGTCGCGGCCCAGCTTCCACGCCATGAAGCCCGTGGCCAGCGCCAGCGCTGCGAAGGGCAGCAGCGGCATTCCCGGGATCAGGCCGATCAGCCCCGCCGTGCCGGACACCACGCCCAGCGACACCGGATTGGTCGCCAGTTGCGCGGCGAAAGCCTTGTCGGCCGAACCCTCGACCCCGGCCTTGGTCACAAGGAAGCCGGCCGCGACGGAGACGATGATGGCCGGGATCTGCGTCACCAGACCGTCGCCGACGGTCAGCTGCACGTAGGTGTTGGCGGCGTCCATGGCCGGCATGCCGTGCTGCAGCACGCCGATCAGCAGGCCGCCGATGACGTTGATGAAGGTGATGATCAGACCCGCCACGGCGTCGCCGCGCACGAATTTCGAGGCGCCGTCCATGGCGCCGAAGAAGGTCGATTCCTGCTCCAGCTCCTTGCGGCGCAGCTTGGCCTGATCCTCGTTGATCAGGCCCGCCGAGAGGTCGGCGTCGATGGCCATCTGCTTGCCCGGCATGGAGTCCAGGGTGAAGCGGGCCGAGACCTCGGCGATACGGGTGGCGCCCTTGGTGATGACGACGAAGTTCACCACCAGCAGGATGGCGAAGATGATGACGCCGATGATGAAGTTGCCCCCCATCATCAGTTCGCCGAAGGCCTGGATGATCTTGCCCGCGCTGTCGTGGCCTTCCTGACCGTTGCTGAGGATCAGCCGCGTCGAGGCCAGGTTCAGCCCCAGCCGATACAGGGTCGAGACCAGCAGCACCGTGGGGAAGATGGCGAAGTCCAGCGGCCGCTTCATCATCACGGCCGTCATCAGGATCAGCACGCTGGACACCAGCGAGATCGCCAGCAGCAGATCCAGAAGCATCTTCGGGATAGGCACGATCAGCAGCATGATGACGGCGATGACGCCGACCGCCATGCCGACTTCGCCGCGCATCAGCCAGCCGAGGGCCTCGCGCCCCGTGGGGCGCGCCAGCCCGTCCTTCATCAGGATCGGCGCATCAGCCATGACGACGTGCGAAGGTCATGCCGCCTGATGACAGGATTCGGCGGCCGTCAGCCATGCCCCAGCGCCTTGAGCGCCTGCCGGGTCGCGTCGGCGATCACCGCCTCGCGCTGGGCGTCGGTCGAATCCTTCGTGGCGTGGAAATAGACCGCGATAGCGATGGCGGGCCCATTCGGCGGCAGGATCAGGCCGATGTCGTTGACCGGGCCATAGCCGCCGGTGCCCGTCTTGTGCGCCAAGGTCCAACCGGCGGGAACGCCCGCCTTGATCCGTCCCTGTCCCGTCGGCGTATCGACCAGCCAACGCATCAGCAGGGTCTTGGACGCCGTGCCCAAGGGCGTGTCGGCCGCGACCAGCAGCCGCTGGATGTTCCGCACGGACTGGTCGGGGGTGATGGTGTCCTTGTCGCCGTCCTCCCGATTCATCTCGGGCTCGAGCCGGTCGACCCGCGTGCTGTCGTCGCCGATGCCGCGATAGAAGGCGCGGAAGAGCTCCAGCCCGCCCATTTCGCGGATCAGGATGTTGGCGGCGGGGTTGTCGCTGACCTCGACCGCGCCCTTCATCAACTGTTCGATCGTCAAGGTCGAGCCGACCGCCGGCTCCGTGACCGGGGCGTGGCTGATCATGTCGGCCTGCGTCACCGGGATCGCCCGGTCCAACCGCTCCTGTCCCGCCTGAACCCGCAGCAGGGTCGCCGCCGCCAGATACATCTTGAAGGTCGAACAATAGACGAACCGCTCGTCGCCGCGCCAGGCGGCCTGCTTGCCGTCGGTCGCGACCGAGACGCCCAGACGGCCGCCGTGGCGGGCTTCCAGCGCCGACAGGTCGAGATCGAGCACGACCGGTTCGACGGCCGCTGGCTCCTTCGCTCGCGTACAGGCGCCCAGGGCGAGGGCGCCCGCGCCGATCAGCAGGGTGCGACGGTCGGCGCGCATCGGCTCAGCCCGCCGCGCCGTAGGCGGCCGCGACGCCCGACTGGGGCGCCGGGATCGGCGTGCCCTGGTCAGCGTATTCGTTCAACTTGTTGCGCAGGGTGCGGATGGAGATGCCCAGGATGGTCGCCGCATGGGTGCGGTTGCCCAGGCAGTGGCTGAGCGTGTCCAGGATCAGGGTCTTCTCCATTTCGGCCACAGTCTGGCCGACGAAGCTGCGGGTCACGGCGTCGGCGACCTGGGCCGCCTGACCGGCCACGCCGGCGTCATAGGTCGAAGCGGCGGGCGTCGAAGCCCCCTCTCCCCCGCTCAGCAGCGGGCGGCCGTCCGGCAGGCGGATGGCGTCGACGTCGATCTCGGCCCCCGTCGCCAGCAGGACGGCGCGGTGCATGGCGTTTTCCAGCTCGCGCACGTTGCCGGGCCAGCGGTGGGCGACCAGGGCGCGCCTGGCCTCGCCGCCGATGGCGCGCGGCGGCACGCCGTTGGCGGCTGCGTATTTCTTGACGAAGTGATCGGCCAGCACGGCGATGTCGCCGGGGCGTTCGCGCAAGGAAGGCAGGCGCAGGTTCACGACGTTGAGGCGATACAGCAGGTCTTCGCGGAACGTCCCCTCGGCCACGGCCTTGGCCAGATCGCGGTTGGAGGTGGCGATGATGCGGATGTTGACGGGCACGGGCTTGGCCCCGCCGACGCGGTCGATCACCCGTTCCTGAATGGCGCGCAGCAGCTTGGCCTGAAGCCGGGCGTCCATCTCGGAGATTTCATCCAGCAGAAGCGTGCCGCCGTCGGCTTCCTCGAACTTGCCGATGCGGCGGGCCACGGCGCCGGTGAAGGCGCCCTTCTCGTGGCCGAACAGCTCGGATTCCAGCAGGTTATCCGGGATGGCGGCGCAGTTGACGCTGATGAAGGCCTTGTCCGCCCGGCGCGAGTTCGTGTGCAGATAGCGCGCCATCACCTCCTTGCCGACGCCGCTTTCGCCGGTGATCAGGATGGAGGCTTCCGAGCGCGCCACCTGATCGGCCAGCTGGATCACCGACTTCATCGCCGGATCGGCCGAGATCATCGGCCGCTCGTCGTCCGCCACGGCCGACAGGACGGCGGCGATCAGGTCCGCCTCGGGCGGCAGGGGGATGAACTCCTTGGCCCCGGCGCGGATGGCGTCGGCCGCCTCGCGCGCATCGGCGTCGACGCCGCAGGCCACGACCGGCACATGAATGCGCTCGGCGTCGTTGGCGGCGATCAGGGCGGCGATGTCGATGCGGTAGTCGACCATCAGCAGGTCGGCGCCCTGCCCCCGGCGCAGTTGCTCGGTCGCCTGATCGGCGCGCTCGACGTGCTGGACCTTGGCGCCGTGCGCCATGGCCATCTTCACCGCTGTCGCCAGCTGGCCGCTGAGCCGGCCCACCACCAGAAGACGCATCGCCCTACTCCTTCAAATCCTGTCCGTGACGGGGCGGCCGATCAGGCGCCCTTGTCCTCGGTCTTGATGATTTCCGTCATGGTCACGCCCAGGCGGTCCTCGACGACGACGACCTCGCCGCGCGCCACCAGTCGATTGTTGACGAAGATGTCGATCGCCTCGCCGACCTTGCGGTCCAGCTCCAGCACCGAGCCTTTGTTCAGCTTCAGCAGCTGGGCCACCGACATGTGCGCCTTGCCCAGCACGGCCGAGATGTTGACCGGCACGTCAAAGACGGGCGCCAGGTCGACGGCGGACTTCTCGCCGCCCTCGTCAGCCAGATTGAGGGCGGTGGATTCGCCGAATTCCTCGAGCGAGAGATCGTCGGTGGCCATCAGAAGCCCCTCCTGTCATGGGCGCCGCCTTCAAGAGGCGGCTCGGCGTGGCCGGCTTCGGCGGCCAGGGCGGCGTCGAGGGCGGCGGCCACACGGCCCTCCGCCTCGGCCGGATCGAACTCGGCGCGGCCGTCGGCCCATTCCAGGGCGAAGGCGGCGGCGGGCCGGTGCGGCTCGTCGCGGAACACCACCAGCCCCGAGAAGCCCGCCTGGGCGCACAGGGCCTCGATCTGAGCGCGGCCTTCGTCATCCAGACCCGAGGCGCGGACCAGCAGACGCGGCGTGGCGTCCATCTCCTGACCCAGGGCCTCGATGGCGGCTTCCAGCGGACGGCGCGGGAAGCGGTCGAAGGCGGCCGAACCGATCACACGCGCAGCCGCCAGGGCCAGTTCAGCGGATTCGCGCCGGTGCGCCTCGGCGACGCCGCGCAGGGCGGTCGCGGCCTGCGACACCGTCTGCGCCACAATCGATAGGGCGTCGGCGCGCAGGGCTTCGACCTCGTTCAACGCCTGCTGTCGGGCCTCAAGCCGCGCCTGGGCGATCAGGGCGTCGACCTCGGCCGGTGCGAAGGACCGCTTGGTCGGCTGCCAGGTCGAGGCGCGCAGCACGGCACCGTCGGCCCCGAACTCGGTGTCGAAGGCGAAGGGGACGGCGTTGGAAGGGAGGGCGCTCATGTCAGTAGATCAACTCGTCGTCGCCGCCCTGGCCGGCCAGCATGATGTCGCCGCGCGCCGCCAGATCCTTGGCCACCTGGACCATGGCCATCTGGGCGTTGTCGACGTCCTTGAGGCGGACAGGCCCCATGGATTCCATGTCCTCGCGCATGATCTTCGAGGCGCGCTCGGACATGTTGGAGAAGAACATTTCGCGTAAGGAATCCGAGGCGCCCTTCAGCGCCAGCCCCAGTTGGTCCTTCTCGACGGCGCGCAACAGGGTCTGCACCCCGCCGGGATCGAGGCGCGACAGGTCCTCGAACACGAACATCAGGGCGCGGATGCGCTCGGCCGCGTCGCGGTTGCGTTCCTCCAGGGCGCCGATGAAACGGGCCTCGGTCTGGCGGTCGAAACTGTTGAAGATGTCCGCCATCAGCTCATGGCTATCGCGCTTGGACGTGCGCGCCAGGTTGGACATGAACTCGCTGCGCAGGGTCTGTTCGATCTTGTCGAGGATGTCGCGCTGCACCGGCTCCATGCGCAGCATCCGCTGGACGCACTCCAGGGCGAAGTCCTCGGGCAGGGCCGTCAGCACGCGCGAGGCGTGGTCCGGCTTGATCTTGGACAGGACCACCGCGACCGTCTGCGGATATTCGTTCTTCAGATAGTTGGCGAGCACGGCCTCATTCACATTGCCGAGCTTGTCCCACATGGTGCGGCCGGCGGGACCGCGGATCTCCTCCATCAGGGCCTCGACCCGGTCGGAAGGCATGAAGGAGGCCAGCAGACGCTGCGTCTGCTCGTAGGAGCCCATCAGCGAGCCCGACCCGCCGATGCCGGAGACGAACTCGACCAGAACCTCTTCGACCACGGCGGCGGTGACGCTGCCCAGACCCGCCATGGCCTGGGAGACCTCCTTGATCTCCTCGTCGTCGAGCTGCTGCCACAGGGCCGTGTGCTCTTCGCCCAGAGACAGAAGAACGACGGCGGCCTTCTCAGGCCCCGTCAGCTTCTTGGCGTCATCGACCGCCGCGCCCTTTGAAACCAGCCGCGCCGCCATCAGGTTTCATGCATCCAGGCGCGCAGGATCGCCGTGGATTCCTCTGGGTGGCTGTCGACGAAATCGGCGACCTTCTTGATGGACGAGGCCTTCACCTGCCCCTCGATGCGGGCGATGTCGATGCGCTGCTCCATGTCGCTGGGTCCGGCCAGCATGGGCGCGCCGCCCGGCAGGGTTCCGCCGACAAGCTGGGTGTCCAGCGCCGTGACGGGAATGCCGCCGGCGCCGGCCAGGGCGGGCGCGCCCGCACGCCCCTGACCGGATGCGGTCTTCAGCAGCGGACGCAGGACGAAGAAGATCAGCAGCAGACCCGTGACCAGCAGGACCAGCAGCTCGACCCCGCGCATGATGTCGTTCTTGTCGAAGGCGAACAGCGACGAACCCTGCGCCTCGCCCGGCGCGGCCGAGGGCTCACGGTTGAAGCGGACGTTGACGACCTCCAGCTTGTCGCCGCGCGCCTCGTCGATGCCGACGGCGGCGGCGACCAGGGCCTTGATCTGCTGCACCTCCTCTTCGGTGCGGGCCGCGTAGGTCGGTTCGCCCCCGCCCTCGGCGGCGGGGGTGTATTTGCCGTCCACCGCGACCGAGACGGACAGCTTCCGGACCTCGCCCGGCTCCTTCACCGTCGTCGTGGTGGTGTTGGAGATTTCATAGTTGGTCGTCTCGGTGTTCTCGGCGCGGGTCGAACCGAGCGGCGTCGCGTTGGGCGCCTCTCCGCCGGGGATGTTGTTGGTGGCGGTGACGCCGCCGTCCTGCTGGCCGGTCGTATCCTGCGACTGGCTGCCGTTGGTCGAGGTCGAGCGAACGACCTGGCCGTCCGGATCGAAACGCTGCTCCTGGGTGGTCGAGCGGCTATGGTCGATGTCGGCCGTCACCTGCACGCGCGCGGCGCCGACGCCGACGACGCCCTCGACGATATCCTTGATGCGGGCCTGCATCTGGGCCTCGGTCGAGGCCTTGGCCGCTTCGGCGGTGGCCGAGGTGAAGCCGGTGTCCTCGGACCCGGCCGCCAGGGTGCGGTTGGCCTGGTCCGTCACCGTGACCTTGTCCGGCTTCAGGTTCGGCACGGACGAGGCGACGACGTTGCGGATGGCCCGCACCTGATCGGCCGACAGGTCGCGGCCCGACAATCCCACCACCACGGCGGCGGTCGGATCGATGGCGGCGGCCTGGAACATCTCGCGCCGGGGCATGGTGATGTGGACGCGGGCCGAGGAAATGCCGCGCATCGACATGATGGTGCGCGCCAGTTCGCCCTGCAGGGCGCGCTGTTCGTTCAGGTTCTGCTGAAACTCGGTCTGACCCAGCACCGACTGGTTGTCGAAGATCTCGTAGCCGACGCTGCCCGAGGTCACGAGCCCCTTGCCCGCCAGCATCAGGCGCGCCGCGCCGACTTCGTCGCGACTGACGAAGATGGTCGAGCCGTCGCCCCTGGAGGAGTATTTGATACTGGCCTGATCCAGGGCCGCGCCGATCTCGGCCGCCTCGCGCAGGTCGAGGTTGGAATAGAGCAAGGCGTCCGGCGCCTGACCCACGCGCAGCATGACGGCGACCAGGACGGCGGCCACGCCTGCGGCCACGCCCAGGATGGCGGCCAGGCGTCCGACGCCGAACTTCTTCAAAGCTTCCGTGAAGCCGCCCACGCGCAACCGCCCCTGCACACGCGGGACGAACCGAACCCGCTAGGCAGAAACTGCCGCCTGGATGGTAAATGCGGCGTTAAGAGGCGTTAAAGACTTGGCAAACTCCGTCCCTCTCCCGATGGGAGAGGGCTTGAGCCTCCAAGAGCGAAGCGAGTGGCTAAGGCGAAAGGGTGAGGGTTCGCGGGTGAAGTCGGCCAAGGGCCGTAGCGCGGCGGCTTACGCCGACTGACAGGACAAGCCCCTCACCCTTTCGCGCCAGAACGATCGCTACGCTCTCGTGCGCTCAAGCCCTCTCCCGCCGGGAGAGGGAAGGCTACGGCGCCAAAGAAAAAGGGGCTGCGGGACCATCACGCCCCGCACCCCCTTCGGCGCCCCCCGGCGCCCGCCCGCCTCCTCAAGGAAGGCAGGCTGTCTTGTCGAAGACCCTTAGACCTTCTGGGCTTCGGCCTTCTTGTCGGCCGCGGCCTTGATGCGAGCCTCGGCGATGGCGTCGGCGATCAGGTGGGTCGGCTTGTTCTCGGAGACCGAACGCTCGAGGATTTCCTCGAACGTCTCCATCAGGCGCGACAGCTTGCCTTCGACCCAAGAGGCGTCATAGGCGCCGCCGGTCTGACGGGCGTTCATTTCCGAGGCGACGTTGATGATGCCGCCGCCGTTGATGACGTAGTCCGGCGAATACAGGATGCCGCGCTTGAACAGTTCGTCGCCGATGTCGGCGGTGGCCAGCTGGTTGTTGGCGGCGCCGCACACGGCCTTGACCTTCAGGCGGTCCAGCGTCTGCGGGTTCAGCGTCGCGCCCAGGGCGCACGGGGCGTAGATGTCGGCGGCGACGTCATAGATGGCGTCCGGGGCGACGATCTCGGCGCCCGTCCTGGCGGCGACGGCCTCCAGGTTGGCCTGGTTGACGTCGGTGATGATCAGCTTGGCGCCGGCCTTGTGCAACTTCTCGGCCAGATAGGCGCCGACGTGGCCCACGCCCTGGATGGCGACGGTCAGGCCGGTCATGTCGTCCTGTTTGAACAGGCGGCGCGCGACGACCAGGTTCGAGCGGAACACGCCCTCGGCCGTGACCGGGCTCGGGTCGCCCGAGGCTTCCGGGCCGTCCTTCAGGCCCAGGACGTATTCGGTGACCTTGCGCGCTTCGGCGATGTCCTCGACCGAGGTGCCGACGTCTTCGGCGGCGTAGTAGTGGCCGCCCAGGCCGTTCAGATAGCGGCCGAAGGCATGGAACAGCTCAGGCGACTTCTGGGTGCGGCTGTCGCCGATGATAACCGACTTGCCGCCGCCCATCTCCAGGTCCGCGACGGCGTTCTTGTAGCTCATGCCCTTGGACAGGCGCAGCACGTCTTCCAGCGCCTCGGCGGCGGTGGCGTAGTTCCACATGCGAGTGCCGCCCACGGCCGGACCGCGCGCGGTCGAGTGCACCGCAACAATCGCCTTCAGGCCGGTTTTCTCATCATAGAAGGCGTGGACGCCTTCATGGTTCGAGAAAGAAGGAGAATCAAACAGCGTCATGCCCATGACAGGCCTTTCCTGGGGTATTTTTTGTGCGCATGGACATACGCGCCCCTCCGACAAACGGCAAGCATCACCGTGCCGGCGCCGCCAGTTCCGGGCCGACTGCGGCTTCAGGCCCCGATTTCCGTGTTTCCTGCGTTCAGCCTTGGCCAGGGCGGGTCGTTTCGGACGTTCAAACCGAGCCATCACCCACCGCCGCGCCGGAGTCTCGAACAGCTTCCAGCATAGCCAGCTGGCGACCAGAACCCCCGCCAGCCAGATCAGGCCGATCAGGGGCGACGGCGCCAGGAAGGGGATTCGCTTCAGCACCACGCTGGTCGCCTCCAGCAGGGAGCCGTGCAGCAGGTAGATGGAGTAGGAGGCCCCGCCCAACACCACGCCGGGACCGACGCTCAGAATGCGCGGAGCCGAGACCGCCGTCATCCACACGACCGCCGGGAAGACGCAGGCCAGGAGCAAAAGCTCGACGCCGAGGACCGTGAAAGATCGTCCCAGCATCACATAGACCGCTGCGGCCGCGACCAGGGCCAAGGCGCCCCAGGCCAGCAGGGGGCGCGCGGTCGTCTTCGCCGCATTGTCTCGCGCCAGGAAGACGCGCGCCGTCATCATGCCCAGGCAGAAGCCGGTCAGGGCGCGCAGGCCTCCGACATGGAAATTGGCCAACTGCCACCCGCCGTCCACCGATCCCATCGACCAGGTCGCCGCCGCCAGCGCCAGGAAGGCGACAGCTCCGACCACGGGCAGGAACCGCAACCCCGCCTTCGCCCAGAAGACGAAGACCACGGACATGACCATTTCCCAGAAGATCGACCAGCCGAGGTCGACATAGGGGAACAGCACCTGGGCGTCGTGCAGACCCGAGGTGTCGAGCACCGCCGGGATCATCAGCAGACCGCTGATCAGCGCATAGACCGACGCGCCCGCCTCAGCGCCCAGATTCCCGTTCGCCGCCAGCCACAGGGTCGTCAGGGCGAACCCCATCAGCGTCGCCAGCACATAGAGGGGATAGAGCCGAGCGATCCGCCGCAGCATGAAGGCGCCGGCGCCCATCGGCCGCTGCGCGCCGGGCAGCAGGACATGGGCGTAGCGGTAATAGAGAACAAACCCGCTCAGCACGAAGAAGAAGTCCACCGCCACATAGGCGTGCGGCGCCAGGGCGCTGAGCCCGAACAGCGGCGTCGCATGCATCAGGCAAACGGCCAGGGCGGCCAGTCCGCGCAGACTATCGAGGGCGGGAAGATGGGGGCGAGAAACGGTCATTCCGCTCGGTTACGACGACCGCGGTTATCATATGCTCAATATTCGGGCGGCTCAGACCTCAGCGCGCCTTCGGATCGGCCGCCAGCGCCGGCAGCACGGGCGGCGCGCCGGACGGCAGCGGACGGGCCGGATCGCGCAGCCAGGCTTCGACATCGGCGAAGACGGTCTCGGCCTGAAGGTCGCGGTTCAGGATGTGCCAGCCGTCGGCGTAGTAGCCCGTCGTCAGGTTCGGCCGCTCGCCCGCCTGTTCCAGGGCGCGGCGCACGGGGCGTTTGGTGATGATCTGATCGTGGGCGCCGTAGAGCAGCAGGGTCGGCGTCTCGATCTTCCCCAGACGACGCGTCGCCGTCTCCATCAGATCGACCAGGCCATACAGGGAATCGAACCGCGTCGACAGGATCGACAGGGGATCGCGGCCGTTGCGAATCAGCTCCAGCGTATTGTCCGAGGCGCGGATGTCGCGCACGGCGAAGGACGGCGGCTCGACCCGCTTGGCCCCCATCAGGCGCGCGGCGGTCCATAGCCCTGCGCGGTTGAAGGCGCTCTGGCTGGACCAGCCCCACACGCCGGGGGCCAGCAGCACCACTCGATCGGCGTCCGGCGGCGCGTCCGAACCGAAGGCGGCGATGGTCGAGGAGCCGCCCATGCTCTCGCCCGCCACCACGATCAGGGCGTTCGGCCGTTCGGCCCGGACCAAGGCGACGATGGTGCGCAGGTCCTGACTGGTCAGGCTTTCGGCCGCGAACTCGCCCCGGTTGGGGGCCAGGCCGAAGCCGCGCTGGTCATAGGCCCAGGTCTCGATGCCCCGCGTCGCCCACCACGGCCCGGCGAAGCGGAAGGAGGCGTAGTGGTCGTTGAAGCCGTGCAGGGCGACGATGACGGCCCACGGCGCCTGGCCTTCCGGGCTCCAGCGCAGATAGGGCAGCCGCGCTCCGTCCTGCACCACGAAGGCGCCGCGGCCCAGGGTTCCCGCCTCGATGCGCGGCCCGTAGAACCCGTTGGGCGGCGTCAGCGGCGGCTGAACGTGCGGCGTGGCGCAGGCGGCGAGGGCGAGAGAAAGAAGGGCGGCGGCGGCGATTCCTCTTCCTTCTCCCCTCGTGGGAGAAGGTGGGCGCCGGAGGCGCTCGGATGAGGGGGCTGCGCCGACGGGCAGAACGGCCATGGATGAGGATGAAGCAAACGCCCCCCTCATCCGTCTCGCTCCGCGAGCCACCTTCTCCCACAAGGGGAGAAGGGAAAAGCGATGGGTCACGCCAATATCTCCGCTGTCCGCCGACGAAGGTAGGGCAGAACCTCGGCCTCGAACCAGGGGTTCTTCTTCAGCCAGGCCGTGTTGCGCCAGGACGGATGCGGCAGCGGCAGGACAGAGGGCGCATAGTCGCGCCAGGCGCGGACCGTCTCGGTCATGTTCGCCTTGGTTCGATCGCCGAGAGCCCAGGCCTGCGCATAACTGCCGACCAGCAGGGTCAACTCGACCTTCGGCAGTTCCGCCAGCAGGCGCGCCCGCCACAGCTCGGCGCAGCGGCGCGGCGGGGGATAGTCGCCGCCTTTCGGATCGGTGCCGGGAAAGCAGAAGGCCTGGGCCGCGACGCCGATGCGCGGGTCGCCGTAGAAGGTCGCCTCGTCCACGCCCATCCAGTCGCGCAGACGAACCCCGGACGGATCGGTGAACGGCAGGCCGCTTTCATGCACGCGCCGCCCCGGCGCCTGGCCGCAGATCAACAGCCGGGTTTCGGGCGTGACCATGACCACCGGACGCGGCGTATGCGGCAACAGGCCCAGACACGCCCGACAGGCGCGGATTTCGGCCAGGACGTCGTCGAGCGCCGTCTGCGTGCCGGCGTCCGGATCAGTCGAAGTCGTCATCCGACGCTTCGACCGGCGGCAGGGCCGCGAGGGCCGCGGCCGTCTCGGCCTCGGTCGGGAGGCGCAGACGGATCACGCCGCGGAAGTTGTTGGGATCGACCGCCTTGCCCTTCTTGGTGATGGTCAGCCGGCCCTGACGCATCAGGCCCAGCGCCGTCGCCTTCACCTTGGGCAGCATCCGCTGCCACTGCTCGGGCTGCAGCTCCTTGGCCACATCGGCCGGTTCGATGCTCTTGCCGCCGACGTTCTTGGGATCGGCCTTGGCCAGTTTTTCGAGAATGGCCGCTTCGATTGGATCGCTCATGCGCGCTATATGCGGCAGCGCGAGATCAGAAAGAAGGCGTAATCGCATGGTCGGCAAGATCACCATCACCGAAGGCGAGTTCGCGGGGTGGGAGACCTATGAGGTCTCCGGCGCCACCTTCGACTCCACCGTCGGCCCCTTCTATCGCAAGCCGGACCCCGACGGCTCCATGCGTTGCGCCTTCCGCGCCGAGCAGAAGCACATGAATTTCGGCGGGCGGATGCACGGCGGCTGCCTGATGACCTTCGCCGACATCGCCATGTTCCAGATCGCCTATCAGGAAATGGAGGGCGCCTCGGGCGTGACGGTGCAGCTGGATTCGACCTTCATCGACGGCGCTTACGTCGGCGAGCTGATCGAGGCGACGGGCGAGGTGTCCAAGGCGGGCAAGAGCCTGATCTTCGTGCGCGGCCAGATCGTCACCGGCGAGCGCCTGCTGATGACCTTCTCCGGCGTGATCCGGAAGTTCACGCCACGCGGTTGAACCTCATCTTCAGCGCCAGAACCATGGCGAGCGCAGCCGCCGGCCACAGGGCGATCAGCCCCAGGCGGCCATAGACCGCCGCCCCCATCAGCGCACCCCCGGCCAGGCCCGCCCAGAGCGCCATATAAGGTCGGAACGCCCAGGGATCGCCGCCGCGCAGGGCGGCGGCCAGGGCGTGCCCCGTCTTGACCAGGGTTCCGGTCATATAGGTCAGGCTGACCCCGACCTCGCCGTCGCGCAGAAAGACCGAGTTCTCGACCGCCATGGCCAGGACCATCAGGCTGATCGCCACGGGCGCGAGCCCGGCTCCGGCCGCCAGGGCGGCGCCGGCCAGCAGCGCCGCCTCCAGCGCCAGCACCCGACTGCGCGAGCGCGCGCCCTCCCCGCCCGCGACCAGGGCGCCGAGCATGGCGCCCAGAATGAACAGCAGGAGCACGCCCCCCACCGCGCCCGCCGCCAGCCAACGCCCTTCGGCCAGGCTGACGGCCAGACGCGTGGTGTTGCCGCTCATGAAGGAGACGAACACGCCGCCCAGATGCAGGAAGCCAAGGCTGTCGACATAGCCCGCCAGGGCGGCCAGCAGCAGGGCCAGCCAGCGGTCCGGCGCAGTCAGAGTGCGCAAGGCCGGATCACATCCCCGCCGCCGCCGCCGGACGAGCGCGACAGGCCTCCAGCCAGCGGGCCAGATGCGTCAGCTCCTCGGGCGGCCGGTATTTAACCAGGCGGGCGAAATCCAGACCCACGGCCCCGACGATGTCGGCGATGGTGAAGCGGTCGGCGGCGATGAACTCATGATCCGCCAGATGGCGGTCCAGCGCCTTCATGAAGCGCTCGGCGCCCAGGCGGTTGTATTCGGCGACCTGGGGCTGGGGCGCCTCCAGCGCGGCCAGGGCCGGATGGGTGAAGCGCACGTTCAGCATCATCGGATTGGCCAGATACATCTCGCACCGCCGCATCCACATCTCGATGACGGCCTGCTCCTTCGGATCGCGGCCGAACAGGTTCGGCTCGGGGTGCAGCGCCTCCAGATAGCGGCAGATGGCGATGGATTCGGTCAGGCAGGTCCCGTCGTCCAACTCCAGCGCCGGGACATGCGGCACGCCGAACTTGGCGCGATAGGCCGGTGTGCGGTGCTCGCCCGCCAGAAGCTCGATCTCAACCCGCTCGACGTCGGTCACGCCCTTTTCCGCCATGACCCAGCGGACGCGCCGCGGATTGGGCGCGCGGCGGCTTTCATAGAGCTTCATCAAAGGGTCCCTTCGGCTGCCCTGAGCGACGCTACTAGGCGAAGACGGCAGCGGGCAAGGCCCCGACGATGCAGGCGGTCATCAGGGTGGCCAGGAAGCCGGCGAACAGCGCCTTCCACACCAGCCCCAGCACCTCTTCGCGACGCTCGGGCATCAGCACCGACAGGCCGGTGACGGTGATTCCGACCGAGCCGATGTTGGCGAAACCGCAGAGGGCATAGGTCATCAGCATCCGGGTGCGCTCGCTCATCTCGGCGGCCGGAACCTTGCCCAGTTCGATGAAGGCGACGAACTCGGTCAAGGTCAGCTTGACCCCCAGCAGCCAGCCCGCCTTGTGGGCGTCGGCCCATTCCACGCCGGTCAGCCAGGCCACGGGCGCGAACAGCACGCCCAGGATGCGCTCGACCGTCAGCGGTTCGCCGGCGATGACGAAGCCGCCCAGGATAATGTTGGCCAGGGCCACCAGGGCCACGAAGACGATCAGCACGGCCGAGATGTTCAGCACCACCATCAGGCCGTCGGACGTGCCCTTGACGATGGCGTCGACGGAACTGTCGTATTTCAGGGCCGAGTTGTAGTCGGCCACGGCTCCGCCCTCGCCGGGCTTTTCAGGGATGATGACGCGCGCCAGCATGACCCCCGCCGGGGCCGAGACGATCGAGGCCACCAGCACGTGCCCCGCGGCATTGGACAGGACCGGCGACAGAATGGTCGCATAGGCCACCATGGTCGAACCGGCGACGGTGGCCAGGCCCACCACCATCATCAGGAAGACTTCCGAACGGGTCAGCTTGTCCAGATAGGCGCGGATGACGATGGGGCTTTCGATCATGCCCAGGAAGACGTTGGCCGCCACCGCCAGCGCCGAGGCGCCGCCCAGCCCCATGGTCCGCTGAAACAGGAAGCCGAAGCCGAGGGTGATCCACTTCAGGATCTTCCAGTGCCACAACAGGGCCGACAGGGCCGAGATCACCAGGATCAGCGGCAGCACGTTGAAGGCGAAGGTGAACAGCGCGCCCTCATTGGCCACGGCGTAGGGCTGATCCCCGCCCGCCAGGAAGCCGAAGACGAACCTGGTGCCCTCTTCGGTCGCCAGCTCCAGCCCCTTCACCGCATTGTTGATGCCGTCCAGCACCACCTGCGAGCCGGGGATGGCGAAGGTCGCCAGCACCAGCGCCGCCTGCACCAGCACGGCGCCGATCGCCAGCCGCCACGGAAAGGCGCGGCGGTTCTCGGAGATCGCCCAGCAGAGGGCGACGATGACGACCAGCCCGAACAGGCTCTGGAGGTTCAGGAGGCTGAACATGAAATAAGCGGCTCCGCGACCGGCGCTATGGGAGCCGGTTTCTCAAATGCGCATCAACGCCAGGAGAGACCTGGCTGGCAAGGGGTCAATGGCGGCGTCTAGGCCAGCTGACGCCGACTGTTGTCCGAAATAGGTCCTTAGCCCAGCCGCTTTATTCGCAACAACATCTGTGCTAGATAGATGGCCGACGACGACGGACCGTCGCCGCCGAATTGGGACAATCCGCCCCTTCCGCTTCGGGCAACGGATTCCCATCTTGTCAGTTGAGGGGCGAGGTGAAGATGCACGTCATGTGGTCGGAACCGTAGCGCCAGCTCATGCAGCCGGAGGGACCATATGGCCAACAATACGCTGACGGTGATGTCGCCCGAACAGGGACTGTCCCGTTATCTTACGGAAATCCGTAAGTTTCCCATGCTGACCAAGGACGAGGAGTTCATGCTCGCCAAGCGGTGGAGCGAACACCAGGATACCGAGGCTGCCCACCGACTCGTGACCTCTCACCTGCGCCTCGTGGCCAAGATCGCCATGGGTTATCGCGGCTACGGCCTGCCGATCGGCGAGGTGATCTCGGAAGGCAACGTCGGCCTGATGCAGGCCGTCAAGAAATTCGACCCCGACAAGGGCTTCCGCCTGGCGACCTACGCCATGTGGTGGATTCGCGCGTCCATTCAGGAATACATCCTGCGCTCCTGGTCGCTCGTGAAGATGGGCACCACGGCGGCGCAGAAGAAGCTGTTCTTCAACCTGCGCAAGGCCAAGAGCCAGATCTCGGCCTTCGAGGAAGGCGATCTGCACCCCGACCACGTCTCGCACATCGCCACCAAGCTGGGCGTGACCGAGCAGGACGTCATCGACATGAACCGCCGTCTCGGCGGCGACGCCTCGCTGAACGCTCCCCTGCGCGCCGACGGCGAAAGCGAGTGGCAGGACTGGCTGGCCGACGACAACGCCGTCAGCCAGGAGACCGAACTGGCCGAGAGCGAGGAAAAGTCGATCCGCATGGGCCTGCTGCAAGAGGCCATGGAAGAGCTGACCGACCGTGAGAAGCACATCCTGACCGAGCGCCGGCTCAAGGACGACCCGGTCACTCTCGAGGAACTGGCCGGTCAGTACGGCGTCAGCCGCGAGCGCGTCCGCCAGATCGAGGTCCGCGCCTTCGAAAAGCTGCAGAAGGCCATGCGCGCGGCCGCCGAAGAACGCAACCTGGTCGACGCCTGACGGCGGCCAGGACGCCCTACCCCGCTCGCGCCAAGGTCTCGGGCGGCGCCAGCTTCAGCACCGCCTGAACCGGCGCCGTCAGCGAAGCCTTGGTCGGCGCTCCGGCGGCCAGCACCGTGTCCAGCCCGGCCGCGGCGATGGCCAACGGCGCATCCCCCGTCTTGATGGCCAGCGCCTTCAGCGTCTCGGCCTGCTGCTTGATGGCGCGCACGGCCTGCAACGGGTCGCTGTCGAACTGCGTCAGGGCCGAGAACAGGATCCGCATCGCCTGATCCTTGACCGCCACCGCGGCCTCGGCGCCCGAGCGCGGCTTGTCCGCCCGTCGCTTCTGCGGGCCGGCGTAGTCGTCCGAGTTGAAGCGCCGCCGGTCCGGTCCGACATAGCCCACCGCCTCGACCCAGTCGCGCGGCTTGGTCGCCAGATTCTCGATCCGCCGCTGCAGGTCGCCGCTGGTGAAGGGCTTTCTCAGGAACTCATGCACGCCGGAGTCCCGCGCGCCCTTGATGGCGCTGGCGGTCGCCTCGGCTGTGACCATGATGATCGGCGCGCGCCGGCACGACAGGCTGGAGCGACGGATACGCCGCACCAGAGCCTCGCCGTCCAGCTTCGGCCCCGCCCGCTCGGTGCAGATCAGCCCCGGCTCCATCTCCCGCGCCAGGTCCAGCACGCGCGACTCGTCGCCTTCGACCACCACCTCGCGCGACCCAAACCCCTTGAGCAGGTCCATCAGCAGGCGCGCGGCGGCGGGATTGGGATCGACGATCAGCACGCGCCGCACCACCGGCGCGATCCTCTGCATCGTCTTGGCGTCTAGGGCGAACACGGGGCGAGCTCCATTCCAGAGCCCGACCCTATGCTCGACGGGTTAAGGCGTCGTTGCCTTATCCCAGAATGTAAACTCAGCCCTGGAAGGGATCGCGCATCAGAATGGTGTCGTCACGCTCGGGGCTGGTCGACAGCAGGGCCACCGGCGCGCCGATCAGCTCCTCGATCCGCCGCACATACTTCAGCGCATGGGCGTTCAGATCCTTGAAGCTGCGAACGCCGCCCGTGCTCTCGGTCCAGCCTTCCAGTTCCTCGAACACCGGCTCGGCCGAGGCCTGATCCTTCAGGCTGGACGGCAGATAGTCCAGCACCTCGCCGTTGATGCGATATCCGACGCAGATCTTCAGCGTCTTCAGCCCGTCCAGCACGTCCAGCTTGGTCAGGGCGATGCCGTCGATGCCGTTGATCGCCACCGACTGGCGCACCAGCACGGCGTCGAACCAGCCGCAGCGGCGCGACCGGCCCGTGTTCACGCCGATCTCACGCCCCACCACCGCCAGGTGCTGGCCGACCTCGTCGTTCAGTTCGCAGGCGAAGGGCCCTTCGCCCACACGGGTCGTATAGGCCTTCACGATGCCCAGCACGTAACCGACGCCGCGCGGACCGATGCCCGAGCCCGCCGCCGCCTGTCCGGCGACCGTGTTGGACGACGTCACATAGGGATAGGTGCCGTGGTCCACGTCCAGGAAGGCGCCCTGCGCTCCCTCGAACAGCACGCGCTTGCCCGCCTTCTGGGCCTGATCCAGCACGCGCCACGCCGGCTTGACGTAGGGCAGGATCTTCGGCGCGATCTCCAGCAGTTGCGCCAGCAGGGCCGCCGGATCGATCGGCTCCAGCCCCAGACCGGCGCGAAGCGGATCGTGGTGCGAGCGCAGGCGGTCGATCTTGACCTTCAGGTCTTCTTCATTGGCCAGGTCGCAGACGCGGATGGCGCGGCGGCCGACCTTGTCCTCATAGGCCGGGCCGATGCCGCGACCGGTCGTGCCGATCTTGGCGCCCGGCGCGCTGGCGGCGGCCTCGCGCGCCACGTCCAGCGCCGGATGGATCGGCAGGATCAGGCAGGCGTTGTCGGCGATGGTCAGGATGTCGGGGGTGATGGCCACGCCCTGGGCCTGGATCTTCTCGATCTCGCCGACCAGGTGCCAGGGATCGACGACCACGCCGTTGCCGATGATCGAGGGCTTGCCCTGCACCACGCCCGAGGGCAGCAGCGCCAGCTTGTAGACCTTGCCGTCGACGACCAGGGTGTGGCCCGCGTTATGGCCGCCCTGGAACCGCACCACCATGTCGGCGCGATTGGACAGCCAGTCCACGATCTTGCCCTTGCCCTCGTCGCCCCATTGGGCGCCGACCACCGCGACGTTCGCCAAGACCATTTCTCCGCAATCCAGAATGCGGTGGGAGCCTATAACCCCTGAATCGTCCGGAGTCGCCCCACTCGCACGGAATGAGGTGCAGAATTATCCCGCCAACTCGCCGACCGCCGTCTGGAACGCCCATTCCAGCCACGGCGTCGCGGCCACGACGTCCGCCGTCTCGATCGTGCAGCCGCACCACAGGCGCAGGCCCGGCGGGGCGTAACGATGCGGCTCCATGTCATAGACCGCCCCCTCGCCTTCCAGCAGCGCCTTGAACCGCTTCACGAAGGCCTTCTGGCCCGCCTCGTCCATCGCCGCGATGCGCGGATCGACGAACTTCAGGCAGACAGAGGTGGTCGAACGGATTTCCTCCCGCTCCGGCAGGAAGTCGATCCAGTCGGTCCGCTGCACCCACCCGGCCAGGGCCGCATAGTTGGCGTTGGTGCGCGCGATCAGCGCGGGCAGGCCGCCCACGGCCTTCGCCCAGACCAGGGCGTCGATCCAGTCCTCGATGGTCAGGATCGAAAAGGTGTTCATCGCCACCCCGTCCGCCAGGGTCCGATCGAAGCCCTTCTTGTCGACGATCCGCAGCACCTTGGGCACGGCCCGATCCGGGCGATAGGCGTCCAGCCGCGCCACGGCGCGCGGCGACAGCACCATCAGGCCGATGCCCGCCTCGCCGCCCAGCGCCTTCTGGAAGCTGAAGGTGGTCACGTCCAGCTTGTCCCACGGCAAGTCCATCGCGAACGCCGCCGAGGTCGCGTCGCAGATCGTCAGCCCCTCGCGGTCGTCGGCGATCCAGTCGCCGTCCGGCACGCGCACGCCCGAGGTCGTGCCGTTCCACGGAAACACCACATCCTTCTTCGGGTCGACCCTCGCCAGGTCCGGCAGATCGCCCCACGGCGCCGTCAGGGCCTCAGGCTCCAGCCCCAGATGATCCTTGACGTCGGCCAGCCAGGTCAGGCCGAAATTTTCATAGGCGACCACCTGCACCGGCCGCTCGCCCAACATGCACCACAACGCCGCTTCGACCGCCCCCGTGTCCGATCCCGGCGTATAAAGCATGACATAGTCGTCCGGCGGGCTCAGCACCTCGCGCGTCAGCCGCAGTCCATGCGCGAACCGCTCGACCACTTCCGGCGCGCGGATGCCCCGCCCCATCAGGTTCGTCGGCAGGTTCGCCAGCTCCCAGCCCGGACGCTTGGCCGTCGGCCCGGCAGAGAACCAGGGGCGAGCGGGCTTGGCGGCAGGCTTGGGCGTCATGTCAGTCTCTGAAGTCTCGCAGGAGAGGAAGAAGGCCAAGCCTTTAGGCCATCAACGGCCGGGCTTGTAGGGCCGGCGTTCACGCCATTCGGTCGCAAACCGGACCAGTTCATCGTCCGGCGTCTCGGGCAGCGTCACCACCAGCTTCGCCATCAGGTCGCCGCGCCTGCCGTTCGCATAGGCGCCGCGCCCCTTCAGCCGCAGCACCTTGCCCGAGTTCGAGCCCTTGGGAATGGTCATCATCACCGCGCCCTCGGGCGTCGGCACCTGTATCTTGCCGCCCAGCACCGCGTCCGGAACCGACACCGGCAGATCCATCGTCAGATCGGCCCCGTCGCGCTTGAACACCGGATGCGGCTGGATGCGCAACTCGATCAGGGCGTCGCCTGCCTGACCGCCCCGCCCCGGCGCGCCCTGCCCCTTCAGCCGGATGGTCTGGCCTTCAGACGCCCCCTTGGGGATGGTCACGTCCAGCATCCGTCCATCCGAGAACTGGATACGGCGCGTGGTCCCGGCGATGGCGTCCTCAAGGCTGATATCCAGCGTGGCGCGCACATCCTGCCCGCGCCCGCCGCCGAAACCGCGCCCGGCGTTACGCGCCCCGCCGCCGAAGGCGCCGAAAATCTCTTCCAGATCAATGTCGTCGAAGCTGGCCCGCCCGCCGGGACCGCCTTCGCCGCGCCCGCCGAAGCCGAAGCCGCCGAAACCGCCGCCGCCCGGACGTCCGCCCTGCCCTGCGCCGCCGAAGCCGCGGAACTGCTCGCGTCCGTCAGCGTCGATCTCGCCGCGATCATATTTGGCGCGCTTCTCGGCGTCGCCCAGCAGATCGAAGGCGGCGGTGATGCGCTTGAACCGCTCCTCGGCCGCCTTGTCGCCGGGGTTCTTGTCGGGGTGCAGTTCCTTGGCCAGCTTGCGGAACGCCTTCTTGATCTCGTCCGCGCTCGCGCCCTTGGAAACGCCCAGTTCCTGATAGGGATCGCCAGCCAATTTTCGCTCCACTCCGGATCAACACAGACCAGAGCGTCAGTTAAGCCATGCGCCCGCCCGCCGAAAGGGGCGGACATGGTTTAGATCGGCGGCATCAACGGCGCCACCGCCTCCGCCCCCCAGCCGAAAGCCTCGCCCCACTGGGCCACGGCGACGCGGGCGCTGCTTACCCCATCCGGAAAATCCACCCCCGCCTCTGCCCAGCCATAGACAGCCGCCAGCCCCTCGACCTCCCAGACCCGACGCACGGCGGCGCCGTCCAGCACCCGCACCCGGAACCGTCTCGGATCGACCTCGACCGGCTCGCCCTCCCAGCCGTCGCCGCCCAGGCGCACGCGCGGCAGCCAATCCAGCCGCCATCCGCCGCCTTCCGGCCTCGCCTTCAGGTGCGCCGGTCGCCATGGCGCCGCATTCCGATTGGCCCAGGAGAAGCCGACCTCAGTCGTCCCGGCTCCGCCCGGCGGAGCACCTGCCGGCCCCGCCCGCCAGATCCGAGGCAATCCGCGCTCGACCGCATCGACCTCCGCGCGCGCCATGCCGCGCTCCAGCACGACGACCAGCGCCCCCGCTTCCGCCCCGCGCGCGGCCGCCTCCTCCGTCCCCTGCTGTCCGCGCAACAGGCCGCTCAACCGCCACACGTCGCCGCCGATCAGTTCGGCCCGGCGGAACTGCACCAACTCCCATCCGTCCACACCGCTCACCGCCAGCAGATTGGCGCCCGACAGCACCGCTTCGACCGCCCGGCTCTGCGGCGCCTGCCCCTCGATCCTCACGCTGAGCACGCCCGCCTCGTCCCAGCGCCCGACCACGCCCGGCCGCAAGGGCGCCGTCAGCGTTCCCACCGTCGCGGGCGTTTCCACCAGCGCCCTCTGCGTCAGACTGTCGACCGAGCCCCCGCCATGCAGCGCCATCGGCGTCCAGGGCTCGGCCGCCGCCGCGACCACGGGCCGCCCGTCCGCCTCCTCGCCGGGCAGCGGCGGCAGGTCCAACAGCATCAGGAACGGCGCCCCCACAGTCGCCGCCCCGCCGCCCTCCCCGCGCCAGTCCTCCGGCGCATCCACGACGGCGACCTCGACCACCGGCGCCAGCACTGCGCTGGGCGTCTCGTCCCAGTCCAGCCGCTCGACGCGCCAGTCGCCCGCGCGCCCCTCCACCGCCGTCACATCGCCCGGCTCCAGCCTCAGCGCCTCCAGGGGCCCCAGCTTCAGCGTCAGCCGTTCGGCCGCCTCGCCCGCCAACAGCCGCTGCGCCGCCGCCGTCGCCAGCCCGGCCCCGACCACGGCGGGCAGGGCCGCATCCACGCCGCCGCCCTCGCCGTCGCCGCGCACCGTCACCGCGCCCAACTGATAGTCCGCCGCCTCGTCGATGAAGCGCAGACGCGCCGCGCCGGGCCGAGGCGTCAACCGCCGATCCGCCGCCGCGCTCGCGCCCTTGTCGGGCAGGGCCAGCGCCGCCTGATGCAGCGTCATCTCCCGCGCCGTCTCGCCCAGCACGGCTGCCCGACCATCCCGCTCCGCCGTCGTCGCCCCCAGCGCCTGCACCAACGGCGACAGGGCGTCCTTCGTCGCCATCGGCCGGTCGATGACATAGCCGGTCACCGCGCCGTCCACCGCCCCGACCGTAAAGTCCGTCTCCGCCAACCCTCCTCGCTTCAGGATCGCCTCAATCAGCCCGCGCGCATCACCGCCCATCCGCCCGTTCAGCCAGTGCCCCGTGCGCCAGGCGCCCGCGTCCGCCCACACTTCGCCCAGCGCCGGAAACGCCGGATAGGGCCGCGCGTCCCAGCACCAGACATCCGCCCCCTGCAGCATCGGCTCTCCGTAAACGCCCGAGATCGGGTTGTTCGCCGGCTGCGCATAATGCCCCAGCACCGCCTCGATCAGACGCCGCTGCATCCGGTCGTCGCGCGCGCCGGTCGAGTGCGGCGGCAAGGCGTTCTCGCTGCTCTTCGGGTCCTGAAACAGGTTCGGCGCATTGCCCCCGCGATCCACCGCCGCACAGCCGAACTCAGTCAGCCGAATAGGCTTCATCCCCGGAACCCAGGCCGTCGGCGCCGCCTGCCGCACGCCGCCGACGCGCTCATGGTGCGCGTTCGACCACCAGCCCTTCAGATCCTTGTAGCGCCAGATCCAGTCTTCGCCGTGAGCGCCATCCTCGATCGGCGTGCGCGTCTGCGCCGCCCGATCCGCCGCGCTGGCGTAGAACCAGTCATACCCCTCGCCGCCCGCGACCTGCGCCGCCAGATAGGCCGGGTCCGACGGCCCGTTGAAGTCCTCCGCATCCCGCCCGCCATCGCCGCCGCGCCAGTCGCCCATCGGCGGATACCAGTCGATCCCGACGTAATCGATGTTCGGGTCCGCCCACAAAGGATCGAGGTGAAACCTTGCCTCTCCATCCCTCTGCCAGCCGAAATACTCCGACCAGTCGGCGGCATAGCTCAGCTTCACACGCGACCCGACCACCGCCCGGCACTCGGCCGCCAGCGCCCGAAACTGCGCCACCGCCGGAAAGCCCCCGTCCGCATCCCGCGTCCAGGTCAGCCCCCGCATCTCCGAGCCGATCAGCAGGCCGTCCGCTCCCTCATCCGCCGCGATCCCGGCATAGTGCAGTGCCAGCCGCCTCAGCCCCCATCCGTCCGCCGTCCCGAATAGGGCCTCCACCTCAGCCGTCGCCCCCGCTCCTTCCGTCCCCGTGATCCGCCCCCGCCACGGATAACCGGGACAGTCCATGAAGACGAAGGGATACAGCGTCACCTCCAGCCCCCGCGCCTTCAGCGCCCGGATCGCCTGCCGCACGCTGTCGTCTGAGGGCGTCCCGCCATAGGCCGGGCCGCCGCCCGCCTGGGAGATCAGATGGGCGTCCGCACGCCCCAGCCCCGCCACGCCCCAGACCAGCGGCCGGGTCGGCTTGTCCCTCCGCTCCACCCCCGGCCGGATACGGCAGTGACCCATCCGCACGTCATCACCGAACCAGCCGACCACCAGACTGACCCGCTTCAACCTCGGCGCCTGGGCCGTCAGCTGATCCAGCGAGGCCTCCAGGTCCGTCTGACCCGCCGTCAGATGCACGTTCTCGGGCGTGGATCGCGCCAGCCCCTCGCGCCGCATCACCGGCTCGGTCGCCAGGCAGAACTCCCCCGCGCCGGGGATCAGGCACACGCCCTCCAGCCGATCCTCCAACTGCGGCGCCGCCCCCTGCGGCCGCCGGAACACCTCGAACGCCAGCTGCGGCGGCCGGTCGCCATAGGCGTCCAGCGGCAGATCCTCGAACACCAAATAGGCCGTCCCGCGATAGGCGGGCGCCCGCCCCTCCACCGCCTCGATCAGCGGGTCGGGCAGTTGGTCCTCCGTCCCGCGATGCAGCCGCATCGTCACGCCCGCCATATCCATCGGCTGACCGTCTGCCCAGACCCGCCCGATCCCGTCGATCGGCCCCTCGCACAGGGCCACGGCGAAGCTCAGCGAATAGGCGTAGTCGACCGTCTTCTGACCACCCTTGCCGCCCGACCGCTTCTCCTTGCGCTCCAGAAAGCGCGCGGCCCAGATCACCTGTCCGACCACCCGCGCCCGACCGAAGACGCAGGCCATCGGCGCCCCCTCGGCCGAGGACTGCAGCTTCAGCCCCTCCAGCCTCGGCCCGACCTGCCGCGCGGGCGACAAGCCGGCGACCAGCCAGCTATCCGTCGCCCGCCCCAACACGCCGCCGATAAAGCCCCCGATCGGCCCGCCCAGCGCCGACCCGATCCCGCCCAGAACGACCTGCGCCATGCCTGCTCCTTTTTATACTTCGGGCCAGCGAAACGCCGCGACCAGGCGCCTGCGCCACCACGCCCCCATCCAGCTCTCGACCACCGACCGCCCCCAATAGGCGTGGATCATCCGCCACTCCGGCCCCCCCATGCTCTCGGAAAGCTCGGCGCTCAGGATCGCGCAATGCTTGGCCGGACACCCCGCCGCCATGCGGAACAGCAGCACATCGCCCAGCCCCACCTGCTCCGGCGCAATCTCCACCAACCGCCGCCGCGCGGCGGCCCACAGCGTCTCCTCGCCCCCGACTTCGGCCCAGTCGGGGCGATAGGGCGGCGGCGCCTCCGGCTCCTCGCCGACCACCTCGCGCCACACTCCGCGCACCAGGCCCAGGCAGTCCGCCCCTTCGCCCTTCACGCTGGCCTGATGTCGATAGGGCGTCCCCAGCCAGCCGCGTGCGGCAGCCACAACCCCCACGCGCCACGCCTCTCCCTCCCCTTCATGGGGAGGGTGGTCGCGCAGCGACCGGGTGGGGAGGGCCAGACGATCCGGCGCCAACACTTGAATAGAGGCGCCGCCCCCACCCGGCTTCGCCTTCGGCTCAGCCACCCTCCCCATGAAGGGGAGGGAGAATTCCTGCGCCCCGCCCCTCATCGCCTGCGGCTCCGGCCGTCATTGCGCCCCGCCATAGGCCGCGCCGTCAGGAAGTCCTCGCCCGGAATGTCCGGAAAGCCCTGGAAATTGACCCCGTTCCCAAACACCCCGACACAGGTCGCCCACCGCTTGTCGCAACTGCGCCCCGCGACCGCCGCCGCATCCAGCCCGCACCGTCCATCGCCCAGCACCGCGTCGCAGCCCCGGCCGTAGGTCCGCCCCACCACCCGCTCCAGCGCCGCCATCGGCCCGTCCAGATCGGCGACGAAGCGCCCGTTCTCGCGCCGTATCCGCGCCAGCCTTCCCCTCCACAGCCGCACCCTCAGGTCCGGCCGCATCCAGTCCACGCGCCACAGCTCGACCTCGGCGGCGTCATACCGCCCCGCCGCTATGTCCTCTTCGGTGATCGCCGCATCATCCAGCCCGCCCGAGGCCGACAGCGCACCCGCCGACAGCCCGACCTCGCCGTCGCCCGCCCCGCCGGTCCAGCCGCTGGCCGCCCGGCACGCCACGCCCTCGACCTCCAGATCGCGGTCATGGTCGGTGAAGCCCATCGCCCGCCCGTCAGCCCGCCTCAGAAGCCAGACATGACACAGCGTCGCCGCCCCGCTCTCGATGCGGGCGGCCAGTTCGTCCGGAACATTCCGCATGGCTCAGACCCGCACCTCGATCAGCGGCATGGCGACCATCCGCCCGGCGCCGAAGCTCTCCAGCGTCACCTCCATCCGATCCGCGTCGAACCGCACCGGCACGTCAAAGGCGAAGCCCGCCGTCACCGCCGCGCCATCCGGCGGCGCCGTCGCCAGCGTCACCCGCCCCGTCGTCGCCTCCAGCGAGAAGGCCGCCGTCTCCACGCCCGCCACCGCGACCCGCACCGATCCCTCGACCGGCTTGGCGATCAGGCGCCGGTGATCGCCGTAAGCCTTGCTCAACTGAAAGACGCGCGCCTGCCCGTCTCCCGTCCCGATCGCCTGATCCAACGGCGTCACGGCCGCCCCCGGCGCCCCGCTCCTGAAGTCCGCAAAGTCGCGAAACCGGAACCCGTGCAGCCGCCCGCGCCGCGCCTCGAAAAACGCGGTCAGCGCGCCATGTCGTCCAGCGACCGCAACCCCGCCCCGATCAGATAGCGCCTGCGCCCATCCGCCCACGGCGTCGAGCGCCGCTCGAACCCTGACGCCAGCGTCGTGATCTCCGTCCTCCGCTCGACCCCGCCGGTCGAGCCGAACGCCAGCCGCGCAGGCAGGCGCACCTCATGAAAGGCCATGCGTCCTCGCTACTTGATGTGGATTGCGTCCCGTCGCGGGACAGATTGCGAACGTTTCGCGAAAAACTTCACCCGACGGCAGTCTTCGGGTTGTCCGAACGGCCAGGCTCAGCCATGCTTTCGTCACAACACGGCCAAGCCGGAAACAAGACAGGAGATCCGCGTGCGCGGCGAAATTCTCAGCTATGACGACGTCTCGGGCACGGGCCTGATCAGCGGCGACGACAGCATCCGCTACGGCTTCACGCGCGCTGACATCCAGGCTGGCGGAACCGTCGCCGTCGGCGCCCGCGTCGACTTCGTGCCGGAAGGCATGGAGGCGACCCAGATCATGATCCTGGCCTCCACGGCCCCCGCCGCGGCCTTCGGCCAGGCCGCCGCCTCGTCGACGGGCGGCGCCCCCCTCGGCGCCTATGACTTCGCCACGGCCATGCTGTCCTTCAACGGCCGCCTGCGCCGTCAGCACTTCTGGATCAGCTGGCTGATCCTGCTCGGCGCCGGCGTGGTGCTGGGCTGGATTCCCATCCTCGGCGGCCTGATCTCGCTCGCGCTGATCTGGCCGAACCTGGCCATCACGGTGAAGCGCCTGCACGACATGGGCAAGAGCGGCTGGTTCGCCGTCATCCCCTGGGTAGCCAACATCATCGGCTTCTTCATGATCATCGGCGCCGTCGGCACCGCCATCATCACCAATCCGCAAGCCTTCGAGAGCGAAGACCCCTCCGTGGCCTTGTCCATGCTGGGCTCGATGATGGGCGGCCTCAGCATCATGCTGCTGGTCGGCCTCGGCTTCCTCCTCTGGATCGGCATCGTCGACAGCCAGAAGGGCGACAACAAGTTCGGCCCCAACCCCAAGGGCGAATAATCGACCCACCGGTCTGTAAAGGGACGCCTCCGGGCGTCCTTTTCTTTTTTGCGCTATCGCTCGACGCGCGGCGCCTCACGACTTCAGCGCGCGCCCAACGCCGTCGCCCGCGCCAGCATCCGTGCGATCTGCGTCTCTGACCGCAACAGCCCCTCGGCCCCGCCGTCCACCGTGACGTTGACCGTCACCCCGGCCGCGCCGCCCATCGGCTCGATCGTCCCGGCGCCCGCCGGACGAAACACCTCCGGCCCGCGCTCTCCGACCAGATAGGCGCCGCCGCCCAGCACCGGCCCCCCATCCGCCCGCGCCCCGCCGAAGCCGCCCAGCGCCGCCGCTATCGCCCCGCTCAGTCCGCGGCCGCGCGCGCCCGCCGCCGCATTGACGGCATTCAGCACCGCCCGCGCCAGTTCGGCCAGCGTCACCTCCCCATCCGCCGCCGCCCGCGTCAGCGACCGCGTCAGGCTGGCCCCCGCGCGCCCGAAGGCGTCCTCGATCGAGGCCGCCGCCCGCTCCGCCGGTTCCTTCAGCGCCTCCAGCGCCGCCGCGGCCTCCGCCGCCTTCACCGGCACGGCGTCGATCCCGTCCGGCCTGAAACCATCAGTCATCCGGCCACATCTCCTGCATCCGTTCCAGCTCGCCGCGCCCCAGCGGCGCCGCCTGAACCGGCCCCGCCGTCAGCATCCGCCACTCCTTCAGCGACAGCCGCCAGAAGCCCTCCGGCCCCACGCCCAACCGCGCCGCCGCCTGCATCATCTCTCCCCACGGAGTCATCAGGCCGCCGCCGCAAAAGCCTTCGCCACCGCCTCCGCCGCCTCACGCGGATCGACCGGCGCCCTCGCCAGTTCATCCGCCAGAGCCCCCTCGCCGCCGCCCCGCAACAAGGCCGCCAGCACCACCATCAGATCCCGCGCCGACAGCGCCTTCATCCGCTCGGCCAACGCCGCCATCCCGGCGACGCCCAGCCCGGTCTCGATCTCCGCCAACGCCCCCAGCGTCAGGCACAGCTTCCGCTCCGCCCCCGCCAGCCCTGCGACGACCTCGCCCCGCACTCCGTTCACCATCACAGCGCCGAGAACGTCACTTCACCCGCACTGGCCAGACTCAGCGCAAAGCTGGCCTCGCCCTCATGCTCGCCGGCGTATTCCAGCGCCGCCACCAGGAACGCCCCCTCCAGCACCCCGAAATCCGGCACGATCAGCCGCCACGTCTTCGCCGCCTGCTCAAAGAAGGCCTCGCGGATCAGGGCGTCCGAGGCCGCGTCGCGGAAAATCCCCTGCCCCGACACCGCCGCCGACTTCACGCCCGCCCCCGCCAGCAGTTCGCGCCAGCGTCCGGCGCTGTCGCTGTCGGTCGCGTCCACCGTCTTGGCGTTCAGCGAGATCGTCCTCGCCCTCAGTCCCGCCACCGTGGTGAAGGCGCCGCCCGCGCCCTCGACCTTCAGCAGGATGTCCTTGCCCCGTTGCGCGCTCATCTCAGATTTCCTCCGTCACGGCTCTCAGCCGCATCACCGCCCACGCCCGCTTCAGGTCCGGGCTGCGGAACAGGTCCGTAAACGTCACGCCCAGACTGACCGCCTTCACCCCGTCCGCCTCCAGCGGCGCATCGGCCAGCCGCGCCCGCACCGCCGCCGCCACGGCCCGCGCCTCCTCCAGCCCCCAGAACCGGCTGGCGCAGGTCAGGGTCAGCCGCTGCTCCACCCCGCCGCCGTCGGCGTTCAGCGGTCGGCTCTCGCACCGCCCGACCAGCAGATGCGGAAACGCAGCCCCCTGCGGCGCCTCATCCCAGACCCGCACGGGATCGCCCAGCAACGCCTTCAGCGCCCCGTCGTCGCCCAGATGCGCGATCAGCGCCTTCACCAGCGCCCCTTCATGATCCTTCATCGCATCCGCTCCAGGTTCAGTCGCACCCGGCCCGCCGCCTTCGGATCGGTCTCGATCCCGACCAAGGCCCAGTCCGCCCCGCCGAAGCGCGCCATCAGCCCCTCCTCCAAGCGCGGATCGGCCCGCACCGTGGCGCTCAGCGTCTCCACCGCGCGCGTCACGCCCGCTTCCGTCCGCTCGCGCCGCCTGCGTGCGCCCAGCGCCAGCCACAGCGACCCGACCGGCTCATAGCTGACGACCTGCCCGCCATAAGGCGTCTGCGCCGCCACCGGCCGCACCAGCGCCGCCACCACCTTCATCGCGCCCCCGCTCACAGCCGCACCACGCGATAGGGCGCGATCCACCCCTCGACCGGCGCCGCGCTCATCTCGCCGTCGCCGCGCTCATAGGCGCGCATCACCAGCATCATCACCGCCAGCCTCAGCGGCGCCGGCGAGGTCGAAGTCAGGCTCAACCCGACCTCCCCCTCCACCCGCGCCCTGGCCGCATCGATCAGGGTCTGGATCAGCCCGTCCTCCGCCTCATGCTCGACGCGCAGGAACAGCTTCGCCTCCGTGAGGCTCACGGGTGCGCTCATTCAAATCTCCCTATGTTCCTTTTCCTTCTCCCCTTGTGGGAGAAGGTGGCCGCCGAAGGCGGACGGATGAGGGGAAGGGTTCAAAAGACGACCGGCTGACCGAGAGCGCGCCGCCCCCGTCCCCCTCATCCGTCTCGCTGCGCGAGCCACCTTCTCCCCCGCAGGGGAGAAGGAAGCCCGTCATCGCCCTTACGAAGCCGCGAACCTCATCAGCTTGATCGCATCGAAGTTCTGCACCCCGCCACCGACACGCTTGGTCGTGTAGAACAGCACATAGGGCTTGGCCGAATAGGGATCGCGCAACACCCGCACCCCCGCCCGATCCACGATCAGATATCCGCGCGCAAAGTCGCCGAACGCGATCGACAGACTGTTGGCCGCCACATCCGGCATGGTCTCGATCTCAGTGACCGGATAGCCCAGCAGGCTCGCCGTCTCGCCCGGCCGCGTCGCCGGCGACCAGATGTAGTTCCCGTCCGCATCCTTGAACTTGCGCACCGCCGAGACCGTGCGTCGGTTCATCACAAAGCGCCCGTTCGGACGGTACTGGGCCTTGGGTCCATAGATCAGGTCGATCAGCTTATCGACCGGACTGGCGCTGGCGAAACCACCCGCCGCGCCAGACGCCACCGTGCCGATCTGGCCCCAGGTCTGCGTGCCTTCCGTCGCCGTATCATAGGCCAGAAAGCCCTTCGGCTTGTTCACGCCGTCGCCGCTGACGAAGGCCGCCGTCTCCTGCGCCGCAAAGGCGTCCTCGACCTCGGCCGCCAGCCATTCGTCCAGGTCGATCAGGGCGTCGTCCAGCAGGCTCTGCGTCGCCGCCGGACAGGCGTAGAGATCCGCCGACGAGAACTCCAGCAGCGCCAGCGTCGCCGGGTCCGTTTCCGGGCGCCCCGCCGTCTCGGCCACCCAGCCCGCCTGCACGCCCGCCGTCGACACCGGCTTCCTGAACACGCCCGAGCCGACCGTGCGCACCGTGGCGATCTCACGCATCGGGCTGCCCGCCATCAAGCGCCGCTCGATGGCCCGCTCCGTCTCCGGCGGCACGACATAGCCCGCCGAGTTCGACGCCGACGACAGCCCCGCCTTCAGCTCCAGCCCGTGCGAGGCGCCCGACTTCATATAGCCGTCCCACGCCGCCTTGGCCTCGGGCGCGGCGACCACAGCGGGCGGCTCGGCGCTCAGCATCGGTCGGCGGCTCTCGCTCAGCGCGCGGTCCATGCGCGCCTGCGCTTGCGCCACCGCCTGATCGATGCGCGCCACCTTCTCCTCCAGCAGCGCATCGGCCGAAGCCTTCTTCTCGATCTCGTCCAGACGGGCGTCGTTGGCCCCTTTGAACGCCTCGAACGCCGCCATCATCTCATGCATGGCGGCGCGCGCCTCGGGATGGCCCGAGACGGTCTTGGTCTCTTTCATGGTCTCTCCAGAAAAATGCGCGACCGTCCTGCGGCGCGCCGTCAACCGGGCCAGGCCCGGAACTGCCTTACCCTTCGCGCACCGGTTCAGGCGTGGTAGCCTGCCCCTTCAATGCTGGAAGGATGGATGTTGCCGGACGATCGCTTGCTCGCCTCGAGGTTCTGAACGATGCAGATCGTCTTCCTCTACGGCCCTGCGGGCGCGGGCAAGCTGACCATCGGCCGCGAACTGGCGCGCCTGACCGGCCTGCCGCTGTTTCACAACCATTTCGTCGTCGACGCCGTCAGCGCGGTGTTCGACTTCGGCTCCGAGCCGTTCGTTCGCCTGCGCGAAGCCTTCTGGCTCCAGACCTTCGCCGAGGCGGCCCGCACCGGCCGCTCCCTCATCTTCACCTTCGCGCCCGAGGCCACGGTGGCCCCCGGCTTTCCCGCGCGCGTCCAGGCGACGATCGAACCGTTCGGCGGCGTCGTTACCTTCATCGCCCTGACCGTCTCGCCAGAGGAACAGGAGCGCCGGATCGTCCAGCCCAGCCGCGCCGCCTTCGGCAAGCTTCAGTCGGTCGATCTGCTGCGCCACCTTCGCGCCGAGTTCGACGCCAGCCTGGCCGCCATGCCGCCCGCCGCGCTGACGATCGACACCGAGGCCTGCACCCCGCCTCAGGCCGCCGAGCGCATCGCCGCCCATCTGGCCGACCGATAGATCTTCAAACGCCGGGCCCCTGCATCCTGAACCGCGCGCGCGGCAGCATCGGGAACGTCACCAGCGACACCTCCCACAACTCCGCCCGGCTCAGCACCCTGAGCCGCCCGTCTCGCCGCGCCTTCCTCGCACGAAAGCCGATCGACAGCCCGTCCAGCGCCCCGGCGCGCGTCAGGGCGGCGGCGTAGCGGGCCTCGGCGGACCAGTCCTCGATCCGCCCCTCGACCCACAGACCGCGCTCGTCCTCAACGATACGGTTCCAGACGCCGACCACGGCGCGGCTTTCATGCTGATGCAGCATCCGCACCCCGCCCGCGCCGGTCTTCGCCAGGCTGTCGGCGAAGACCCCGCGCGCCGTCACGTCCCCGTTCAGATCGGCCACGCCCCACAGGGAGGCGTAGCCCTGGATGGCCAGCGCCGCCCCCACACGGCTGCTCGTCGCCATCACTTCCCCTCCAGCTGTCGCTCGATCCGCTCGACCGCCGCGCGCACGGCCTCGCCCTGCGCCTCCAGCCGCGCCAGCCGCTCGGCGACCAGCCTCTGCTCGTCCACCCGCTGCTCCAGCGTCGCGATCCGCGCCGCCGCCCCGCCCGCCCAGACCAGCCCCCCGACCGTCTGCACCGCCAGGGCCGCGATCAGGGCGACGGGAAACCTCCTCGCCTGGTCCGTCATTCGCCCACTCCCGCCATCCGACGCCGCTCCTCATCCGTCAGGAAGCTCGCCGCGTTCAGCCGCGCCCACAGTGCGTCGCGCTCGACCTGCAACGCCGGAACCGCATCCAGATCCGGCTCGATCCGGCAATCGACGAAGCGGCTCCCCAGCCAGCCCGTCATCGCCCCGGCCGCCTTCCTCACCAGCGGAATCACCGTCCCCCGCCAGAAGGCGGCGTTGGCCTCGCGATAGTTGGCGTAGGTCGCGTCTCCCGGAATCCCCAGCAGTTGCGGCGGCACGCCGAACGCCAGGGCGATCTCACGCGCCGCCGCGTGCTTGCCGGCGATGAAGTCCATGTCGTGCGGCGTCAGGCTCATCGGCTTCCAGTCCAGCCCGCCCTCCAGCAACAGCGGCCGCCCGGCGTTGCGCGCCCCGGCATGAGCCTCGCCCAGTTCCGCCTTCAGCGCCTCGAACTGATCCGCCGTCAGCCGCTCCCCGTCCTTGGCGCCATAGACCAGCGCACCCGACGGCCGCGCCGCATTGTCCAGCAGCGCCTTGTTCCACGCTCCCGAGGCGTTGTGCACGTCGATGGCGAAGGCCGCCGCCTCCAGCGGCGAAAATCCGTAATGATCGTCCGTCGGATGAAACAGCTTCAGATGCATGACCGGCGACCAGCCGTCGCCATGCCGCGCGATCCGCACCGACCGGCCGCCGACCGCATACTCATAGGCTTCCGGCCAGCCCGCCCGCCCCGGCACGACCTTCATCCGGTCCGGCCGCAGCGCCCACAGCTCGTCCGGCGCCCCGTCCCCGTCGGCGTCCCCGGTCGCCTCGACATAGGCGTTGCCCGCCGTCTGCAGCGCGCCGTACAGCGCCTCCATCAACTCCCCGCCCGACTGCTCGGGATTGGGCTTGTCGATCAGCCGCGCCAACGGATGCTCCGCGCTCCGCACGCCCCCGACCATCACCATCAGCGGCGTCGAGGCCGCCGCCTCCGCGATCATCCGCACGCAGCGATAGGCCACGGCGTTCTTGCCGAATCCCTCTTCGGCCAAGTGCGCGTAATCCCTCGGCATCCACCGCGCTCGCCCCGCCCCCGTCAGAGCGATCAACGGCCCCGTGCGGCTATCCTTGATTTCGGGCGCAGCAACGCGCCGCCGACCGAACGGTCGTCGCCAATCCATGTGTGTCTCCATGTCCGTCTTCCTTCTCCCCTTGAGGGAGAAGGTGGCCCGTCAGGGCCGGATGAGGGGTGTCGATGCGAGGTCTGCCCGGAAGCCGCCAGTCTGCTTCTTCGCACCCCTCATCCGTCCGGCTTCGCCGTCCACCTTCTCCCTCAAGGGGAGAAAGATCAGGTCACAACGCCCGCAACCTCGGCTGCGTCTTCCCGGCCAGCAGCAGATGCGTCAGCGCCCAGACCAGCGCATCCGCCCGATCCGGGCTCTTCGCCCCCGGCGTCTCGCTCCCCAGCGCCATCATCTCTTCTTCCAGCGCCGGAAACGCCCCGCAGTGGACCACCCGCCCCTGCTCATAGAGCGCCGCCACCGGCTCCGCCCGCGCCTTCTTGCTCCTGCTCGCGTGAACCAGTTTCACCTGCGCCGGACAGTCCGCCTGCCCCAGCAGCGTCCGCACCATCTCCCCTCCCTGATTGGCCTCGGCCAGCACCAGGTCGGCGTCGAACTCCCGCGCCGTCTCGGCCACGCGCCGCGCCCATCCGGCGGGCGACAGCCCCCGCGCCGAGCGATCCGCCAGCACATAGCCCGTCCGATCCTTGCGCCCCGCCGCCACGATCCCGCAGGCGTCACCGTGGGCGCTGGCGGGCGGATCGACCGCCACCACCACCCGCTCGAACTTCGCCGGCCGGTTGCCCCGCGCCCGCGCCAGATCCTCGGCTCGGAACAGGGCGCCGTCGGCCTCGACCACCAGCCCCTCCATCTCCTGCGCCTCCAGCCGCGTCCCGGCGTAGAGCGCCTGCAGATGCCCCAGAAACCCCGGCGCCAGATGGGCCGCATTGTCCTTGGTCGCCAGTCGCGCCTTCACCACCCCCGGCTCGGCCAGCAACCGCCTCAGCGCCGGGATCGGACGCGGCGTCGTCGTGATCGCCAGCTTCGGATCGTCCCCCAGCCTCAGCCCGAACCTCAGGTTCGACAGCGTCGCCTCGATGTTCCTCCAGGCGCAGAACTCATCCGCCCAGGCCGCGTGAAACTGCGGCCCGCGCAGGCTGTCCGGGTCTTCGGCCGAAAACGCATAGGCCGCCGCGCCCGAGGGCCAGACCAGCCTGCGCCGCCCCGCCTCCCAGCGCGGCCGGTTGTCGCCCGGCGCCTGCGCCTTCAGTCCCGACGGCCCCTCGACCATCACCTCGCGCACGTCGTGCAGCGCCGGTCCGACCAGGGCGAAGGTGCGATCCTTCGCCTTGGCCAGTTCGTTCATCCAGAAGCCGCCTGCGAAGGTCTTGCCCGACCCTCGCCCGCCCAGCAGCACCCAGGTCCGCCAATCCGTATCAGGCGGCGGCCAGACCTGATCGTCGTTCAGCCTCGGCGTCGCCTTCAGCAGCCGCAGCAGTTCCTCGCGCGTCGCCTGTTTCAGCCGCTGCTGCGCCAAATCCCTTGCGCTCGGCGACCCCGAGAAGATGATCGAGACGAGACTCGAGCTCTGCCCGCACCGCCCGTTCTTCATCGTCGCTGAGTTCACGATCGTCTTCGCTCATTCCGTCCTCTTCGGGATCGCGGGTTCTGCGAGGAGACGCCGCCGCCAGCGCGGCCACCGCCTTGGCCGTGCGGGCCAGCACGCCGATGGCGCGCCCCCGCTTCTCGGCCTCGGCCACGTCGGCCGGAGGCTCCGCGGCGGCCACCACGGCGATCGCTTCATCGGTCAGCTGCATCAGCCGCCCCAGCGCTCCGTCCAGCCACTGCGCGACCGCCGCCGCCCGCTCCGCCTCGTCCCCTTTTCCCGCCATGACCGAACCATAGCGGACCAGCGTCCTCAGGCTGGCGAACAGCCTCCAGAACCTCCCAAAGCCGGGAAATCACAGGGATCCGCGCCCTCGGCTGCGATAGCCGCGACGCAATGGCCGACGCCTAGACCGCCATCGCCGCCGGATCGCCGCCCGACAGCCACCGGGTCAGGGCCGCAGCCAGTTCCGCGATCTGGATGGGTTTGGCCAGATGGCCGTCCATGCCCGCCTCCAGGCAGCGCGTAACCTGCTCGGCCTGGACGTTGGCGGTCAGGGCCAGAATCGGCGTCCGGCGCCCGCTCCCCGCCTGCATCCGGCGAATTTCACGGGTCGCCTTCAGCCCGTCCATGACCGGCATATGCACGTCCATCAGCACCAGGTCATAGGCGCCCGACTGGACCGCATGGACCGCCTCCGCGCCGTCGGCGACCGTGTCGATCTCCAGCCCCAGATTCCGCAGGATGGCGCTGACCAGTTCGCGGTTGGCCGCCGCGTCGTCGGCCATCAGCACCCGGCCCCAGATCGTTTGCTCGGCCGCTCGTCCCTGACGTGTCTCGATCACCTGGTCACCGGCGGCGGCCACGGCCAACGGCGCCTCGAACCAGAAGGTCGAGCCCTGGCCCGGCGTGCTGTCGACGCCGATCTCTCCGCCCATCAGCTCGACCAGACGGCGCGAGATGGCCAGCCCCAGCCCCGTCCCGCCATAGACCCGCGTCGTCGAGGCGTCGGCCTGGGTGAAGCGGTGGAACAGTTCCTCGATCTTCTCGGCCGGAATGCCGATGCCGGTGTCCCGGACCGCCGCCCGCATCCGCCATTGGCCGTTCTCGTCCAACCGGCCGCCCAGCTCCAGCGTCACCTCGCCGCGCGCCGTGAACTTCACCGCATTGGACAGGAAGTTGAGGATCACCTGCCTCAGCCGCCCCTTGTCGCCGGTCAGCCGCTCGGGCGTGTCGGCGGCGACCACGACGCGCAGGATCAACCCCTTGAGCGAGCACTGGCTCTCGATGATGGCGGCGGCGCCGTCCACCAGGGCCCGCGTGTCGAACGGCTCGGGGTCCATCTCGATGGCGTCGGCTTCCAGCTTGGAATAGTCGAGGATGTCGTTGATGACGCCCAGCAGGGCCTCCGACGCCGTGGCGATGCGCTCGACATAGATGCGCTCTTCCGGCGGCAGGTGCTCCGAACCGTGCAGCAGACCCGAAAAGCCGATGACGCTGGTCAGCGGCGTCCGCAGCTCATGGCTCATATTGGCCAGGAATTCGCTCTTGGCCCGGGCCGCCTTCTCGGCGCGCTCCTTGGCCTCGATGACCTCGTCCTCCAGCAGCTTGCGCTGGGTCATGTCGCGGATCACCACCACCACGTCGTCCACGTGGCCGTGCTCGTCCTTCAGCGCCTTGAAGGTGCATTCCACCCAGACCGTATGGCCGTCCCGGTGCACCGCGCGATGCTCCAGGCGGGTGGGCGTTCCGGTCTTCACCGCCTCGCCGATGGCCTTGAGGACCAGGTGCTTGTCCTCAGGGTGCACATAGTCGGTGGACTGGCCGCTCATCTCTTCCAGCGTCCAGCCCAGAAGCTGCTTGATCGCGGGCGAGATGTATTTGCTCGACCCGTCCATCTTCACGCGGGTGATGACGTCGCCGACGTTCTCGGCCAGCAGGCGATAACGCCCCTCGTCGCGGCGCGCCCGCTCCAGCACCTTCTCCTGGTCGGTCACGTCCTGGAAGACGCCGAAGATGGCCGAGACCTGGCCGTCCTCTCCGCGCTCGGTCTCGGCGTGGGTCAGAACACGCCGCTCCTCGCCGTCGGCCCGGATCAGGGTCAGCTTGGCCATATAGGGGCGGCCCTCGGTCAGGGCCGTCTCAATCAGCTCGCCCAGCCGCGCCTTGTCCTCTTCCCCATAGAAGGCCAGCGTCTGGTCCAGATCCGTGACGAACCGGCCGCGTTCGACGCCGTGAATGCGATAGACCTCATCGGACCATTCCATCACCCGCCGCTTCCGTTCCAGCCGCCAGTGGCCGACGCCCGACATCTGCTCGACCAGGCGCAGCGTCTCCAGACGCTCGTCCCGGATGCGCGCGGCGTCCAGACCGGCGATGATGTCCTCGGCCATGCCCACCAGACTGGCCAGCTGCTCCATCTGCTTCGAGGTCGGCTTCGGCCGCTCTCGGTCGTCCAGGATGCTGAAGGCGCCGACCGGCCGCCCGGCCGGATGGCACAGGGTCGCGACCACGACGAACCTCAGATGCGGCGTCTTGCGGACGAGGGCGTGGTTCTTCAGACGCGGGTCGCCCTGGGGATCAGTCGACACCAGCGTGGCCCCCGGGCCCATCGCCGTCACGATGGGCGCCAGGCTGTCCTCCTGCGGAATGCGCTGCATGCACACGCCCGCGCTCGAGCGGATGACCGCGTCCCGCTCGGTCAGCAGCGTCACCACCGCCGCCCGGCAATCGAACAGGGTCGCGGCGAAATCCACCAGGCGCTGAAACGGCCCGCCGGGGCCTTCCAACGCCTCTATGCTCTTGGTGAATGACAACTCGCGTTCCCCCCGCTCGGTTGTTCCTTGTCGCGCCTAACCCCGAAATATTCGTTAGCGGACCCGATCAGGCCGGCCGGGGCTGCGTTCCTCGCTCGGCCATCCACTCCGGCGCCTCGAAATCGAGAGCGTCCTCGGCCTCCCTCAGCGCCGTCTCGCACACCGTCTGGCGGCGCACCGACACCCCCGCCGCGTGCACCGTCTCCGGGTCGCCCGACACCAGCGGATGCCACCAGGCCAGCGGCCGTCCCTCGTGCAAACGGCGATAGGCGCACGACAGGGGCATCCACTTCAGCCGTTCGATATTGTCCGGCGTCAGTTGCACGCAGTCCGGCACCTCGGCCTGGCGCTGGGCGTAATCGGTGCAGGTGCAGCGGTCCGGGTCGAACAGCTTGCAGTGGACGTGCGTCGGAATGATCTGGCCCGTGTCCTCATCCTCGAAACGGATGACGCAGCACAGGCCGCAGCCGTCGCACAGGCTCTCCCACTCGGCCGGAGACATCTCGGCGAGCGTCTTGGTTTCCCAGAACGGCTTGGCAGGCGTGGATTTCATGGCCGCGCCCTATACCCCTCCAGGGCGCATCTGTCGCCCTCTGCCTAGTGCGTCACGCTCTTGGAGAAGACGTTGATCACCACCACCCCGCCGATGATCAGCGCCAGGCCGATGATCGCGGGCGCATCCAGCTTCTGCTTGAACAGAAACAGGCCGATCACCGAGATCAGCACCACCCCCAGCCCGCTCCAGATGGCGTAGGCCAGCCCCACCGGCATCTGCTTCAGCGCCAGCGTCAACAGATAGAAGGCGACGCCGTAGCACACCGCCAGCCCCGCCGTGGGCCAGGGCCTGGTGAACTGCTGCGACTGCTGCAACAGGGTCGTCCCCATCACCTCGAAGCCGATCGCGCCCAGCAAGGCCAGCCAGGTGGTCGGGTTCACGCGGCCGCTCCCCCATAGGCGTCCGTCAACAGGCTGCCCGGCGTCAGCAGCGACAGCAGAGCCTTGCGCTGCTCCGGCGACACCTCATGGGTGCCGAACAGGTCGGTCATCCACAAACCGTCGGCGATCAGCCGCAGCATCAGGGCGTCGTCCTTGCCTGCCAGGTCTTCCGGGTCATCGGCGGCCAGGGTCTTCATCGCCGCACGCCAACGCGGGATCAGGCTCGGCTCTATGGCGCAGGCGGCCAGGGCCGCCCGACCGATGCTGACGTCCCGCTCCGTGGCCGGCTCGTTGACGACCGCCCGCAGATAGGCCCGAGCGTTGCGGCCATAGGAATTGGGGTCGCGCGCCGCCTCGGCCAGCACCGCGGCCGCCATCTCGGTGGCGAGATAGTCGATCACCCCTTCCAGCAGGGCCAGCTTGTTCGGAAAGTGATGCAGCAGGGCGCCCTTGCTGAACGGCAGGCGCGCCACCACGGCGTCCAGCGTCACCGCCATCGCCCCCTCTTCGGCGGCCAGTTCGATGGCCGCCTCGATGATCTGGCGGCGGGTGTCTTCGGGCGTGCGGCGGAGGGTCTGCGTGTCCATGACGCTTTACATACCAACTGGACGGTATGCGTCAAGCCGAGACTTGCTCAGGCCTGTCTCGCTCTCCGCCGCGCCAGATAGACCCCGACCACAGTCGCCACCGTCAGGATCATGCCCAGGAAGACGGCCCCCAGCCCCAGGAAGACCGTGGCGAACAACTGCCCCATGAAGCCCTGTCCCACGGCGATCACCGTCTGCGGCCCGACCTGCCCGTCATAGTCGGCCGAGATCCTGTAGGTTCCGGCCCGTTCGACGCTGAACACATTGATCGCCTCGCCCTGACGTCCGCCCATTGAATAGGTGGAGCTTCCCATGGGCGCGCTCACCGCCACCGGCGCGCCGTCCGCCCCCTCGACATGAACGGCAAGACCGGGCACTTGATCGACCGCATAGACCCGGCCGTCGACGACGCTGCGGTACTCCAGAAAGACCGTGTGCCGGCCCGGCTCCAGCCGCAGTTCGCGCGCGCCCGGCACGACGATCTGCTCCAGCCCGTCATCCAGCTTCGGCAGTTGCGTGAACAGCACCGCGCCCATGGCCGCGAACCCGCAGATCATGGGCAGCGCCGCCAAGGCGTACCAGCCCCGGCCCGCCCCCCTCTTCGCGGCGCGACCGTCTCTTGCCGAGGCGCTCAGATCCATTCCCCCTCCGTCGTCATCGCCCGCGACTACAGCCCGCCGTCGGGGAAGCGTCAACGCCGATGGCCGAAGCGGCGGTCAGTCGCTATATGCGCCCCCATGGCCGCCAGACCCCCCCTTGTCGCTCTCAAAGACGTCCGCCTTCAGGACGGTCCCCGCCCGCTGTTCGACGGCGTCGACATGGCGATGGAACCGCGCAGCCGCGCAGCCCTGGTCGGCCGCAACGGGGCGGGCAAGTCCACCCTGATGAAGGTGGTCATGGGTCTGATCGAGCCGGACTCGGGTGACCGCTCGGTCCAGGCCGGCACCCGCTTCGCCTATGTCCCGCAGGAGCCGGTCATCACCGGCGAAACGCTGGCCGACTACGCCGCCTCAGGCGAGGCCGAGCGCTGGACCGCCGAAAGCTGGCTGGAGACCTTCGGCCTCAACCCGAACAAGTCCACCCAAGGCCTGTCGGGCGGCGAGATCCGCCGCGCCGCCCTCGCCAAGGCCTTCGCCGAAGAGCCGGACCTGCTGCTGCTGGACGAGCCGACCAACCACCTCGACATCCTGGCCATCGAACTGCTGGAGAACGAGCTGATCCAGGCCCGTTTCGCCCTGCTGGTGGTCAGCCACGACCGCGCCTTCCTGAACCGCGTCACCGACACCGTTCACTGGCTGGAAGGCCGCAAGGTGCGCACCCTCAACAAGGGCTTCGTCGAGTTCGACGACTGGGCCGCCAAGGTCATGGACGAAGAGGCCGAATCCCTGCGCCGTCTGACCAAGCGCATCGAGGCCGAGACCTACACATTCTACCGCTCCATCACCGCCCAGCGCACCCGCAACGAGGGTCGCGCCCGCGCCCTGCAGCAGATGCGTCTGGACCGGGCCGAACGGGTCAAGGATCTGCCGCGCGAACTGAACCTGGGCGTCGATTCCGGCGCCGTTTCGGGCAAGCTGGTCGCCGACATCAAGGGCGTCAGCAAGGCGTTCGGCGACCGCGCCATCTTCAAGAACCTGACCACCCGCATCATCCGCGGCGACCGGCTGGCCATCGTCGGCCCCAACGGCGCGGGCAAGACCACCCTGGTCAAGGTGCTGCTGGGCGAACTGGTGCCGGACGAAGGCACGGTCCGCATGGGCGCCAACCTCGAACCCCTCTACCTCGACCAGTCGCGCGAGGGGCTGAAGTCGGACATGACCCTGTGGGACGCCCTTACGCCGGGCGGCGGCGACTCCATCCTGGTGCGCGGCCGCTCCATGCACGTCGCCGCCTACGCCAAGGACTTCCTGTTCCAGGAAGCCCAGTTGAAGCAGCCCATCTCCACCCTGTCGGGCGGCGAGCGCAACCGCCTGCTGCTCGCGCGGGCGCTGGCCCAGCCCGCCAATCTGCTGATCCTCGACGAGCCGACCAACGACCTCGACATGGACACGCTGGAGAAGCTGGAGGAACTGCTCGAATCCTACGACGGCACCCTGATCCTGGTGTCGCACGACCGCGATTTCGTCGACCGCCTGGCCACCTCGACCATCGCCCTGAACGGTCGCGGCGACGTGGTCGAAACCCCAGGCGGCTGGCAGGACTTCCTGCGCCAGAACCCCGGCTTCCTCGCCCCGCCCCCGACCCACGCCGACAGCGCGCCGTCAGGGACGCGTCGGGTCGAGAAGGCGGAGCCTTCCGACCGCGCCCCCAAGAAACAGGCCAAGCTCTCCTACAAGGACGCCCGTCGTCTGGAGGAGGTCGAGAAACTGATGGAGACCCTGCCGGTCGAGATCGCTAAGCAGGACGCCATCCTGGCCGATCCCGACCTCTACGCGCGCGACCCGGCCGCCTTCGACCGGGCCATGAAGGCCGCCGAAAAGGCCCGCGCCGAACTGGAGACCGCCGAACTGGACTGGCTGGAGCTGGAAGAAAAGAAAGCCGCCCTGGCGGGCTAGAGGCAGCCCTCGCCCTATCCGGACATTCTTCGCGCAATTGCTCCGCGTCCAGCCAACTCTCCTGCGATTAGGCCAGAACCCACGGTTTACATTCGGCCCGGCTTGCCGCCTCATCTCAAGCTGGGCGGCGTCGTTCGCGCGCCCGGCTCTCGAGGGGGAGCCGCGTAGACCAACTGGGGGTTTATCCATGAAGAGACTGCTTGTCGTCGCCGCTTCGGCGCTGGCCCTGGCCGGGCCGGCCATGGCGCAAAGCGGGGGCCAGAGCGGGCCTCAGGGCGCGCCGCGCGCCGACGCCGCCGCCAACCGCACCGAAGCCGCCATTCCGCCGCCCGTCATGTCCGAGACCCGCCACACCGGCGTCTTCGGCGGTCAGCGCATCGCCTACCGCGCCATCGCCGGCGAGACCTATCTGAAGGACAAGGAAGGCAAGCCGCTCGCGGCCATGGTCTCCTACAGCTATATCAAGGAAGGCCCGACGGACCCCAACCGTCCCGTGACCTTCCTGTGGAACGGCGGCCCCGGCTCGGGCTCCCTGTGGCTGCACATGGGCGCCTTCGGGCCCAAGCGCGTGGTCGTGCCCTCGGACGCCAAGGACGACGGCGCCGCCCCCTATCCGATCATCGACAACGTCGACTCCCTGCTGGACGTCACCGACATCGTCTTCATCGACCCGATCGGCACCGGCTTCAGCCGCGCCCTGGGCGACAAGGACCCGGCCGACTACTGGGGCGTGACCAAGGACGCCAAGTCCATGGCCGAGTTCATCCGCCTGTGGCTGAACGAGCACGGCCGCTGGAACGCGCCGAAATTCATCGGCGGCGAAAGCTACGGCACCACCCGCTCGGCCGCCGTCATCAATGAGCTGGAAGGCACATACACAGACGTCGCCATCAACGGCATCCTGCTGATCTCGTCGATCCTCGACTTCAGCCTGGCCGCCGACTCCCAGGGCAATGAGCTGGGCTACGTCACCAACCTGCCGTCGATGGCCGCCACGGCCTGGTATCACGACAAGGTTCCCAACAAGCCCGCCACGGTCGAGGAGTTCGTCGCCGAGGCCCGCGCCTGGGCCATCGGCCCCTACGCCACGGCTCTGCTGAAGGGCAACGACCTGACGGCCGACGAGCGGGCGACCATCCTGCAGCAGCTGTCGCGCTACACCGGCGTGTCGCAGACCTATCTGAGCAACGCCAACCTGCGCCTGTCGCCCAGCCGCTTCTACAAGGAGCTGCTGCGGGATCGCGGACTGACCATCGGCCGCCTGGACACCCGCTACACCGGCGTCGACTACGACAACGCCGGCGACCGCCCGGACAACGATCCCAGCTTCTACGGCATCGACGGCGCCTATACCGCCGCCATGAACGCCTGGTCGCGCGAGGGCCTGAAATATTCGCCCGACGTGGTCTATTCCTCGATCGGCGGCACCCGGAACTGGGACTGGAACCTCCCGTCCGCCGGGCGCGGCGGCGCTGAGTATCTGAACGTGGCCCCCTATATCGGCCGCGCCCTGCGTGAGAACAGCGGCCTGCGCGTCTGGGTCGGTCAGGGCTACTACGACTTCGCCACGCCCTTCTTCGGCGCCGAATATTCGCTGAACCGTCCGGGCTTCCCGACCGACGGCCGCATCGAGTGGCACTACTACCACGCCGGCCACATGATGTACGTCCGCGACGACGACCTGAAGAAGCTGTCGAACGACATCCGCACCTTCATCCGCAATCGCTGATGATCCGCCGCCATCCGCTCCTGCGAGCGGGTGGCGCTCGCCTATCCAGGGGCTGCCTCACGGCGGCCCCTTTTTGCTGTGGACAACACAAGGCGCTGATCCGCCTTCGCGAATTTCGTCCGCCCACAGATATCCACAGACTTGCCCACCGGGTCCGGGAGAATTCCGCACAGACGCTCTGATTTGGGCGCTTGCCCAATAACGGATTTCGCGGGAACGTCAACAGGCCGAGGGACACGGCGGCGCGGAAATCCGGGGAGACCCGGAGATCAAGCGGACCGGTCCGGCTCTCTGACCCAGGGTTCCAAGCCTCTTCGGAGGACGCGGAAACACCGACGCAGGGCCAAGGCTCCCGATCCTCTAGCGCTTCGGCGCAGGGATCACGGAGAACCAGGCCGGGATTGACGGACGGCGCGAGGTTCGCCTTGCGGAACGCCGAAGACCAGGAGCCGACGGAAGGGTTGCCGAACGACGCCGGGTTCGCCCGTCGACGCTGAGGCCGAGTTCCGACCCGATAGCGGCCAAGTCCAACCCGGACTTGGCGAGGGGACGCGATCCGCGATCCGACCGGCGACGGTCTGGTTCAAGGGTTACGTCCCCTCGCTCAATTCCGGCGCCGGCCTTGCGGAGCCAGGCGCTCGATTTCCGAGCCGGAATCGGTCCCGGCGACGCCCGCCGCCTTTCCAAGCGCGGCCCGCCCCCCTACACCCTAGACGTGATGACTCGCCTCCGCCTGCACCGACGCGGCCTGATGGCCGGCGCCCTCGGCCTGACCGCCCTGGGCGTCCTGACCGCATGCGGCCGCACTCCGGCCCAGACAGACGAGGCCGGGCGGGTGCGGCTGCGGGTGGCCGCGGGCGGTCCGGCGGGCGCCCTGCACGGCGGCTTCTATCAGGCCGTCGCGACCGGGGCCTATGAGCGGCGCGGCCTCAACGTCGAGATTCTGACCGGGCCGTCGGGCGCCGACATCCCCGTGCTTCTGGCCGCCAGCGCGGTCGAACTGGCCGTCGGGCGCGACAGCTTCCTGCCCCTGCGGCTGGTCGCCGAGCGGGCGCCGGTCAAGGCCGTGGCCGCCTTCCTGCAGAAAGATCCAGTCGTCCTGCTGGCCCATCCGGACCAGGAGCTGGAGGATCTGACCGTCCTGCGTGGTCGCCGCATCCTGATGGAGCCCGGCGACCAGGACAGTTTCTGGCTATGGCTGCGCGCCCGCTTCGACCTGGCCTCCGACCAGGCCCGCGCCGGCGCGGCCGAGGACAATCTGAAGGCCTTCCGCGAGGATCGCGAGAGCGTCCTGATCGCGCGGCTGACCGACGGCGCGCCCGAGGCGATCGCGCGCGAGATCGGCTTCCAGCCCCTGGTCCTGATCCCGGCCGAGGACGGCTACCCCTCCTACTCCGGCCTGGTGCTGGCGCCCAACGCCTTCGCCCGCGACAACGGCCAGGCCCTGCGCGACTTCATCGCCGCCTCGGTCGAGGGCTGGCGCGACTACGTTCACGGCGACGGGGCCAGGGGCGACGCCCTGATCCGCCGCGCCAATCCCGACCTGCCCCAGCTGGTTCTGGACGCCGCGCGTACGGCCCTGCGCGCCCAGGCCATGGTCGACGGCGGCGATGCGGCGCTCTACGGCCTGGGGGCCATGACGCCCGAACGCTGGCAGGCCTTCGCCGAACAGACCCAGAGCGCCTATTCGTCCGTCCCGGACTGGCGCGAGGCCTTCACCAGCCAGTACCTGCCCTCGCGCGGCTAGGCCTTCGCCCGAAACCATTATCGCTCCAGATCAATCCCTTGAGCGATTATCCGGGTTCATACGCGATCGCATGTGAACCGATTTCGCCCTAAGACCGCCCGGCGTTAGGCGAGGATTAAGCCGCGCCGTCTAGGCTGGTCGGCTGAACCTCTTCACCTTTCACGAGGCGCCGGTGCCCCGCCCCCTGACCATAGCCGCCCTTCTGCCCGCGCTCGGCGCGGCCACGGCCGCCTGGGCGCAGGGCGTCCCGCAAGACGCCTCCCAGACCGTCCAATCGCCCTATCCGTCGGCCGCCTATGGACGCCCCTTGTCCTGGCCTGGCCGCGCCCAGAACCACCCGTCCGTCCAGTCCGTCCCCGCCTATCCGACCGCCGCCGCCGACAGCTTCGCCCCGCCGCCGGAGGCGGCCTATGCGGCTGCGCCCGTCGTCCGCCCTTACGCCCCGTCATCGGTCGCGCGCCCGCCTGTCATCCCGCATGGCGGCTATCCCTGGCGCGCCGGAGCGCCCGGCTACAGCCGTCAACTGACGCCCGCCCAGACCTGGGGTGCGCCGCCGCCCATCCCGGCCCCGCCGCCCTCGGCCAACGCCCTGACGCCCGCGCCGGACTTCCGCCCGGTGACCAGCCATCCCGATGCGACCTGGGGCCCCTATGTCGCGCCCCCGGCCGAGCCCCCCGCGCCTGCCTACACGCCCCCGGCGCCGTATCAACCGACCCATCAACCCGCGCCCTGGGCGCGTCAGCCCCTCTCAGCTCAACCGCAACCCGTCGCGCCGCCGCCGACGGACTACGCCCCTGCGCCCTACATGCCCGAGGCCCGGCCTCAGCCTCAGCCTCAGCCTCAGCCGATGGAGCGCGCCCCGGCGCCCAGCCACGTCCCCTGGACGCGCACGCAACCCCAGCCGGAGCCGCAACCCGCGCCGCCGGTCCAGCGCACGCCCGCGCCTGAGCCGACGCCGGTCCAGCCCGTCCCGCGCGCTGTCGCGCCTGCGCCCCAACCGGCCCCCCAACCCGCGCCAGAGCCGGTCCGGCAGCCCGCGCCCGCGCCGATTCTCGAACCTGCGCCGCCCGTTCAACCTCCGGTTCAACCGCCCGTCCAGCCGGCGCCGCAACCCATGCCGGCGCCTGTCCCGGCTGACCCGGCCTTCGATCCGATGGCCCCTCGACGCGACGCGCCGATCTTCCAGTTGCAGCGGAACACGCCCCAACCGGCCGCCCCGACGCCTGCTCCCGCTCCTGCGCCTCCCGCTCCGAACGCGGCGCCCGCGGCGCAACCCGCGCCCCAACCTGCGCCTCAGCCCGTGTCGGATGACGCCCCGGCCCAAGGCGGCGCCCGCTACTATTCGGTCCACCGCCAGGCGGGCCGTCAGCCGGACGCCACGCCCCTGCCCGCGCCCAACTACCTGGACGCCCTGCCGGTCGAGCTGGATCAACCGATCGCCTCGGACGACCTCGCCCAGCCGCCCGAAGCGCCCGCCGTCATGCGCGACGCCCAGGGCCGCCTGCGCGCGGCCCCCATGGCCGACGATCCCGTGACCGACGGGCCGATGCTGCCATGAGCGACGGCGCCGCCTCCTCTCCCGTCGCCGCCGCCCCGGCCGTGACCGGCTCGCGCCTGCCCGACCTGATCGCCCTGGCGCAGGAAGCGTCCAGCCCCAAGCGCCGCGCCCTGTTGCGCGAGCTGACCGACTGCTTCTTCGGCGCCGCCGAGCGCACGGAATCCGAGACCGCCCTCTACGGCGCCGTCCTGTCCGACCTGACCGACGCCATGGAGACGGCCGTGCGCGCCGAGCTGGCCGAACGGTTCGCCGAGGCGCCGGACGCCCCGCATCAGCTGATCCGCCGCCTGGCCAATGATGAGGCCGAGACCGTCGCCGCCCCTGTCCTCGCCGCCTCGCCGGTGCTGACCGAGGCCGATCTGATCGGCGTGGTGCGCTCGCACGGCCAGGGCCATATGCGCGCCGTCAGCCGCCGCGCCGCGGTGTCCGAGGCCGTGTCCGACGCCATCGTCGAGCGCGGGGACGACGAGACCCTGGGCGTCCTGCTCGGCAACGAAGGCGCCAGCCTGTCGCGCGCCGCCTCCGAGACCGCCGTCGAGCGCGCCCGCGCCAACCCGGCCCTGCACGCGGTCACGGTCGAGCGCGCCAGCCTGCCGCCCGATCTGCTGAACGACCTCTATTTCGACGTCGAGGCCCGGCTGCGTCAGCGCATCCTGGAGCAGAACGCCCGCCTGGACCCGGCCCTGCTGGAAAGCGCCCTGGCCGCCGGCCGCACCCGCGTCGCCGCCGAGGACGGCACCCTGCCCGCCGACTACGCCGAGAGCCTGGCCTATGTCGAGGAACTGCGCGCCGCCGGTCAGCTGACGCCCCAGGTGCTGGCCCGCTTCCTGCGCTCGGGCGGCCAGACCGCCTTCCTGATCGCCCTGTCGCAACTGGCCGATGTCGACTTCCACACCGCCCGCCAGATCATCGAGCGGCGAGAGCTGGACGCCTTGGCCGTCATCTGCAAGGCGGCGGACCTGGATCGCGCCCTGTTCCTGACCTACGCCGTGGTGCTGCTGAACACCGACGACAACGCCATGGGCAAGGCCCGCGCCTACGCCGGGATGTACAACGAACTGACGCGCGAGGCGGCCCTGCGGACCCTGCGCTTCTGGCGCGCCCGCAAGGCGATGCAGGCGGCCTGATCTACTCGTCGTAGCCGGTCGGGCGCCGCGCCGGACGGCGGCGCTCGCGGTCGAAATCCATCCGGTCGCGCGGCAGGGCCTCGGGGCATTCGTCCCGCATGAAGGCCAGCATCTTCTCACGCACCTCGGCCCTCAGGTCGAAGGCGACCGAGGCGTTGCGCGCGCTGGTCAGGCAGCGCACCTGGGCCGTCCGCTCGGTCACGTCCGTGACCTGCAAGGCCACCACGTCGCCGTCCCAGTGCGGCGAGGCATGGGCGATCTGCTCCAGCTTGATCCGCAGCCGGTCTATGGGCGCCTCGTAATCCACATAGAGGAAGGACACGCCGATCAGCCGCGAATCCTCGCGGGTCCAGTTCTGGAACGGCTTCTGGATGAAGTAGGTCAGCGGCAGGACCATGCGTCGCCAGTCCCACAGCTTGACCACCACATAGGTCGAGGTGATCTCCTCGACCCGACCCCATTCGCCCTCGACGATGACGGCGTCGTCCAGCCGGATCGGCTGGGAGGTGGCGATCTGGATGCCCGCGATCAGATTGGTCAGGAAGGGCTGCAGCGCCAGACCGGCGACGATGCCGACCACGCCGGCCGAGGCCAGCAGCGACAGGCCCCACTGCTTGACGCCGGGAATGGTCAGCAGCGCCAGCCCCAGGGTGATCAGGCCGATCAGGATGGCGGCCACCCGCTGCAGGATGCGCGTCTGGGTGACGTGCTTGCGGGCGTAGAGGTTGTCCTCCGCCTCCATGTTGAACTTCTTGAGGTGAACCACCGCCCCCGCGTCCACCGCCCCGGCCAGCATCCAGCCGCACACCAGGATGAAGCCGAACAGCAGGGTTCGCCGGATGAACAGCGACGGCTCCGGGTCCAGCGGCGACACGGTCACGGCCAGGGCCAGGGCGATGATCATCACCGCGATCCGCACCTTCAGCCGGGCGCGCTTCAGCATCCCCTTCCAGAATTCGTCGCGGTTGCGCACCGCCAGTTTCAGCAGGGCGAACACCACCTGATTGGCCGCCCAGCCGATGAAGACGAAGACCACGGTGATGATCGACACCACGGCCCATTCCGGCAGCCAGTGGAACTGGCGCCAGAGCGCGAAGACGGTGTTGGTCAGATCGACGACGAACTGGGGCATGAACCCAGCGTAGACGGGGCGAACGCCGTCGTCACCCGCTTCCCTCTCCCGATGGGAGAGGGCTTGAGCCTCCAAGAGCCGCAGGCGATTGGCTGAGGCGAAAGGGTGAGGGTTCGCGAGTGAAGTCGGCGCAAGCCGTCGCGGGGCGCTAGAACGGCAAACCGCAGCCCCTCACCCTTTCGCGCAAGAACGATCGCTAACGCTCTCGTGCGCTCAAGCCCTCTCCCGCCGGGAGAGGGTTCAGGACGCCGCCGCCACCACCAGATCGGCCAGCCTTTGCGCCGCATCCGGGATCGCCACCGAGCGCGCCGCCGCCGACATGGCCGCCAGCCCCGACGGATCGGACAGCATCTCCCCCAAGGCCGCGGTCAGGCTCTGGACGGTCAGATCGTCCTCGGCGATCACCTTCGCCGCGCCCGCCTCGGACAGGGCCCGTGCGTTCAGGGTCTGGTGGTCGTCCATGGCGATCTTCAGCGGGATCAGCACCGACGGCAGGGCCGCCACGGCCAGTTCCGAACAGGTCGAGGCCCCCGCCCGCCCGATCACCAGATGCGCCGTGGACAAACGGTCGGCCATATCGCGGAAGAAGGGCGCGACCTCGGCCTCGATCCCGGCGTCCAGATAGATCCGGCGCGCGGCCTCCAGCGTCTCCGGCCGCGACTGCTGCTGCACCTTCAGCCGGTTGCGGATAGCTTCGGGCAGGGCCGCCAGGGCGCGCGGCGCGGTCTCGGACAGGATGCGCGCGCCCTGACTGCCGCCCGTCACCAGCACATGGATCGGCCCATCCTCGACCGGCGCGACATAGGCCCGGTCGAACAGGGCGCGGATGTCCGGCCGCACCGGATTGCCCACGAGGCGCGCGCGGGCGCCGACCCTGGCCGGCGCCCGCCACAGCGTCGGAAAGGCCGCCGCCACAGTGCCGACGGTCGAGGCCAGCATCCGATTGGTGCGGCCCAGGACGGCGTTCTGCTCATGGATCACCGTCGGCCGCCGCGTCGCCACCCCCGCGACCAGGGCGGGTGCCGACGGATAGCCGCCGAACCCGACCACCACGTCCGCCCCCAGCCTGTCGAAGGCGGCCTTGGCCTGCCCCACGCCTTTCAGGATGGCGACGCCCGCCTTCAGCAGGCCGATCGGACCGCGCCCGGTCGCCGCGTCCAGCGCCAGACGTTCTTCGGCCGGGAAGGCGTGGGCGTACTGCTCGCCGCGCCTGTCGGTCGCCAGCACCACGCGCCAGCCGCGCGCCGTCATCTCGCGGGCCAGGGCCTCGGCGGGGAACATATGGCCGCCGGTGCCCCCGGCGGCGACGACGCAGACCTTGGTCATGGGCGGTACTCTCTTACGGCAGCAGGCGGCGACGCGGGGCGACGTTCGACCCCAGTTCATAGGCGCCCGGACGACGCCGGGTCAGGGCCAGGGCGAACCCCATCGTCAGCCCCATGGCCATCATGGACGACCCGCCATAGCTGATGAAGGGCAGGGTCATCCCCTTGGTGGGGATCAGGTTCAGGTTCACCGCGATGTTGATGCAGGCCTGCAGCCCGATCAGCATGAACAGCCCCGCCGCCGCCGTCTGTTCGAAGGAGTCGTTCAGCTTCATCGCCCGCCGCATCCCGCGAATGACGATAAAGGCGTAAAGCCCGATCATGATCAGCGACAGCACCAGGCCGAACTCCTCGGCCCCGACGGAATAGATGAAGTCGGTGTGCAGGTCGGGAACGTGGCGCTTCATCACCCCCTCGCCGATGCCGCGCCCGACCAGCCCCCCGGCGCGGATCGCCTCGGACGCGCGGTCGATCTGGTGGGTGTCGGTCGTCTCGGGCGACAGGAAGCGGCTCAGGCGGTCACGCATGTGGCTGAACATGAAATACAGCGACACCACCCCGCCCGCGCCGACCGCCGCCAGAGCCGCCACCCATTTCAGCGGCACCCCCGCCATGAAGAAGACGGCCATGAAGGTCGTCGTGATCAACAGGGTCTGGCCGATGTCCGGCTGGATCAGAAGCAGGCCCACCGTCAGCGCCCATAAGCCAAACGCGATGCTGACGCCGGGCACGCCCTCGCCCTTCTGGGCCTCGGCGAACATCCAGGCGGCAAAGACGATCAGGCCGGGCTTGGCGAACTCGGACGGCTGCAGGCTGAACGGCCCCAGGTTGATCCAGCGCGCCGCCCCCTTCACCGTGTCGCCGATGAAGGGCAGGGCCGCCATGACCACGATGGCGCACAGCAAGGCCAGCACCGCGATCCGCCTCACCCCCCGCGGCGACAGCAGCGAGGCGCTCAGCATGACGAACAGCCCCATGGTCGAGAAGACCATCATCCGCCATGAATAGTGGAACGGATCGGTGATGGATTCGTCCGCCGCGATCGCCGCCGGGCTGGAGGCGAAGCTCAGCGCCACGCCCAGGGCCACCAGCGTCAGCGCCGCGCCCAGCAGGCCGCGATCCACCGTCCAGAACCAGCGCGCGATCAGGCTCTGGTCGTTGCGCGAAAAGGGATGGCTGTAGCTGTTGTGGGTCATGCGGCGGGCTCCGGCCGTGCGCCCAGACTCAGGACGGCGGCGCGGAACGCCTCGCCCCGGACCTCGAAATCGGGGAACTGATCAAAGCTGGCGCAGGCGGGCGACAGCAGGACCACCTGCTCGCCCCCGGCCGCAACGGCGTCAGCGGCGGCCAGTTCGACCGCCCGCTCCATCGTATGGGCGACGACGTGCGGGGTGTCGGCCAGAGTGACGGCGAAAGCGTCCGCCGCCTCTCCGATCAGATAGGCCCGAGTCACGCGCGGGAACAGATCGCGCAGGTCGTCGATGCCGCCGTCCTTGGCCCTGCCCCCCGCGATCCAGAAGACGGAGGGGTAGGAGGCCAGCGCCTGCCGCGCCGCATCGGCGTTGGTGGCCTTGGAGTCGTTGATGAAGCGCACGGCGCCGAGACGGCCCACGGCCTCCATCCGGTGCGACAGGCCAGGGAAGCTCAGCAGGCCCTCGACCGCCACCTCATGCGACACGCCCAGCGCCCGCGCCGTGGCGTAGGCGAAGGCTGCGTTCTGCGCATTGTGGCGACCGGGAAGCGAGCGCGCGGCGGCCAAATCGGCCAGCACGGCGCCCTCAACGATCAAGGCGCCGGGCTCAGCCCCTATCCCACTCATCCCCGCGGAGGCGGGGACCCAGTTCTTTGGCTGCAGCCCCCCGGTCGGCGTCGTGGAGGCGGCTCTTTCTGGGTCCCCGCCTCCGCGGGGATGAGCGGATGTAGAGACGGTGCAAACCCGCCGCCCCTGCGTGCGCAGGTCCGCCGTAGCCTTCCGGCCCCATTCTTCATCCACGCCGACCAGCGCCAGCGCCTCATCGCCCTGCGCCTGAAAAATGCGGCGCTTGGCGGCGACATAGCCCTCCATCCCGCCATGGCGATCCAGATGGTCCGGCGACACATTGGTCAGGATCGCCACGTCCGGCGCGAAGCCCGTCGTCAGGTCCAGCTGATAGGACGACACCTCGATCACATAGACCGCATCCGCCGTCGGCTCCGGCAGGGCCAGAACGCCGATGCCGATGTTGCCGCCGATGTGGACGGTGAGGCCCGCCTGCTTCAGCACCCAGCCGATCAGGGCCGTGGTCGTCGACTTGCCGTTGGTGCCGGTGATGGCGACGACACGGGGACGCTCCCCCGGCGGCAAGGCGGCCAGCGCCCGCGCGAACAGCTCTACATCGCCGATGACCGGCACGCCCGCCTCATGGGCGCGTTCGACGCTCCAGTGCGGCTTGGGATGGGTCAGCGGCGCGCCCGGCGACAGCACCAGGGCGGCGAACCCGGACCAGTCGGCCCGCGTCAGATCCTCGACCAGGAAGCCTTCCGCCTCGGCCTGCATCCGGCCCGAGACGCCGTCGTCCCACAGCACGGGGATGGCCCCGCCCGCCTGAAGCGCGCGCGCCGCCGTGATCCCCGACCGTCCCAGGCCGAAGACCGCGACACGACGCCCCTCGAAGCCGGGAACGGGGATCATCGGCTCAACGCAGCTTCAGCGTGGCCAGACCGAGCAGCGCCAGCATGGCGGCGACGATCCAGAAACGAATGACGACGGTGGATTCCGGCCAGCCCATCTTCTCGAAATGGTGGTGGATCGGCGCCATCAGGAAGATGCGCTTGCCGGTCAGCTTGAAGTAGCCGACCTGGATCATGACCGAGGCCGCCTCGACCACGAACAGGCCGCCGACGATGCCAAGCACCAGCTCGTGCTTGGTCGCCACGGCCATCGAGCCCAGGGCGCCGCCCAGGGCCAGCGAGCCGGTGTCGCCCATGAAGATCTTGGCCGGCGGTGCGTTGTACCAGAGGAAGCCCATGCCCCCGCCGATGATGGCGGCGCAGAAGATGGCCAGCTCGCCCGCGCCGGGCACATGATGGACCTGCAGATAGTCCGCGAACAGGAAGTTGCCGACCAGGTAGCTGATGATGCCGAAAGCGCCCGCCGCCATCATCACCGGCACGATGGCCAGGCCGTCCAGCCCGTCCGTCAGGTTCACTGCGTTCGAGAAGCCAATGATGGTGAAGGCCGCAAAGGCCACATAGAACCAGCCGATGTTCAGCAGCACCGCCTTCAGGAAGGGGAAGGCGATCGAGGTCTCAAGCCCCGGCGAGGTCGGCGACTGGGTCATCCACAGCACGGTCAGCACGCCCGCGATGACGGCCACGACGGTCTGGGCCAGCAGCTTCTGCTTGGACGTCAGCCCGGCCGAGGTCTGCTTCGTCACCTTGGCGTAGTCGTCGATGAAGCCCAGCACCCCAAACGCCGCCGTCACGCCCGAGACGATCCAGATATAGGGGTTGGTCAGGTCGCCCCACAGCAGCACGGCCACGCCGATGCCCGCCAGGATCATCAGCCCGCCCATGGTGGGGGTGCCGACCTTGGACAGGTGCGAGACCGGGCCGTCGTCGCGGATCGGCTGGCCCCGGCCCTGCTTGGCGCGAATCCAGTTGATGAAACGGCTGCCCATGGCGACCGCCACGATCATGGCCGTGGCCATGGCCAGGGCCACGCGCACCGTCTGATACTGGATCAGGTGCAGCAGCGGATATTCCTGGGCGATGTCCGCGTAATAGAGATAGAGCAGATAGAACATCAGGCGGACTTCCCTTGGGCCTCGGCGGCGACGCGCGCCTCTTGTTCGGCCACGCCGAGATTTGCAAGCGCGGCCGCGACCAGCGAGGCCTTCGACCCGTTCGAGCCCTTGACCATGACCACATCGCCCGGCCGCACCAGCAGGTCGGCCTCGGCGGCCAGTTCGGCGGCCGTCTCGCGCCATTGCCCGCGCAGCGCAGGCGGCAGGGCCTCATGCAGCAGGCGCATCTGCGGCCCGGCCGTATGCACCAGGTCCAGCCCGGCGGCGACGATGGCGGGGGCCAGCCCTTCGTGCAGGGCGCGGCTGTGCTCGCCCAGCTCCAGCATGTCGGTCAGGACGACGACGCGGCGGCCGCCCTGCCCCACCGGCTTGGCGCCCAGGCTGACGAACCCCGCCTTCATCGACAGCGGATTGGCGTTGTAGCTCTCGTCGATCAGGGTGAAGGCGCCGCCGGAGACAGAGACCGTCTTCATCTGCCCGCGCCCGGCCAGCGGCTGAAACCCCGCCAAGGCTTGCAACGCCGTGTCCAGCGACACGTCCAGCGCCTGCAGCATCAGAATGACGCACAGGCTGTTCAGCCCCCAGTGCACGCCCGACTGGGCCAGCCGATATTCGATGCGCCGGCCGTCCAGCTCGGCCGTGACGGTCGCACCCTCGCTGTCGGCGACGAAGTCCAGCAGACGCGCGTCGCAGCCCGCATCATGGCCGAAGGTCCGCACCACGGCTCCGGCCTTCTCCGCCCCCTGACGCACGATGTCGGCATGGGCGTCGGCGGCGTTGACCACGGCGACCCCGCCCGGCGCCAGCCCCTCGAAGATGGCGGCCTTTTCGCGCGCCACGCCCGCCTCGCCGTCGGCGAAGGCCTCGATGTGCACCGGCCCGACCGTGGTGACGCAGGCGGCGTGCGGGCGGACGAAGGCCGACAGCGGTCCGATCTCGCCCGGATGGTTCATGCCGATCTCGAACACGGCGCGATCCGTGCCCTGCGGCATCCGCGCCAGCGTCAACGGCACGCCGATATGGTTGTTGTAGCTCTTGATCGAGGCGTGGCTTGATCCCGCCAGATCAAGGCCCGCCTTGATGGCCTGGGTCACGCTGGTCTTGCCGACACTGCCGGTGACGGCGCCGCGCAGACGGGCGCGATCGCGCGCGGCGACGCCCAGCGCCTCCAAGCCCTTCAGGGTGTCGGGAACCAGGACGTAGGGCCCGCCCTCAACCGGCCGGTCGACCAGCGCCACCGTCGCGCCCGCCGCAAAGGCGGCCTCGGCGAACTCATGCCCGTCGCGCGCGCCGTGCAGGGCCAGGAACAGGTCGCCCGGCTGGATCTCGCGGCTGTTGTAGGTCAGGCCCGAGACTTCAGCGTCGGGTCCATGAAGCCGTCCCCCGGTCGCCGAGGCGATGGCTTCGGCGGTCCAGAGCGGCGTGTGTGCGTCAGGCATGATCTTTCAGGGCTTCGGTCGCTTCGGCGGCGTCGTCGAAGGGATGCACGACCCCGCCGACGATCTGTCCCTGTTCATGCCCTTTTCCGGCGATCACGACCACATCTCCTTCGCGCATCAGGGAGACGGCGTAGCGGATGGCCTCGCGGCGGTCGCCGATCTCCAGCGCGTCGGGGCAGCCTGCGCGCACCTGAGCCCGGATGGCGGCGGGGTCTTCAGAACGTGGATTGTCGTCGGTGACGATGGCTGTATCGGCCAGACGCCCGGCGATCTCGCCCATCAGCGGACGCTTGGCGCGGTCGCGGTCGCCGCCCGCGCCGAAGACGACGATCAGCTTGCCCGTCGCGTGTGGACGAAGCGCGTTCAGCACCGTTTCCAGCCCGTCCGGCGTGTGGGCGTAGTCGACATAGACCTCGCCCCCGCGCGCGCCGCCGGGGATGCGTTGCAGACGGCCCTGCGCGCCCTGAATCAGCTCCAGCGCCGGGATCACGCGGTCCGGGTCTTCGCCGCCCGCGATGCACAGGCCCGCCGCCACCAGAGCGTTCGACGCCTGGAACGCCCCGGCCAGCGGCAGCAGGACGTCATGCACCCGCCCGCGCACGTCGAGGGTCAGGCGCTGGCCTTCCGGCGTCGCCCGGCGCGCCAGCAGGGTCAGGTCGCGCCCGCGCTCGCCCACGCCCATCACGCCCAGCCCCGCCATGATCGAGGCCGAGGCGAAGGCCGAATAGGCGTCGGAATCCGCGTTCAGAACCGCCGTGCGCCCGCGCGGCAGCAGGGCCTCGAACAGGCGCATCTTGGCGGCGCGGTACTCGTCCATCGTGCCGTGATAATCGAGATGATCCTGCGTCAGATTGGTGAAGCCCGCCGCCTTGATCGCCACCCCGTCCAGACGCCGCTGGTCGATGCCGTGGGATGAAGCCTCCAGCGCCAGGTGCGTCACCTCCTTGCGGGCCAGTTCGGCCAGCAGACGCGCGGCCTCGGCGGCGTCGGGGCTAGTCAGTCCGGGGCCGGTCAGGGCGTAGGTCTTGTCGCCTTTCTGGCCGACGACGCCCAGGGTGCCCATGCTAGCCGACTTCAGGCCCATGCCGGCCCAGATCTGGCGGCAGAAGTTGGCGACCGAGGTCTTGCCGTTGGTGCCGGTCACGGCAACGCAGGTGCGCGGCTGGGCGCCGTAGAAGGCGCGCGCGGCGATGGCGTAGGCCCGGTGCACGTCGCCCGATCCGACCAGGACCGGCGCCGCGCCCTCTGGCGTGTCCGACGGCGCCAGCACGGCCGCGGCGCCTTTCGCCAGCGCCTGCGGAATGAAGGCGCGTCCGTCCGCCTGCGTCCCCGGCAGGGCGACGAACAGGGCGCCGGGCACGACCTGACGGCTGTCGGCGGTGACGGCGGTGATCTCCGGGTCCGAGGCCACGTCGCGGCGCAGCAGTTCGGAAAGGCGCAGCTGGCTCATCGGCCGTCGCCCTCCACGTCCTGGAACTCGGGGATCTTTTCGCCGAGCGCGGTGGACCAGCGGTCGGCCTTGCGCTCGACGCCCAGGAAGCCGGCGATGCGGGCGGCGATGCGGCCCACGGCGGGCGCGGCGACATAGCCGCCGGTGCGCGGATAGACGCCCGGCTCGTCCATCAGGACGAAGACGGTGTAGCGCTTGGCGTCCACCGGCCCGTCGGCGGGGAAGACCCCCGCGAAGGAGCCGACGGCCACCGCCGGATTATAGCGGCCGTTGACCAGCTTGTTGGCCGAGCCTGTCTTGCCGCCCATGCGCAGACCCGGCGCATCGGCGAACCGGCCCGAACCGCGCGTGACGTTGCGGCGCATCAGGTCCAGCATGGTCGCCGATGTCTCGGCCGAGACGACCTGATGCGTCTGGGCGTTCGGACGGCCGCCCTTGCGCAGGGTCGGCGCCACATAGCGCCCGCCGTTGCTCAGCGCCCCATAGGCCGCCACATACTGGATCGGCGTGACCATGATGCCGTAGCCGAAGGACAGCGACGCCAGGGTGCTGTCGTCCCACTTGCGCACCTTGGGCGGGGCGGCCGATTCCTTCAGCTCGATCGGGGCGGCGTCCAGCAGGCCCAGACGGCGGAAATAGTCGCGCATCACATCGCCGCCCATCTCGACCGCCAGTCGCGAGGTGCCGATGTTGGACGAGTGCAGATAGACCTCCTCCAGCGTCAGCACCTTGTTGGTGGCGTGGAAGTCGGTGATGCGGCGCTTGCCGATCTGCAGCGCCTGAGAGGCGTCGAACAGGGTGTTCATGTCGGCCCGGCCGGTGTCGATGCCGGCGGCGACGGTGAAACTCTTGAACACCGAGCCCATCTCGTAGTGGGCCGAGGTGACGCGGTTCAGCGTCGCCTCTTCCGGCGCGGCGTTGCGACGGTTGGCGTCATAGGTCGGCCACGAGGCCATGGCCAGGATTTCGCCCGTCTGCACATCGGCGACCACGGCGACGGCGCCCTTGGCCTTGTGCTCCTCGGCGGCGATGGCCAGCTCGTTCTCGACCACGCCCTGGATGCGCAGGTCGATCGACAGGGGGAAGTCCTCGCCCGCAACGCCCGCCGCGCGGATTTCCTGGTTGAAGGCCAGCTCGGCGCCCGCCACGCCTTCGCCGCCCGTGTCCGAACGGCCGATCAGATGCACGGCGGAGGTCCCCAGCGGATAGACGCGGCGGTCCTCCGGCTCGAACGTCACCCCGCCCAGCGCCAGCGCATGAACCGCCCGGCGCTCCGACGGCGTCAGACCCGTCAGCGCAATCAGGCGGCGCTCGCCGCTCATCACCCGGTCCAGACGCGCAGCGGAAATGCGCGGCAGGGCGCGGCGCAACTGCGCCTTGGCGGCCGGAATGTCCCAGACCTCGCGCGGGTCGATATAGAGGCCGTAGTGGGTGATGTTGGTCGCCAGCAGCTGGCCGTTGCGATCCACCAGATCGGCGCGCGTCAGGGCGCCGGGATGGAAGCCCGCCCCCGCCCCGCCGCGCGGCGTCAGCAGCGCCGCGTGCGCCGCGCCCAGCGCCAGGCAGGCGAAGACGGCGCAGAAGGCCGCCATGATCAGGAAGATGCGGACGCGGGTGTCTTCTTCCGGTCGCGCATCGGCGCGGGCGCGCTCGAACGAGTGCTCCAGGTTCCACACCAGGGAGGCGACCCACCGCCCCCAGGCCGAGACGGCGCCGCCGAAGGTCGCCTGCGGGCGGCCGCGATAGCCCATGCCGTGGTGGTCATGCACGCTCATTGCACGGCCTCCGCAGCGACGGCGGGCGGCGCGACAGGGGCCTTTTCAACCGGCTTCTCGACCGGCGGCGGGGCGATCTCGGTCAAGGCCGCCTCGCCCGCCTGCTTCTTCACATCGACCGGCCCCAGGCCGATCTCGCGCGACAGGGCCTCCAGCCGCGCGGGCTGCTCCAGCCGCGTGACCTCGGCGCGCAGCAGGCGGACCCGCTCGCGGTTTTCGCGGATGTCACGCTCGATACGGCTGATCTCGGCGCTCTCGCGCGCGGCGGCCGCCTTGGCGATGTAGACCGAGAAGACCAGCGCCAGCACGCAGGCCACGCCGATGATCTCGACGCAGCGCACGCCGCGCACCTTCCACTCGAACAGGCGCTTGACGGGGGCGGGCATGGCGATCATGCGGCCCTCCCCTTCATCGCGCCCCAGGCCGGGGCGTCGGTCCGCACCGCCGCGCGGATCTTGGCCGAGCGGGCGCGGGGGTTGACGGCCAGTTCGGCCTCGCCCGCCTCGCGCGCGCCCTTGAACAGAAGGTCGAAGCTGGGCTTGCGCGTCTCGACCGCGACCGGCGCATGACGCGACCCGCCCGGCGCATTGCCGGTGCGCTCGGTCAGGAAGGCCTTGACCATACGGTCTTCCAGGGAATGGAAGGTGACGACGACCAGCCGCCCGCCGGGCGCCAGCGTCGCCTCGGCCGCCTCCAGCCCGCGCTCCAGCTCGCCCAGCTCGTCGTTGACGGCGATGCGCAGGGCCTGAAACACGCGGGTGGCCGGATGGATGGCGGCGCCGCGACGCCCGCCCAGAGCCTTCTCCACCACCTCGGCCAGATCCAGGGTGCGGGTGAAGGGCTGCTCAACCCGGCGACGCAGGATGGCCGTGGCGACCCGGCCCGACTGGCGCTCGTCGCCGTACAGCTTGAAGATATGGGCCAGCGGCCCGTGGTCCCAGGTGTTGACGATGTCGGCGGCGGTTTCGCCCTCATCCGACATCCGCATGTCCAGCGGCCCGTCGCGCATGAAGGAGAAGCCGCGTTCGGCCTGATCCAGTTGCATGGACGAGACGCCGATATCGAAGACGGCGCCGTCCAGCTTGGCCTTGTCGCTCTCCTCGAACGCCTCGGCCAGACCGGAAAACGGCGTGCGGATCAGCTGGAAATGCTCGGGAAAGTCACGCGCCACGGCGTCCGCGAACGGCTGCACCGTCGGGTCGCGATCCAGCGCCACCACATCCGCGCCGCGCTCCAGAATGGCGCGCGTATAGCCGCCCGCGCCGAAGGTGGCGTCGATGATCACATCGCCCGCCTTAGGCGCCAGCGCCTCGATCACCTCGGCCAGCAGAACGGGCGCGTGCGGAGAAGTCATGCCGCTCCCCCCGTCTTCGCCGCCATCGCCTGACGGCGCATCTCGCCGAACTGCTTGAGGCCCTCGCGCGCCATGCGGCGCTGCTCGGCGCGGTGCGCGGCCCACTTGTCCTTGTTCCAGATCTGGAAGCGCTCGCCGACGCCGTAGATGACGACCGTGTCGGACAGGTCGACCTCGGCGCACAGATGCTCCGGCAGGGTGATGCGCCCGCCCGAGTCATAGGCCAGCGGCTTCTGCTCGCCGAAGATCGAGGCCTCCAGCGCCGAGCGGTAGGGGTCGCCGAAGGGCAGGCTTTCGATCACCGCGCGATATTCAGCGAACAGCTTGTCGCCGCCCGCTTCCAGGCAGTCCGCTTCGATGGAGGGAAAGCAGAAGACGCCGTGCTCGGCGCCGTTTTCGGCCGTGCGAAATTCCTGAGGGATCAGGAGACGGCGCTTGCCGTCCAGCTGCTTCTCGTAGGTCGAGAGAAACACGCCCTGCCCTATCGAACCCTGCGGCCCGTCCCTGAAATCCGATGAAAAAGCCCACGCGTCGGGCCTTGGCCCTCACTCATGAGCCATTGGGATAGCATGGGACAGAATGGGCCTCAATGGGATTAGTTGACGCCCTTTAACCTAATTTGCGGTTCCGATGACGTCGTCACGACTGTAAAATCGGAACATACACAGAACAAAATGAGTATTCACAGCCTGTGGACGGGTTCTAAGGCCTTGATTTAAACGGAATGGTTAATGAGCATCCCTCTCCCGATGGGAGAGGGCTTGAGCCTCCAAGAGCGAAGCGATTGGCTCAGGCGAAAGGGTGAGGGTTCGCGGGTGAAGTCGGCCGTAGGCCGTGTCTGACCGATGGCGCTACGGCTTACGCCGACTGACAGGACAAGCCCCTCACCCTTTCGCGCAAGAACGATCGCTGCCGCTCTCGTGCGCTCAAGCCCTCTCCCGCCGGGAGAGGGTCAGTTGTCCCTGAAATAAACACCAGACGGCCTGTAAGCCGGGTTCTGTTCCGCCCGAAAGCGGCGACGATCATTCCTCTGGGCCGCCCATTGCTGGACGGCTCTCGCGACCTACCCGGACATCTGGGGCGGTGAACCCTGCGGGGCGAGCCCCGCGCGATGTCCCTATTTGGTCTTGCTCCAGGCGGGGCTTGCCATGCCGTCGACGTTGCCGCCGACGCGGTGGGCTCTTACCCCACCCTTTCACCCTTGCCCCGGCGGACCGGGGCGGTTTGCTTTCTGTGGCGCTGTCCCTCGGGTCGCCCCGGGCGGGCGTTACCCGCCGCCTTTTCACCGTGGAGCCCGGACTTTCCTCGACGGGAGCAAGCCCCCACCGCGACCGCCCGGCCGTCTGGCGAGCGCTAGATGCGCGCGATAGGGCGCCGCGTCAATCCAGAACGCCCGTGACGCTCTCGACCGAAGCCAGTTGGAGCAGGCCGACCAGACGCGCCCGCGTCTCGCCGTCGGCCACGCCGTCGACCCGATCCGGCCGCCAGTGGCGCTGGAAGGCCTCGACCGTCAGGCGGGTCTCCTCGTCATAGGCGCCGCCCGGCTGCAGCCCATAGCCCAGACGATGCAGACCCGAGCGCAGGACAATGACGCCCAGCCCCTCGTCGCCCGGCGACAGAGGCGCGCCCAGGGCGCCGACGCGCTCCGGCGCCGGTTCGAACCACAGGCCGTGCCCGGCCTCGGCCAGCCGCTTCCACGGGAAGAGTTCGCCGGGGTCCTGCTTGCGCTCGGGCGCCAGGTCGGAATGGGCGATGATGCGGGCGTCGGGAATGGACCAGCGGGTGCGGATGTCCGCCGCCAGGGCGATCACCGCCCGGACCTGGGCCTCGGGAAAGGGGCGGTAGCCGAACTCATGGCCCGGATTGACGATCTCGATGCCGATGGAGGCGGCGTTGACGTCGGTCTCGCCCTGCCAGGCGCCGCGCCCGGCGTGCCAGGCCCGGCGCTCTTCAGCCACCAGACGCAGGACGGCGCCGTCCTCGTCGACGACATAGTGGGCCGAAACCTTGGCCTCTGGGTCCCGCAGGCGCTCGACCGCCGCCTCGGCGGTCTCCATGCCGGTGTAGTGCAGAACCAGAATGTCCGGCGGGCCGCGCCGGGCGTCGAAGTTCGGGGACGGCGCGTCGGTGAAGGCGATCATGAGGGGCCTGTCAGCGCCCTTCCTTTTCCCAGCCGTAGGCCACCCAGGTGTCGCCGACCTTCCTGGCGTCGATGACCCCGTCGTCGCGACGGCGGCGCGCGGTCATGGCGCGGCGGGCGCGCAGGGCGAAACCGGCGAAGAAGACCAGCACGCCCCCAACCACGGCGATCATGGCTACGGCGGCGGCGGTGAAGACGGCCAGCAAGGCGCCGACCGTCACAGCCAGGGCGGTGGCGATCAGACCGGCGGCCCAGACGAAGGGCGCCAGCAGGCCGGAACCGGGCCGACGGCGCGCATTGAAACCCAGCTGGCCCATCGGGTCGGAGTTGATCATGAACTCAAAGCCTCTCTCAGCGTCCTGATGAACGCCTGAGGCGTAATGTCGGTCCATCGACCTGAACGGTCAATGCACTGCGACATCACGCACCAGTCACATTTGCTGATCCCGCCGCGCCTCAGAAGGCCGGCTGGTCCGCCAGGACGACGGAACCGCGGCTGCGCATCCGGTCGGTCTCAACGCGGTTCAGCATGGCCTGGGCGGCGGGATCGCCCATGACCTGGCCGACCTTGACCATGGCCTCGGCGGCCTGGCCCGAAGCGCCGAAGGCCGTCGCCAGCGCCTCCCACGGCGACTGCGGCTGCGGGAAGCGCTTGAAGCGGACGGTCTCGGACGAAGGAATCTTGGCCAGTTGGCGCGCCTTGGCCACGGCCTCTTCCAGACCGCCGAGCTGATCGACCAGACCCAGGCCGTGGGCCTGGGCGCCGGTCCAGACGCGCCCCTTGGCGATCTCGCGCACACGCTCGACCGGCAGCTTGCGGCCCTTGGCCACGCGGGCGACGAACTCTTCGTAGATGCGGTCCATCGAGGCGGCGAAGGCGGCGCGCTGGCCCTGATCGAAGCCCTGCACCGGCGAGAAGGCGTCGGCGTAGTCGCCGCCGACCGACAGGCCGCGCATGTCGACGCCGAAACGGCCCAGCGCATCAGCCAGCACGAACTTGCCGCCGAACACGCCGATGGAGCCGGTCAGGGTCGAGGGCTGGGCCACGATCCAGTCGGCTTCCGAGCTGATCCAGTAGCCGCCCGAGGCGGCGTAGGCGCCCATGGACACCACCACCGGCTTGCCCGCCGCCTTGGCCGCGCGCACGGCGGCCAGAACCTGTTCCGACGCTTCCGGCGAGCCGCCCGGCGAGGAGACGCGGAAGACGATGGCCTTCACGTCCTTGTCCTCGATGGCCTGATAGATGGCCTTGGCCGTATCGTCCGACCGGATGTTGGAGCCGCCGCCGAAGGGCGAGTCGTTGGAGCCGCGGCCGGTCATGATCGCGCCTTCGCCGCCGACGATGGCGATCGCCGACTTGGCCGAGCCCGAGCCCGAGGTCGTGCGCATCCCCTTCAACGAGGCGTAGTCGCCGAATTTCACGATCTTGGCGTTCTTGCCCGCCTTTTCCTTGGCGGCGGCCTCGGCTTCCTCGACCTGGCCGATCTTGTCGACCAGCTTCAGCGACAGGGCCTGATCGGCCGAATAGGGGCCGGCCTCGATGACGGCCTTCAAGGCCTCGGGCGTGGTCTTGCGATCGCGGGCGATGTTGGCGACGGCGCTGTCGTAGATGGAGCCCATCCAGGCCAGCATGGCTTCACGGTGCGGGGCGGTGAAATCGCTCTGCGTATATTCGTTGACGGCGTTCTTGTATTCGTAGCGCTGCTCGAAGTCCGCCTTGACGCCGTACTTCTGGAAGGCGCGGCCCAGGAAGACGCTGTCCGCCGACAGGCCCACAGCCTGGAAGTTCGCCGTGTTCTGCAGCCACAGCTGATCGGCGCTGGAGGCGACCATATAGCTGGACATCACCGCGCCCACCGGCATGAAGCCCTGGCTGTGTGCGATCACCGTCTTGCCCGAAGCGCGGAAGCGGGCGATCGCCTGACGCACCTCGTCGGCCGAGGCGGGGGTCATGCCGGCTTCGGGCGCGCGCAGCAGCAGCACCTTGACGTTGTCGTCGGCGGTCGCCTGAGCCAGCACGTCCACGACCTGGACCACCGACAGGCTGGGGCCGCTGAACGCCGCAAAGGGATTGACCGGCGTCTGATCCGTCAGGCCGCTGCGCAGGTCCAGCTCCAGCACCGTATGGGCGGGCGTGGTCGGCTTGGAGGCCCCGGCCGCCATGGCGAAGAAGATCAGCGCCACCACGGGCAGGACGACGAAGAAGGCCACAAGCCCGGCGAAGACGCCCAGCATGGTGAGGAAGAACTGCTTCATGGGAAGGCGGGCGTCCAGGATCGCGGCCAGAGGCGGCCAAGCGTGAGGATAGAGGCCGCGCCCCGCGCGTCAAATGAACGGACGGTAATGAAGCAAAATCAAAAAACCCTCTCCCATTGGGAGAGGGCTTGAGCCTCCAAGAGCCGGAGGCGATTGGCTAAGGCGAAAGGGTGAGGGTTCGCGTTATCAGACAGTGGCGCGACGGCTGCCGCCGACGGACAGGACAAGCCCCTCACCCTTTCGCGCCAGAACGACGGCTCCGCCGCCGTGCGCTCAAGCCCTCTCCCGCCGGGAGAGGGTTCAAGTCATGATCGAAGCGGCGTCACCGCCCGATGTCATACGTCCCGCTGATATCGATGCGGACCGTCAGCTCGCCGGCCGAGACCGGGGTCGAGGCGCCGCCCGCATCCATGGCGGCGCGAGCGTACATGGCCTGCGGCCGCACCTCAGGCGCATAACCGCCGCCCTCGGTCAGCGAACGCACCGGCCCCAGGTCGACGCCCAGGGCCTGGGCGTACAGGCGCGCCTTGTCCTGCAGGGCGCGCACGGCCAGCACGCGAGCCTGGTCCTCGGCCGCCTTCGGGTCCTTCAAGCCAAAGGCGATGCCGTCGATCTGATTGACGCCGGCCGTGACCACGGCGTCGGCGGTCGTCCCGACCTTGCTCAGATCCTGGATCGTCACCGTAACCCGGTTCGAGGCCTGGTAGCCGCGCAGCTTGGGCGGCTCGTTCTGCTGATAGTCGTACTGGGCCGACAGGTTCAGACCCGAGGTCTGGATGTCGCGCTCGGCGATCCCGGCGCGACGCAGGGCGGCGATCACGCGGGTCATCTGCTGGGCGTTCTGGGCCATGGCCTCCTGCGCCGTCGGGGCCTCGGTCACCACGCCGAAGTTGATCGTGGCCTGATCCGGCGCGACCTTGACCTCGCCGTAGGCCGACAGGTTCAGGGCGGGTTGTTGGGCCATGGCGTGCACCTGCATCGGGGAAGAGCCGCCGGGCTGGGATTGAGCGCCAGAAGCGGCGGACGCGACGGCCGGCGCCGCCAAGGTCATCAGGGCCGTGCCCAGCATCAGGGCGCGTGCGGTGCGGGTCATTACGAGGTCTCCGTCGAATTCATTCGGGCGGACGTGTTCGCCAGCCACGGCCTAACTTGACCGTTTCAAGCTGAACGAACGCAAAAGACCCCTGTGCAGGTTCCGTTCATCGGCGTGAAAAGCGCGACAGGTCCAAGGCGGCTTTGCAGCCGCCGCGCCGCCTGCTAGGCACGCCTTCGTGTGCTTCGGGGGCCCGTAGCTCAATGGTTAGAGCCGACCGCTCATAACGGTCTGGTTGGGGGTTCGAGTCCCTCCGGGCCTACCGAGTTCCATTCGGCTTGTGAATTCAAAAACCATCGTTATCGTTCAACGGCGGCGCTTTCGTCCGCACGGGAGGAAACGATGAAGTTGCAATTACTTGGCGCAATCACTGCGATCACGCTCATGGGTATTGGCGGCGCTGTCTCGGCTCACGTGTCCAAGACGCCCCAACCCTCGCCCGAATTTTCAGCCAAGCGGACCTTGGTGAAGAAGGTTCGCTACACCTACCAAGAGTGTATGCGAGAAAGCCTGACCATCTGCACGGCTCAACATCCCGACGATCCGCTTGCGAAGATGCAATGTGTTGATGCTCGCCGCGATGCGATCTGCGAAGGTCTTCCCGGCACACCCTGATCCCGGCGGCCATCGGCTCGGCGACTTCGATGCCGAAGGGCGTCGAAGTCGCTCCCAGGCGGGCCGGCTCGACGATGATCGCTCGCCATCGTCGAACGCGGCAGTCTACCATTGCCGTGACTGCCCAACGTCGAGTTCCGTTCCATGATCTTCCCTCTCCTCAGCGCCGCCTTGGCCGCCATCGTTCAGACGCCCGCCTTCGAGACGCTGGAGCCGATTCCGGCGGCGGCTCAGGGCGAGACCGTCCCCGCCTGCACCGCCGATCGCCGCTGGTGCGCCCTGATCGAGACGGACGAGACGGACGAACAGCTGGTGCTGCGCCTGTATGACGGAACGCCGGACGGCCGTGCGCCCGCGGCCTCCCACCCCATCGATAACGGGGCCTCCGAAGGCTTCTGGAAGCCCGGCGTCATTCTGCGTCGCGCCGGAAGCGACGACGTCATCCTCGGCGCCGACATGGAGCTGCAGGCCATGTATTCGGGCGGCGGCGGGATGTCCTCCTACCGGACCCTGGTGCGGTTCACGCCCGGCGAGACGCCGCAGGAAATCCTGACCGTCCCGATGTCCGGCTCGCTGACGATCCGCGCCTGCTTCGGCGAAGAGGACATGAAACAACGCGCCGGCGCCTGCCATGACGAATATGAGTTCGCCGCCGAGCTGAAGGCCGAGGGCGACGCCTTCCCGCCGCGCCTGACCTACGCCTCGACCGCCGCCACCTTCCCCGGCCGGGTGTCGCGAGACGAGGACTCCCTGGCCAAGCCGCCGCTGAAGCCCGAGGACCTGGTCAAGGCCGTAGACGCCGAATGCACGGTGCAGCGCGTCTTTACTTTCGATCGGGCCGCAAAGGCCTATGTTGCAGACGCGCCCCTGCCCGATTGCAGCGCCTACACCGTTCCCTAGTTTCTCCGAGCCCGCCCGATGTCCTATGTCGCCCGTGACGACCGCCCCGCCGACAAGGCCGAACGCTACGCCGAGGTCGAGGCCGAAATCCTGGCCGTGCTGGACGGCGAGCCGAACCTGACGGCGCGCATGGCCACCGTGGCCTCCATGCTGGCCGACGCCTTTCCCGCCTTCTTCTGGACCGGCTTCTACGTCGTGGACGCGGCCAAGGGCGATGAACTGGTCGTCGGCCCCTATCAGGGCACGCTGGGCTGCCTGCGCATCCCGTTCGGGCGCGGCGTCTGCGGCGCGGCGGCGAAGACGCGCCAGACCCAGGTGGTCGAGGACGTCGACGCCTTCCCCGGCCACATCGCCTGCGACAGCCGCTCGGCCAGCGAGATCGTGGTTCCCGTACTGGACGCCTCGGGCGCCTTGATCGCGGTGCTGGATGTGGACGCAACCGAAAAGGCCGCCTTCGACGCCGTGGACGCCGAGGCGCTGGAGCGGCTGATGGCCAGGGTGTTCGGCGCCTGATGCGGATCGGCGTCGACTTCGGCGGCACCAAGATCGAGGCGGCGGCGCTGGATGCGTCCGGGGCCTTCGCCGCGCGCATCCGTGAGCCGAACCCCGGAAGCTATGACGCCGCCATCCGCCTGGTCGCCGACCTGATCGCGCGGGTCGAGGCCGAAGCAGGCCCTGCGCAATCGGTCGGTCTGGCCATTCCGGGGTCGCCCTCGCCGCGCACCGGCCTGATCCGCAACGCCAACTCCACCTATCTGAATGGCGCCCGCTTCGGCGCTGATCTGGAGGCCGTGCTGAGCCGCCCGGTGCGGCTGGCCAACGACGCCAACTGCCTGGCCCTGTCCGAGGCCGCCGACGGCGCAGGCGCGGACGCGACCAGCCTGTTCGGCGTCATCCTGGGCACCGGCTGCGGCGGCGGCCTGGTCATCGACGGTCGGCTGATCGAGGGCGCGCACGCCGTCGCCGCCGAGATCGGCCACATCTCCCTGCCCTGGCCCTCGGCGGAAGAAGCGCCCGGCCCCGCCTGCTGGTGCGGCCTGCGAGGCTGCCTCGAGACCTGGATCTCCGGAACCGGCTTCCAGCGCGACCACAGGGAGACCACGGGCCGAAACTGGAAGGCCCAGGCCATCGTCGACGCCGCCCGCGCGGGCGATGCGGAAGCCGCCTGCGCCCTGGACCGCTACATCGACCGGCTGGGGCGAGCCCTGGCCATGGTCGTCAACCTGGCCGACCCGGAGATTTTCGTGCTGGGCGGCGGCATGTCGAACGTGGGCGAGCTCTACGACCGCCTGCCGCAGGTCGTGGCCCGCCATGTCTTCTCCGACCACTGGGACGGGCGGATCGTCCCGGCGAAGTGGGGCGATTCCTCGGGCGTGCGCGGCGCCGCGCGTCTGTGGGACGCCTGATCCCCGATTGATTGGGCCGCGCGCCCCGCTATGGTCCGCGCCGAACCGACAGGAGCAGGAAGCATGAGCCAGAGAGTCGTCGCGATCACCGGCGGATACGGCGCCCTTGGCCGGGCGGTCGTCGAGGCGGCGCAGGCGCGCGGCCTGTCGGTCGCCGTCATCGGCCGCACCCCGCCGCGCGCGCCGAACCCCGACGTCTTCGAGATCAACGACGTCGATCTGACCGACCCCGCGCAGGCGAAAACCGCGATCGAGGCCGTCGTCGCCCATTTCGGCCGTCTGGACGCCCTGCTGAACATCGCCGGCGGCTTCGTCTGGAGCCCGGTCGAAGGCGACGGCGATGAATTCGACCGGATGCACGCCCTCAACGTCAAGACGACGCTGAACGCCAGCCGCGCCGCCCTGCCCCATCTGAAGGCCTCAAGCGACGGCCGCATCGTCAACATCGGCGCCAATGGCGCGATCAAGGCCGGGCACGGCATGGGCGCCTACGCCGCCTCCAAGGCCGGGGTCCACCGCCTGACCGAGGCGCTGGCCGAAGAGCTGAAGTCGACTGCGGTGACGGTCAACGCCGTCCTGCCCTCCATCATCGACACGGCGGCCAACCGCGCCGACATGCCGGACGCCGATCCGTCGAAATGGGTCGCGCCCGCCGACCTGGCCGCCGTCATCCTGTTCCTGGCCTCGCCCGAGGCGCGGGCGGTCACGGGCGCCCTGATCCCCGTCACGGGCAAGGTCTGATGCGCGCGCGCAGCGTCCTCTACCTGCCCGCCTCGAATGAAAGAGCGGTGGCGAAGGCGCGCACCCTGCCCTGCGACGTGGCGGTGCTGGATCTGGAGGACGCCGTCGCGCCCGAGATGAAGCTTGAGGCCCGCGCGGCCGCCGTCGCAGCGGCGCACGAGGGCGGCTTCGGCCCGCGCCTCGGCGTGCGGATCAACGGGCTGGACACGCCGTGGGGCGCTGACGACCTGAAGGCGCTGCAAGGCGCCCCGGTCGAGTTGATCGTCGCGCCCAAGGTCGAGAGCGCGGCCATGGTCCACGCCCTGTCGGCGGCGCTGCGCTCCGGCGTCAACCTGTGGGCCATGATCGAGACGCCGCGCGCCCTGGTGGAGTTGCGCGACATCGCCGATGCGGACGGGGCCTTGAGCGGCCTGATGCTGGGCGTCAACGATCTGGCCAAGGACCTGAAGACCGGCCCCTCGCCCGACCGGGAGCCGCTGAAGCCGTGGCTGGCGGCGGTCGTGGCCCATGGGCGCGCCAACGGCCTGAGCGTCATCGACGGGGTGTTCAACCGCATCAAGGACGAGGCCGGGTTCACGGCGGAGTGTGCGCAAGGCAGGCTGTATGGCTTCGACGGCAAGAGCCTGATCCACCCCTCGCAGATCGAGGGCGCCAACGCGGCGTTCGGCCCCTCAGCCGATGAGATCGAATGGGCGCGCAAGGTCGTCGCCGCCTTCGCTGCGCCCGAAACCGCCGGACTGGGGGTCATCCGCGTCGAGGGTGAGATGGTGGAACGGCTGCACCTGCACGCCGCCGAAACGCTTCTGGCCGACCTTTAACTATCCGCTCATCCCGGCGGAGGCCGGGTCCCAGTGCTTTGGCTTCAAACGCATAGGTTTGATCCAGCACCCCCTTATGGCTGGATGCGGAGCGCGTTGCTCTCACTGGGTCCCGGCCTCCGCCGGGATGAGCGGTCGTGGGGGTGGCGCCCTGACTCTACAAACCGTAGACACCATCCCATGACCGCACCGCTTCCGCCCTCGTCGAAAACCCGCGCCTGGGTCTGTGCGCCGGGGGTGCTGAAGGTGCCGTTCCTGTCCACCTTCCTGCCCGATTACGACCTGTCCGCCCTGCCGGGTTCGTCGATCGAGGTCGTCCTCGGCTGGGGCATGAAGCCGACGGCGGAGGCGGGCCGACGCTGGGCGGCGAAGCACGGCAAACCCTATATCGCGCTGGAAGACGGCTTCCTGCGCTCGGTCGGGATCGGCGAGGGCAGCGCGACCAGCCTCAGCCTGATCGTCGATGATCTGGGCGTCTATTACGACGCCACCCGACCCAGTCGGCTGGAGCATCTGATCCAGACCGCCCCCGACTGGTGCGACGATGCGATGCGCGGTCGGTCGCGCGCGTTGATCGACCGCATCGTCGCCTCCGGCGTGTCCAAGACCAATATGGGCGGGCCGCTGGACGCAAGCCTGCTCAAGCCCGGCCGCCGGGTGCTGATCGTGGACCAGACCTTCGGCGACGCCTCCATCGGCTATGGACTGGCCAGCGAGCAGAGCTTCTCCGACATGCTGGCGACCGCCCGGCGCGACGAGCCGGACGCCCAGTTGATCGTCAAGCGCCACCCCGCCGTGGCCGCAGGGCGCAAGCAGGGCTGCATCCCAGCGGATCAGCTGAACGGCGTCACCCTGATCGACACCGACGTGCGGCCCGCCGACCTGCTGGCGGCGGTGGATGCGGTCTATGTCGTGACCTCGGCGCTGGGGTTCGAGGCGCTGTTGAGGGGCCTGCCGGTGCGCTGCTTCGGCGCGCCCTTCTATTCCGGATGGGGGCTGACGACAGACGCCGTGCAGACTGGAGGGCGCGGCGCCCCGCGCGATCTGGAACAGATCGCGGCGGCGGCCCTGATCGCCTACACCCGCTATATCGATCCCGTCACCGGCCAACGGTGCGAGGCCGAACAGGCGCTGGAGCGGCTGATCGCCCTGCGCGACCGGGCCGATCGGCTGGCGGGCGACTGGGCCGCCGTCGGCTTCGCCCCGGCCAAGCGGCCGCCGGTGCGCCGCCTGCTCAACTCGCCCAAGGGCCGCGTCCGCTATTTCTGGCGCTCGTCCGCCGCCGTCGCCCATGCGCGGGCCACGGGCGGCAGGCTGATCTGGTGGGCCGGCAAGGAGACGCCGCAGATCCGCGCCGCCGCTGACGCCTTCGAGGGGCCGGTCGTGCGGATGGAGGACGGCTTCATCCGCTCGCGCGGGCTGGGGTCCGACTTCTTCGGCGCCCTGTCGGTCGCGCTGGACGATCAGGGCGTCTATTATGACCCGACCCGGCCCAGCCGTCTGGAGAGCCTGATCGAGGCGGGCGAGCCGTCGCCCGATCAGGTCGCGCGCGCCGAGGCCCTTCGCGCCCGCGTGGTCGAGGCGGGCCTGTCGAAATACAATCTGAAGGGCGCGGGCGTCCCGGCGCACTGGCCCAAGGACAGGCCGATCCTGCTGGTCGTCGGCCAGGTCGAGAACGACCGTTCGATCTTGATGGGCTGCGGGCCGGACCTGCGCACCAACTCCGGCCTGGTGAAGGCGGCGCGGGCGGATCATCCCGACGCCTTCCTGATCTATCGCAACCACCCGGACGTGACGGCGGGCAACCGCCCCGGCCTGCTGGACCATGCGGCGATGGAGGAGGTCGACGCCTCGGCTGACGATCTGGACATCATCGACTGCCTGAACGCCTGCGACCGCCTGGCCACCCTGACTTCCCTGACCGGGTTCGAGGCCCTGATGCGGGGCAAGCCGGTCAGCGTCTATGGCCGCCCCTTCTATGCCGGATGGGGCCTGACCGATGACCGCCTGACGTTCGAGCGCCGCACCCGCCGCGCCAGTCTGCAAAGCGTCATCCACGCCGCCCTGATCGGCTATCCGGTCTATGTCACGCCGGACGGCTGGCCGTGCGAGGCCGAGGATCTGGTCGAGGCCCTGATCGCCGCGCGCGACCATCCCCTGCCCGCCCCGCCGCGCGGCCGCATCAATCGCTGGTGGAGAGGCATAAAGGCCAGTCTCGACCGCAGCCTTCCCCCGGCCTATTGAGGAGGTTCGTCATCGCAACGGACTGAGTCCGGCCCGCGAGGCGCCCGAACTTCGCCGCGAGGCGCCGACATAAGGCTTGTCGAGCGCCGGGGACTCCATGTTCCCTCATGCAGCGAGGCGCCGCGCGCCGAGCGTCAGGGAACCATACAGTGAAAAAAGCCGTCATCTCCGCAACCGGCCTGTTCACCCCGGAACAGTCGATCTCGAACGAGGAGCTGGTCGGCGCCTACAACGCCTGGGCCGAAGGCTGGAACGCCGCCAACGCCGAGGCCATCGCCGTCGGAGAGCTGGAGGCCAAGACGCCCTCGTCCGAAGCCTTCATCGAAAAGGCCTCGGGCATCAAGGCGCGCTACGTCATGGACAAGTCGGGGATCATCGACCCCGAGCGGATGTTGCCCCACCTGCCCGCGCGCGGCGACGACGAACTGTCGATCCTGGCCGAGATGGCGGTGAAGGCCGCTGAGGACGCCATCAAGACCTGGGGCAAGCCGGTCAGCGAGATCGGCGCCGTCATCTGCGCCGCGTCGAACATGCAGCGCCCCTACCCCGCCATGGCCATCGAGGTGCAGCAGGCGCTGGGCATCGAGGGCTTCGCCTTCGACATGAACGTGGCCTGTTCGTCGGCGACCTTCGGCATCAAGACGGCGGCGGACTTCGTGGCCTCGGGATCGGTCAACGCCGTGCTGATGGTGAACCCGGAAATCTGCTCGGCGCACCTGAACTTCAAGGATCGCGACAGCCACTTCATCTTCGGCGACGTCGCCACCGCCGTCATCATCGAGGCCGAGGATCAGGCCGGGCCGGGCGGCTGGGACATTCTGGGCACGAAGCTTCAGACCAGCTTCTCCAACAACATCCGCAACAATTTCGGCTTCCTGAACCGCGCCGCCCTGCCGACCGACGGGCATGAGCCGGTCTCGTCCGACGGCCTGACGGACAAGATGTTCGTCCAGCAGGGCCGCAAGGTGTTCAAGGAGGTGGTGCCGATGGTCTCGACCATGATCCTGGACCACGCCGCCGAGCTGAAGCTGGACACGCACGGGCTCAAGCGCCTGTGGCTGCACCAGGCCAACATCAACATGAACACCCTGATCGGCAAGAAGGTGCTGGGCCGCGAGCCCGAGCCGAGCGAGAACGTCATCATCCTGGACGACTACGCCAACACCTCCTCGGCCGGATCGATCATCGCCTTCCACCTGCACCACGACGGTTTCGCGCCGGGCGATACGGGTCTGATCTGCAGCTTCGGCGCAGGTTATTCGGCGGGCACGGTTTTTGTGCAAAAGCGCCCCTGATCGCCCCGAATAGGAATCAATATTTCCGGCGGCGCTTGCACTGTTCGGAAATTTTTGCAAACCGTAACGCGTCGAGAAGCAGGGGGGACGACGCCCGAATGACTCAGACAGCTTTGCCTTGGGCTGAAAAACTCAGTGATCCGCTGGCGCACGACGTGGCCACGGTGTTGCAACGCATGGGCGGTTCGGCCCATCAGGACATGGTGATCAACTGCGTCGCGGCGCTGAAACGCCAACGCGGCGAGTCGGTGACTCAAGACCTCAAGATGAAGATCATCGAGGTGTTCGAACGCTATCGCGACTTCTTCATCCGCCCCTTCGGCGAGGGGTCGATGCGCTGGGCCCTGGCGCCGGGCGTCGCCTGACCGTTTAAAGATCGAACAACGAAAAAGGCCCGCTCCGATTGGAGCGGGCCTTCGTCATTTCAGACCATCCGCGCCTAGAAACGACGGACGTAGTTGACCGAATAGGCGTCAGCCTCGCCGCGATCGTCGCGGAAGTCACGACGGGTCCAGTCGGCGCGGACGCCGTTGACGCCGTCCAGGTAGTAGTTGGCGCCGACGCCGTAGTTCCAGCTGTCGCCGCCGACCTTGCTCTCGGCGCCGGCCAGCTCCTGCTTCAGCTCGGTGTGGCCGTAGCCGCCGCGGGCGAACAGCTCCAGCTTGTCGCCGACGGGATACTTGCCGACGACATAGCCGGCGGCGTCCCACTCGTGCTTGATCTGGCCGTCGACGCCGGCGACGGTGATGTCCTTGTCCTTGACCCCCACGCCGACCTCGGTCTCCACGGCCAGGTAGCGATTCAGGTTGACGCCCAGGCGGCCGGACACGGCGCCGGTCTGGGCCGCATCGCCTTCCATGTGCGTGTAACCCAGCGAACCATAACCGCGCGGTTCAGGGTTTGATTGAGCAAACGCCGGAGCGGCGAGAACAGATACAGCGGCGGCGGCGAGAAGAACGTTACGCATTATTTCATACTCCTTAGATGATGTGACTTCTTTGATCACATGCCCCATCCAACGAAGCTTAAATGGTTGCGCCTGCATCCCCGTTCCATAGGCGCATCAACCACAAACGACGCAAGTTACGTGAAAGACACATACGCCGTTACCTAAATGGCGCAAAAAGAAAGGGCGCGCCCCGCCGGGGAGCGCGCCCAACCGATCCGCCGGGAATCGGATCAGAAACGACGGACGTAGTTGACCGAGTAGACGTCCACTTCGCCGCCGTCGTCGGTGAAGTCGCGACGGGTCCAGTCGCCGCGCAGGCCGTTCTGGCCGTCGAAGTAGTAGTTGGCGCCGACGCCGTAGTTCCAGCTTTCGCCGTCGGCCTTGCGCTCGACCCCGGCCAGTTCGGCCTTCATCTGGGTGGTGCCGTAGCCGCCGCGCGCGAACAGTTCGAAATTGGGCGTGACCGGAAACGTGCCGACCGCATAGGCGGCCAGGTCATAGTCGTGCTCGATCTTGCCCTGGGCGCCGGCGATGGTGAAGTCGTCGTCCTTCACCCCGATCGAGCCTTCGCCCTCAACGCCGAAATAGGGGTTGAACTTGGCCCCCAGACGGCCGGTGACGGCGCCCAGGTTCCCATCTGAATGGTCCAGCTGCGAATAGCCGAGCGTGCCGTAGTAGGTGGGACCGCCCGGCTGCACGACCTGGGCCGCAGCGGGAAGAGCGAATACAGAAAGGGCGGCGGCGGCGAGAATAACGTTACGCATGAGCTTCAATCACTCCTTATTGCGATGAGCAGGACCGGCCTGACCACCTTGCGGAGAAACAAATCTCAAGCGCCCATAGCCGTTCCCTATGCTTGATACAGCGGCAGACAACTGTGAGAGCCAAAGCACACACCGCGTTCCGTCAAGGATGACTATTTTACGACATAAAAAAGGCGAGAATTTCTTCTCCCTCCCCTTCATGGGGAGGGTGGCTGAGCCCGCAGGGCGAAGCCGGGTGGGGGCGGCAAGGCAAATCAAGCGCTGAGGTCGAGGCCTGGATCACCCGGCCCTCCCCACCCGGTCGCTTCGCGACCACCCTCCCCATGAAGGGGAGGGAGAGGCGTCAGCTCCCTCAGCGGTCCTTTTCGCGCTCCTCGCCCGAACGCGCCGCCAGGGCCGCCTGCGCCGCCGCCAGACGCGCGATCGGCACGCGGTAGGGCGAGCAGGAGACGTAGTCGAGGCCGACCGTCTCGCAGAAGGCGATGGACGACGGGTCACCGCCGTGTTCGCCGCAGATACCCATCTTCATGCCCGGCTTGACCGCACGGCCGCGCTCCTCGGCGATGCGGATCAGGTCGCCCACGCCGCTCTGGTCCAGACGGACGAAGGGGTCGTTCTCGAAGATGCCCTTGTCCAGATAGGCCTGCAGGAAGTGGCCGGAATCGTCGCGGCTGATGCCGAAGGTCGTCTGCGTCAGGTCGTTGGTGCCGAAGCTGAAGAACTCGGCGTGCTCGGCCAGATCGGCGGCGCGCAGGGCCGCGCGGGGCAGCTCGACCATGGTGCCGACCAGGTAGTCCACACTGTCGCCGGCGTCCGCGAAGACGGCCTTGGCCGTGCGGTCGGTCAGTTCGCGCAGATACTTCATCTCCAGACCCAGGGCGACCAGCGGGTGCATGATCTCCGGGATGGGGGCGACGCCCGACGACGCCTTCACCTGCAGCGCCGCCTCCAGGATGGCGCGGACCTGCATCTCGTAGATTTCCGGATAGGCCACGCCCAGGCGGCAGCCGCGGTGGCCCAGCATGGGGTTGGTCTCATGCAGCTCGCGGGCGCGGCGCTTCAGCTTGGCCGCGTCCAGCCCCTGCGTCGCCGCCAGGGCGTCGATGTCGGCGTCGGTGTGCGGGATGAACTCGTGCAGCGGCGGGTCCAGCAGGCGGACGGTCACCGGCAGGCCGCTCATGATGGTGAACAGCTCGACGAAATCGGCCTTCTGGAACGGGGCGATCTTGGCTAGGGCCACGCGGCGGCCCGCCTCGTCGTCGGCCAGGATCATCTCGCGCACGGCGGCGATGCGGGCCTCGTCGAAGAACATGTGCTCGGTGCGCGACAGGCCGATGCCCTCGGCCCCGAAGCCGCGCGCGGTCTTGGCGTCCAGCGGAGTCTCGGCGTTGGCGCGGACCTTCAGGCGACGAATACCGTCGGCCCAGCCCATCAGGGTCTGGAAATCGCCCGTCAGCTCCGGCTCGATCATCGGCACGGCGCCGTCCAGCACCTCGCCCTTGCCGCCGTCGATGGTGATGACCTCGCCCGCCTTGAAGGTGCGGCCGCGCGCGGTGAAGGTTCCGGCCTTCTCATTGATGGCGATCTCGCCCGCGCCCGAGACGCAGGGGCGCCCCATGCCGCGCGCCACGACCGCCGCGTGGCTGGTCATGCCGCCGCGCGCCGTGACGATGCCGCGCGCCGCGTGCATGCCGTGGATGTCTTCCGGTGAGGTCTCGTCACGGACCAGGATGACGGCGTCGCCCTGCTGGCCCAGACGTTCGGCCTCATCGGCGTCGAAGACGATCTTGCCGGTCGCCGCGCCCGGCGAGGCAGGCAGACCCGCCGCGACCACGGTGCGCGCCGCCTTGGGGTCCAGCGTCGGGTGCAGCAGCTGGTCCAGCGCGGCCGGTTCGACGCGGCTGACCGCCTCGTCCTGAGAGATGACGCCCTCGGAGGCCAGGTCCACGGCGATCTTCAGCGCCGACTTGGCCGTGCGCTTGCCGTTGCGGGTCTGCAGCATCCACAGACGACCCTGCTCGACCGTGAACTCGATGTCCTGCATGTCGCGGTAGTGGCTTTCCAGCCGACCCACCACGTCGACGAACTGGGCGAAGACCTCGGGCATGGCCTCTTCCATCGAGGGAGCCGTTTCGTCCATCTCCTCGCGGCCCGCCTTGGTCAGGGACTGCGGCGTGCGGATGCCCGCCACCACGTCCTCGCCCTGGGCGTTGATCAGGAACTCGCCGTACAGCTTGTTCTCGCCGGTCGAGGGGTTGCGAGTGAAGGCGACGCCCGTGGCCGAGGTCTCGCCCATGTTGCCGAACACCATCGACTGGACGTTGACGGCCGTGCCCCAGCTTTCGGGGATGTCGTGCATGCGGCGATAGAATTTCGCCCGGTCGTTCATCCAGCTTTCGAACACGGCGCCGACGGCGCCCCACAACTGGGCCTGCGGGTCCTGCGGGAAGGGCTTGCCCAGCTCACGCTCGACCAGGGCCTTGTAGTCCGCGACCACCTTCTCCCAGTTCTCGGCGGTCAGCTCGGTGTCGACCGAGACGCCCAGACGGTCCTTGTGATCGTCCAGCACCTCTTCGAAATAGTCGTGGCCCAGACCCAGCACCACGTTGGAATACATGGTGATGAAGCGGCGGTAGGAATCGAAGGCGAAGCGACGGTCGCCCGACAGCTTGGCCAGGCCCTCGACCGTCTCATCGTTCAGGCCCAGGTTCAGGACCGTGTCCATCATGCCGGGCATGGAGGCGCGGGCGCCCGAGCGCACCGACACCAGCAGGGGGTTGGCCGCGTCGCCGAAGGTCTTGCCCACCACGCCCTCGACGTGGGCCAGGGCCGCCTTGACCTGATCCGTCAGGTCGGACGGATAGGTTTCCTGGTTGGCGTAATACCAGGTGCAGACCTCGGTGGTGATGGTGAAGCCGGGCGGCACCGGCAGGCCGAGGGACGACATCTCGGCCAGGTTCGCCCCCTTGCCGCCCAGAAGGTTCTTCATCGACGCGTCGCCATCGGCGGATCCGCCGCCGAAGCCGTACACCCACTTGGTCATTTCGTAGTTCCTGAACCGTGGTTTTGCGAGGTTGAGTCCCGCCTTATGCGGGGTTTCACTAGCGCGCTGCACCTGCGAAGGCGAGGCCGAAGGCGTAACAATCCGTGAGGGGATGTATCGTTTGGCGCCCCTGCCCTGCCCTAACCTCGTCCAAGCCCCGGAGCGGCCAAAGAAAAATGCCGGCTCGATATCAGATGCGGGTCTTGCCCTTTTCATCCCCGCTCATCCCGGCGGACGCCGGGACCCAGTGAGTAACCCAAACTGAGGCCTGACTGTGGAGCCCGGAGCCTGAAGCCAAAGCACTGGATCCCGGCGTCCGCCGGGATGAGCGGAAATCAGGCATCTGCGCCAACACACAAGGTGAATTCGGCCAAAGGAAAACGCCCGCCGGTTTCCCGGCGGGCGTTTGCATTCCATGCGTCCTGAGTGGAGGCTCAGGCCGGATCCGTTCAGGCGGCGACGGTGATCGCGCCCTCGGCCGGGTCGCGCAGGACATAGCCGCGGCCCCAGACGGTCTCGATGTAGTGCTTGCCGCCCGCAGCCGTCGCCAGCTTCTTGCGCAGCTTGCAGATGAAGACGTCGATGATCTTCAGCTCCGGCTCGTCCATGCCGCCGTACAGGTGGTTCAGGAACATCTCCTTGGTCAGGGTCGTGCCCTTGCGCAGGGAGAGCAGCTCCAGCATCTGATATTCCTTGCCGGTCAGATGCACGCGGTGGCCGTTCACCTCGACGGTCTTGGCGTCCAGGTTCACGGCGATCTCGCCGGTGTGGATGATGGCCTGGGCGTGGCCCTTGGAGCGGCGGACCACGGCGTGGGTGCGCGCGATCAGCTCGTCCTTGTGGAAGGGCTTGGTCAGATAGTCGTCGGCGCCGCCGCCGAAGGTCTTGACCTTGGTGTCGATCTCATGGCTGCCTGAGAGGATCATCACCGGCGTATTGATCTTGCCGTTGCGCAGCTGACGCAGAACCTCGAGGCCACTCATGTCGGGCAGGTTCAGGTCCAGCAGAATGAGGTCGTAGTCATAGATCTTGCCCAGATCGATGCCTTCCTCACCCAGGTCGGTGGTGTAGACGTTAAACCCTTCCGACTTCAGCATCAGTTCGATGCTTTGAGCCGTCGCGTGGTCGTCTTCGATCAACAGGACGCGCATTCATGCCCCTCCAGGCAAAGCTTGGGATGGCCGCACGTGGCATGCGGCCGGGTAACCTTGTTCCAACGTTAACGGGCCAAAACCTTAAGAAGGGTTAACGCATCCCGATATGAAACGCCTAAGGTGATTTGCGAATCGCCGTCCAGAGTCCCGAGTCAAGGATTCGTTAATTTATTCGGCTCCGCCCCGTCATTCCCCTGTTGACGTCTGACGCGTCTTCCACAGGGGGCCTGCACAACCGCCCCCGTCAATGCCGTACCCCGCCTGTCGAAGCGACCGTTTCTGACGCTTCATAGGACAACATTCCTAACTCAACCGCCCGACGCACTCATAATGGCGGCATCCACAGGAATGGCGGGAGGAAGCGCAGATCATGGAACCCTATCGCGTGCCGGTGACGGAGGGCGACCGCATCCGGGCGGACGCGGCCCTGTCGCTGTCAGGCCTGGCCCTGGGCGTGCCTGTCGCCGAGATGACGCGGCGCGAGCGGGTGCGGCCCAGGGCGTGTCGCGCGCGCTGGTCGGCCATGTATCTGGCGCACGTCTCCTTCGGCTGGCCGCTGGAGCGGGTGGCCCACGCCTTCGGCCTGAACCGGGCGACGGCGGGCGCCGCCTGCCGCTGGGCCGAGGACGAGCGCGACCGTCCCGACTACGACGCCCTGATGGACGGGCTGGAGGGGTCGCTGCGGGCGGTGATGGAGCTGCCCCTGGTCGATCTGGCGCCCGAGATCGGAGCCCGTCGATGAGCCGCCAGCTGGAACGCGCCCGCAGCCTGCTGCAACGCCCCGGCGCCTGGCTGGACCAGGCGAACGGCGCCTATCCCTTGCGCCTCGGCGGCGACCGGCGCAGCCGCGTGGTGCTGACGCTGGACGAGGCCGTCTTCCGCGCCGTGATCGAGCGGCCGGGGCTGCGCCTGCGCGAAGGCGGCGGCTGGCTGCCCCGCGCGGCCAACGACCATGCCCGCCCCGCCCCACCGCCCGGCCGACCCGGCGTCATCGAGGGCGAGCGCGCCATGATGGAGGGCGACGGCCGCCTGACCACCCGCCGCGCCAATCTGGGCGAGAGCCCGATCCTGTGGCTGGCCCGGCGCAAGGACCAATCGGGCCGCCCCTGGCTGACGCCGGCCGAGGTCGCGGCGGGCGAACGGCTGCGCGCCGAGGCCGAGATCGCGGCCGCCGGACCCTCCCTGACCATGCGCTGGGACGCCTTGCCGACCTCGCGTTCGGGCGGCGGGGGCGTGCGGATCGAACCGGGCGACCGCGCCCTGTCGGCCTCGGCGCGGGTGCAGGCGGCGCTGGGCGCCTGCGGCCCGCGTCTGCGCGCCATGGTCGAGCAGGTCTGCATCCACGGCACGTCCCTGCAACTGGCGGAACAGGCGCTGTCCTTACGCCGCCGACAGGGCAAGACCCTGCTGAAACAGGGATTGCAGGCTCTGGCCGAGCATTACGGCATCGGGTGACGGCGCGCGACGATCGGCGAAATACAATCACAGATTGCCGGTCCACGATTACTTAAGCATGGCCGTTCTATCCAGAGACCATCCCCTCGGTCGCCGTGAGCAGACTCCCCATGACGTTCTTCCGCCCAGCCTCGCTTCTTCCTGGTCTGGCGGCGATCGCCCTCGCCGGCGCCGCCGTCGCCCAGACCAGCGCCGAGGATCAGTGGCGCGTGACGGTCAGCCCCTATGTCTGGGCCACTTCGCTGGACGGCAACGTCACGCTGGCGGGCCACAAGGCGCCGGTGGATGTGTCCGCCTCGGACGCCTTCGACCAGCTGGAGAGCGTGGTCATGGGCGACGTCGAGGTGCGCAAGGGCCGCTGGGGCGCCTTCATCGACTATCAGTACGCCAAGACCAATGAGGGCGTGTCCCTGATGGGCGTCCCGGCCGAACTGGGGACCCGCTCGACCACCGTCTCGGGCGGGGTGCTGTTCCGCCTGATCGACGACCCGCTGGGCGGCAGCACCGCCTTCGGCGACGCGCGCAGCTTCCGCGTCGAGCCGCTGGTCGGCGCCCGCTGGAGCCAGTTGCGGGCCGATCTGAACACCCCGCTGGGCGCCGTGCACAAGGGCGCCGAATGGACGGACCTGCTGCTGGGCCTGAGGGTCGAGGGCGACGTGTCCGAGCGCTGGACCCTGCGCGCCCAGGTCGACGCCGGCGGCCTGGGCGACGACGACCGCCACAGCCTGGCCTGGCAGGCCCTGGCCTCCTACCGCACCCCGCTGGCGGGCGGCGCCGTCTCGATCAACGCCGGCTACCGCCTCCTGCATCAGAACTATGAGCAGGACGATTTCACCGGCCAGCGCTTCGACTGGAAGGTGACCCGCCATGGCCCCGTCCTGGGCCTGTCGCTGACCTACTGACCCCCATCCCCCGACGATCCCCTCACCTCAGGAGACGACATGCGCAACGGAATGAAGAAGGGCGTCGCCGCCCTGGCCGCCGCCTTCATGGTGGCCGTTCCGGCGGCCGAGGCGTGCACGCGCCTTGTCTACCACGGCCACGACGGCGCCGTGATCACGGCCCGGTCGATGGACTGGAAGGACGAGATCATGACCAATCTCTGGATCTTTCCGCGCGGCATGGCGCGGGACGGGTCCGGCGGTCCCAACTCCCTGACCTGGACGTCGAAATACGGCAGCGTCATCGCCAGCGGCTATGACATCTCGACCGTCGACGGCGTGAATGAAATGGGCCTGGTCGCCAACGTCCTGTGGCTGGTGGAGTCGGAGTATCCGGCCTACGACCCGAACAAGCCCGCCCTCAGCATCGCCGCCTGGGCCCAGTACGCCCTCGACAATTTCGCCACCGTGGCCGAGGCGGTCGAGGCCCTGCGCGACGAGCCCTTCGTCCTGGTCAGCGACAGTGTGCCGGGTCAGGACCGTCTGACCACCCTGCACCTGTCCCTGTCGGATTCCGGCGGCGACAGCGCCATCTTCGAATACATCGACGGCAAGCTGGTGATCCACCACAGCCGCGACTATCAGGTGATGACCAACTCGCCGACCTTCGACCAGCAGCTGGCGCTGAACACCTATTGGCAGGGCATTGGCGGCACGGTCATGCTGCCGGGCACCAACCGGGCGGCCGACCGCTATGCGCGGGCCGCCTTCTACGTCAACGCCATCCCCAAGTTCGAAGACCAGAACATGGCCCTGGCCAGCGTGTTCAGCGTGATCCGCAACGTCTCGGTGCCGTTCGGCATTTCGACCCCGGACCAGCCGAATATCTCCTCGACCCGCTGGCGGACGGTCGTGGATCACAAGCGCAAGCTGTACTTCTTCGAGTCGGCCCTGACGCCGAACACCTTCTGGGTGGACCTGAAGAAGATCGACTTCTCAGAGCGCGCCCCGGTCAAGCGGCTGGAGCTGGGCGAGAACCAGATCCACACCCATGCAGGCGACGCCACCGCCGAATTCAGCAACGCCCGGGCCTTCCCTTTCCTGGGTCCGCAATCCTGAGGCGTCGGAGCGCGGTCGGGGTTCAGAAGATCCCGACCGCCGCTTCGGCCCAGATCAGCAGCACGGACAGGATCACCGCCGCGGCCAGCATCAGCCGCACCAGCGGAGTGCGCGCCTTCCACAGCAACAGCTCCAGCAGCAGGCCCGCCCCGATCAGCAGGACGGCGGCGAACAGGAAGTCCTGCGCGTCCCAGGCGACCTCGGAGGTGAACTGCATGGCCGCCAGCGGCGTCAGCAGGATCAGCCCGACCGCGCTCCAGCCGGCCGTTCGGATCGGATTGAAGAAGGAGGGCGCGCGTTTCATCAGGACCGACATCGGACCGCTCCGCACAGGATGAGACGTCTCATCATGCGCCCGATCGCGCGCAATCGGAAGCCAGACGACGCGCGTAATGCCTCTCCCTCCCCTTCATGGGGAGGGTGGTCGCGCAGCGACCGGGTGGGGAGGAACCGGTCCCGCTGGGCGTCGCGCTTGAATAGTCTTGCCGCCCCCACCCGACTTCGCCCTTACGGGCTCAGCCACCCTCCCCATGAAGGGGAGGGAGAAACGTGGTCAGGTCGCCGCCAGCGCCGCTTCCCTGATCCGCCCCACCATGCTGTTCAGACCGTTGGCGCGTTGCCGGGTCAGGGCCGAAGGCAGGCCCAGCCGGTCCAGCGCCGCCCTGGCGTCAAAACCCAGAATCTCCGCCGGAAGCCGCCCGGAATAGAGCCGCAGCAGCAGGGCGATATTGCCCTTCGACAGGGCGCTGTCGCTGTCGGCGTCGAAGAAGAGACGGTCGGTCTCCCGCCGCGTCGACAACCAGACCTGGGCGGCGCAGCCCGGCACCTTGTTCGCCTCGATCCGCGCCTCCTCAGGCAGGGGCGGCAGGTCCTTGCCCAGGTCGATGACGTATTCGATACGCCCTTCCCAATCGCCCAGCAGATCGAATTCCTCGACCAGTTCGGCCAGGGTGTCGTCAATGGAGCGGGCGGGAGCGGCGGTGGAAGTCATGGGCGCGACATAGGCCGCGCGCGCCCTCGCCACAACCGCCCCTCTCACAACCGGCCCTGCGCTCCCCCGACAGGCGAGCGCGCTAGGGAGCGTCTGGGGCGCGGTCTAGGTTATACGGCTGATTCAACCCTTGCGCCCGGATGGCCGTGACGTCTCGGACCGCCCTTCTCGATCCCATCCGCCGCCCCGAAGCCGCCGAGGCCGGGGACGGCGCCGCCGTGGCCGCCTGGCACGCCGGCTGGACGGCGGTCGTCGGACTGACGGCGCTGGGAGCCGCCTGGCTGGGGCGCCCCCTGGCCGCGCCCGAGGCGCTGGCGCTGGCGGTGACGGCCGCGCCGGGGGTGGCGGGACTGGCCCTGCTGGCGCGCGACACGACGGCGTTGAGAGCGGGGCTGATGACGCTGTGGGCCCTGGCGGCCCTGACGGTGGCCGCCCTGGCGGGCGGCGCGGCGGGACCGCTGGCCGGCTTCGTCTTCGCCCCCCTGGCGGCGGGGCTGGCCCTGGGCGGGCGTCGCCGCGCGGGCGTCGGCGCCCTGGCCTCGGTCGGCGCGGCCCTGGTCGGCCTAGTCTCCACCCTGGCCGTTGGACCTGCGACGCCGGGCGGCGGCCTGGCCGGCGCCTCGGCCCTGATCACGGCGGGCGCCGCCCTGCTCGGCCTGGCTCTGGGCCTTCGTCGCCAGACGCGCCGCCTTTCCCTCGCCGAGGCCGCCGTGGCGCGGGTCGAGGCCGTCCTGTTCGGTCAGCCGGGCCTGACCCTGACTCTGGACGCCGAAGGCCGCCATCGCGCCCTGTCCGCCTATGGCGCCGCGCCCGCCGCCCTGCCCGTCGATCTACTGTTCGAGGACGGGCTGCTGGCCGTCGTGGACGAGGCCGACCGTCCCGCCGTCATCGCCGCCCTGGCCCGCGCGCGCGGCGGCGCCGAGGCCCAGGTCCGCTTCACCCCCCGCCTGGCGCTGGACCGCCGCATCCTGCTGGTCGCCCGGCGGCTCGATAAGGGGCCGCGTCTGATCGTCCAGGCGCTGGACGCCACCCTGCAGCACGCGCGCGAGGCCGAACTGGACGCCGCCCGCGCCGAGGCCGAGGCCCAGAACCTCGGTAAGACCCGCTTCCTGGCCCATATGAGCCACGAACTGCGCACGCCGTTGAACGCCGTGGTCGGCTTCTCCGACGCCATGCGGCAGGAGTTGTTCGGCCCCGTCCCGCCGCGCTACGCCGACTACGCCGCCTCGATCCACGAAGCGGGCGGCCACCTGCTGGACCTGATCAACGACGTGCTGGACGTCAGCCGCATCGAGGCCGACCGCTATGAGCTGTCGCTTGAGCGTTTCGACGCGCGCGAGCCGGTGCTGGCGGCGCTGGCCCTGGTCCGCATTCAGGCCGACGACAAGGGCGTCGAACTGGCCGCCGTCCTGCCGCCCGAGGCGCTGAGCGTCCGCGCCGACCGCCGCGCCCTGAAGCAGATGACGCTGAACCTGCTGGCCAATGCGGTGAAGTTCACGCCGCCGGGCGGGACGGTCACCGTGTCGGTGCAGGCGGCGGATGATGCGCTGGAAGTGACGGTGGCCGACACCGGCGTCGGCATTTCAGCCGAAGATCTGGCGCGTCTGGGCCGTCCCTATGAGCAGGCAGGCGACGCCGAACAGCGGGCGCAGGGTTCAGGGCTGGGGCTGGCGCTGGTGCGCGCCCTGGCCGGGCTGCACGGGGGAACGCTGGCGCTGGACAGCGCTCTGGGCGTCGGCACGGCGGCGACGGTGCGTCTGCCGCTCGAGACGCCGGACGCCTGAACCTCAGACGCGCGAGGCGGCCAGCTTCAGACCGAAGCCGATGAAGACCACGCCCACCACCCGGTCCATCGTCCGCACCACGGTCGGGCGACGCAGAAACCGGCCCAGCGGGGCCGTCGCCAGGATCAGCCCGGCGAACCAGACGATGGTCAGCGCCACATGGACCCCGACCAGGAAGAAGGTGAAGACCGCCACATTGGCCCCCTGCGGCACGAACTGGGGCAGGAAGGTCACGTAGAAGACGCCGATCTTGGGGTTCAGCAGATTGGTCAGCAGGCCGCGCCGGAAGGCGACGGGACCACTGGGGGGTAATGCGGCGCCCGGCTCGCCCAGACTCCTGCGCGGCTTGAACAGCATCTGCGCGCCCAGCCAGACCAGATAGGCCGCGCCCGCCCACTTCACCACGGTATAGGCCAGCTCCGACACCCGCAGCAGCGCCCCGAACCCCAGCGACACCGCCGCGCCCCAGATCAGACAGCCCAGCAGGATGCCCGCCCCGGCGAAGACGGCCGAACGCCCGCCCTCGGCCGCCGCCGAGCGCAGCACCATGGCCGTGTCCACCCCCGGCGTGATCGTCAGAATGGTGATGGCGACCAGGAAGGCGGCGAACAGGGCGGGATCGAACATGGGCGCACTAGATCATGCGCTGAGCGAAGGTGACAACGTCCGATCTCAACCCGGCCGCCTCATCCCTCCATGCGGTCGCGGTAGCCGCGCGCGTCCAGCGCCCTCAACGCCGCCGTGAGAACCGCCTCAAGCTCCAGTCCCAGATCCTGATCCAGCGACCGCGCCGCCCGCCTGGTCGCGCGCCATTGATCGGTCAGGGCCGGCAAGGCCGCGCGCGCCTGATCCGACAGCATGACCGCGCGCTGCCGTCCGTCCGCCGCACGGCCGGAAACCAGCCATCCCTCGCGGGTCATCTGCGCCGCCGTCTGACTGAGCGCCGAATGGGTCAGGCCCGCGGCCTCGGCCAGGGCCTTGATGCTGAGCGCCATCGGTTCTTCCGCCGCCCGTTCGGCCTCCATCAGGGCGCGCATGATCACCGTATAGCGCGGCCTGAACGCCAGCCCGCGCGCGGCGTAGGCGGCCTCCACCTCGCCGTCGAGACGGTCGGCCAGACGCCGCAGCAGGGCTCCAAGACTTGACGGGCGTTCGGACATGGCCTCATAAATATATAAGGGCTGTTATAAATCAACCCATGCGAGGCCCCATGCTCTCCGCGCTTGTCCATCCCTTCCTGGCCGTCGCCCTGACGACCTGTCCCCTGCAGGTCGAGGTTCTGAACGCCGCCGCCGACCGCATAGGAGCCGGCTACATCACCCAGGCCGAGGGGCAGGCCGTGGCGCGCCGCGTCCGCGACTGGGCGGCGGAGGGACGCTATGCCGAACAATGCGACGACCCGGCCGCCTTCGCCGAGGCGGCGACGCGCGACCTGCGCACGCTGGACGGGCACTTCCGCCTGACGCCCCCGCCGTCTTCAGGACCGTCAACCGGTCCCGCCCCCGCCTCCCTGCAGGCCTGGCGCGACGAGGCCCGCGCCGCAGGCGGCGTGCGCGAGGTGCGGGTGCTGGAGGGCAACATCGGCTATCTGCGGCTCAGCGCCTTCTATCCCTGGGACCTGGTCGAGACGCGCCTGGCCGCCGCCCTGACCCTGTTGGGAGATGTCGACGGCCTCATCATCGACCTGCGCCGCAACGGCGGCGGGGATGGACGCACGGCCGATCAACTGGTCGCCAGCCTGCTGCCCGAAGGCGCCGCGTTCGGCTGGATCGAACGACGCGAGGGCCGGCTTCCTCACGCCGCGCCGCCACGCGCCCTGCCCGCCGTCCGGGCCGACACGCCGGTCGCCGTCCTGATCGATCGCCGCTCAGGCTCGGCGGCCGAGTTCACCGCCTATACGCTGCAGGCGGCCGGGCGGGCCGAGGTGATCGGCGACCGGTCGGGCGGCGCCGCCCATATGCTGGGACCGCCGCAGCCCCTGCCCCACGGCTACGCCGTCAGCGTGCCGGACGCCCGGCCCGTCAACGCCGTCACCGGAAAGAACTGGGAAGGCGGCGGCGTCCGTCCCGACGCGCCCGGCGGCGACGATCCCCTGCTGACCGCCCGCGACCGCCTGCTGGCGAAGCTGGGCCGAACGCCGCAGACCTGAACGGCCGCCTAGACCGGCCCCATGGCCAGGAAGGCGCGGGCGGCGGCGAAGTCGCCCGCCTCGAAACGGGCGGTCGCCACGCTGTCGTCGCGGAACAGGAACTCGATCAGAAAGGGCTCGCGCGGGTCCAGCGCCGCCAGAGCCTCGGCCGCGCTGTCGGGAAAGCGCCAGATCTCGCCCGCCCGCGCGCCGGACGCCAGCAGATCGCGCGGCGCGATGTCGGAACCGGCGGCGAAGACGGCGCGGCGCGCGGCCTCGGGCGGCAGGCCGTCCGTGCCCAGCCACGGCCGGGGCGAGCGCGACGCGTCGCGCATGACGATGCGCGCCGCATAGGGCCGGGGCTTGCCGACGAAGGAGACGACCGCCGCCGGGCGCGCATCCTGGGGCGCCCTGCCGGTCAGTCCAAACCGCACGGGCGAGGCGCCGGTCGCCCCGTCCTGAAACAGGCGCCAGCCGTCGCGGGCGCTCTCGAAACGGTCAGCGCTCCAGGCGGCCCTGTCGCCGGGGAAACTGATCCGCGCCGCGCGCGACCAGCCGGCGAAGGCGTGGCGCACGCGCGTCTTGACCCGGTCCAGCTCGGCGTCGTTGCAGGGGGTGGCCTGGGCCCGCGCCTTGGCTCGCCCGGCCGTGGCGGCCAGTTCGGTCGCCGGGCGTCCGGCGCGCAGGGCCGCTCCGCGCGCCTGCAGGGTCGCCGCCTCCAGCGCCTGGGTCAGACGCGGCTCGAACAGGCGGCACTTGTCCTGCGCCGCCCGCACGAAGGCGCGCTCATAATAGACGTCGCCGCCCGCCGCCGTCGCCGTCCCGGCCGCGAGGGTCAGGGCGACGATCGCGGCCAGCGTTCTGCTGACTATGCGGGGCGACGGCGCTATCTTCATGGCCCCACCCTAGCCGCCGCCGGTTCCGGGTCCGTGTCCAAACAGGGTGAACCAATTGCTTCTTTCCACTGACGTCTGGGTCGGCGCCCTGATCCGCCGCGCCGAGCTTGAGGGCGCCAACGCCGTCGTGGTGAAGAAGGGCGACGCCCGCGCCGGGGCCGTCATCGTCAAGGCCTATGACACCGCCGCCCGCACCGCCCGTCTGTGGACCGAGGCGACCGGCCAGGACGGCGAGCCCCTGTGGATCCAACCCGTCGCCAGCGAGACCGAGAGCGAACTGGACGCCTATCTGGATCGCCAGCGCCGCTACGACCCCGACCTCTGGATCGTCGAGATCGAGGACCGGCAGGGACGACACTTCCTGACCGAGAAGACGCAGGGCTAATCGTTGAACCCTCTCCCGATGGGAGAGGGCTTGAGCTTCGGAGAGCCGAAGGCGATCCGCTAAGCGAAAGGGTGAGGGTTCACGGGCGAAGTCGGCCGCAGGCCGTGGTGCGACGGCTCACGCCGACTGACAGGACAAGCCCCTCACCCTTTCGCCTTAACCAATCGCTACGCTCTTGGAGGCTCAAGCCCTCTCCCGCCGGGAGAGGGTCATACGTGCTCAAACCGCCCTCAAGCAGCGCAAGGCGCGTCAGGGCCGCTCAAAATGGTAACCGGCCCGTTCACCGCGTTCGTGAACCGGACCGCAAGCGCAGGCGCCCTACAACCCGTCGCCTGGGGCCAGAACGGTCCTGCGAGCGGACGCGGTCCATGCTGTTTCTCTTGAACGATGTCGTCTTCGATCTGGACGAGGCCTGTCCGGCCCCGAGCCACGACGTGCGTCGGTTCGAGAGCCTGTCCTTCGACTATGTGCTGGAAATGGGCTGCGAGCTGTTCGCCGAAGACCCGCTGCTGCACCGGACCGACCCGGCCCGCGCGCGTCGTCTGGCCTGGCTGATCGCGCACAAGGCGGAAGGCGTCAACGCCGCCCTGTTCGCCGCCCCGGACGCCGGTTGCGCGCTCGAACTGGTCGAGCCGCGTTTCTGCGCCTTGCCCGAACCGATCATCGCCCAGCTTCACGCCCGCGCCGCCCATGGCCGTCTGAACGCCGCCGTCGCCGACAAGACGGTCTGGGGCCGCATGGCGGCATAGAACGACACCCCCTTCTGTCGCCTAATAGCGTTTGCTAAGCGTCGCCGTTCGAGTCGCCAGGGGGCCTAGCATGTTTTTCAAATACATAACGTCGATTGTCGCATCATCGGTCATGGCGGGCGTCTTGTCGGCGGCCACGCCCGTCCAGGCGGAATGGCGCAAAGCCGAGAGCGACCGCTTCATCGTCTATAGCGATGTAGGCGAGCGCCAGCTGCGCAACTTCGTCCAGGACCTGGAATCCTATGACCGCGTGTTGCGGTTCCGCATGGGTCTGCCTGGCGATATTCCGACCCTCCGCAAGCTGCCCATCTATCTGGTGGGGTCTTCTGCGGAACTGGCCAAGGTTCGCCACGGCGCTGGGAACTCCCTGGCCGGTTTCTACATCGCCACCGATGAGGACATCTTCGGCGTCGCCATCCGCGATCGAAACGTCGACACCCTCAAACACGAGTACGCGCATCACTTCATGATGCACAACTTCTCCTACGCCTATCCCGGCTGGTTCGTGGAGGGGTTCGCGGAATATTACGCCACGGTCGAGATCAAGGCCGATCGCTTCACCGTCGGCCGCTTCAACGAAAACCGCGCCTCCTGGCTGATGTCCGCGCCGTGGATGGACATGAAGGATCTGCTCTCGCTCAGACCCCAGCAACGCGCCGCCAACAGCGAGACCTACTATCCACTGGCCTGGTTGCTGACTCACTGGTTCATGAGCGACCCCGAACGGCAGCAGATGCTGGCGGCCTATCTTCTGGATGTCGGGGCAGGCGCGGACTCGGTCGAGGCGATGGAGCGGGCTACCGGCCTGACCATGATCCGGCTGCGCGACACTCTGCGGCGCTATGCGACTGGAAACCTCTCCTTCCAGATCGTGACGGCGGCCATTCCGACCGCGCCCATGACGATCACCACCCTGCCGGAATCCGCCGACGACCTGCTCCTGCTGAACCAGCGCCTCAAGATCGGCGTGCCCAAGGACGCGCGCGCCGCCACTGCGGCCGAGGTGCGCCGCATGGCCGCCCGCCATCCCGACGATCCCCTGGCCCTGCTGGCCCTGGGCCACGCCGAACTGCATTTCGGCGACCCGGCCGCGGCCGAGGCCCCCCTGCAGCGACTGCTGGCGCTGCAGCCTGACCATGTGGAGGGCCTGCAATACCTGGCGCGCGCGCGGATGGAGGCCATCGAAGAGGTCGAGGATCCAGACGAGATCGACCGCCTGACCGCCGAGGCGCGCGGCTTTCTGGCGCGGGCCCACCGCCTAGACGATCTGAATTACATCACCCTGATGCTGGCCGCACGGAACCGGCGTACCGCCTCCAGCTATCCGAACGACAACGACATCGCCGTTCTGGAGCAGGCCTTCGCCCTGGCGCCGCAGTTGGGCGAAGCTCGATTCACCCTGGCGCAAGCCTTGCTGTCTCGGAGCCGCAACGCCGAGGCGATCACTCTGCTGGAACCCCTGGCCAACCACCCGCACGGCAGCACAGCCACAGTACGTTCTCTACTGGCTCGGGCTCGCGGTGAGGAAGCGCCGCAGGAAGACGCTAGCGACGCGACGGTCGAAGATACAGGCGAAGAAACGCTCTAGAGCAGGATGCCGAACACCGTGTGCACCAACGCCGCCGCCAGGACGATCAGGGCGAACCCCGCCAGAAAGCAGACCAGCGGGTGAATCTTGCGCTCGTTCTGTACGGGCGCGGACTTGCCTGGGTGGACCAGAGCCATGATGTTTCCCTTCCCTAGTGCGGCGGACTCATGGCCCGCCGTCTCCCGAAAACGAGCATGCCTCGAATAACCCTCATACGCGAAGGGTCTCTCACGGCATCGTGAACGTCGACAATCGGGCCGTGGCGCGCTAGGTCGCGCGTCCTGAAGGAAGCTCCATGTCCAAACTGACTCTCGCCCAGGAGGCCCTGCGCCGCAGGACCTTCGCCATCATCGCTCACCCGGACGCGGGCAAGACGACCCTGACCGAGCACATCCTGCTGGCGGGCGGCGCCGTGCGCGCGGCCGGCGCGGTCAAGGCGCGCGGGGAGAACCGCCGCGCCCGCTCCGACTGGATGAAGATCGAGAAGGAACGGGGCATTTCGGTCACCGCCTCGGTCATGACGTTCGAGCACGACGGCAAGATGTTCAACCTGCTGGACACGCCGGGGCACGAGGACTTCTCGGAAGACACCTATCGCACCCTGACCGCCGCCGACTGCGCCATCATGGTGCTGGACGCCGCCAAGGGCATCGAGCCGCAGACGCTGAAGCTGTTCGAGGTCTGCCGTCTTCGCGACATTCCGATCATCACCTTCATCAACAAGCTGGACCGCGAGGCCCAGGACCCGATGGCCCTGCTGGACGAGATCGCTTCGCGTCTGCAGCTGGATCCCTCGCCCATCTGGTGGCCGGCCGAGAGCGGCAACCGCCTGCGCGGCCTGGCCGAGGTCGGCGGTCAGGGCCGGTTCCAGCCCTACACCCGCAAAACCGCCGACAACGACGGCGAACACCCCGCCCCCCTGCCCTTCGAGGACGCCGCCTCCTACTTCGAGGGGACGGAACGGGCCGACATGGTCGATGCGCTGGAGCTGGTCGAGGCGGGATACAAGCCGTTCGACCGTCAGGCCTTCCTGGAAGGGCATATGACGCCTGTGCTGTGGGGCTCGGCCCTGCGCCACTTCGGCATCGAGGAATTGCTGAAGGCCATCGGCGAATGGGCGCCGCCGCCCAAGACCCAGAAGGCCCGCAAGGAAGCCCCGCCCGAGACCCGCAACGCCCCCGCGCCCGAAGACATCACGGTCGAGCCGAGCACGGACGAAGTCACCGGCTTCGTCTTCAAGGTGCAGGCCAACATGGACCCCAACCACCGCGACCGCATCGCCATGTTCCGCATGGCCTCGGGCAGCTTCAAGCGCGGCATGAAGCTGAAGGTCCAGAACACCGGCAAGCAGCTGTCGGTGAACGCCCCCATCATGTTCTTCGCCTCGGATCGCGAACTGGCCGAAGAGGCCTATGCGGGCGACGTCATCGGCATTCCGAACCACGGCGTGCTGCGGGTCGGCGACAGCCTGTCGGAGAGCGGTCTGGTGCGCTTCGCGGGCCTGCCGAACTTCGCCCCGGAAATCCTGCAGCGCGTCCGCGTCAAGGACCCGCTGAAAGCCAAGCACCTGCAGAAGGCGCTGGTCGGTCTGGCCGAGGAAGGCGTGACCCAGCTGTTCCGCCCGGAACTGGGCGCGGACTTCATCGTCGGCGCCGTAGGCCAGCTGCAGTTCGAGGTCATGGCCGATCGTCTGGGCGAGGAATACGGCCTGGACGTCATTTTCGAGCCGTCGCCCTACGCCGAAGCCCGTTGGGTGTCAGGCGCCAAGGCCGACCTTGAGGACTTCGCCGGGAAGTATCGGCCCCAGATGGCGACCGACATCGACCAGAACCCGGTCTTCCTGGCCAAGTCGGCCTGGGAGACGGGCTATGTCTCCGAACGTTTCCCCAAGGTGGCCTTCACCAAGACCAAGGAGCGGGGCTGACCCTCAGGTCTTGCTGATCGACACCCCGCCGTCGACCAGCATGGCGGCGCCGGTCATGAAGCTGGAAGCGTCGGAGGCCAGGAACAGGGCCGCGCGGGCGATCTCTTCGGGGCTCGCCATCCGCTTCAGGGCGTGCATTCCCTCGACGAAGGCGATGATCTCGGGCGTATGGGCGAACTCGCGCCCCGCCTCGGTGTCGGTGCCGCCGGGCAGCAGGCAGTTGCTGCGCAGCCCTTGCGCTCCGAACTCGGCGGCGATTACCCGCGACAGGCCGACCAGCCCCGCCTTGGCCGCCGCATAGGCCGCCATGCCCGGCATGCCGATGGCGTGACCGACGAAGGTCGAGGTGAAGATCAGCGAGCCGCCGCCGCGCGCCATCATGGCCGGGATCTGGTGCTTGGCGCCTAGGAAGGCGGCGGTCAGGTTGAGGTCCAGGGTGTCGCGCCAGCGGTCCAGCGCGATCTCGGGCGTAGGCTCATTGGCGCCGGTCGCTCCCGCATTGTTCAGGGCGATGTCGAGTCCGCCGAACCGCTCGACCGCCGTGCTTGCCAGCCGCTCGGCCAGAGCCTCGTCGCGGATATCGCCGGGGACGGCGACAGCGCGGCCGCCCTCAGCCTCAATGGCGGCGACCAGGACCGACAATTCTGTCTCGCGCCGAGCCGTGACGACCACCGCCGCGCCTTCACGCGCGAACAGTCGGGCGGCGGCGGCGCCGATGCCGGAACTGGCTCCGGTGATGACGGCGACCTTGTCGGATAATGCGGGCATGACGACCTCGTGCGTGAAAGAGGCCGTCTTCCTTTCATGCCTTCACGGCGTGGTCTGGCGGGGTTCGGACGCCTCCTTCGACGCAGCGACGAAACGTCGTTTTGCGACTGTCATGAACATCGCCTACCCTGTCGGCGAGCCAGGGGGATTCCATGCCGCTTCAACGCAATGGCGCTACCGCCCGACGCCGCGCCGGGATCATGCCCTCCCTTTTCCTGGCTGCTGGCCTGATGTTGCCGACTGCGCCGGCCCAAGCCGAATGGCGTCGTGCGGAAACAGCCAACTTCATCGTCTATGGCGAAGGCTCCGAGGGCGACCTGCGTCCCCATGCCGAAAAGCTGGAACGCTTCGACGCCCTGCTGCGACGTCAGTTCAACCGCCCCGCGCTGGAAGACGTGCGCAAGCTGCCGGTATATCTGCTGCACACGCGCCGCGACCTGGCCGAAGTGTTCCCCGCTATGGCTGAAGCCAAGTTCGCGGGTTTCTATTCAGCCTCGGCAACGGATGTCTACGCCGCGGTGAACCGGCGCGGCGACGACGATCTGCTGTTCCACGAATACGCCCACCACTTCATGCACCAGAACTTCCCGGGCTTCTATCCGGGGTGGTTCACGGAAGGCTTCGCCGAGTTCTTCATGACCGCCCGGGTGGACAATCCGGAAAGGGTTGAGATGGGCGGTTTCAATCCGGGGCGGATTCAGACATTGAACCAGTCGCGCTGGCTGCCGGTCGAGGACCTGCTGTCCAAGCGGCCTCGTGACTTCACCACCCGCGAGCAGCGTTGGGCCTTCTACGCCCAGTCCTGGCTGTTGACCCATTACCTGCTGGCCGACGCCGAGCGGCGGCGGGGCCTGGACGCCTATCTGGCCGACATGGGCCGGCGGGTCGCACCGGTCGAGGCCTTGCAGAACCGTCTGGGCCACACCCCCGAAAGCCTGACCGCCGCCCTGCGCGCCTATCTGCGCGGCGAGATGAAGTACGTCCGCTTCTCCATGGCCGACATTCAGCCCCAGGTGCGGGTAGAATCCCTGCCGCCCAGCGCGGACCGGATGCTGCTTTACAGCCTGCGCAGCCGCTATCCCCAGTCGCCCCAGGACGCCGCCGCCCTGCTGGAACGCACGCGGTCGGACGCGGCGCGCTATCCGCAGGATCGTCTGGCCCTCGTGACCCTGGGCCGGGCGGAGCTGCAGTGGGGCGATCTCGCGGCGGGCGAAGCCGCGCTGACCCGCGCCCTGGCGGTCGCGCCGGAAGACGCCGAGGCGTTGAGGCTGCTGGCCGACGCCCGCCTCAAGGCCGCGAACGCGCAGCAGGATCCGGCGGAACGCGGCCGCCTGGTCCGAGAGGCGCGGGGCCATCTTGCCCGCGCGCTCGACGCCGACCCGACCGACTACCGCATCTTCGCCGCCCTGGCGCGTACGCGTCGCGACGCCGCCGACTACCCCAACGCCAATGATCTGGAGACATGGCGCCTAGCGGTAGCCTTCGCGCCTCAGGTCATGCGCCTGCGTCTTGAAGCGGCTGAAGCCCTCGCCAAGGGCGGCGAGGCCGAAGAAGCCGCCGAACTGCTCGCCGTCGTCGCCAACAATCCCCATGAAGCAGGGACAGGGAGAGATGGGGCGGCGGACTGATCCTCCCACAATCAGACCTGCGCCACGCGCCTCTCAGTTCGCCCTAGCGCCTGGAACCAGGGCAGGAAGATCTGGATCAGTGGGCCGATGCCCACGGCGAAGACGACGGTGCCCAGGCCAACCGATCCGCCCAGCAGCCAGCCGCCAGCCAGGACGCTGACCTCGATCAGCATCCGTGACACCCGGATCGACCAGCCCAGACGCTGGTTGAGGCCGATCATCAGGCCGTCGCGCGGCCCGGTCCCCATGCCCGCTCCGATGTAGGCTGCGCCGCCCATGGCCGTCAGGACCACGCCCGCCGTCATCAGCCCTAGCCGCAGGGGCAGCCCCTCGACCTGCGGCAGGACGGCCAGCGCCGCATCCATCGAAAGGCCGATGACGAAGATGTTGAAGAGAGTGCCCAACCCGGGTTTTTGACGCAGCGGAATCCACGCCAGCATCACTACGACCCCCATCAGGATGGACGCCGTTCCCAGACTCATCCCGGTGCGGAGGGAGAGCCCCTGATGAAAAACGTTCCATGGGTCCAGCCCCAGGTTCGCCCTCACCATCAGGGCGGCGGCGGCGCCGTACAGGCACAAGCCGAGTTGAAGTTGAATGAAGCGACGGATCCACATGCCGCCCCTTCTGCCTCATTGGACCAGGATTTAAAGGTCCGGCTTTCGTCTGAGGCCGAAGGTCATGGCGAACATGATCAGGCAGACGCCGCTGGAGACCAGCAGGGCCAGACCCGCCGAACGGTCCAGCACCAGGCCGTACAGCGCCGGCGCCGCCGCCTGGACGAAACGCGCGGGCGTCAGCACCAGAGCCTGGCGCGCGCCGTAGTTCTCGCGCCCGAACAGATGCAGCGGCAGGACGCCCGAGGCCACCGCCAGCAGGCCGTTGCCCGCCCCCTGGCCCAGAGCGACCGCGCCGGCCGCTCCCTTGCCCCCGACAGAGGCGATCAGGGCGCCGAGCGGATGCAGCAGGGTCGCCGTCCGCGCCGCCGCGACGGGCGAACCCTTCCCCGGCGCCGCCAGGGCGATCAGGCGCACGGCGATGGCCGCGCTCGCCATCAATCCGGCCGCCAGGGCCGCCTCGGCAGGCGTCAGGCCCAGGCGGGTCAGCAGACGCGGCAGATGGGCGCTCATGGCCGTCGCCACCCACCAGGCCCCAGCGAACAGGACCGCCAGGCGGATCATGGTCCCGTCCCAGCGCACGCGGCCGGACGCCGGCGGCCGGGCGCCGGCCCGTCCATCCGGCAGGACCGCCGCATACAGCGGCAGGCACAGCAGCAGATGCGCCCCCGCCCAGACGAAACAGGCGCCGCGCCAACCCAGGGTCTGGATCATCAGCAACGTCAGCGGCCAGCCCAGCGCGCCGCCGAAGGCGCCCAGCAGGGAGACAGCGGTGATCGGCTTCTTCGCCGCTTCGCCGTGCAGGGCCACCAGGACGGCGTAGGCCGGACCGTACAGCCCCACCCCCATGCCCGCGCCCAGCATCAGCACGCCCGCGACCATCGCCGTCGGCTCGCGCGCCAGCCCCAGCAGCGTCAGGGCCAGGGCGAAGATCACGGCCGCCGCCGACAGCACCTCGCGCCCGCCGCGCCGGTCGATCCAGCGTCCGCCGAACGGGCTGAGCGCCGCCGAGACCAGGAAGGCCCCCGATAGGGCCGCGAACACCACGCCGGGCGTCGTCCCAACGCCCGCCGCTAGAGGCTCGGCCAACACCCCGAGCAGGTAGTAGCTGGAAGCGAAGGAGACGATCATCCCCAGGCCCAGGACGGGAATGATCAGGCGAGAAACGGCGAGGTGCGACATGGCGCGCTCTGTCAGCGGATTTGCCCGCCTGGCGAAAGCGACCTATCGAACGCTGGATGTTCGAAAACCTCACAACCTCCGGCGCCCCCAGCGGCGCCCTGCCGTCGCTGAACGCCCTGCGCGCCTTCGAGGCCATGGCGCGCACCGGCAGCGCCACGCGCGCGGCGGCCGAACTGAACGTGACCCACAGCGCCGTCAGCCGGCAGGTCAAGGCGCTGGAGGCGCAGCTGGGCCTGCGCCTGTTCGAGGGGCCGCGTCACGCCCTGACGCTGACCGAGGCCGGGCGCGGCCTTCTGCCCGGCCTGACCGTCGCCTTCGACCAGATCGCCGCCGCCGTGGCCGAGGCGCGCGGGACCGGGCGCGATCTGCACGTCGCCGCCAACGCCAGCCTGGCGGTCAAATGGCTGATCCCGCGCCTGGCCGACTTCAACCGCCTGCACCCCCAGGTGCGGGTCCATCTGGTCGAACTGGCGCCGCACGCGGTCAGCCGGCGCGGAGCCGACCTGCTGCTGCGGTTGCTGGACGCGCGCCGGATCGAGGCTCTGGGAGCCCTCGCCGTCATCCCCAATGCGGTCGGGCCGGTGATCGCGCCCGCCCTGGTCAAGGAAGACGCCCGTTCCGACGCCCTGACCGCGCCGCGCCTGGTCCCACGGACACACCTTTCCGCCTGGCGGGACTGGGCCGATCTGACCGGGCGGCGTCCGCCCGATGCGCCCGAGCGAGCCGTGGCCCACCTGCATTTCGCCCTGGACGGCGCCCTGGCGGGCTGGGGCGCGGCGGTCCTGCCCTGGGCGCTGACGGCCGAGGCCGTGGCGGACGGACGGCTGCTGGCGCCCTTCGGCTTCGCGCGCGACGACGGCGCCGTGGCGGCCATTCCGGGCGCAGGCGAGATGTCGCAGGGGCGGCGACTGTTCCTGCGCTGGCTGACGGACCAGGGGCGCGCCATGCCCGCCGCGCCGGATGCAACCTGAAGCTTAGCTGAACACGTCTTTCATCCTTCGCGGGGACGTGGTTCTCTAAGAGGACGCAAATCGGCCCCGCTGCATCATCATGATGGGTCGCCGAATTTGCGGCCCCCTGTGGAGTTCAGATGCTTCTCGTCGCCTTCACCGCCGCCCTGGCGCTGGCTCAGGCTCAGTCTCAGGCCCAGGGTCGGACCGAAGCTCCGGCCCCGCGCCTCGTCTCCTATGACGAGGCGGTGCGGTGCGCCGGCCTGACCCAGGCCGGATCCGAGCTGGAAGGCGGTGAAAGCCGTTATGGCCGAGAGCTTTACGACGCCGCCCTCTATTGGTCGTTGGCGGCCATGCAGGCGGCGACCGTCGCGGGCCGCGATCCCACGGCGGCCGAGAACGACCAGACGCGCGCCCGGCTCCAGTCCGTGCGGCGCCTGTCAGCCGGCGACGCCGACGCCCGCGCCGGTCTGCAACGGTGCCGCCGCGCCGCGCCGCGACTGGGATAGGGTCGGGCGACGCCCGAGCGGGCGTCTATTTTTCTTGTCATATGGTTAAGCCGAACCCTTCGAACGGCGCTGCGTTTGCTTGGACGACCCCCGGATCACCCTCGTGATCCCGAAGCGGGACGACTGGAGCGCCATGTTCGAATTCGGCAGAGATCTGAGACGGCTGTTCGAGAAGGCGCGCGACAGCGACGACCTCGGCTGGCTGGAGCTGATCGGCGCGGGTCTGGTCGAGGTCGAGGCCCGGCAACAGGCGGTCGACGCGGGCCGCGTCTCCTGCGCCCGGCCCTACGACGCCGCCCTGCGCGCCGCCGCCCTGTGGCGCGAGCACGCCCGTCGCTGCGGCGCCGCCGCCAGCATCGACCGCGCCGAAGCCGCCGGACGCGACGCCGCCAAGGCCGCCGCCAACGACGACCAGGGAATCCGCGCCGCCCTCGACATGGCCCAAACCGGGATGCTGGCTTTCGACCTGCGCGGCGGGCCCGAGCGGCTGACGGCGGCGCTGGAGCTGCTGGCCGACCTGCCGACCGCGCGCCGCACCGATACGGCCGCCGCCATGGCCGCCCTGCACGCCCGGCTGCGCGCGCGCCAGGCCCTGCTGTCGGGCCGCCTGCCCGACCTGACCGAGGCGACGGCCCTGCTGGACGCCGCCCTGGCGCGGCTGAAGACCGGACGCGCGGTCGAGGACGAGCTGCGCATGGATCGCGCCGTGGTGACGCTGGAAGCCGGGCTGATCGCCCGCGACCCGCGCCTGCTGGATCAGGCGGGTCGCGACCTGCGCGCCCTGGTCGAAGCCGCCTCGCCGGAGCAGCGACCGCTGAGCCGCGCCCGCGCCCTGGCCCTGTGCGGCGCGGGCATGGCCGCCCTGGCCGCCGTGGCCGAGGACGCCGCCGCCCGCGATCAAGCCCACGCCCTGTTCGACGCCGCCGCCCAACTGTTCACCCCCGACCACAGCCCGCTGGACTGGGCCGCCATCCAGGTGATGCGCGCCGAACGCGAGGCCCTGCCGCCGCTGGTGCTGGTCCAGGCCGAGGCCCTGACCGAGGGCGGCGGTCTGATCCTGGGCGCCCTCGCCCACGAGCAGCGCGTGGCCCAGGAAGCCGCGCGCGCGGGCGCCGTCGGCGACCTGTCGGCCCTGCTGGAGATCGAGGGGTCGCTGCGGCGCCGGCTGGTGCGGCCCTCGGTCTCGGCCACGCCGCTGGACTGGGCGGCCGAACAGATCGGCCTGGCGCGCATCGCCCTGGCCCGCGCCCGCTGGACCGGCGAGACGCCCCGCGCCGTCGGCCTGATGCTGGCCGAGGCGGCCCAGACCGCGCGCGAGCACGGCGCCTCCAGCCTGGCCGAACGCGCCGAGCGTCTGGCGCCGCGCCCGCAAACCGTCTGATCGGGGGGCGCCGAGACGCCGCCCGGCCTTGACCCGGCCCCATTGGGCGCCTAGCTCACGGGCTTCGCAGAAGGGTTCCGACACAGTGACCGAACAAACCGCCGCCGATCCCGTCCACGCCTTCATCGCCCAGACGGTGGCCGAGCATGACGTGGTGCTCTTCATGAAGGGCACGCCGGATTCGCCGCGCTGCGGCTTCTCCTCGGTGACGGTCCAGATCCTGGACCACGTGGGCGCCCCCTTCGTCGGCGTCGACGTGCTGCAGGACGAAGCCCTGCGCGAAGGCATCAAGGCCTTCACCGACTGGCCGACCATCCCCCAGCTCTATGTGAAGGGCGAGTTCGTCGGCGGCTCGGACATCGTGCGCGAGATGTTCCAGTCGGGCGAACTGGCCGCCCTGATGGCCGAGAAGGGCGTCGCCCTCGGCGAGGCCTAAGCGCCGATGGCCCGGCCGCAGCTGCAACCGCGTGAGGACCGCGAGGTCTTCGTCGTCCCGCTGGACGTGCGGCCGGAACACATCGACGAGAACAACCACGTCAACAACGTCGTCTACGTCGGCTGGCTGCAGGACGTCGGCACGGCCCACTGGAACGCACGCTTCGACGACGAGACGCGCGCCCGCTGGTCGTGGATCGCCCTGAGGCACGAGATCGACTACCTGCGCGCCATCGCGCCCGACGCGACCGGCGTCGTCGCCCGCACCTGGGTCGGCGATCCGCAGGGGCCGCGCTTCAACCGCTATGTCCGCATCGAGGACGCCGAAGGCCGCCTGTGCGCGCAAGGCCTGTCCGAATGGTGCCTGGTCGACGCCCAGACCCTGCGCCCCGCCCGCATTCCCGCCGAGATGCTGGGGCCGTTCACGGCCTAAACCTCCCTTCTCCCCTTGTGGGAGAAGGTGGCTCGCGATGGATCAGCCCGCGATCTGGCCGAAGTCGGCGACCCGGTTCATGACGCCGCGCACCTGAACCAGCAGCTTCAGACGGTTTTCGCGCTCTTCGGCCACGTCGGAGTTGACCATCACGGCGGTGAAGAAGGCGTCCACCGGGCCGCGCAGGGCTGCCAGGGCCGTCATGGCGGCGGCGAAGTCCTCGGCCTCCAGCGCGGCGTCCACGGCCGAGGCGGCGGCGGCGGCGGCGAAGGCCAGGGCGGTCTCTTCCTCCGGCTGGTTCGGCAGGCCGGTGGCGACGGCGCCCTCCGGCAACGGCCCCTTCTTCTCCTCGGCCTTGAGCAGTTGCGCGGCGCGTTTGTAGCCCGCCAGCAGGTTCGCCCCGTCGTCTGTCGCCAGGAAGGCGGCCAGCGCCTCCACCCGACGCACGATCCGCACCAGATCGTCGTCGCCCAGCGCAAAGACGGCGGCCACGAGGTCGTGGCGTTGGCCCTTGTCGCGCAGGAGGACGGTCAGGCGATCGACGAAGAAGGCGCTGAGTTCAGTTTCAACTGCGAGCTTGTCGACCGCGCGCTGAATATGTCCCTTCTCCAAGGCGGCCATGGCCGGTGAGAAGGCGTCGCGGCGCAGGCCGACGCGAGCTCCATTCTCCAGCACCAGCCGGATCACGCCCAGCGCCGCGCGGCGCAGCGCATAGGGATCCTTCGAGCCCGTGGGCTTTTCGTCGATGGCGAAGAAGCCGACCAGGGTGTCCAGCTTTTCGGCCATGGCGACAGCGACCGTGACCGGGGCGGTCGGGACGGTGTCGCCCGGTCCCTGCGGCTTGTAATGGTCGCGAATGGCGTCGGCCACGGCGTCGGGCTGGCCGGCCAGACGGGCGTAGTAGCCGCCCATGATGCCCTGCAGTTCCGGGAACTCGCCCACCATGCCCGACGCCAGGTCGGCCTTGGACAGGCGCGCGGCCTGTTCGGCCTGGGCCGGATCGGCGCCGACCAGCGGGGCGATCTCGCGCGCCAGCGCCGCGATGCGGTCCACCCGCTCGGCCAGCGTGCCCAGCTTGGCGTGGAAGGTGACGTCCTTCAGCTTGGCGTTCCAGGCGTCGAAGCCGACCTTCTGATCCTCGGTCCAGAAGAATTCCGCGTCGCTGAGGCGGGCCGACAGCACCTTGGCGTTGCCCGCGGCCAGGGCTGCGCCGCCGTCGGTCGCCTCGACGTTGGCGACGACGACGAAGTGCGGCGCCAAGCCTTCCTTGCCCGGTTCGCGCACGGCGAAATACTTCTGGTGCACCTTCATCGACAGCTGGACCACTTCCGGCGGCAGGGCCAGGAACTGCGGGTCCATGTCGCCCAGGATCGGCGTCGGCCACTCGGCCAGGCCCGACACCTCGTCCAGCAGGCCGTCGTCATCGACCAGGGCCAGCCCCTTGGCCGCGCACACGGCGCGGGCGCCCTCGAGGATGCGCAGCTTGCGGTCGGCGGCGTCCAGCAGGACGAAGTTGCGCTCCAGCTTCTGGCGGTAATCGGCGAAGTCCTTGACCGCGAACGGCTGGCCCGCGCCCATGAAGCGGTGGCCCTCGGTCACGTCGCCCGATGGGATTCCATCCACCTCGAACGGGATCACCGCCCCGTCATACAGCGCCAGAATGCGCTTGATCGGCCGCACCCAGCGCAGGGTTCCCGTGCCCCAGCGCATCGACTTGGGCCAGGGGAAGTGGCGGATGATGTCGTCGACGCTCTCGGCCACGACCTCGGTGGTCGCGCGGCCCTTGCTGCTGATTTCGGCGAACCAGACGCCGTCGCGCTCGACCAGCTGGTCCTGCGTCAGACCGGTCTTGCGCAGGAAGCCTTCCAGCGCCTGCGCGGGGGCCGAGGCCTTCGGCCCCTTCAGCTCTTCATTGCGGTCGGGCGTGGCGGCGGGCAGGCCGTCGATCACCAGCGTCAGGCGGCGCGGCCCGGCGTAGGTGGTCAGCGCGTCCCAGGTCAGGCCCGCGGCCTTCAGACGGTCGGAGGCCATGCGCTCCAGATCGCGCGCGGCGCCCTGCTGCATGCGGGCGGGGATTTCTTCGGAGAAGATTTCGAGGAGAAGCTGGGACATCAGGCGGTCGCCCGTTCGTGTTCGACTTGAGCGAGGGCGCAGGCTTTGCACAGGTCGCGGATGCGGCCGATGTAGCTCTGGCGTTCGGCGACGGCGATGGCGCCGCGGGCGTCCATCAGGTTGAACAGATGCGAGGCCTTCAGCACCTGGTCATAGGCGGGCAGGACCAGCGGCTGTCCCTGCGGCCCCTTCATGGTCAGGAAGTGGGCGGCCTCGCGCTCCATGTCCTCAAAGCGACGCTTCAGCGCGGCGACGTCATAGCCGTGGAAGTTGGCTTCCGACTGCTGGCGCTCGTTCTCGAGGAAGACTTCGCCATAAGTCAGGCCCTCCTTGTTGAACTTCAGGTCATAGACGTTGTCGACGCCCTGAACGTACATGGCCAGACGCTCCAGCCCGTAGGTCAGCTCGCCCGAGACGACGTCGACCTCGATGCCGCCGACGCCCTGGAAGTAGGTGAACTGCGTCACTTCCATGCCGTCGCACCAGACCTCCCAGCCCAGCCCCCAGGCGCCGACGGTCGGGTTCTCCCAGTCGTCCTCGACGAAGCGGATGTCGTGCAGGCTGGGGTCGATGCCGATGGCGCGCAGGGAGTTCAGATACAGTTCCTGCAGGTTGTCGGGGTTCGGCTTCAGGATGACCTGATACTGGTAATAGTGCTGCAGCCGGTTGGGGTTCTCGCCGTATCGACCATCGCCGGGACGGCGCGACGGCTGGACATAGGCGGCCTTCCACGGCTTCTTGCCCAGCGCCCGCAGCACGGTGGCGGGGTGCAGGGTGCCGGCGCCGACCTCGATGTCATAGGGCTGCAGAATGGCGCAGCCCTGCTCGCTCCAATAGTGGTGCAGGGTCAGGATCAGGTCCTGAAACGAGAGAGGTTCAGCAGCGGCCACGGTCGACATTTCGGTCCGATTTCGGGAGGCGCGGACCATAGGGCCGCCACGCTTCGCCAGCAAGGCGAGGCGGTGCAATCCTTCACCCTTCTGCAAGCGCCGATGCGCTAGAAAGCGCCCATGATGCAGCAACGGATCGACCAGATGCGCCGCCGGGCGGCGCGCTACCTGGGCGTCAGGCCGACGACAGTCGCGCCCGCGCGCGGGATTCTCAGCCTCAGCTTCGATGATTTTCCGGCCAGCGCCTGGACCGAGGCGGGGCCGATCCTGGCCGAACACGGGATCAGGGCGACCTATTACGTCGCGGGCGGCCTGTGCGGCGGCGAGAACATCGGCAAGGTCCAGTTCGAGGTCGAACACCTTCAGGCCGCCCATGAAGCGGGACATGAGGTCGGCTGCCACACCTTCGACCACGTCAGCGCCCTGCGCCTGAGCCCCGCCGAACTGACGGACCAGTTGGCGCGCAACGCCGAATGGGTGGCCGAGCGGCTGGACGGCCACGTCATGACCAGCTTCGCTTGGCCCTTCGGCGACGTGGCCTTGGGCGCCAAGGCGATGATCGACGAGCGGTTCCTGCTGGGACGCGGGGTGCGCGACGGGGTCAACGCCGGCCGCGCCGACCGGGCCAATCTTCAGGCCATCGGCCTGGAAGCGCGCCGCCTGCCCCACTACGATCTTGAGGCGCTGGTCGCCCGCGCGGCCGAGGCGCCCGGCTGGCTGATCGCCTATGGCCATGATGTCGAGAGCGACCCCACCCCCTACGGCTGCACGCCCGAGGACCTGGACCGCCTGATCCGCCTGGCCAAGGCGGCCGGGCTGGAGATCCTGCCGGTCGGCGAGGCGTGGGCGCGGATGGGCGGCGACGCCTAGATCAGGCCCTTCGCCTCGGCCCAGCGGATCAGCGGCCTGCGCGGCCAGCACAACAGCCAGGAACAGGCGGCGTATTCGCCCTTCTCGATCATGGCGCGGCGCGTGGGCGAGGAGGCGGAGGCGCGCTCGTCATGAATCTCGCCGCCGCCCTGATGGATCATGAAGGCGCCGTTGTTCACGGGCGTGGTCCGCAGATAGGTCAGGCGCGGGCTGATGGTCTCCAGCGGCGGATCGAAGAACCAGCTGGAGCCGATGACGCCCGCCAGTTCCGGCCGCGTCTTCAACAGGGCGGCGGCGGCGGCCCAGTTGCGCTCCCAGCCCGCTTCGTTGAAGTCCGACAGGTCGCGCGCCTCCGTATGCGTCTCGAGCCAAGGTCGCCAGCCGCCCGCCTGGACCCAGCCGATCAGCGGACCGGGGCCGCGCCCGCCCAGCATGTGCCGCACCACCAGTCCCGGCCCGACGGGCGAGGACAGGTCCAGCATCTGGGTGTTGCTGCCCGGCACGCTGAGCGCCAGTGAGACGCGCACGTCCTTGGCCCAGAAGTCGGGATCATACGGGTCCGCCCCGCTGTCCAGATAGGCCGCCAGACGGTCGATATAGGTCGGATACCCCGCCAGCACGGCCTGCGGCAGGCGCTCGGCGGCGATGCGGCCGGGCAGTTCCAGCGCCCAGGCGGCGATCAGGCCGCGCCTCTGGTCGTCGTTCGCGCCCTCGCCCAGCAGGCCGTCGACGGTGCGGGCCGCGAGCTCGAAGTCCCAGTGCGGCGCGACCTCGGCGGCGGCGCGGGCGGCGGCGTCCTTGATCTCTTCGACGCGGGCGCGGTCGGCGGGCGACAGGCGCGACAGGGCGCGTTCGAAGGCGGCGGTCTGTTCGGGCGAGAGCTGGGTCATGACGCCAGCTTGGCCGCAGGGGCTGTAAATCCGGTTAAATTACCAGACGCGGTTCGATATCCGGCGCGCCCAGCACCACCGGCCGCGCCCACCAGCCCGGCCGATCCAGGGCGAAGGCCGCCTCGATCGCCGCCGCCCGGTCGTCGAACAGGCCGAAAACGGTGGCCCCCGATCCCGACATCCGCGTCAGGCGACAGGCCGGCGCGGCGCGCATGGCGGCCAGCGCCTCCTCTATCCCCGGCGTGACGGCCAGGGCGGGCGCCTCCAGATCGTTTCTCTGCGCCGCCAGCCAGGCGATGACGGAGGCGACAGACCAGTCGGCGGGCGACGCGGGTCGATCCGCCGCCCCGACGGGCGAGGCGTCATAGGCGCGGTAAACCCCGCCCGTCGGCGACGGCAGACCGGGGTTCAGCAACACGCCGTGCAGCGTCGGCAGGCGCGGCTCGTCCTCCAGCACCTCGCCGATCCCCGACACCCAGGCCGGACGCGCGCGCAGGCACATGGGGCCGTCCGCCCCGGCGGCCAGGACGAGGCGCTCCAGTTCCGCCTCCGGCATGTCGAGGTCCAGCAGGCGCGCGGTCAGACGCAGCGCCGCGCCCGCGTCCGCCGAGCCGCCGCCAAGGCCCGCCGCGATGGGCAGACGCTTGTCCAGGGTCACGGCCACGCGCGGTTCGCCGATCCCGGCGGCCTCGCCCAGGGCGCGCAGGGCCTTGAGGATCAGATTGTCCCCCTGCCCGTCCAGCCCCGCCGCGAACGGCCCCTCGACCGTCAGCGACAGGGCCTCGGCGCGGCGCACCGTCAGCCGGTCGCCGACGTCAGCGAAGACGGCCAGGCTGACCAGAGGGTGATAGCCGTCGGCCTGCACCGGCCCGACATGCAGCAGCAGATTGATCTTGGCCGGCGCCAGGCCGCTCAGAGCATCGGAAACAGACATGGCGGCGTCAGTCGGTCGCGCCGCCTGCGGAGCCCAGCCCCTTGTCCCCGGTCGGGTCCTGGCCCAGGCGGTCGCGCAGCTTGCCTTCGACCTCGGCCTTGCGCTTGTCGTCGACGTCCAGCGTCAGGACGCGGTTCCACTGGAAGCCCGCCTCGCGCTGACGCCCGACGGCCCAATAGGCGTCGCCCAGGTGGTCGTTGATCTCGGCGTTGGCGGGCTCCTTGTCGACGGCGCCCTCCAGATTGACCACCGCCGCCTCATACTGGCCCTGACGGAACTGGGCCCAGCCGAGGGAGTCCTGGATGTTGCCGTCCTTGGGCTCGGCGGCGTGGGCGCGGGCGATCATGGCGGCGCCTTCCTGCACCCGAGCGCCCGTGTCGACCCACAGATAGCCGAGGTAGTTCAGCAGGGTCGGATTGTCGGGCTGCATCTGCAGGGCGGCCCACAGCTCGGCCTCGGCCTCGGTGTCCCGATCAAGGGATTCATAGGCGGCGCCGCGCAGGAAATGGACCTCATAGCCCTGATCCGCCGTATTCAGCAGCGGACCGTTCAGCAGGTCCAGCGCCTCGTCATAGCGGTTCATCTGCATCAGTTGCCCGGCCAGCATATAGGCCACGCCCGCCTCGTCGGGGCGGACGGCGGCGGCGCGGCGCAGTTCGGCCAGGGCCTCCTCGTCGCGATCCGCCTTGCCCAGGCTGATGGCCGTTTGGATGCGGGCGGCGGCGTAGAGGGCGGGCGAGGCCTCGCTGACCTGGGCCAGGGCGGCGCGGCCCGCCGGTTCGATCCCCCCCTGAATCAGGGTCTGGCCGACCAGAAGCTGGGTGTTGTCGCTCGGGTCCAGATTCTGGGCCAGACGCAGGTAGACGACGCCGAACTCATGGGCGCGCTGGGCGATCATCTGATCCGCAGCCGTGCGCAGCGCCTGGGCCGCGCCCTCGCGGAAGCTCGGCAGGGCGGGCGGACGCCCCTTGGCCAGCACCCGCTCGCGTCCCTGAATCACGCGACGGTCGGCCGTTCCGGCGGTGACGGCGGCGTCATACTGGACCAGGGCCTCGTCACGGCGGCCGCGCCGCTCCAGGAACTCGCCATAGGGCTGGCGGAACAGGGCGCCGGCGATGGCGTGGCTGGTCAGGTCGCGCCACTCGGCGTCGGCCTCGTCATAGCGGCGGCGCTGCTCCAGCAGGCGGGCGCGGTTGCTGCGCGCCACCAGGGCGCTGACCGGATCGAAGTCGGTCGGCGGCATGGCCAGGGCGCGGTCCCAGTCCTTGGCCGCCGCCGCGATCCACCCCTGGACGTAGAAGCCCGCGCGGTCGTGCGGTTCGCCCACGGGGGCGGCCTTCAGCAGATCGTCGGCGCGCCGGGCGTCGCCCCCGGCATAGGCCTGCACCGCCTGAACCAGGCGCCCGGCCTGGACGATGACCGGCGAGACCTCGGGATCGGTCGGGGCGATGCGGCCCGCCTCGTCCAGGTCTCCGGCCAGGAGGGCGGCGGTGAAGGCCTGTTCGCGCACGCGCGGCTGTTCCGGCGTCAGGGCGTAGACGCGGGCCAGATAGGCGGCCCCGACCGTGCTCTCGCCGCTGGTCAGGGCGTTGCGCGCCGCCAGATAGAGGCCGTAGGCGCTGTTCTTCTGGGCGTCGAGCGGGATCGGCGCCCACACGGCGGGAATGGGCGCGACCTTCGGCTCTTCGGTCGTTTCGGGCTCGTCGGCGATGATGATGTGCGGAACGGGGTCGCCGTTCGGTTCGACGTCCTGCGCGCCCGCCGGAACTTCGGCGGGGGCGTCGGCCGGCGTTTCCGGCGCGGGCTCAGGCGCTTCCTGCGCCGGCGACGGCGCGGCCAGAGACAGCGCAAGGGCGGAGACCGCCAGGAACAGGACAGGGCGAGAAGAGACGAAACGCATGGCCGGACCCTTCACGCTTTCCCTTTCGCCCGCAAGATGAAGCGAAGGAAAAGTAGCGCGACGTTTCTCCCTCCCCTTCATGGGGAGGGTGGTCGGAGCGCAGCGACGACCGGGTGGGGAGGGCCAGGTGATCCTCGACGCCGTGCTTGATTTGCTAGCCGCCCCCACCCGGCTTCGGCCTAACGGCCTCAGCCACCCTCCCCATGAAGGGGAGGGAGAAGCCGCGCGGTGGCTTACATATTCGGATAGTTCGGGCCGCCGCCGCCTTCGGGGGTGGTCCAGACGATGTTCTGCGACGGGTCCTTGATGTCGCAGGTTTTGCAGTGGACGCAGTTCTGGGCGTTGATGACGAAGCGCGGATCGGCGCGGTTCGTCTCGTCCGCATAGACGACTTCGTACACCCCGGCCGGGCAGTACAGCCGCGCCGGCTCGCCGTACTTCGGCAGATTGACGCTGATCGGCACGGACGGGTCCAGCAGCTTCAGGTGCGCGGGCTGGTCCTCGGCGTGGTTGGTGTTGGAGATGAAGACGCTCGACAGCTTGTCGAACGACAGCTTCCCGTCCGGCTTGGGATAGACGATCGGCTTGTGCTGCGAAGCGGGCTCGGTCGAGGCCGCGTCGGTCTTGCCGTGGCGCATGGTGCCGAAGAAGGAGAAGCCGCCCGTCAGGTGGTTGACCCACAGGTCGAACATGCCGACCGCCCCGCCCATCATGGTGCCCAGCCCGGACAGCAGGGGCTTGGCGTTGCGGACGACCTTCAGCTCCTTATGGACCCACGAGCGCAGATAGGCGGCCTGATAGGCGTCGAGCACGTCGCCCGAACGGCCTTCCATGACGGCGTCATAGGCGGCGTCGGCGGCCAGCATGCCGGTCTTCATGGCGTTGTGGCTGCCCTTGATGCGCGGCACGTTCACGAAGCCCGCCGAACAGCCGATCAGGGCGCCGCCGGGGAAGGCCAGTTTCGGCACCGACTGGAAGCCGCCCTCGGTGATGGCGCGGGCGCCGTACGAGACGCGCGTGCCCCCCTCCAGATGCTCGGCGATGGCCGGGTGGTGCTTGAACTGCTGGAACTCGTCGAACGGCGAAAGGAAGGGGTTCTTGTAGTTCAGGTGGACGACGAAGCCGACGGACACATAGCGATCGCCGAAGTGGTACAGGAACGAGCCGCCGCCCGTCTTGTCGTCCAGCGGCCAGCCGGTGGTGTGCTGGACCAGGCCGGGCTGGTGCTTCTCGGCCGGGACCTGCCACAGCTCCTTCAGGCCGATGCCGAACTTCTGGGGATCGGCGGCGTCGCACAGGTTGTGGCGGGCCATGATGGTCTTGGCCAGCGAGCCGCGCACGCCCTCGGCGATGAAGACGTATTTGCCGTGCAGCTCCAGCCCCGGCTGGAACTCGCCGGTCGGCTTGCCCTCGCGGTCGATGCCGAAGACGCCGGCGACGACGCCCTTCACCCGGCCCGTCTCTTCCTCCCAGACCACATGGCTGGCGGCCATGCCGGGATAGACTTCAACGCCCAGGGTTTCGGCCTGTTCGGCCAGCCAGCGCGCGACATTGCCCAGAGAGGCGATGTAGCAGCCGTCGTTGTGCATGAAGGGCGGCATGGCGAACATCGGCAGCGACGCCTGCCCCTGCGGGCCCAGCACCAGGAACTTGTCCTTGGTCACCGGCGTCTCCAGCGGGGCGCCGCGTTCCTTCCAGTCGGGGAAGAGCTCGTTCAGCGCCCTGGGGTCGATCACCGCGCCCGACAGGACGTGGCCGCCGATCTCGGCCGATTTCTCCAGCACGGCGACGGAGATGTCCTTCCCGTCCTTTTCGGCCCGCTGCTTAAGGCGGATGGCGGCGGACAGACCGGCGGGGCCGCCGCCGACGATGACGACGTCATATTCCATGACCTCGCGCTCGACGCCCGCCAGGGCCTCCAGCGGCGGCAGATTATCGATGACGGCTTCCTGCCATGCGTTCCTGGCGCCGCCTTCGATCATTTCCTCAGCCATGTCCCCTGAATCCTTGTTGTCGTCGTGGTTATCCGCCTTATCGTGAGGTGACGCGACGGCGGTCAAGGCTTATTGCCTTGATAGATGAACGCCCAACCCTTGGACATGGCCGCAACCGAAGCCCTGCTCGCCTTCTGGCGCGATGCGGGCGTGGACGCCTGTTACGAGGATGCGCCGATCGACCGCACCGTCTTCGTGGCCCCCGTCGCGGCCAAGGGACCGGCCACGATCACGCCCCTGCGCGCCCCCGGCGGCGCGCCGTCCGTCGGCGAGGCGGCGGCCGAGGCGCGGCGGCTGGCCGCCGCGGCGACCACCCTGGACGAATTGGCCGAGGCGATCGCCGCCTTCGAGGGCTGCCCCCTGCGCGGAATGGGCGCGCGTCAGGCCGTGTTCGCGCGCGGCAATCCGCAAGGGTCGCTGATGATCGTCGGCGAAGGCCCCGACGCCGAGGAGGACGCGCGCGGCCAACCCTTCGTCGGCAAGGCGGGTCAGCTTCTGGACCGCATCCTGACGGCGGCGGACCTGCTGGACGAAGCCTTCATCACCAACACCGTCTTCTGGCGCCCGCCGGGCAACCGCACCCCGACGCCCCAGGAACAGGCCGCCTGCGCCCCCTTCGTCGAGCGGACCCTGGCCCTGCTGAAGCCGAAGGCGGTGCTGCTGGTCGGGGCGGCTGCGGCCAAGGCGGTGCTCAAGACCGACGACGGCATCATGCGCACCCGCGGCCAATGGCGCGAATGGCGATTGTCCGAGAGCGGAATCGCCGCGCCCGTCATGGCCACCCTCCACCCCGCCTTCCTGCTGCGTCAGCCGCAGGCCAAGGGGCTGGTTTGGAAGGACATTCTGGATTTGTCCGCTCGCCTGCGCGGCGAAGTGGTTGAGCCGGGCGCCTGATTCAGGCATCCTGCGTCCTTGGAGACCAGTCCGCAGAGCGTCGTAGAATCCCGAATCGAGACGGGGCCGACGCCGACGAAGGGGGCCGCCGCGTCATGTATTCTTTCCGCCGGACGCGTCATGCGTCCCTGTTCGCCTTCGCCCTTTGCGCCACGGCTGCGACCGTCGCCCATGCCGAGGACGTCGATGCCTCCCGCCCCTACGCCGAGGCGAGCGCCGAGACGAGCGCGGACGCCTCGCCGTCGCCTACGGCGCTGAGCAGCGAGGACCGCCTCAGCTACACCACCGCCTTCGACGCCCTGCGGCGCGGCGACCTGGAGCTGGCCCGCGCCTCGGCGCGTCAGGCCAAGGACCGCGTCCTGCTGGGCCAGGTCGAGTTCGAGCGCCTGTTCCACCCCAGCCATGTCGCCACCTATGAAGAGCTGACGGCCTGGCTCGAGACCTATTCCGACCTGCCGATGGCCGATCGGGTCTATACCCTGGCCATGCGCCGCCTGCCCGACGGCGCGGCCGAGCCGAAGCGTCCCGGCGGCCTTCTGACCCGCACCTGGGCCAGCCTGACCAGCTCCGGCTCCGGCGACGGCGGCGTCAACGACCCGGCCAAGGCGGCGCGCGTGGCCCTGAACAACGACGACCTGCCCGGCGCCTACGCCATGGGCCAACAGATCGGCGATTGGTGGACGGCGGGTCTGGCCGCCTGGCGGATGGAGCAGCACTCCGACGCCTTCCGCGCTTTCGAGCACGTCGCCCAGGACCCGACCGAGGATCCGTGGGTCCGTTCGGGCGGCGCCTTCTGGGCGGCGCGAGCGGCGGGCCAGTCGGGGCGCCAGGACCGCGTGGCCGAGTATCTGCGTCAGGCCGCGCGCTGGCCGGCCACCTTCTACGGCCAGATCGCCCTGCGCCAGCTGGGCGAGGAGCCGGTGATCGAGAACCAGGGGCCGCGCCCCTATGAGGCGACGCTGCAGCGCGCCTCCCTGACGCCCGAGCCTCTCGGCGTCGACACGCGCGCGCTCAACGCCTTCATCCAGTCGGACGAGGACGCCCGCCGCACCGTGGCCCTGTACGAAGTCGGCCGTCGCAACGACGCCGAACTGGCGGCCCGCAACGGCCTGCGCGCCGCCAGCGGCGACAGCGCCGCGCGCCAGATGTGGGCGGGCCTCTATCGCCTGGTCGCGCCGGGCCGCGCCGCCCAGTCCGAGGCCGGCCGCATCGACGCCCTGCGCTATCCGATGCCGGACCTGCAGCCGATGGGCGGCTTCACCATCGAGAAGGCGCTCGTCTACGCCATCGCGCGCAAGGAGACGGACTTCAACGCCAACGCCCGTTCCGGCGCCGGCGCCTATGGACTGATGCAGGTGATGCCGACCACGGCCGCGCACATGACCGGCGACCAGGGCTATGTCCGCACGCCCCAGCGCCTGCTGGACCCGGCGGTGAACATGAAGCTGGGCCAGGACTATGTGAACCGCCTGTTCCAGATCGAGTCCTTCCAGGGCGATCTGCTGAAGGCGGTGGCCTCCTACAACGCCGGGCCGGGACCGATGCTGGCGGCGATCCGCAAACTGGGCGCCGACGCCGATCCCCTGCTGCTGATCGAGACGATCGACGTGCCCCAGGCGCGCGAATACGTCGAGAAGGTCGTGGCGGCCTACTGGATCTATCAGCGCATGATGGGCGGGCCGGTGAGGACGCTGGACGCCGTCGCCTCGGGCGCGCGCGCCGTGCCGATCCGCCTGGACTATGTCCCGCCCGCCCCGGCGCCCCTGCGGGTGGCCGAGGCCGTGCTGGGCGGCGGCTCGCGCTAGAACAATGATCTGAGGCGCGGCCTCAGATCATCAGGGACGCCAGCGAGGCCCAGACCAGGGCCAGGACGATAGCCGCCAGACCATAGGCGCGCGCCGTGCGCGCCCAATCGGTGTTTCTGCTGATCGTACGCATGGCTCCGCCCCTCCGAGAACAAGCTGGCCTGTAAGTCCGCTCTCTTAAACCCGCGTTCTCAGGATCGGTTAATCAACGTTAGATGACAGGGCCGCCGCCTCCCACTCGCGGAAGTGCGGCTGGGCCAGCAGCGCGGCGACATAGTCGGCGGCCGTCCCGTCGTCGCCATGGGCCGACAGGTCGATCTGATAGTGACGCACCCGCGCCGCCACGGGGGTGAAGAAGGCGTCAGCGATCGACCAGTCGCCGAACAGCCACGGCCCGCCTGCGCCGAAGCGGCCGCGCATCTGCGTCCACAGTTCGACCAGCCGCGCCAGCTCTCGGTCCAGCCCCGGATCGGACGGCGCCGTGCTGCGCGCTTCGCCCGTGATCGGATGGCCTGGACTCATGCCGCACAGGTCGCGCAGAGCGGCAAAGCCGGAATGCATCTCGGCCGTGGCCGAGCGAGCCAGGGCGCGCGCCGTGGAGTCGACCGGCCAGAGCTTCGCCGCGGGATAGCGCTCCGCCGCCCATTCCCCGATCGCCAGGGTGTCCCAGATCGTCTCGCCCTCGACCTTCAGCAGCGGCACGAAGCCCGAGGGCGACAGACGCCGCAGTTGGGCCTTTTCAGCCTCGGAGCGATACCAGACCTCGCGCGTCGCGAAGGCGGCGTCTGCACGCCTCAGCACCAGCCAGGCCCGCAAGGACCAGGTGGAGAAGAGGCGCGGCCCGATGATCAGTTCCATGGCGAGGCTCCGAGGCTGTCGCCGCGTTTATTGGCTGGAAGCGAGCTTCAGCACAACCAGGCCGCTGACGATCAGGACGGCGCCGATGACGCGCATCGGCGTGACCGGCTCGCCCAGCACGGCGATGCCGACCAGGAAGGCCCCGACGGCGCCGATGCCGGTCCAGATCACATAGGCGGTGCCCAGCGGCAGCGTCTTCATCGCGATCGACAGCAGGCCGAAGCTGACGATCATAAAGCCGATGGTGCCGATGGTCGGCCAGGGCTTGGTGAAGCCCTCGGACGCCTTCATCAGAAAGGCCCAGACGATCTCGAACAGACCGGCGAGAAGGAGGAAGATCCAGGCCATGACGTGCTCCCTTGCATGGCGTGCCGGGTCGTCCCAGCGTCATGCCCAAGATGGGAGAGGTCGTCCTCTGATCCCGCCTATCTGGGACAGGCGGGTTTCAAGTCAAGGCTTCCATCCCGTGAAGGCTTTCGCAGGCGCAATATGCCGTCGGGTGGAGGCCATTTTGCATCAGTGGAGGAGGAGCAGGCGTCCCTCGCCTGCCCCCCCGCCTGTCATCAGCGCATGACGCGCAGGGTCACGCCCACCGTACGCGGCGCGCCCAGGAAGGCGCCCAGCGTGCCCGTCTGGAACGGCGCGCCGAAGGCCACCTGGCGGTAGTCCTGATCGAACAGGTTGCGGCCCCACAGCTCAACGCTCCAGGCGTCGTCGCGGGCCAAGGCGACGCGGCCGTCGACCAGCCAGAAGCCCGGCTGGCTCTTGGCCGGGTCCAGGTCCGAGCCGGTGTTGTATTCCGACGAATATTTGGCCGCCAGCGTCACCCGCCCGGTCAGCCCCGCCGCCACCGGCCGCTCATAGGTTCCGGCCAGCGACCCGCTCCACAACGGCGCGAAATTCATCCGCTTGCCCGCCAGCAGCGGCAGCCCCGGCACGGCGTCATCGCCGTATTCGGTCTGGGCGTAGGTCAGGCCGCCCTGCAGCGACAGGCCCTCGAACGGCAGGAACATGAAGTCCGCCTCGACGCCCTTGGCCCGCACCTCGGGGATGGAGCGGACCAGGAAGGTCGTGCCCAGGAAGGTGTTCAGCTGGAAATCGTCATAGGTCTGGCGGAAGGCGGCGGCCGAGACCAGCAGGCGCCGGTCCAGCATCACGCTCTTGATCCCCGCCTCGAAGGCGTCGGCGCTTTCCGCCGGGAAGGCGCGCGAGGCGTCGGGGACCAGATTGGTCTGCCCCCGGTCCAGGTTGAAGCCGCCGTTCTTGCGCCCTCGCGACCAGGAGGCGTAGAGGCGCGTTCCTTCGGTCGCCTTGAACTCGGCGCGGGCCATGCCGGTCCAGGCCTCGTCCTTGACCGTCTCCGACTGGCTCAGGCCGTTGAAGGCCGGGTTCGACCACGGCAGGCAGAGCATGACGTTGCTGACGCCGTTGGCCAGCGCCGCCGCGCAGGCCCGCCCGCCGTCAGTGTTGTGATAGGCGGCCGTCATCTCCTTCTTCTCATGGGTGCGGCGCAGGCCCCCGGTCAGGGTCAGACGGTCGGTCACAGCGTAGGAGACCTGGCCGAACAGGGCGGCGCTGCGGGCCGTCTGCCAGTAGCGATCCAGCTGCCCCTCGCCCTCGACGAAGCTCTGGCCGACGGGAAGCCCCGTGATGCTCGACACGAAGGCCGGATCGCCCAACGGGTTCGACGCCGAACGCGACAGAAGGCGGCTGACATAGCCTTCGTAATCGGCGCCGTAGAACAGGCTGTCGCGGCGGGTCAGCTTCTCATCGGCGAAGAAGGCGCCGGCCGACCAGTCCAGCTTTCCGCGCCGGCCCGACAGGCGGAACTCCTGCGTCAGGGTGCGGAAGCGGTTGGACCAGCTGCCGTCGTCCGGGCGATAGGCCAGATCGGCCGAGGTGAAGTCCCAGTCCTGACTGATGACCCCGCGCCAGTCGCGCACCGCCGAGGTGCTCTCCAGCGTCGCCCAGCCCAGGTCGGCGTTCAGGTGCAGGGCCAGGCCCTTGTCGCGGATGCGGGTGTTGGTGTCGCGGTTCGACCAGGCTGTGCGATCCCACGGCTTCGGCGACGCCGCCACCCCGCCGTCGGGCGCGAAGGTCGCCAGCAGGGGCGCCGTATCGCCGGTGACGATCTGCACGCCGACGCAGCAGCGTTCGTCCCGCTCGGTCCAGTCGGCGGTCAGGCGGGCGGTCAGGTTCGGCGTGGCGCGCCACAGCAACTGACCGCGCACGGTGTCGTAGTTCTCGGTCTGATCGTCGGTCGAGGTGCGCGGCCCCTCCCCGGTCTTCACGTCATAGAGGCCGTCGCGGCGACGCGCGGCGACATACAGCCGCCCGGCCAGAGCCTCATCCACGATCGGGCCGGTCAGGGAGACCGAACCGCCGTGCGTCCCATAGTCGCCGAACGTCGCCTCGCCCGCCATGCGCGCGTCGAACGAAGGCGCGGCGGTGACGACGTTGATGACGCCCGCCGAGGTGTTCTTGCCGAACAGGGTCGCCTGCGGGCCTTTGAGCACTTCAATGCGCTCGACCTCGCCCAGATCGCCCAGGGCCGCGCCGTTGCGCGGGCGATAGACGCCGTCGATCATGACGCCGACCGAGCTTTCCACGCCCGGATTGTCGCCCACCGTGCCGACGCCGCGGATGCGGGCGGTGGTGAAGGTCTGGTTCGAGGTCGAGGCGACGATCAGGCCCGGCGCCAGAATCTGCAGATCCTTGATGTCGCGCACGCCGACGTCGTCCAGCAGGGGCTGGGCGGCCACCGTCAGCGACAGCGGCGTCGCCGCCAGAGGCGCCTCGCGCCGCTCGGCCGTCACCACGATCTCGGACACCTGGGTCGGTCCGGCGTCAACGGGCGCATCCGCCAGAACAGGCGCGGCGAAAGCGAGCACGGACAGGGAGGCGGACGCGAGAGACGCGGCGCGAACAGCAGAAATCATGGGAGGAAAAACCGCTTGGCGGAGCGACGGCGCAAGGCTTCGTCGCGGACTGTCAGCGGATGTAACAGTCAAGCCGGGGCGGAGAAACCCCGCTCACGGATCATCAGACGATGACTTTCACGCCCGCCCCGCCAGAGGGCCCGAGGCGCGCGGCGCGAAGCTGTGCTCCACCCGGCTGCGGTGCGGGTCCACGTCGTTGCGGACCGCGCCGCCGACCCGGCAGAGCTGTTCCAGGCCCCGCCCCCCGCCGGCCTCGTGCGAGACGATGAGGTCCAGCAACCGCTCGGCTTCCTCCAGAGTCTCGGGCCGCTGATCCAGCAGCCAGGCCTCGACCGCGTTCAGGTCGGCGGTCAGGCCGCCGCTCTGCACCGACGCCTCGACGGCGCGCTTATTCCATTGCCGCAGCAGCGCCCGCGCCGCCTCCATCGACCATTTTCGAGCCATGACGCCCCCCCAGGGCGTAGCGCCGGTCGGCCTCGACCTCCCAGACGCCAAAGAATGCCGTCACGCTGATGAGCGCCCACACCGCCCACATCAGCGTGAAGTAAGCCCAGGCCAGGCGCTGATGCGCGAGGAAGGGCGCGAGATGTCCCAGCGTCCCGATCAGCTGGAAGCCGGCGATCGCCACGATCCACCAGCGCCCGCCGCGCTCGGCCAACAGCCAGAGGCTGATGAAGAAGAGGACATCGACCATGAAGATGCCCGCGTAGACGCCGTTCCAGTTCAGGTCGTAGGCGAAGTGGGACAAAATCGGAGCCGCGATCATGGCCAGCGTCGCCAACCGATCCGCCCCTCGTCCGCGCCACAACAGAAGCGGAAAGGCGATGGCGTTGGCCGCCAGCAAAATGATCTGGACAGGATGCATCAGACGCTCTCGCGTCGTGCGTTTCGCGACGTAACGATCCCGCTGCGCATACGATCAGTTCTAACCTTGATGAATCATGCGTCGCTCCGCCGTCAAAGACGTCATCGCAGACGGTCGATCGACTCCAGAACGGGATTGATCAGGCCGGCGCCGACGAGGGCGATCACGATCCAGGCCAGCGCCCAGAGCAGGATCAACCACAGTACGGAGCCGCCCAGCTTGCGGGGGCGACGCCACTCGTTCAGCGCGGCATAGCGCCGATAGAGCACGCCCCCCGGCGCCTTCCCATCCTCGAGAGGCTTGATCGCCGCCTCGGTGACGCCCCTATCTGCCGTGATCGGCGCAGGCGGCGACATTGTGATTGATTCCCCTGAGTAATGATCACTCAGCAGCCGAGACGCTTGTATACGATTGGAAACGCCCAGCTTTTCATAGGCCCGATGCAGGTGGTTCTGGACCGTTCGGGGCGAGAGGCTCAATTGCTGCGCGATCTCCTTGTCGCCCAGGCGCAGGGCGGCCAGACGGAGAATCTCACGTTCGCGCGGGGTCAGGCTGTCGATGAGCGCAGGACTTTTCACAGGGATGTGACTATCCATGGGACGGGCCTAGCGTCCAGCCCTCGTTTGCCTGGGTCGTCGTTCAGAAGGGAGTGTCGCCGCCGTGCGACACAACCGGAGCGGGGCCGACACTTAACGTGAACTCAGGCATTTTGATTGCGCCGCCTCGCCCCGTCGGCGCAATAGGACGTTCATTCAAGGCGGGGGATGTCGAACGCATGATGCTGGCGCTTCTGATGGGCGGGCTGGGCCTGATCGTGGGCAGTTTTCTAGGTCTTGTCAGCCTGCGCCTGCCGCGCGGCGAAGGCGTCATGCTCGGGCGGTCGCGGTGCGGGGGATGCGGTCGCCCACTGAAGCCCTGGCGGATGGTTCCCGTCGTCAGTTGGGCGCTGTCACGCGGCAAATGCAGCGACTGCGGCACCGTCATCCCTGTGCGCTATCCCTTGATCGAACTGGCGGCCGGCGCCGTCGGCGCATGGGCAGCCCTGTGCTTTCCGGACCCGGCGCACGCCCTGGCGACGGCGGTCCTGGGCTGGCAGCTTCTGTTGATCGCCGTGATCGACGCCGAGCACTTCTGGCTGCCCGACGCCCTGACGCTGCCGCTGTTTCTCAGCGGCCTGTTCGCCGCCGTGGCGCTGGACCCGGCGAACGTCCAGAGCGGGCTGCAATGGTCGCTGGTCGGGCCGCTGACGGCGCCCTTGATCGGTGCGGCGCTCGGCTTCGGCGGGCTGTGGCTTCTGGCCTTCCTTTACAGACGCGTGCGCGGTCGGGACGGCCTGGGCGGCGGAGACCCCTTCCTGCTGGGGGCCATCGGCGCCTGGGTCGGTTGGGCGGGCCTGCCCAGCGTGCTGCTATGGGCCTCGGCGGCCGGTCTCGCCGTCGTGGCGGCCAAGCTTGTGCTGCGCCGTCCCGTGACCTCCGCCGATCGCCTGCCCTTCGGCGTCTTCCTGGCCGTCGGGGCGTGGATGACCTGGCTCTACGGCCCGCTGGGCCTGGGCGCTCTCGGCTAGAGCGACAGCAGGTCGGACCAGCGCCAGCGACCGCCGCCCAGAGCCACGCGCGGCGCGCCCGGCTGGTCGCTGAGCGTCAGCAACACATAGCCGTTGACCGTCTCGGCCTTGCAGGCGCGGGACGAGAAGCCGACCGTCACGGCGATGGCCTGACGCACGCCGGCCAGACCCTTGCCCTCCTCGCCGGGGCTTTGCAACCAGTCGCCGTTCCACATCAGGATGGCGCGGCCCGAGGCGCCGGAGGTGCGATAGGCCTGACCGATGGCGGCGTTGATGCGGGCGTCGTTGCGCAGGGCGTCCTGGATGCGCTTGACCATGTCGCAGCCCTGGCCCGAACCCCCGCCTATTCCCGAGCCCGAGCCGCCGCCGCTGCCGCCGCCCACGCCGGCTCCCGTCCCTCCGCCGCCGCCCGCGCCCTGGCCGGCGGTCAGGGCGCCGCTCAGGGCGCCGTCGCCCAGCAGGACGAAGGAGACGCTCGGCTCGGGCGCCGAGATCGGCAGAGGCTCCACCTGCGTCTGAGGCGGCGTCGGGCGACTGGGCCGGGGGGTCGGCGCCGTCGGAGCCGCGCGGGCCTTCTCGGGCGTCTTGGCGGGAACGGCGGGTGGGACCGGAGCCGGAGGCGCGGGAGCGGGTTCCGGCTTCGGCGCGGGCGCAGGCTCGGAGCCGCCCGCCGGCGCGTCCCCCGGCGCGGGCTCCGAAGGCGGCGGAGGCGGCGGAGGGTCGATCAGCATCACCTCCACCACAGGCGGAACAGGCGCTTGCGGCGGACGTTCGACCGGCGCGGCCCAGATGATCGCCAGCACCAGGCCGTGCGCGACCAGACTGGCGAGGACCGGCCCGACCTTGTTTCGTCCGGCCTTGTTTCGATTACGGCGAAGCCCGGTCTTCACCCCCAGGCCCTCCTGGCCTTGCAGTTACGGGGAGACGGAAACACCCAGGCTTTCAATAGACGCTCCTCGCCCTTTTACAGTCAGAGTCCACCACCAGAGAGCGTCAGGAAGATGGCGCCTTCAAGCCAGAGCTGTATTCGCCAGAACAGCAAGAACGCCGATTATTGAAATTTTTTTACAGTCAAGCTGAACCTTTTCACTTCTTCGCGCGTCTTTGCTCCGCCGTTTTGCAACCGACACCGGTGCGGCGCGTAACATCCCCCGGAGTTGGGCCGGGCACGAAGGAGACTTGATTTGATCAAATTGGCATCTAGGACCGCTCTCGTCGGCGCTGTCGCCGTTCTCGGCATCGCCGTCAGCGGCTGCGCCAGCCACCGGTTCGTCCGCGACAACGTCCAGGTCGTGAACGAACGTGTCGACGGCGTCGACGCCCACCTGACCCAGGTCGAAGGCACGGCGGGCGAAGCCCTGGCCCGCGCCAACGCCGCGCATAAACTGGCCCAAGGCAAGTTCTTGTACGAAGTCGTTCTGTCGGACGATTCCGTGAAGTTCCCGGTCAACCACACCGAGCTGTCCCCCGAAGCCGAGCAGCGCCTGGCCGAACTGGTCCAGCGCCTGCGCGCCGAAAACGCCAACGTCTATCTGGAGATCCAGGGTCACACCGACTCGACGGGCAACGACCAGATCAACGAGCGTCTGGGCCAGGAACGCGCCGAGGCCGTTCGTCGCTTCCTGAGCGACCAGGGCATCGCCCTGAACCGCATGGCGACCATTTCCTACGGCTCCACCAAGCCGGTGGCGCCGAACAACACCCGTGAAGGCCGCGCGCAAAACCGCCGCGTCGCCATCATGGTTCTGGCCTAACGGCTGACGGCTTTCGTTCCGGCCTCCTGCCCCGGCCGGAACGAGAAACGGCGGCGTCCCGCAAGGGGCGCCGCCGTCATCGTTTTTCATCTCGAGATCGGCGTCAGGCCGGATCAGCCCCCACGAAGGTCATGAAGCGCGTCGGCGCGCCCGCGCCGAAGCTCATGACGTCATAAGGTTCGGACGCATGACCGGGCGCCTCCATGCCCGGCGAACCGATGGGCATGCCGCCCACGCCGACGCCGCGCGCCTCGCCGGAGGTCTTCAGAAAGGCTCTCACGGCCGTCGCCGGGACGTGGCCCTCGACGATCTTGCCGTCGATCACGGCCGTATGACAGCTCCACAGCGACTGCGGCACGTTCAACTGCTGCTTGATGGGGGCGAGGTCATCCGTGGGGATCACGCGCACCTGGTAGCCCGAGCGCCGCATATGCTCGACCCAGCCGCCGCAGCAGCCGCAGGAGTCGCTCTTGTAGACGGTCATCTCGGCCGCCTCGGCGGGCCTGACCACCCCCTCGGCCAGGACAAAGCCGCCGCCGACGACCGCGGCTCCGAGGGCGATCGCCGCCAGCTTTACAGACATCTTCATCTTCAGTGCTCCTGCACGGGATAGCCGGCCGCCGCCAGGGCGTCGGCGAGGGCTTGCCGCGTCGCCGTCGTCTCGACCTCGACCCGGCGCGCCGGGACGTCGGCTGTAAGCGTGGCCGCCGGATCGACGGACAGGACGGCCTTTTCCACGGAGGCGACGCAGCCGCCGCAGCGGATTTTCGGAATGTTGAGCGAGATCATGATGATGCTCCCTTTCTTGATACGCGACAGTTCATCCGACCCCTTGCCGTCGTGGCAGGGTCAAGCGTTTCCGGCGTGAACGCCCTGCGGCCGATCGCCCGCCAGATCGGACAGGATGGGGCAGTCGGGCCGTTCGTCTCCCGCGCAGCAATGGGCCAGATGGCGCAGGGTGTCGGCCATCTCGCACATTTCACGGATGCGGGCGTCCAGGTCAGCCAGGTGCTTTTCGGCCATCGCCTTGACCTCGCGGCTAGGCCGGGCGTTGTCGCGCCACAGGGACAGAAGGCGACTGATCTCCTCAATCGAGAAACCCAGCCCGCGCGCCCGACGGATGAAGCGCAGATCGTTCAGATCGCGGTCGCTGAAATCACGATAATTGCCCTCGGTCCGGTCCGCCGGGCGGATCAGCCCCTGCGCCTCATAATAGCGGATCATCTTGGCCGAGACGCCGGTCGTCTGGGCCGCCTTGCCGATGTTCATCACGCGGCTCCATTCAGGTTGTTCGCGCCGATATGGGGCTTGAAGGTCTTCAGGCGCAGGGCGTTCAGCACCACGCTGACGCTGGACAGGGCCATCGCCCCCGCCGCCAGCATGGGCGACAGCATCACGCCGAAGACCGGATACAGCACCCCCGCCGCCACCGGGATCAGCAGGACGTTGTAGCCGAACGCCCAGGCCAGGTTCTGGCGGATGTTGCCCATGGTCGCCCGCGACAGGCCGATGGCGCTGACCGCCCCGCGCAGGTCGCCGCCCGTCAGGACCACGTCCGCGCTCTCGATCGCCACGTCCGAGCCGCCGCCGACCGCCAGACCCACGTCCGCCGCCGCCAGAGCCGGGGCGTCGTTCACTCCGTCGCCGACGAAGGCGATCTTGCGCCCGCCCTTCTTCAGCTCTTCGATCACCGCCACCTTGCCGTCCGGCATGACCTCGGCATGGACTTCGTCGATGCCCAGACGACGCGCGACGGCGGCGGCGGTGCGGCGGTTGTCGCCGCTGATGACCGCCACCTTCAGCCCCAGTTCGTGCAGGGCGGCGATGGCCTCGGCCGTCGTCGCCTTGACCGGATCGGCCACGGCGATAATGGCGGCCAGTCGACCGTCCACAGCGGCGTAGAGCGGCGTCCTGCCCTCGTCGCCCAGACGGGCCGCCGCCTCGGCGAACACAGCCACGTCGCAACCCAGTTCAGCCATGTAGCGGTCGGCGCCGACGGCGACGCGCGCGCCCTCGACCAGACCCGTCACGCCCTTGCCGGGGATGGAGGCGAAGTGCTGCGGCTCGACCACCGTCACGCCGCGCGCCTCGGCGGCGGCGACCAGGGCGCGGGCCACCGGATGCTCGGAGCGGATCTCCAGCGCCGCCACCTGGGCCAGCACCGTCGTCTCGTCAAAGCCCTCGGCCGTGACCAGATCGGTCAGGGTCGGCTTGCCTTCGGTCAGGGTGCCGGTCTTGTCGAAGGCGACGACGTCCACGCCCTGCAGGGCCTGAAGCGCCTCGCCCTTGCGGAACAGCACGCCCAGTTCGGCCGCACGCCCCACGCCCACCATGATGGAGGTCGGCGTCGCCAGGCCCATGGCGCACGGGCAGGCGATGATCAGCACGGCCACGGTCGCGACCAGCGCCATCCCCATCGCCGGATCGGGCCCGAACAGGAACCACACCACGAAGGTCAGGGCGGCGATGGCCATGACGGCGGGCACGAACCAGCCGGTCACCTTGTCCACCAGCGCCTGAATGGGCAGCTTGGCGCCCTGGGCGGCCTCGACCATCTTGACGATCTGGGCCAGCACGGTCTGAGCGCCGACCTGACGCGCCTCGAAGCGGAAGGCGCCCGTGGTGTTCAGCGTGCCGCCTGTGACGTCAGCCCCGGCGGTCTTCTCGACCGGGATCGGCTCGCCCGTCAGCATGGATTCATCGACGAAGGAGGCGCCGTCCGTAACCACGCCGTCGACCGGCACCCGCTCGCCGGGGCGCACCACGACCACGTCGCCGACCTTGACCGTATCGACGGCCACGTCCTGTTCGACGCCGTCGCGCACCACGCGCGCAGTCTTGGCTTGCAGCGACATGAGACGACGGATGGCCTGACCCGTGCGGCCCTTGGCCCGCGCCTCGATCCAGCGCCCGACCAGGATCAGGGTGACGATCACCGCCGCCGCCTCGAAATAGATGTTGGCCGTGCCCTCCGGCAGCCACTGCGGCGCAAAGGTCGCCACCGTCGAGAAGACCCAGGCCGCCGTCGCGCCCAGCACGACGAGGGAGTTCATGTCCGGCGCCGCGCGCAGCAGGGCGGGCACGCCCTTGCGGTAGAAGATGATCCCCGGCACGAACAGCACGAAGGTCGCCAGCACGAAGCTGACTGCCTTCCAGTTGAAGGCGCCGATGGTCTCGCCGATCCAGTGGTGCATCCCCGGCACGAAGTGCGAGCCCATCTCCAGCACGAACAGCGGCAGGGTCGCCGCGCCCGCGATCAGCACCGCGCGGCCCAGCTTCCTGATCTCGGCGTCACGGGCGGCCTGTTCGCGGTCGCCGGCGTCCGGCCCGGCGTCCTCGGACGCCTCCAGCACATAGCCGGCCTGTTCGACGGCGGCGGCCAGATCCTGGAACGTCGTCGCCCCCGACAGGAAGCGCACCGTCGCCCGCTCGGTCGCCAGATTGACGCTGGCCGACAGCACGCCCGGCACTGCGGCCAGCGCCTTTTCGACGCGGCCCACGCAGCTGGCGCAGGTCATCTCCCGCACGGGATAGACGACCTCCTCCTCCATCGGCTCATAGCCCGCGCTCTTGATGGCGGCGGCGACGGCGGCGGCGGAACCCTCCGACGACAGCGACACCTGCGCCCGCTCGGCGGCCAGGTTCACCTGCGCCTGCGTCACGCCCGGTACGGCGCGGATAGCCTTTTCGACCCGCCCCACGCAGCTGGCGCAGGTCATGCCCAGCACGGGCAGATCCAGTGTTTTCAAGCCTTCGGCGGCCATGGCGTCGTCCTCGCAAATCCTTGACGACGACACCTCTAAACCTTCCCATCAAGGGAAGGTCAAGCGCCCGCAGTTGACGATTGTCGGACGCCCGCGCCTCTCGCGCCCGGATGCGGCTATGTCGTTTGAAGAGGGGTGGTGATAGCTTGCCGCCCCTCCCCTTTCGACGGATGCGTGAGCCCCTTATGACGCCCCTGCCCGCCCTCGCCGCCCTGGCCCCCGAAATGACCGCCTGGCGCCGGGACATCCACGCCCACCCGGAACTGTCCGGTCAGGAATCGCGCACCTCGAAACTGGTGTTCGACGTACTGGAAGGGCTGGGCCTGAAGCCCGAGGGCGGCGTCGGCGGCGAAGGCGTGGTCGCCGTCATCGAAGGGCGCGAGCCCGGCCCGTCCATCGGCCTGCGCGCCGACATGGACGCCCTGCCCATGAACGACGACAGCAACGTCCCCCACGCCTCGACCAAGCCCGGCGTCTCGCACGCCTGCGGCCACGACGGCCATACGGCGACCCTGCTGGGCGTGGCGCGCCATCTGGCCGCCAATCCGCCCGCGCGCGGGCGCGTGGTGCTGATCTTCCAACCGGCGGAAGAGACGGGCCTGGGCGCCGTCGCCATGATCAGGGACGGCCTGTTCGACCGCTATCCGTGCGACGAGGTCTATGGCTACCACAACATGCCGCTGCTGCCGCTGGGCGAGGCGGCGGTCCACACCGGCCCGACCATGAACGGCTATAAGGTGTGGGAGATCGAGATTCAGGGCGTCGGCGGCCACGGCGCCGCTCCGCACAAGACCAAAGACCCCGTTCAGGCCGCCGTGCGCGTGGCCTCGGAAATCTCGTCCATCGTCGGCCGTCATGTCGACCCGATGGAGCCCGCCCTGATCACCGTGACCAAGCTTCAGGCCGGATCGTCGCACAACGTCGTGCCGCACGAAGCCAGTCTGGCGGGCACCCTGCGCGCCACCTCATCCGACGTGATCGAAACGATGTGGCAGAAGCTTCAGGACATCTGTGCGGGCGTCGGCGTCATGACCGGCTGCACCGTCACGGTGCGCGAGACGGCGGGCGTGCCCCCTGTCTTCAACGCCGCCGCTCAGGCCGATGTGGCGGCGGCGGCGGCGGGCGGCGTGTTCGGCGCGGACAAGGTGCACCGCGACCTGAAGCCGTACCCGTTCACCGACGACTTCGCCTATATGTTGCAGATCGCGCCGGGGGCCTATTTCTTCGTCGGCCAGGGCGGGACGATGGTCCACCAGACCGCCTATGACTTCAACGACGACCTGCTGCCGAACGTGGCCTCGGTCTTCGCCCGGATCGTCGAGGCGAAGCTGTCCTGAAGGCAGACACAGACAGCCGGATCAGGCGCGCAGCGTGGCCCCGCCGTCGACGTACAGGTCCGTCATGGTGATGTGGGCGGCCCGGTCGGACAGCAGGAAGACCACCGCCTCGGCGATGTCCTCGGGCGTCGCCAGCTTCTGCAGCGGGATACCCGCTTTGAACGTCTCGGGCGAGCCGGCGATGACGCGGGCGGCGCCGTCCTCATCGGCCCACATGCCGGTCTGCATCGGCGTCAGGGTCGAGCCGGGGGCGACAATGTTGCAGCGGACGCCCTTCGGCCCCAGCTCCAGCCCCAGACAGCGAGTGAACATGGTCGCCGCCGCCTTGGACGCGGCATAGGCCGCCATCGCATGACGCGGCACACCCGCCGCGTTGGAGCTGACGGTGACGAAGGCGCCCTTGCCCCGCTCGCCCATCCGGCGCGAAACCTCGCGGCCCAAGTGGAAAGGCCCATCCGTATTGACGGCGAAGACGCGGCGCCATTCGGCGTCGGAGGTCTGGTCCACCGTCACATTGGACAGGATGCCCGCCACGCTGGCGACGAAGTCGATGGGGCCGTCTTCGGCCTCGATGCGGTCGAACAGGGCTTCGACCGCCGCGCCGTCGGACACGTCCAGCGGCTCGACCCGCACGCCGTTCAGGAAAGCCAGACCCGACAGGGCGGTGGACGGCAGGTCGGTCGCGACCACGCGCGCGCCCTCCTCGACCAGCAGGCGCACCACGGCGGCGCCGATGCCGCCGCCCGCGCCCGTGACCAGGGCCAGACGGCCGGACAGTCCGCTGTCTTTCATCGTGTCGTATCCTCTGCGGCGGTCATGCGGGCGTCCAGCGCCGGGGCGATCAGGGCCGTGGCCGCCGGGCCGGTCAGTTGCGGGTGCAGGAAGGGAACCTCGACCACATCCAGATCGGCGGCGTAGGGCCGCCACAGGCCCGGAGTCAGGGCGCGCTCCTGGTGGTCCAGCGCCGCGCGGACGTGGGTGGTGCGGCCGCCGAAGGGCTTGTGATGATGCTCCCGCACCAGACGATTGGTGTCCAGCACCACGCGGATCACTCCGTCCAGCGCCGCCTCGGGCAGGCCGCCCAGGGCGCTGTCGCCCGCCTTCAGGAAGTCGACAATGGCCGCGCGGCTGCGTAAGTCGGGATACTGGGTCGGGTCATACCCTGCGATGGCCAGAAGGGCGCGCATGGCGTCGACCGGATCCGGGTCCGGCTCGGCCCGCCAGCACTCGGCCGGATAGGAATCCAGCATGGCCATCAGCCCGACCTTGACGCCGCGCCGCTCCAGCTCGACCGCCGCCGCCTGGGCGATGATGCCGCCGACGGACCAGCCTGCGATGTGGACCGGGCCCGGCGCGCCCAAGGCCAGAATGTGATCGACATAGACCGACGCCAGCGCGTCGATCCCGTCCGGGAGGGCGTTATCGGGGTCCAGCGCGGGCGACTGCACGCCCCACACTGTCCGGCGCGGCGACAGGGCGCGCGCCAGCGTCCGATAGCCCCACGACAGCCCCCCCGCCGGGTGAATCAGGAACAGCGGCGGCAGGGCCGGATCACCCTCGGCCAGACGGATCAGCACGCCCAGCCCATTGTCGAAGTCCAGCGCCTCGGCGTCGATCAGAGCGGCCAGTTCGGCCACGCGCGGCCGGTCGAACAGGGCGCCCAGTCCCGGATCGCGCCCCAGCCGTTCGCGGATCAGCATCATCAGATGAACCGCCAGCAGGGAGTCGCCGCCCAGCGTAAAGAAGTCGTCGTCGGCGCCCGCAGGTTCCGCCCGGCCCAGCGTCTCGGCGAACAGTTCGGCGATGATTTTCTCGGTCGGCGTCTCGGCTGCCCGGCCCGCCGCGGCCTCGAACACCGGGGCGGGCAGCGCCTTGCGGTCCAGCTTGCCGTTGGAGGTCGTCGGCAGGGCGTCCAGCGCCACGATGGCGGCAGGCACCATGTAGTCGGGCAGGCGCGCGGCCAGTTTCGCCTTCAGGGCGGCGGGGTCATAGCCCTCGGCCGGGACCAGATAGGCGACCAGACGGCGCTCGCCGGGGCGGTCTTCGCGCGCCAGCACCACCGTCTCGCGCGCCAGACCGCTGGCGATGACGGCGGCTTCGATCTCGCCCAGTTCGATGCGCAGGCCGCGGATCTTCACCTGATGGTCGCTGCGGCCCAGATAGACGACGGCCCCGTCGGCTCGCCTGCGCGCCACGTCGCCGGTGCGATACAGGCGTTGGCCCGAATGGTGCGGGTCAGGGATGAAGCGGTCCTCTGTCAGGTCGGGCCGGTTCAGATAGCCGCGCGCCAGTTGCACCCCGCCCAGATGCAGATCGCCCCCCATGCCGGGCGCCACGGGGCGCAGCCGCTCGTCCAGAATGACCAGCCGCGTGTTCCACACCGGCCAGCCGATGGGCATGGGGCGGGACGCATCCTCCGGCCCGCCGGCCCAATAGCTGACGTCCACCGCCGCCTCGGTCGGGCCGTAGAGGTTGTGCAGTTCGGCGCTCACCGTCTGGTGGAAGCGGTCGCGCAGTTCGGCGGGCAGCTCTTCACCGCTGCAGAAGACGTGGGCGACCGCGATCCCCTTCGCCGCCGGATCGGCCAGAAAGGCCGACAGCATGGAGGGGACGAAGTGCAGGTCGGTGATCGCATGGCGGCGGATCAACCCGGCGATGGCCGCCGGATCGCGGTGCGCGCCGGGCGGGGCCACGACCAGTTCGCCGCCCGAAATCAGGGCGAGGAAGAACTCCCACACCGACACGTCGAAGGTGGCGGGCGTCTTCTGAAGGATTCGCGTCTGGGCGCCGATGCCGTATTCGGCCTGCATCCACAGCAGGCGGTTGACGATGGCCCGATGCTCGACCAGCACCCCCTTGGGATCGCCGGTCGAACCCGAGGTGTAGATGACATAGGCAGCGTCCTCGCCCTCTTGCGCCACCACTGGCGCAGGCCCGTCCAACGGCCAGTCGGCGGGCGCCAGCAGGGCCTCGCCGAACACGCCGCCGATGTCTTCATGAGCCAGCACGACGCTCGGTCCGGCGGCGCGGACGATGGCGGCGATGCGCTCGGCCGGATGCTCCAGATCCAGCGGCAGATAGGCCCCGCCCGCGCGTAAGATCGCGACCAAGGCGATGACCAGCTCCAGCGAACGCGGCAGGGCCACGGCGACGAGGCTCTCGCGCCCCACGCCGCGCGCCGCCAGCGCCGAGGCCAGCGCCGCCGTGCGGCGGTCCAGTTCGGCGTAGGTCAGGGTCTGCTCGCCGAAAGTCAGCGCCGGGGCGTGCGGCGTCGCCTTCATCGCCGCCTCCAGCAGGGCGGTCAGCGTCGTGTCGGGGACCGGGTGGGCGGTGGCGTTGAAGGCGTCGAGTTCGCGCGCGGCCTCGCTCGGCGTGGCGATGGGGACTTCGCCCAGGGTCTCCGCATCGAGCGCGTTGCTCAGGAAGGCGGCCAGACGCTCTGCGTGGGCGGCGGCCTCCTCCAGCGTGTAGAGGTCGGGGTTGGCGTCGACCTCCAGCGTCAGGGCCGGAGCGGCGTCGCCGCGGAAGGTGAAGCTGATGTCGTCCACCGGGCCTGTGCCCAGCACCTTCAGCGTCGTGTCCAGCCCCGCAAAGCGCGGCGGCAGGTCGAACGGCAGGACGTTCACCAGCGGCCCATACAGCCGCCGCGCCCCACCGATCAGGCCCAGATCGCGCCGCAGCTGCTCGCTGCGGTAACGGCCGTGGCGGCGGGTCTTGATCAGGGCCTTGGAGGCGACAATCAGCTGCTCGTCCAGCGGCGCGTCCTCGTCCAGCGTCAGGCGCAGCGGCGGGACGTTCATGATCATGGCGGGCGTGCGCGCCGAGGCGCTGCCCATGCGGCCCATCCACGGCACGCCGATCACAGCCTCTTCCGCGCCCGAGAAGCGGCGGACATAGGCGGCGCCGATGGCCGTCAGCACGTCGGGCCAGGACAGGCGCCCGGCGTCGGCGCGGGCGCGCAGGCGGGCCGTGACCTCAGGCGGCAGGGCGCGCTCGATGCGGTGGAAGCGGTGGGCGGTCGTGGCCTTGCCAGGCGCCAGGGAGGCGACCTCGGGCGCGTCGCCCATGATCTCGCGCCAGTAAGCCGCGTCGGCCGTGCGCTTGTCCGAGGCGCGATAGACGGCGTCTTCGTCCCAGACCCTGGCGATGGGGTTGAAGACCGGGCCGGGCGCCGGGCCGCCGCGCGCGGCGTTGTAAAGCTCGGCTGTGCGGTTGGTCAGCAGGGCCATGCCGAAGCCGTCGGTGGCCAGATGGTGGACGCGCAGGCTCCACAGGAAGCGTTGCGGTCCCCCCTCGCCCGTCATGCGGAACAGGATGTTGGCGGCCAGCGGGTCGCGCGTCGGGTCGAGCGGCGTCTCGTGATCGCGGCGCATGGCGGCCATGGCCTCGGCGACCGGATCGGCGGCGGCGGACACGTCGACGATCTGCAACAGGGGACGATGCGTCGGGTCGAGGGTCTGGAACACCTCGCCGTCTCGTTCGACGAAACGCAGCGACAGGGCCTCGGCCTCGGCGGCGGTCTGATCGACGGCGGCGCGGAAGGCCTCGACGTCCAGATCGCCCCGGATGTCGAGATAGTGGGCCGTGTTGAAGATCGGATTGGCCGGGTCCAGCCTCTGGGCGAACCACAGGCCGGATTGGGCTTCCGTCAGCGGGTGTTCCAGCGCCGCCGCCATGCGTCCGTCGTCCATGATGTCAGGTCAGGCGTCGTGACCGGCGGCGCGCAGGCGCGCCTGAACCACGCTCCACCAGCCTGCCAGCGTGGTGTGTTCGGCCAGTTCGCTGAACTCCAGCGGCACGGCCTCGCTCCACGCCAGCGACAGGTTGAGGGCGCGCAAGGAATCGACGCCAAGATCCATCAGATTGTCGTCGTCCAGAATGGAGTCCGGCGTTTCGTGCAGCACGGCGGCGACATCGGCGCGCATCCGCTCCAGCGTCAGATCCTGCGGGGTCAGCTTGGTCATGTCAGTCGTTCCAGAACGCGCGCCGTCGAAAGGGCCACGGCGCAGGTGTCGGCGGCCCAGGCCACCGCGCCCATATGCTTGTCGCGCGAGAAGTCGCCAAGCGCATCGGCGACGAAGAAGGGTTCGATATCGCGCTGAAACGCCTCGGCCGCCGTCAGCTGGCAACCGATGTGGGCGTAGACGCCGCAGACGATCAGCTGGTCCCGCCCCCGCACGCGCATCAGCGTCTCAAGGTTGCTGCGCTGGAAGGCGCTGTAGCGGTGCTTGACCAGGGGGAAGTCGCCAGCCGCCGGGGCCAGTTCGGGCAGGATGTCTTCATGCTCAGGCGCGCGGCTCATGCCCGGCCCCCACAGGTCGGCTTGCAGCCCCCGGTCGCGCCGGTCCTGATCGCCGTGCTGGGCGGTGTAGAAGACGGGCACGCCCGCCGTCCGCGCCGCCGCGATCAGGCGGGCGATGTTGGCGATCAGGCCGGGCAGCGGCGCGGCGCCCGGCGCATAGGGGCGCATGAAATAGCGCTGCATGTCGTGGACCAGCAGGGCGGCGCGATGGCGCTGCAACGTCCACGGGGCACGCGAGGCGGGGATCTCCGCCTCGGTCGGCAGGGCGTAGGCCGGGACGGTCGGCAGACCTTTGCCAGATTCTTCAGAGGATGCGCTCACGCCTTGCCCTCCTCTTCCAGAATGCGCTGACGCAGCGCGGCGCGCAGTTCGCGGCGGCTGACCTTGCCCACGGCGGTCACGGCGAAGTCGTCGACGAAGACGATCTGGTCCGGCACCTTGAAGTCGGCGATGTCGCGCTTGCGCATCCAGGCCTTCAGCTCGACGCCGCGCGGCGCCGCGCCGTTGGGGATGACGAAGGCGCAGATGCGCTCGCCCAGATAGTCGTCCGGCACCGACACCACGGCGGCGTCGAACACGGCCGGGTGGGCCAGCAGGTGATCCTCGACCTCCTCGGCCGAGATCTTCTCGCCCGCGCGGTTGATGTGGTCGGTGGCCCGGCCCATGACCACGAGGTAGCCCTCGGGCGTGCGGCGCACCACGTCGCCGGTGCGATAGAAGCCGTCGTCGGTGAAGGAGCGCGCATTGGCCGCCGGCTCGTTGTGATAGGCGCGGATCGTATAGGGGCCGCGCGTCAGCAGATTGCCCGGCTCGCCCTCGGCCACCGGCGCGCCTGCGTCGTCGACGATCAGGATTTCGTCGTCGGGGCTGATCGGTCGCCCCTGCGTCTCCACGATCAGGCTCTCGGGGTCGTCCAGCCGGGTGTAGTTGACCAGCCCCTCGGCCATGCCGAACACCTGCTGCAGGGTGCAGCCCAGCTCCGGGCGCACGCGCCGCGCGGCCTCGGGCAGGAATTTCGCGCCGCCGACCAGCAGCACCTGAAGGCTGGACAGGTCGTGCGCCTTCCGGGCCGCCGCCTGCATCCACAGCAGGGCCAGAGGCGGCACCAGTCCGGTGATCGTCACGCCCTCGCGCTCGATCAGGGGGAAGCAGACGTCCGGCGACGGCGACGGCGCCATCACCACCGTCGCCCCGACATAGAGGGCGCCCAGATAGCCCGGCGAGCTCATCGGGAAATTATGCGCCGCCGGCAGGGCCGTCAGATAGACGCTCTCCGGCTCCAGCCCCGAGATGTCGGCGCTTTCGCGCACGCTGTAGAGATAGTCGTCGTGGGTGCGAGGGATCAGCTTGGACAGGCCGGTCGAACCGCCCGAAATCTGCAGGAAGGCCACGTCGGACGGATCGGCGTCGTCCGTCGGCAGGGAGGCCGGATCGGCGCGGAAACCGTCGAAGGATGCGAACTCTTCCGCCTCGCCCACCACGACCACATGGCGCAGGTCCGGAACCTCGGCCTGAACGGCGCGGGCCAGGGCGCGATAGTCGAAACCTTCATGCCGGTCGGCCACGACATAGGCGGCGGCTTCCGAACGTTTCAGGAAGTGAATGATCTCGGTCGAGCGGTGCGCGGGCAGTGCATAGACGGGGATCAGCTTCGCCCGGAACAGGCCGAAGATCACGCTGAGGAACTCAGGCAGGTTCGGCAGTTGCACGACCACCCGGTCGCCGGGTTTCAGCCCCAGCGCCAGGAAACCGGCGGCGGCCGTCTCGGCCTTTTGCAGCAGTTCGCCATAGGTCCAGCGCTGGTCCATGCCGACCACGGCGACGGCGTCGCCTTGCGCCTCCGCCCGGCTGCGCAGCAGTTGGGAGAAGGTTTCGCCGCGCCAATAGCCCTTGGCCCGATAGCGCGCCGCCATGTCGTCCGGCCAGATCTGTTGCAGGGGAATCATACGCTCGCCTCATCCACGCCCAGGGCGCGCAGGACGGCCTGGAACTTACCCGACGTCTCGTCCGCCTCGGCGGCGGGATCGGAACCTTCGACAATGCCCGCCCCGGCATAGAGACGCGCCTGATCGCCACACGTCTCGGCGCAGCGCAGCGAGACGTACCACGCGCCGTCGCCAAAGGCGTTGGTCCAGCCCACGGCCCCGGCATAGAAGCCCCGATCATAGCCTTCAAGCGCGTGGATCATCCCGGCCGCCTGATCGCGCGGCGAGCCGCAGACGGCGGGCGTCGGATGCAGCAGGGCGGCCAGTTCCGCGGCGGAGGTTTCGTCGGGGCGATGCAGCCGTCCCTCGATGCGGGTGCCCAGGTGCCACATGGTCCGGGTCGAGACCAGCGCCGGGCCGGGCGGCGCGCGCAGGTCGCTGCAGTAAGGCGCCAACAGGTCCATGATGGCCTCGACCACCAGGGCGTGTTCGCGGCGGTCCTTGTCGGAGGCCAGCAGGCCCTGCGCCGCCGCCTCGTCCTGCACCACGTCGGTGCTGCGACGGGCCGATCCGGCCAGAGGATGAGAGAAGACAGCCGGGCCGCGCTTGGACGCCAGCAGTTCGGGCGTGGCGCCGACCAGACGGCGCATGGCGCCGCCAGCCCCCTCGCCCAGCGGCGTCAGGAAGCGCGCGGCGGTCGGATCGGCCTTCAGGTCGCGCCACAGGGCGAAGGGATCAATCGCGCCGTCGCCCTGAACCTTCAGGCTGCGCGACAGCACCACCTTGTCGACCGGCTCGGCGCCGCCCTGCGAGGCGCGCATGGCCTCAAGCGCCTGCGTCACCGCCGCCTCATAGGCCGCGCGCGACGGCTCGGGCGTCAGGGCGCGGATCGAGGGGTGCGACGCCGTGGAAGGCCTGTCCCAGATGCGGTTGGCCGCGCGCTCGGGCAGGAACAGGCAGTCGTCGACCCTGCGGTCGAACGGCAGGGCCCCGACCAGCAGGCGCGGCGACGGCTCATCGGTTTCCGGGGCGACCGGCAGATCGGCGAAGAAACGGCGCACGCGCGCGCCCAGCGTCGCCGCCGGCCCCGGCGTCAGACGCCGCTTCAGACCCGTGGTGAAGAGCCGCAGCTCGGGCGTGGTCAGTCCAAAAGCCCAGTCCATGTCGTCCTTCGGCGCGGCGGCCTCATGCCGTTCGGATGCGCCGCCGCCGATCTGAACCGACAGATCGGGCGCGCCCCAGAATTCCGCTACTCTCGACTCCATGCTGATCCCTGCTGCACTCAAGCTGTTGCATATCATTCGCAACAACCGGCCTATAGCCGAGCAACCTTCGCGTTGTCTTGCGGCGAGATTAATTCCAAGCCGGTCTGGTCGTTTCGCCGCAGAGGTTTAGAAGGGCGCTCATGCGAATGCTTGTCATTGACGATGATGCCCGAACCCGCGCCTTCGTGGCCGAAGGCCTGCGCCAGCAGGGGCATACCGTCGATGAGGCGGGCGACGGCGAAACCGGTCTGCATATGGCGATGGAGGGCGACTACGACGCCATCGTCGCCGACCGCATGATGCCCGGCCTGCCCGGTCTGGAAGCGGTCCAGGCCATGCGCGCGGGCGGGCTGAAGACGCCGGTGCTGATGCTGACGGCGCTGGGCTCGGTCGATGACCGGGTGGCGGGGCTGAACGCGGGCGCCGACGACTATCTGGTCAAGCCCTTCGCCTTCAGCGAACTGAGCGCGCGCCTTCAGGCGCTGGTGCGCCGCCCCCCGCTGGCCGAGGCGACGACGCGGCATCGGGTGGCCGACCTGGAGGTCGACGTGGCCGCGCACCGGGCGACCCGGGCGGGCAAGCCGCTGGACCTTACCCCGCACGAGTTCAAACTGCTCGAGCGGCTGGCCCGCAACGCCGGTCATGCGGTGACGCGCACCATGCTGCTGGAAAGCCTGTGGGGCTTCCACTTCGACCCGCGCGCCAATCTGATCGACGCCCACATCAGCCGCCTGCGGGCCAAGGTGGATCGCGGCTTCGATCAGGAGCTGATCCACACCATCCGGGGGGTGGGCTATGTCCTCAAGGCCCCTGACTGAGCCGAAACGGCCATCGGTCTGGTCCACGGCCAGCCTGCGCTACGCCGCCGCCTTCTCGGTCCTGTTCGGCCTGGGCGCGGCGGTAATGATCGCGGGCGTGGACTATGGGCTGATGCGCTTCGCCGAGGCCGAGGTCCGCGACGGGCTGAACCATCAGATGGACGTCATGCGCGCCGACGCTGACCGGCACGGCACGGCCCAGCTGGTGCAGGAGTTGAACGCCGAGGCCCGCAACCGCGACGCCCGGCGCTATCTGCTGCTGGTCGAGGCGCCGGACGGCAGCACCTTCTCCAACGGCCTGACGCGGCTGGCGGTCAATGAGACGGGCTTCCGCCGCAACCTGCCCAACAAGGCGCGCCCCGCCCGCTGGCCCGACCAGACGCCGAACATGCTGGCCCTGAGCGCGCGGGCGTCCGACGGCGGCCTGCTGGCGGTCGGGCGCGACATCCAGCACCTGGACGAACTGCGCGGCGGCATCCGCCGCTACGCCCTGATGAGCGGGATCGTCCTGATCCTGCTGGCCCTGGCCGGCGGCTGGTTCGCGGGACGGCTGTTCCTGCGACGGCTGGAGGACGTCAATCAGGCGGTCGGACGCATCATCGCCGGACAGGATTCGGCCCGCCTGCCCGCCGTCGGCCTGGGGCGGGAGTTCAACGAGCTGTCGGCCAACCTCAACCGGATGCTGGACCGGCAGGAGGCGGCGCTGACGACGCTGAAGACCCTGTCCGAGGGCGTGGCCCACGAACTGCGCGCGCCGCTGAACCGGGTCCGCAACCGGCTGGAAGACCTGGCCGCCAATATGGACGACGCCCAGGCGCGCGAGGCCGCCGTCGAACGCGCGCTGGAGGAGACGGACCAGGTCAGCGCCCTGTTCGAGGCCCTGCTGACCCTGGCGCGGATCGAGAGCGGCGACGCTGCCCTGAAGACCGAACGGCTGGATCTCGCGGCGCTGACCGGCGCCGTGGCCGACATCTACAGCCCCTTCGTCGAAGAGGCGGGCGGGCGGCTGACCGTCGGCCTCGCCCCTGCAGGAACGGTCGAGGCCGACCCTGCCCTTATCCAACAGGCCCTGGCCAATCTGATCGAGAACGGCGTCTTCCACGGCGGCGGGCGGATCGAGGTCTCGACGTCCAGCGAAGGCGGCCGGGCGGTCGTCCGCGTCGCCGATCAGGGGCCCGGCGTGCCGGAAGCCGAACGCGAGAAGATCCTGCGCCGCTTCTATCGCCTTGATCAGGGCGGGACCGGCCATGCCTCGGGCGCGGGGCTGGGACTGGCCATGGTGGCGGCGGTGGCGCGGGCGCACGGCGGCGAACTGCGGCTGGACGACAACCGGCCCGGACTGGCGGTGGAGCTGTCGCTGCCGGTCACAATGGCCAAGCCTTAGTTGCAATTCGTTCTCAATTAGTCGATCAAGCCGCTCCTTTCCGTTCAAGAGCCGCTCATGACCTCCGCCACCACGACTGTCGCAGCCCCCGGCGGCGGCTTCAGCCTGAAGCCCCTGCTGTTCACCGCGGGCGTCGGCAGCATGTCGATGATGGCCTTCGTCGCCGTGGTCGGGCCGATGGCGCGGCTGCTGGGCCTGCAGCCCTGGCATGTCGGAGCGGCGGTGACGGCGGCGGGCCTGGCCTGGATGCTGATGGCCCGCTTCTGGGGCGCGCGCAGCGACGAGGTCGGCCGGCGCAAGGTGCTGTTGATCGCCCTGGCCGGGTTCGCCGTCAGCTATGCGGCGCTGGGCCTGTTCATGAGCGCGGCCCTGGCCCTGGTTCCGGCGGCCATCGTCAGCTTCCTGGGCATGACGGCGGCGCGCACCGCCGCCGGGGCCTTCTACGCCGCCGTGCCGCCGATCTGCGCCGCCGTGGTCGCCGACCACACAGCGCCGCACGAACGCGCTCGCGCCATGGGCGCCGTCGGCGCGGCCAGTTCGCTGGGCATCGTCTTCGGACCGGGTGCGGCGGGCCTGCTGGCCGGATGGAGCCTCAGCGCCTCCCTGATCATCATCTCCGCCCTGCCCGTCCTGGCCTTCATCGCCGTGTGGCGGTTCCTACCCGCCGACGCGCCGCATGAGACGCGCAGGAAGTCGGCGCTGAAGCTGTCGGACGCGCGCATCCGCCGCGCCGTCGTCACCGCCTTCGCCGCTATGTGCGGCGTCGTCGTCTGCCAGGTGGTGGTCGGCTTCCTGGCGCTGGACCGCTTCGGCCTGTCGCCCAATGAGGCGGCGCGCACGGCGGGCATCGCCTTGGCCGTGGTCGGCGTGGTGCTGTTCTCGGCCCAGATGGTGCTGCGCCGGCTGAACTGGACGCCCTCGCGCTTCATCCGCATCGGCGGGAGCGTCGCCGCCGTCGGCTTCGTCGGAGCCGCCTTCGCCGCGACGCCGCTGCAACTGTGGGCCGCCTATGGCGTCATCGCGGCAGGCATGGGCTGGGTCTATCCCTCGCAATCGGCGCTGGCCGCCAATGCGGTCGAGGCCCATGAGCAAGGCGCCGCCGCCGGGGCCGTCGGGGCCGCGCAGGGACTGGGCGCCGTGCTGGGGCCGCTGGCCGGAACCTTGGCCTATCAGGCGGCGCACGGCGCGCCCTACGCCGTGTCGGCGGTGATGATCCTGATCGCGGCGCTGTGGCCCGCCACGCGCCTCAAGGCCGGTTAGGCGCGCGCCCGTTCGACCTCGAACCCGGCGGACAGGGCGTCGGCCAGCCACCGGGTTCCGGCGTCGCCGTCAGAGCGTTCGTGCCAGACCAGGTGATAGTCGAACGGCCGCATTTCCTGCGGCGCCGGGAAGGCGCGCAGGCCGTGCGCCGCCGCGAAACGCTCGGCCGCCCGGCGCGGCAGGAGGGCCACCGCCTCGCTCGTCTGCAACAGATAGGGGACCAGGGCGAAGCTCTCGGCCCGCACCAGAACGCGGCGCTCGGCCATGTCCGGCAGGTCGTCCGCCACCCAGTCGCCGAAGCCGTCCCCGGCTGACGGCGCGACATGGGGCCACCGCAGCAGTTCGGCGTGCGTCGGCGTCGCCTGATGCACCGGGTGGTCCGGCCGCGCCAGGCCCAGATGAGTCTCGCGGAACAGCCAGCGCGACTTCAGCCCCGCGCCGTCGGGATTCCAGCCGGTCAGCACCAGATCCAGCCGCCCGTCCTCAAGCCGCCGCAGGCTGGCGTCTGACAGAGGCTCGACGTCCAGCTCCACCCCCGCCGCCTCCTGCGCGATGCGGGCGATGGCGGGCGTCAGGACGCTGAGCAGGCCGAAGTCGGTGGAAGCCAGACGGAACACCCGCTTCATGCGTCCGAGATCCAGGTCGGGATCGCGCAGCAGGCTCTCCCCCGCCTCAAGCCAGGCGCGCAGGGGGCCGGACAAGGCCTCGGCGCGCGGCGTCGGCATCATGCCGCGCGGGCCGCGCACCAGCAGGGGATCGTCGAACTGATCGCGCAGCCGGGCCAGGATGCGGCTCATCGCCGGCTGGCCGATGCCCAGACGCTCGGCTGCGCGCGAGACGCTGCGCTGCTCGATCAGCACCTGAAGATGCTGAAGCAGGGTGAAATCGACGCGGTGGGGAAGTCGCCCCGACATATGGCCTCGCTGCATGACGCCCGGCGCGTCGCACCCGGCTGTATTAAGAACGCCTCTTAATTGCAACACACTCGCCCTGCGGTTCGCGCCCCGTTTTCGCCTCCTGCCGACGGCCGCGCCCTCATGCGGCCAGGCGAATAGGCCCCATGCCGAATCCGACATTGAGACAATATTGCGAATGATTATTAGGAGCGAGCCGCTCGCACGGTCGAGCTTTCCTCCCCTCCCCGGGCGCCTGGCGCCCGGCTAACGCACGCCTCTGGGGGCGCAGATGCACCTATCGAAACGCCGCATCGGGCTGGGCCTGATGACATCAACCCTTCTCGCCGCCTCGCCGGCTCTGGCCGAGACCGCCCTGCCGGACGCCTCCGGCGTCGATCCCCAGGCCACCTCGGTCGGCGACGTCATCGTCACGGCGTCAGGAACGGCCGTGGACGTCCGCAACGCCCCGGCCTCGGTCAGCGTCATCACCCGCGACGAGATCGAGCGTCAGCCGGTCCAGAGCCTGGGCGAACTGCTGGGCCGTCTGCCCGGCGTGACCGGCGGCGTCAGCCCGACCGGCGCCATGTCCAAGATCACCATTCGCGGCCTGCCGGACAACTACACCCTGGTGCTGGTCGACGGGCGTCGCGTCGGCAATTCGCGCGACATCAGCTATCGCCCCGACCTGGGCCGCCAGGACCTGAACTGGATCTCGCCCGACATGATCGAGCGCATCGAAGTGGTGCGCGGGCCGATGTCGTCCCTCTACGGCTCCGACGCGATGGGCGGCGTCATCAACATCATCACCCGCAAGATCGCCCCGACGTGGCGCGGCTCGGCCAACACCAGCTACACTTGGTCCGAGGATTCCGAACGCGGCGACGCCTATCAGCTGGGCGTCAACGTGGCCGGCCCCCTCACGGAAAACCTGGGCCTGCGCCTGGGCGCGACCTACGCCCGCACCAATCCGGACGAGGTGAACATCTCGAGCAACAACGGCGCGGGCGGCGTCGTCAACAAGAGCCTGAACGGCGTGCTGAACTGGGCGCCGGTCGAGAATCACAACTTCTCGTTCGAGGCCAACTACGGGGTGGAGGAGCCCCTGGCGCCCAAGCTGCTGGTGCCGAACCGCAACGGCGAACTGACGCCGCAAGGGGCCTTCGGCTCCGAGACCGAACGCACCAATTTCCGCGCCAGCCACGAGGGCGAATGGTCCTTCGGCAAGACGCGTCTGGATGTCTATCGCAACGCCTTCGAGAACAAGGCGATGGGCGAGTACGGCGGTTCCGGCGAGTTCGAGGAGTGGATCGTCGACGGCCTGTGGAATTTCGAGAAGAATTTCGTCTGGCTGCACAAGTTCGCCCTCGGCGCCCAGTATCGGCAGGAAGAGCTGACCAACACCGACACCATCGGCACGGTGCCGATCGACTATGACGGCAACGTCATCACCGGGGCCACGCTGAAGGGGGACACGGCGGCCATCTTCGCCGAGGACCAGATCACCCTGCGCGAGAACCTGCTGCTGACGCTCGGCGGCCGCCTGGACAGCCACGACAAATACGGCGAGCACTTCAGCCCGCGCGCCTATCTGGTCTGGCATCCGGCCGAGGCCTGGACCCTGCGCGGCGGCGTCTCCAAGGGCTTCCGCGCCCCGTCCCTGAAGGAGAACAGCGCCGGCGCGGCGACCAACTCGGGGGGCAACGGCTGCCGGGGTCTGATCGGCATGGCCGCCAAGGACAAGAACGGCAACCCGATCCTGGACGGAAACGGCAATCCGCTGATCTACACCTCGGGCAGTTGCTGGATGGCGGGCAACCCCAACCTCAAGCCCGAGGAAAGCACCAGCTACGAGTTCGGCTTCGCCTATGACGGCGCCGCCTACAGCTTCGCCGCCACCTATTTCCACACCGACTTCAAAAACAAGATCCAGTACGCGCCGCTGGGCTATTTCGAGGGCCGCTGGTGGACCAAGAACGAGAACGTCCAGCGCGCCCGCACCAAGGGTCTGGAGCTCAGCGGTTCGGCGGCCCTGCCCTACGACCTGACCCTGCGCGGCAACGCCACCTGGATGATCGAGGCCAAGAACCTGGACACCGGGGCCAGCCTGATCACCACGCCGGAGTGGTCGGGCTACGCCTCGCTGGACTGGCGGGCCACAGACCGCCTGGGGCTCATGCTGTCGGCCCAGTACACCGGCGAACAGCTGAGCGGCGGATCGACCCTGACCAACGCCCGCACCGAGTTCGACCTGACCTCCGCCTATGAGGCGTCCGACACGGTGACGCTGCGCGCCGGGGTCTCCAACCTCTTCAACGAGAAGGTCAGCGGCACCGCCGGCGACGGCTACTACTCGCCCGGCCGCCGCTTCTTCGTTGGCCTGACCACCCGCTTCTGATCCGGAGAAACTGCGATCATGACCACCCTACGCAAATCCCTTCGCGGCGCCGCCTTCGGCGCCCTTCTGGCGGCTTCGGCCGTCGCGGTTCCGGCGGCGGCCTCGGCCCAGGCCCTGTTCTCGGCGCCCGAGCGTCTGGACGGCGGCCAGGTCAGCTTCTCGTCCGGCGAGCGCGGCAAGCCCGTCCTGCCGGGCGGCCCGGTCGTGGCTGCCGGCCGCGGCTTCCATCCGGGCCAGAGCATCGTCCTGATGTACGGTCAGACGCCGCTGTCGACCGGCCCGATCACGGCCAACGCCGAGGGCGGCTTCGAGGCGCGGCTGACGCTGCCCGCCGACGCCCAGCCCGGCAACCACCCGATCGTGGCGGTGTCGCAGTCGCCCTACAACGCCGTCCTGACCAATCTGAAGATCTCGCCGAACGTGCCGCTGTCGAATGAGGCGGCCTATCGGATCACCAGCATCCAGCCGACACGCGGCCTCTATCAGACCGCCTATAGCGCCAAGCGCAACGCCGTCTTCGCCACCTCAGCCGTCGGCCGCCCGCCGGTGCGCCAGTCGGAGCTGCTGCGTCTGAACGCCGACACTCTGGCGGTCGAGGCCCGCGTCACCCCGGCCGCCGCGCCGGGCCGCACCGGCCGCGACGGCCAGCCCCAGGACGGCGGCGTCTTCGCCGTCTACGGCGTCGGCGTCGACGACGCCAACGACACCGTCTGGGTCTCGAACAGCCGCCAGAACACGGTGGCTGTCTACCGCCAGTCGGACCTGTCGCTGGTGCGCCAGTTCGAGCCGGGCACCGTCAACCACGCCCGCGACGTCGTCATCGACGAAGAGCACGGCAAGGCCTACGCCAGCGCCACCTTCGAGCCCGAGGTCGTGGTGTTCGACACCGCCGCCCTGACGGTCGCCAAGCGCATCAAGATCGACTCGACCGTGCGCGGCGAGACCTTCTCGGCCGCCAGCGTCTCCTATGACCGCGAGGCGCGCCGCCTGTATGTCGCCTCCAACTCGACCAATGAGGTGGCGGTCATCGACGCGGCGGCGGACACGGTGCTGAACGTCTTCCGCGTGCCCGGCGCGCGCAGCGTGATCGGCGTCTCGCACGATCCGCAGACCGACCGCATCTTCGTCGCGGCCCAGGGCACCGACAACCTGGTGGTGCTGAACGGCTCGGACGGTTCGGTCGTGGCCGACACCCCGGTCGGCGCGGGCGCCCTGAACGTGGTGTTCGAGCCGAAGTCGCGTCGCGCCTTCGTCAGCACCTTCGGCGCGGGCACGGTGACGGTGACGGATGTCGACGGCCGCATCGTCGCCAACCTGCCCGCCCCGCCGGTGGCGAACCATGTCTCGACCGACGGACGCGGCAACGTCTATGTCGCGGTCAAGTCCGGCTGGACCACGGACGGAAACGACTCCGTGCTGCGCATCCGCCCGGCGCGTTGACCCGAACAGCCCCCGCGCCCGGCGCGGGGGCTTTTTTCTCGCCGCGCGACCTAACCTCGATAGGGCGCGGCGAACCGCAGGACGGCCGGCAGGGCCGCATAGGGGGTCGAGCCGTGATCCTCGTCCTCCAGCACCCGCAGGCTCGCCCCACGGGCTTCCAGATCGCGGGCGTTGGAGACCATGCGCCGTGCCAGGTGCGCGGGCGGCAGCCCCTCCATCTCCTCACGGGCGCCGACCGCGACCAGCAGGTTCGCGCTCTCGGGCTGGGCGGCGACCACCGCCGGGTTCCACCAGATCGACGGGCTGATCGCGGCGTAGCGGGCGAAGGGCGCCCCGGCGGCGCGCGCCTCGAGGACGAAAAGGCCCGACATGGAATGACCCATCAGCACCGCCTGCGCGGGATCGGCGCCCAGGGCCGCCAGTTGCGGCAACACCTCCGAACTCAGGCGCGCCAGCAGGGCCGCGCCGCGCGGCTCGGGCGCCTGGCCCTGCGGTCCCGGCGTGAAGGCGTAGGCGGCCACGCGATCAGCCACGCCCGACAGGCTGACGCCCGCCGTCATCATCGCATCCACCCGCGTCTTGGCCGAGCGCCGCAGCAGCCGTCCGGACACCTGGGCGGCCGTGTCAAAGAAGGCCTCCCCCTCCAGCAGCACCAGGACCGGCCAGCCGCCGGCCGGCCGTTCGCCCTGCGGCGTCGCCACCCGCACGTCCACGGCGGGCGCGCCATCGACAGCGGGCAGGCGGATGGCGTAGGGCTGGGCCGTGTCGGGAGCCATGGCGTTCGGCGATGTGTCGGCAGGGGCGGGCGAGGTCAGCGTCATACGGCCACCCTAGCCTATCTGGCCATTGATATGTATTGCGACGCATTCTCTGAGTGGAGTTCGTGAATTGGCGAACGCTGAAAACGCCGTGCCCGAGGCGGTCGTCGCCTATTCCAGAAGCGTGCGGACCAAGCTGTTCGCCATCGCCGTTCTGGCCGTCATGGCTATGGCGGCCCTGCTGCTCGACATCGCCACCGGCCCGTCGTCGATCTCGCCCCTGACGGTGCTGCAAGGGGTGTTCGATCCGTCCAGCCTGAGCACGGCCCAGCAGGCCATCGTCTGGCAGGTGCGCCTGCCCTACGCCCTGATGGCGATGATGGTCGGCGCGGCGCTGGCCCTGGCGGGCGCCGAGATGCAGACGGTGCTGAACAATCCGCTGGCCAGCCCCTTCACGCTGGGCGTCTCCTCGGCCGCCTCGTTCGGCGCGTCGCTGGCCATCGTGCTCGGCCTGGGCGCCTCCTTCATCGGAGCGGACTGGCTGGTGCCGCTGAACGCCTTCGTCTTCGCCTTCGGTTCGGTGCTGGCGCTGCAGGCCCTGGCGCGCATGAAGGGATCGGGGATCGAGAGCATCGTCCTGTTCGGCATCGCGCTGGTTTTCGCCTTCAACGCCCTGACGGCGCTGGTGCAGTTCCTGTCCTCGGCCGAGGCGCTGCAGCAGCTGGTGTTCTGGACCATGGGGTCGCTGTCGCGCGCGACCTGGAGCAATGTCGCGGCCCTGGCGGTCGTGCTGGTCGCGGTGACGCCCTTCTCGCTTCTGTCGTCGCGCGCCCTGACGGCGCTGCGGCTGGGCGAGGACCGGGCCATGAGCTTCGGCGTCGATGTGAAGCGGCTGCGCTTCCTGTCGCTGCTGCGGGTCAGCCTGCTGTCGGCGACGGCGGTGGCCTTCGTCGGCGCCATCGGCTTCATCGGCCTGGTCGGGCCGCACATCGCGCGCCTGCTGGTCGGCGAGGATCACCGCTACTTCCTGCCCGCCAGCATCCTGGCCGGGGCGGTCATCATGTCGCTGGCCTCGGCGGCGTCCAAGATCATCGTGCCGGGCGTGCTGATGCCCGTCGGCATCGTCACCGCCGTCATCGGGGTGCCGGTCTTCCTGCTGCTGATCTTCCGCAACGGAGGCCGGGCATGAGCGACCTTACGATCAGCGGTCTCGACGCCGGTTACGGCGGCCAGCCCATCATCAGCGGCTTCAACCTGCCGCCCCTGACCGCAGGCGAAGTCGTCTCGGTCGTCGGCCCCAACGGCGCGGGCAAGAGCACCCTGCTGCGCAGTCTGGCGGGCCTGATCCCGGCGCACGGCTCGATCCGGCTGGACGAGGCGGAACTGACCCGGCTGTCGCTGGCCGACCGGGCCAAGCGCGTCACCTACATGCCCCAGACCCTGCCGCAGGGCGTGGCGCTGACGGTGCTGGAGACGGTCGTCGCCTCGATCCGCGCCACGCCCCTGCGCGGCGCCGTCTACACCGACGCCCAGGCGGCCGAGCGCGCCTATGAGGTGCTGCAACGGATCAACGCCGAGGCGCTGGCCGGACAGCGGCTGGACCGACTGTCGGGCGGCCAGAAGCAGCTGGCGGGTCTGGCCCAGGCCCTGGCGCGCGAGCCGCGCCTGTTGCTGCTGGACGAGCCCACCAGCGCGCTGGACCTGCACTATCAGCTGCGCGTGCTGGACCTGGCGCGCGATGCGGCGGCCGAGCGGGGCATGACGGTGATGATCGTCCTGCACGACCTGCAGGCGGCGGCGCGCGTCTCCGACCGGATCGCCGTCATGGCCAAGGGGCGGCTGGTCGCTTTCGGAACGCCGGACGAGGCGATCACGCCCGATATCCTGGCCGAAGTCTATCGCGTCTCGGCCCGCGTCCAGCGCTGCGACCGCGGCGCGCTGCAGGTCATGATCGACGACGTACTGACGGGCTAAGCGTCCCGTCCGCCAATCTCTTCAAGCCAAGAAAAAGGCCCGGCTGCATCTGCGGCCGGGCCTTTCCTTATTCAGTCCCGATCGGATCAGGGACGGATCAGCGTCACCACGTCGCCGGTCGGGTCGACCGGGACCGGCGTGCCCGCCGGAGCGCCGCGCGGCAGGCCGCGGGCCTTGTTCGAGACGTAGACGGCGTTGGTCGCGCGGTCGATGGCGATGGTCTGGGGGAAGGTGCCCGTCTCCAGGTTCGCCTTCACCGCATAGGTGTCCGAATCCAGCACCGTCACCGTGCCCGCCTGACGGTTGGCGACGTAGATCTGCTTGACCGCGCCGTTATAGGCGACGCTCAGGGCGCCCGCGCCGGTGGCGACCTTGTGGATCAGGGCGCCGGTGTCGGCGTTCAGCACCGTCAGTTCGCCCGATTTCTGATTGGCGACGAACAGGCGGCGGCCTTCGGAATCGACGGCGACGTTGATGGTCGAGTCGCCGTGCGACGGCCATTTGCCGACCGTCTCGCCGGTGGCCAGGTCGATGGCGGCGACTTCATTGCTGCTCATGCCCGTGACGTAGAGGCGGTTCGTCGAGGGATCAAGCGCCGCGCCGGTCAAGCCGCCGACCGTGGCGGTGATGGTGCGTTCGACCGTGTTGGTCGCGCCGTCGATAACCCAGATCAGGTTCGGCTTGGAGGCGTCGCCCGCCTCGCCGCCGACGACGCTGATGTAGACCTTGTTGTTAGCCTCATCGACGACGACCTGGCGAACGTGGGCGCCCTCTTCGTCGCCGTTGCGGATGGTGGCGATCACTTCGCCGGTGCGGGCGTTGATGGCCGTGACCGCCCCGGCGCGGGTGTCGGTACCGTACAGAACCTGGGTGCTGGTGTTCAGGTTCAGGCCGTAGAGCGGGTTGGCCGAGACATCGACCGAGGATTCCGGCGCCAGGGTCTGGCCCTGCAGACGGACGATCTGGGCCTGGTTGGCGCCGCGCGGGCCGACGGCGGCGACATAGAGGTCGTTGTCGGCCGGGTTGAAGACGATCTCATACAGGCCGCCGGGGGCGACCTTGACGGTCTTCTCGATCGTCTGGGCCGAGGCGGTCGAAGCGATCGCCAGGGCGGCGAAGGCGGCGACGGTCATCAGGCCGTTGCGCAGGGTGGTCATGGCGGTTCTCCGTGGTGAAATCATCAGGCGGCCGGGACCAGATCGATCCAGTAGTCCCCGCGATAGGGGACGGCCAGGAAGTCCTTGTTGATCGTGTCCAGCGTCGCGCGCGGGTCCAGATCGGCGAACAGTTCGGGCTGGATCCACTTGGCCAGGACTTCGGTGGCGACGATGTCGATGGGCGAGTTGATCAGTTGGTGCGACAGGCCGTGCACCTTGCCCTCGCGCACCGCCTTCAGGGTCGACAGGCCGCGCCGCCCGGCCACGCGGCGCAACGAGGCGCGCGAGGTCTCCACGTCGTATTTCGGGCCGACGACGAAGCCGCCGGTCTTCTCAAGGTGCGGGCCGCCGGTGGCGATGTAGATGTCGGGATCGCGCTCGACCACGAACTCCAGGTTCAGCTTGCCCGACGGCTGTTTCAGCACCTCGGCGCCGATGTTGCGGGCGCCGACGAAGCTCAGATAGTCGCCGATGTTCCCGGCGCCCACCGAGTTGCAGCAGTCCGGCCCGTTGCCCGCGTGGGCCTCCAGGAAGACCGTCGGCTTCTGCGCATCCGTAAGACCCGCCACGCGGTCGGAGATGACCTTCAACCGGGCGGCGCGGAAGGCGTTGTAGGCCTGCGCCTGTTCCTCGCGGCCGATCATGGATCCCAGCAGGGACAGGCTGCGCGACTGATTTTCGAACGGGTGCTGGAAGAAGTCGATATAGGCCACGCGCACGCCCGCCTGCTCCAGCTGGGCCGTCTGGGCGTCGGTCGGGCCGGAATCCAACGACACCAGGGCGACCTGCGGCTGGGCGCCCAATACGGCCTCGACGTTGAAGGCGGCGGCCGAGCTCGGCGTCTTCGGCAAGGTCGCCAGCGCCGGCGACCTCTCCAGATAGGCGGCGTAGATTTCGGGGCTGAGTCGGTTCACGTCGCCCGCCCAGGCCGCCAGCAGACTGACCGGATCGGGATGGATCAGCGACAGGGCGATCAGGAAGCGGCTGTCGTCGATCGACAGCTTCGTCACCGGGGGCGTGATCGCCAGCGGCCGGTCGCGCAGATCGGTCAGCAGGGAGGACGGCCCGGCCTGGTCGCGACGCATGCAGGCGGCCGCCCCGGTCGCCATCAGGGCGGCGGCGCCCAGCAGCAGGGCCCGACGCCCCAACCTCACCTCGACCATCGGCCCGTTCTCCGCCCATTCATCAGCGACGCCAGCGGCGTTTCACGAGCGACGCTTAATGATAATCAGTGTCAGCTTCAATCGCTGATTTGTCGCAGCGGACGCACGACCATCCGCGGGCCCGTTTTCATGCTAGGGCTGCTTTCACCGCCCCGCCTCAGTCCCTTCCGCCCCTTGAGCAGAGACCCGCGCCATGAACATCCGCCCATTGGAAGACCGTCTGCACGTCTCGCCGCAGATCCAGCCCGAAGACGTGCCGACCGCCGCCGCCCAGGGCTATCGCGCCATCATCTCCAACCGCCCCGACGCCGAGGAGCCGGGCCAGCCGATGACCGAGGACATCCGCGCCGCCGCCGAGGCTGCGGGCCTGCCCTTCGTCCACATTCCCATTCGCGGCGGGGCCATGACGCCGGACGACGTGGCTCGTTTCACGGCCGCCCTGGCGGACCTGCCGCACCCGATCCTCGGCTACTGCCGCTCGGGCACGCGCACCACCTATCTCTGGGCCCTGTCCCAGGCGGGCGAACGCCCGGCCGAGGAGATCATCACCCTGGCCGCCCAGGCCGGCTACGACGTCTCGCCTCTCGCCGCGCGCCTATAGAGAGCCCGCGAGGAAGCCGCGGCCTCAGTCCTGCTCCGGCGCCGTCAGCCGGGCGGGGTCGACGCGGTGGGTCACCATGCGGCGATGCAGGGTCGTGACCACCCCGCTGCCGGTCTTGACGCACAGGCCCGGAAACACCGCATGGACGAAGCAGGCCAGGGAGCCGACGAACATGGCCGCGCCGAACGAGGCGGCGACGCCCATATGCTCCACATAGCTCTCTCCGACCGAGGCCGGGTGATCGACGAACAGACGCTTGAACATGAACCCTCCGCTACAGACTGCGGAAGGTATTCCGATCACGAAAGAGGATCATTTCTGTCCGTTCCCCGAATTTGATGGTTCAGGAGAATAATATTCTCAAAAACCTGCCCATCAGAGCGGAAGAGCCGTGGTGAACTTGATCTGTTCCATGGCGAAGCTGGAGGAGACGTCGTCCAGCGGGGCGATGGCGATCAAACGGCGGTAGAAACGGTCATAGGCGGCGATGTCCTTGACCAGCACCTTGAGCAGATAGTCGACGTCACCGCTCATCCGGTAGAACTCCACCACTTCGGGCAGGGCGGCGGCCGCCTTGAACGCCTCCAGCCATTCGGCGTCGTGCCGGCGCGTCTTGACCGAGACGAAGACCACCAGAGGCAGGTCCAGCGCCTCGCGGTCCAGCAGGGCCACGCGCGCGGCGATGATCCCCGTGTCCTGAAGCCGCTTCACCCGTTTCCAGCACGGCGTCTGCGACAGGCCCACCCGCTCGGCCAGTTCGGCGATGGGAACGGTGGCGTCGTCCTGCAGTATGGCCAGCAGGCGGCGGTCGATGGCGTCCAGTGCGCTCATGTCGCGGCCCCTCCCCGGCCGATCACGCCGTCGTCTCAGGCCGTCAGGGCGCGCGGCAGTTTGAAGGTCACCGTCTCGCGGGCGCCGTCGTCCTCGGTCACCGTCACGTCGAAGCGCGTGCGCAGCGCCTCAATCACCCCCTGGACCAGAGGCTCCGGCGCCGAGGCCCCGGCGGTCAGGCCGACCGTCTCGACCCCGTCGAACCAGCCCCAGTCCAGATCGCCCGCGTCATCGACCAGACGCGCGTCGCCTGCGCCGGCCTTCAGCGCCACATCCACCAGCCGCGCCGAGTTGGAGGAGTTCTTCGACCCCACCACCAGCACCAGGCCGCAACCCTCGCCCAGCCGCTTGACCGCCTCCTGACGGTTGGTGGTGGCGTAGCAGATGTCTTCCTTGTGCGGGTCGGGCAGTTCGGGGAAACGCCGCTTCAGCGCCGCCAGAATCTCGGCCGTGTCGTCCACCGACAGCGTCGTCTGGGTGGCGTAGGCCAGCGGCTGGTCGCCGGGGCGCTGGAAGCCTTCCGCATCCTCGACCGTCTCGACCAGGCTGATGGCCCCGGCGGGCAGCTGGCCCATGGTGCCGACGACTTCGGGGTGGCCCGCGTGGCCGATCAGGATGACGTGGCGGCCTGCTGCGAAATTCCGCTCGGCCTCGACATGAACCTTGGACACCAGGGGACAGGTGGCGTCCAGGAACAGCATCTCGCGCGAACGCGCCGTCGCGGGCACCGACTTGGGCACCCCGTGGGCCGAGAAGACCACCGGACGGTCGTCCGGGCACTCGTCCAGTTCCTTGACGAAGACGGCGCCCAGCCCCTTCAGCCGGTCGACGACGTGGCGGTTGTGGACGATCTCATGCCGCACATAGACGGGTGCGCCGTATTTCTCGATCGCCCGCTCGACGATCTGGATGGCCCGATCCACCCCGGCGCAGAAGCCGCGCGGCGTCGCCATGCGGACGGACAGGGGCCGGCGTTGAAACTGCGAAGGGGGGACAGGCGCGTTCATGGGCGCGAACTTAAGGCTTTGCGCGCCGGATCGCCACCGGAAGTCCGCACGCCGTTTGCCGCGCCTCGCTTTAGCCGCTATCACCACCCAGCGTGGCCCGTTCGGGCGTCCGATCGGCCCCGCCTTCATCGACTGCCGGAAAGCTCCTGATGCGTCGCGTCCTGACCGCCCTCGCCGCCCTCTCCCTCACGGCCGCGCTGATCCCTCACGTCGCCGAGGCCCAGAGCGGACGCCCCCAGGGCGGCCAACAGGGCGGCCAGCAGGCTGAAAAGGCCCCGTCTCGCCCGATGCGTTTCGCGCCTCTGAGCCGCCGGGCCAACGCCGGCCCCTGCCCCTATGTGAAGATTCTCTACGATGCGGCCCGCTACGTCGAACTGTCGGATTATGAGCGCCCGACGACCACCGGCGTCGGCTTCACCGGCGAGATCGAGGGCGTCAGCTCCGACTGCGTCTACCGTGAAGCCGACCCGATCCGCCTGGACATGAACCTGCTGTTCAGCCTGGGCAAGGGTCCGCAGGCCGAAGGCGACGCCCGCACCTATCGCTACTGGATCGCCGTGACCGAGCGGAACTCCGCCGTCCTGGCCAAGGAATATTTCGACCTGCCCGTGACCTTCGGCGGCGCCGACCGCACCCAGGCCGAGGCCAGCCAGACCATCGTCATCCCGCGCGCCGACGCCTCCACCAGCGGCGGCAATTTCGAAGTCCTCATCGGCTTCGACGTCACGCCCCAGATGGCCGAGTTCAACCGATCCGGCAGCCGATTCCGTCCGACTGCGGGCCAGCAGACCAACTAAGACATGACCGACCTCAAGACTTCTCTCGGCGAAGCGGTCGGAGCCGCCTTCGCCGCCGAAGGCGTGGACAAGGCCCTGGCCCGCGTCACCGCCTCCGACCGTCCCGACCTGGCCGACTTCCAGTCGAACGGCGCCCTGGCCGCCGCCAAGGCGCTGAAAGCCAATCCGCGCGAACTGGCCGCCAAGGTGGCCGAGCGTCTGGCCGCCGATCCGCGCCTGTCCTCGGTCGAGGTCGCCGGCCCCGGCTTCATCAACATGAAGCTGTCGAACGCCGCCCTGGCCCAGCGCGCGGCCGAGGTCGCGGCGGATGAGGACCTAGCCGGCGCCTCGCGCGTCGAGCCGCGCAAGGTGGTGATCGACTACGGCGGCCCGAACGTGGCCAAGCCCATGCACGTCGGCCACCTGCGCAGCGCCATCATCGGCGAGAGCCTGAAGCGGCTGTTCCGCCTGCGCGGCGACGAGGTGACCGGCGACGCCCACTTCGGCGACTGGGGCTTCCAGATGGGTCTGCTGATCACCGCCTGCGGCGACGAGGGTCTGGCCGACGCCTTCATGGCCGAGGGCGACGGTCCCTTCCCGGCCGAGACGCCGGTGACGCTGGCCGACCTCGACCGCCTCTATCCGCTGGCCGCCGGCAAGGCCAAGGAAGACCCCGCCTTCCGCGACCGCGCCCGCAAGGCGACGGCCGAACTGCAGGGCGGCCGCCCCGGCTATCGCGCCCTGTGGTCGCACTTCGTCGCCGTCAGCCGCGAGGCGCTGAAGCGCGAATATGACGACCTGTCGGTCGACTTCGACCTGTGGAACGGCGAGAGCGACGCCGATCCGCTGATGGACGAGATGATCGCCGACCTGAAGGCCAAGGGCCTGCTGGTCGAGGACGACGGCGCCCAGGTGGTCCACGTCGCCCGCGACGGCGAGACGCGCAAGAAGAAGCTGGCCGACGGCTCGGTGATCGAGGCGCCGTCGCCCCCGCCCCTGCTGGTCATCAGCTCGGAAGGCTCGGCCATGTACGGCACGACCGACCTGGCCACCATTCTGGACCGCAAGAAGTCGATCGGCCCGGACCTGATCCTCTACGTCGTCGACGAGCGTCAGGCCGAGCATTTCGAACAGGTCTTCCGCGCCGCCTATCTGGCCGGATACGCGCCCGAGAAGTCGCTGGAGCACCTCGGCTTCGGCACCATGAACGGCGCCGACGGCAAGCCGTTCAAGACCCGCGCGGGCGGCGTCCTGAAGCTGCGCGACCTGATCGACATGGCGACGGAAAAGGCGCGCGAGCGTCTGCACGAGGCCAAGCTGGGCGACGACCTGCCCGCCGAGGAGTTCGAGGACATCGCCCACAAGGTGGCGGTCGCCGCGCTGAAATTTTCGGACCTGTCGAACAACCGCACGACCTCTTACGTCTTCGACCTCGACCGCTTCATGAGCTTCGAGGGCAAGACCGGCCCCTATCTGCTGTATCAGGCCGTGCGGGTGAAATCTCTGCTGCGCAAGGCGGCGGAACAGGGCGTGGCCCTGGCCCCCATCGTCATCGAGGAAGCCGCCGAACGCGATCTGGCCCTGACGCTGGACGCCTTCGACGCGGCCACGGCCGACGCCTATGACAAGCGCTCGCCCAATCTGATCGCCGAGCACGCCTATCGGCTGGCGCAGAGCTTCTCGAAATTCTACGCCGCCTGCCCGATCCTGGTCGCGCCGGACGATGCGACCAAGGGCTCGCGCCTGGCCCTCGCCGCCGCGACCCTGCACCAGTTGGAGACGGCGCTGCGCCTGCTGGGCATCGAGACGCCCGAGCGGATGTAATGTGATAAGGGGGAGGCGACCGCCAAGGAGCCTCCCCTCATGTCCCTCGACGCCTTCATCGCCGGCCTGCCCAAGGCCGAACTGCACCTGCACATTGAAGGCTCGCTCGAGCCCGAACTGATGTTCGAGCTGGCGCAGCGCAACGGCGTCGCCATTCCCTACGACAGCGTCGAGGCCGTGCGCGCGGCCTATGACTTCTCGAACCTGCAGGACTTCCTCGACATCTATTACGCGGGCGCGGCCGTGCTGCTGACCCGTCAGGATTTCGAGGACCTGGCCTTCGCCTATTTCCAGCGCGCCGCCGCCGACAACGTCCGCCACGCCGAGATCTTCTTCGATCCCCAGACCCACACCGACCGGGGCGTGCCCTTCGCCGTCGTGGTCGAGGGCCTGATCGCGGGCATGGACCGGGCGAAGAATGAGCTGGGCGTCACCAGCGGCCTGATCCTCAGCTTCCTGCGCCACCTCAGCGAGGACGAAGCCTTCGCCACGCTGGAGGCCGCCAAGCCCTATCTGCACCACTTCATCGGCGTCGGACTGGATTCGTCCGAGGTCGGTCACCCGCCGTCGAAGTTCCAGCGCGTCTTCGCCGCCGCGCGCGAACTGGGCCTGAAGCTGTGCGCCCACGCCGGCGAGGAAGGCCCGCCCGAATACGTGCGCGAGGCGCTCGACCTGCTGCACATCGACCGCATGGACCACGGCAACCGCTCGATGGAGGACGAGGCGTTGATCGCCCGTCTGGCCGCCGAGCAGATGACGCTGACCGTCTGCCCCCTGTCGAACCTGAGGCTGCGCGTGGTCAGGGATCTGAAGGACCACCCGGTCCCCGAGATGCTGCGTCGGGGCCTGCACGTCACCCTGAACTCGGACGATCCGTCCTATTTCGGCGGCTATGTGAACACGAACTATATCGAACTGGCCAAGGCGGTCGGCCTCACACGCGAACAGGTCGTGCAACTGGCGAAGAACAGCTTTGAGGGCAGCTTCCTCAGCGACGCCGACAAGGCCGCACGGATCGCCGAGGTCGAGGCCTACGCGGCGGCGAACTGAGCCCTACCTTCGTCATCCTCCAGCGAGCGGAGCGAGACCGGGGGACCCAGCGGCGCGCGTGAGCGCGAAACAACCACGCGCTGGTGCTCGCGGCGAAGATCGCCTTCGGCGCCGCTGGGTCCCCCGGTCTGCGCCGCTGTGCGGCTTGCCGGAGGATGACGAAGGGAGTGGTCAGCCGAGGAGCGACGCCGCCTCGATCTCCGCCACGCCCAGCGTCGCAAACCCGGCCTTGGCCGCCGCCGCCGTGTCCGGGGCGATGGCGCGACAGGCGTCTTCGATGACCACGGCCTCAAAGCCCTCGCGCACCGCGTCCTCGGCGGTGAAGCGCACGCAGTAGTCATAGGCCAGGCCGCACAGGAAGACGCGCTTCACCCCCAGATCGCGCAGCAGGCCCGCCAGACCCGTCGCCGTCCTGTGGTCGTTCTCATAGAAGCCGGAATAGGAATCGACCGCCGGGTTGTAGCCCTTGCGGATCACGGCCAGCGCCTTGTTCACGGCAGGCGCCGCGTCGGGGTGGAAGTCCGCCCCCGGCGTGCCCTGCACGCAGTGATCCGGCCACAGCATCTGAGGCCCGTAGGCGACCTCAATCTGCGTGAAGGGCGCCGCGCCTGCGTGGTTGGAGGCGAAGCTGATCTGGTCCGGCGTATGCCAGTCCTGGGTGGCGATGACGGTGGCGAACCGCTCGGCCAGCCGGTTGATCAGGGGCATGATCGCCGCCCCGCCCTGCACCGCCAGGGCGCCGCCCTCGCAGAAATCGTTCTGGGCGTCGATGACAAGGAGCGCATCTGTGGCGGCGATCTGCATGGCGTCAGGCCGCCGCGATCTGATCGACTTCGTTGGCCGAGCCGAGGACGACCGGCACCCGCTGGTGCAGCTCGGTCGGGGTCACGTCCATGATGGCCTGTTTGCCGTCGGTGGTGGACTTGCCGCCCGCCTGCTCGACCAGGAAGGACATGGGGTTGCCCTCATACATCAGGCGCAGCTTGCCCGGCTTGTTCGGCTCGCGCTTGTCCCACGGATACAGGAAGACGCCGCCGCGCATCAGGATGCGGTGCACGTCGGCCACCATGGCGGCGACCCAGCGCATGTTGAAATTCTTAGCCCGAGGGCCGTCGGCGCCCTTCAGGCAGCCGTCGACATAGCGCTGGACGCTCTCGGCCCAGTGGCGCTGGTTCGACATGTTGATGGCGAACTCCTTCGTATCGGCCGGAATGCGCACGTCCTCGTGCGTCATCAGCCAGCGGCCGTCGGGCGCCAGGGTGAAGCCCGCCACCCCCTTACCCGTCGTCAGCACCAGCATGGCCTGGCCGGCGTAGACGGCGTAGAGCGCCGCGACCTGCTGACGGCCCGATTGCAGGAAGTCGGCCTCGCTCGGCTGGGCCGACGGCGCCTTCAGCACCGAGACGATGGTGCCGACCGGCGCATTGATGTCGATGTTGGACGAGCCGTCCAGCGGGTCGAACAGCACCAGATATTCGCCCGCCGCGTTCGCCGAGGGCTGCATCGTGTCCTTTTCCTCGGACGCCACCCCCGCCACGGCCGGGCAGGCCAGCAGGGCGTCGGTCAGGATGTCGTCGGCGATGACGTCCAACTTCTTCTGCTCTTCGTCCTGCACATTGACGGCGCCCGATGCGCCCAGGGCGCCGACCAAGGCGCCGCCCGCCACCACCTGGCGGATCTCGACGCAGGCGGCGGCCGCCGTCGTCAGCGTCTCGACCAGACCCTGCGGCAGGTCGAGGGAGGCGAGGTGGGCGGCGAGATCGGTGCGGGCGGTCATGACGTCCTTCAAATCCTGTGGGCGAAGCGCGGTTCCGCACCCTCATGGCCCTTAGGATCGACGGCGGCAAGTCCGGCGCCGCTTGACTCTGCGCCGGAGTCGGGGCCTTAGGTCGAACGCTCTCGCGGGAGAGATCGGGTCCGTTCGCGGCGCCCGGAGCCGAAGGCGCAACCGCCCCGGAAACGCTCAGGCAAAAGGACCGCGAAAGCGCACGGACGCTGGAAAGTCGCCGAAGGACGGAGGGTCCCGACGCGCGCCGACGGAGCAAGGCCGAACCTTTTCGGGAACGGTCGGAATCTCTCAGGCTTCAGGACAGCGGGGGCGCAACGACGGCGAAGCTATCGCCGCAACCTGCGACCCGGAGGCGACGCCATGAGCGATCAGGCCCTTAAGACTACCCCCCTCAACGCCGCGCACCGCGCGCTTGGCGCCCGCATGGTCGGCTTCGGCGGCTATGACATGCCGGTCCAGTATGAAGGCGTGCTGGCCGAGCACCGCTGGACCCGCGAGCACGCCGGCCTGTTCGACGTCTCCCACATGGGTCAGGCGCGCATCACCGGCGCCGACGCCATCGCGCAGTTCGAGCGCTTCGTCCCCGGCGACTATGAGATCGTGAAGCCCGGCAAGCAGAAATACACCCTGCTGCTGAACGAACAGGGCGGCGTCATGGACGATCTGATGGCGGGCAAGCCTTTCGAGGACGGCCTCTATATCGTCGTCAACGCGGGCAACAAGGATGCCGACTTCGCCTTCCTGAACGCCCATCTGTCGGGCGACGCCAAGCTGGAGGTGCTGGACCGGGCCCTGCTGGCCATCCAGGGGCCTGAAGCGGCCGAGGTCATGGCCGCCCATTCGGCGGAACTGGCCGACATGGGCTTCATGGACTGCCGCGCCATCCGCCTGTTCGACGAGGACTGCATCGTCTCGCGCTCGGGCTACACCGGCGAGGACGGCTATGAGATTTCGGTTCCGGCCGCCGCCGCAGAGCGCGTGTGGGGCCTGCTGCTGTCGGACGCGCGGGTGAAGCCGGTCGGCCTGGGCGCGCGCGACTCCTTGCGTCTGGAAGCCGGTCTGCCGCTGCACGGCCACGATGTCGACGCAACGATCACCCCGGTCGAGGCGGGGCTGACCTTCGCCCTGTCCAAGTCGCGCAAGGAACGCGCCGACTTCGCCGGCGCCGAGACCATTCTGAAACAACTGGCCGACGGCCCGGCCCGCGTCCGCGTCGGCCTGCACGTCAAGGAAGGCGCTCCCGCCCGCGAAGGCGCCGAGATCGCCGACATGGACGGCGCCGTGATCGGCAAGGTCACCTCGGGCGGCCCCTCGCCGACGCTGGGACACAACATCGCCATGGGCTATGTGCCGCCGGCCTTCGCCGAGCTGGGCGCGGAACTGAAGGTTCTGGTGCGCGGCCGCCCGGCCGCCGCCGAAGTCGTCGCCACGCCCTTCGTGGCGACCCGCTACTACCGTAAGCCGAAATAAGACCGTCACCCTCGGGCTTGACCCGAGGGCCGGGCGGTCCGCCGCTCGACGCTGGAAGTTCTAGACCAACCGCCCGCTCCAGGGCTCGATCCTCGGGTCAAGCCCGAGGATGACGACAAAAGGGAAGACCAAGATGAAGTTCACCAAGGATCACGAATGGGTTCGCCTCGACGGCGACGTCGCCACGGTCGGCATCTCCAAGCACGCCGCTGACGCCCTGGGCGACGTGGTGTTCGTCGAGACGCCGGAAGCGGGCAAGACCGTCTCGGTCGGCGACAGCTTCGCCGTCGTGGAATCGGTCAAGGCCGCCTCGGACGTCTACGCCCCCATCGCGGGCGAAGTGATCGAGGGCAACGCCGCCCTGGCCGACGCCCCGGAAACCGTCAACGCCGATCCGGAAGGCGAAGGCTGGTTCGCCAAGATCAAGGTGTCCGACGCCTCGGTGCTGGACGGCCTGATGGATCAGGCCGCCTACGACGCCTACCTGACCACCCTGTAAAGGTCTCCCCTCTCCGCTCATCCCCGCGGAAGCGGGGACCCAGTTCCTTGGGGTCAAGCAGCGGTGTTTGAAGCTTAAACCTGGGTCCCCGCTTCCGCGGGGATGAGCGGAATATAGAATGCGCTACCTCCCCCTGACGCCCGACGACCGTGAGGCCATGCTGGCCGCCATCGGCGCCAAATCCATCGACGACCTGTTCATCGACGTGCCGCAGGCCGCGCGCCGCGACGGCTTCGTCGACCTGCCCCGCGTGGCGGGCGAGCTGGAGGTCGAACGCGCCCTCTCGACCATGGCGAGCAAGAACGCCACGGCGGGCGCCGTGCCCTTCTTCTGCGGCGCCGGGGCCTATAAGCACCACGTCCCGGCCACGGTGGACCATGTGATCCAGCGGTCGGAGTTCCTGACCAGCTACACCCCCTATCAGCCGGAAATCGCGCAAGGGACCCTGCAGTACCTGTACGAGTTCCAGACCCAGGTCGCGAACCTGACCGGCATGGAAGTCGCCAACGCCTCCCTCTATGACGGCTCGACCGCCATGGCCGAGGGCGTGCTGATGGCCACCCGCGTCACTCGCCGCAACAAGGCCGTCATCTCGGGCGGGGTCCACCCCCACTACGTCAAGGCGACCGAGACGGTGGTCCACGCCGTCGGCGTCGAGACTGAAGCCCTGGCGCCCGCCGTCGACGCCGAAGACGCCGTCATCGCCGCTATCGACAAGGACACGGCCTGCGTCGTCGTCCAGACCCCGAACGTCTTCGGCACGGCCACCGACGTGACGAAGATCGCCGAGGCCGCCCACGCCGCCGGCGCCCTGCTGATCGTCGTGACGACCGAGGCCGTGTCGATGGGCCTGCTGAAGTCGCCCGGCGAGATGGGCGCCGACATCGTCGCCGCCGAGGGCCAGTCGATCGGCAACGCCCTGAACTTCGGCGGCCCCTACATCGGCCTGTTCGCCACCCGCGAGAAGCTGCTGCGCCAGACGCCCGGCCGTTACTGCGGCGAGACGGTGGACGCCGAGGGCAAGCGGGGCTTCGTCCTGACCCTGTCGACGCGCGAGCAGCACATCCGCCGCGACAAGGCCACGTCGAACATCTGCACCAACTCCGGCCTGTGCTGCCTGGCCTTCACCATCCACATGAGCCTGCTGGGCGAGACGGGCCTGCGCCAGTTGGCCCTGCTGAACCACGAGAAGGCGCTCGCCACGCGCGACGCCCTGGCCGCCATTCCGGGCATCGAGATCCTGACCCCGCGCTTCTTCAACGAGTTCGCGGTCAAGCTGCCGAAGAACGCCGCTGACGTGGTGCAGACGATGGCCGACAACGGCGTCCTGTGCGGCGTGCCCTACAGCCGCCTGAACCCGGATGCGGGTCTCGACGACGTCCTGCTGGTCGCCGCCACCGAGACGACGCTGGACGCCGACATCAAGATCCTGGCGGGTGCGCTCGCCAAGGTTCTGGCCGCCTAAGGGGAGATTGGAACCATGAGCACGATGAACACTGTCGGCCGCCCGACCGCCCCGAACGCCGCCTCGGACGCTTCCTACAAGCCCGCCACCCTGACCGGCGGGCGCGGCCTGCTGCAGGACGAGCCGCTGATCTTCGAGGGCGAAGGCTGGGGCAAGACCGGCGTCGACCTGCCGAAGCCCGCGACGAACGGATCGGACCTGGGCGACCTGGTCCGCAAGGATCCGATCGGCCTGCCCGGCCTGTCGGAGCCCGAGGCCATGCGCCACTATGTGCGCCTGTCGCAGAAGAACCACGCCATCGACCTGGCCATCTATCCGCTGGGTTCGTGCACGATGAAGCACAACCCGCGCCTGAACGAGAAGATGGCGCGCCTGCCGGGCTTCTCGGACATCCACCCGCTGCAGCCGCAGTCGACGGTGCAGGGCGCGCTGGAGCTGATGGACCAGCTGGCCCACTGGCTGACGACGCTGACGGGGATGCCTGCGGTGGCCCTGTCGCCCAAGGCCGGCGCCCACGGCGAACTGTGCGGCCTGATGGCCATCCGCGCCGCCCACCAGGCCAAGGGCGAGCATGAGCAGCGCCGCAAGGTGCTGGTCCCCACCTCGGCCCACGGCACCAACCCGGCCACGGCCGCCTTCGTCGGCTATTCGGTGGTCGAAGTGGCCCAGACCGACGACGGCCGCGTCGACGTGGCCGATCTGGCGTCGAAGCTGGGTCCGGACGTGGCGGCCATCATGGTGACGAACCCGAACACCTGCGGCCTGTTCGAGCGCGACATCCTGGAGATCAGCCGCCTGACCCACGAGGCGGGCGCCTACTTCTACTGCGACGGCGCCAACTTCAACGCCATCGTCGGCCGCGTGCGCCCCGGCGACCTTGGCGTCGACGCCATGCACATCAACCTGCACAAGACCTTCTCGACGCCGCACGGCGGCGGCGGTCCGGGCGCCGGTCCGGTCGTGCTGTCGGAGGCCCTGGCCCCCTTCGCCCCCGCCCCTTGGGTCGTGAACACCGGTGACGGCTACAAGCTTGTCGAGCGCGAGGAAGACGAGGCCGAGCAGGCCTTCGGCCGCCTGTGCGCCTTCCAGGGGCAGATGGGCATGTATGTGCGCGCCCTCAGCTACATGATGTCCCACGGCTCCGACGGCCTGCGTCAGGTGGCCGAGGACGCCGTGCTGAACGCCAACTACATCAAGGTCCGCCTCGAAGACCTGATGAGCCCGGCCTTCCCCGACGGCCCCTGCATGCACGAGGCCCTGTTCGACGACGAATGGCTGAAGGGCACGGATATCACCACGCTCGACTTCGCCAAGGCGATGATCGACGAGGGCTTCCACCCGATGACCATGTATTTCCCTCTGGTCGTCCACGGGGCCATGCTGATCGAGCCGACCGAGACGGAGTCCAAGGCCGAACTGGACCGCTTCATCGAAGCCATGCGCCAGCTGGCGGGCGCCGCCAAGGCCGGCGACGTCGAACGCTTCAAGGGCGCGCCCTTCCATGCGCCCCTGCGGCGTCTGGACGAGACCCGCGCCGCGCGCTCGCCGCGTCTGCGCTGGGCCGCGCCGGAAGGCTCCAACCGCGCCGGCTGATCGGGTCTGCAAGCCTGAGTTCAGGGAACGCCGTGTTTTTCGGGACACGGCGTTCTGCATTTCTGGGCCGACTTACGAAAGCGTCATGGCGACGCCGCCTTTCGGCCTTGTCTCGTGCGTTTACTGATTGTCGGCCCTCCCTGGCCGAATTCTTGTTCGAGACGCCGCCCCGTGACCCTGGTCCTGCCATCGCTGCGCCCGCCTCCGCCGCCCCGTCCGGGGCTGGCGCGGCGTCTGCGTCGCCTGGCCCTGATGGCCGTGGGCTTCGTGGTCATCCTGCTGGGCGTGCTGATTGCGCCCCTGCCCGGCCCCGGCGGCGTGCCGGTCATCGCCCTGGGTCTCGTCATCGTCCTGCGCAACTCCTGGTGGGCCAAGCGTCAGTTCATCCGCGCCCAGCGCGCCCGGCCCAAATGGGTCTATCCCTTCCGCCGCCTGATGCGGAAGAAGCCCGAGATCGCTCCCGTCTTCTGGCAGCAGACCCTGCGCGCCGAGAAGATGGTGCTGCGCCGTCGTCGTCGCCCCCTGGCCCGCTTCCGCCGTCGCCTGCGCCGGGCCTGGCGCGCCTTTCGACAATAAGGCCAAGCCAAGGCAAACACGGCAATGTGAACGACGTTCACGCCGTTTCCGCCCGGAACGGCGTATGCTCCCCCTTGCGTAGTCTCGAAGTTGAAAGCGTTGGGAGGCGCTGTTCACATGATGTCACGCGTAAAAAAGGGAATCATCGCCGGCTTCGTCGCTACCGTCGCGGTTTCCGTGCTTGAGCTCGTCAATCTGTTCCTCAATCACCTGTTCGATCCCTTTCCGGGGGTCGTGGCCCAGATGTTCGGCATGCCGGGCAACATGGCCGCCGGATGGGCCATTCACCTGGTGATGGGCACCGTCGTGCTGGGGTCGTTGTTCGGCATAGCCTATCCGCGGCTGCCGACCGCCACGCCCATCACCAAGGGCATCGTCTTCGCCGTCGGCGCCTGGGTGGCGATGATGCTGTTCATCACCATGGTCGGCGACTACCGGACCTTCACCGGCTCTTCCGGCTTCGGCACCTTCGGGTGGATGCTGGCGCTGCACATGGTCTTCGGCGCCGTCCTGGGCAATGTCTACGCCCGGCTGGTCGAGCGCGAGAAGCGCGGCGCGGCCCCGATCGGAGCCGCCCCGGCCCACTAGCCACGGCTCACCAGACGTCTCGATCCCGACAACCGGATCCGGACAAGCAAAAGGCCCCGCCGTCGCCGGCGGGGCCTGATGCTTTTCGGGGCCGACTCGACGCCAGAGGCGATCAGTTCAGCTTGCCGCCGATCTGGCCGATGGCCTGGTCGATCAGCGGGTCGGTCTTGGCGCCGGCGATGCGCGTCGCCAGAATCTGTTGCGCGGCCTTGGCGGCCAGGTCGGCGGCTGCGGCCTTGACCTCTTGGGCGGCCTCAGCCTCGGCCTGGGCGATGCGGCGCTCGGCCAGGGCCTGACGGCGAGCGGTCGATTCCTCGATCCGCGCCTTGGCGTCGGCTTCCAGGCGCTTGGCGTCGGCCTGGGCGGTGGCCAGCAGGTCCGCGGCCTGGGCTTCGGCTTCGGCCTTCTCCTGACGGATCTGGGCCAGCATGGCTTCGGCTTCGGCGCGTAGGCGGGCGGCCTCGTCCAGATCGCCCTGAATCTTGGCGGCCTTGGCGTCCAAGCTGGTCGCGACCAGCTTGGGCACCCCGGCCATCACCACGATGGCGATGAAGATCAGCAGGCCGACGGCGACCCAGAGCTCGGGATTGGCGATGTCGTAGAAATGGCTGGTCAGGAAGGCGGGCATCAGACGGCTCCCTTGATCGCGGCGGCCAGTTCGGCGTCGGTGGCCTTGGAGCCGGTCAGACGGTCCAGCATGGCGCCGGCGGCATCGGCCGCAATAGTCGCGACATTGGTCATGGCGGCGTCGCGCGTCTTGGCGATGGCGCTCTCCGCATCGGCGATACGGGCGTTCACCACGGCTTCGTCCGCAGCCAGACGGGCGTTGAATTCTTCGGTGACGCGCTGCTTGGCGGCAGCGGCGGTGGCGCGGGCGTCGGCGCGGGCCTTTTCGACCTCGGCGCGGGCGGCCTCGGCCTGTTCGGCGGCTTCGGCCTGAACCGAGCGGGCGGCGGCGATGGCGCTGTCGATGGTCTGGGCGCGCTCGTCCATCACCTTGCGCAGGCGCGGCGTGAACACCTTGGCCACCAGCACATAGAGGATGACGAACAGAATCAGCAGATAGCCGATCTGGCCGGCCCAATGCTGGAATTCGAACTGGGGCAGTCCGCCCGAGGCATGTTCGGCCGCCGCCTGCGTCTCCGCATGAAGGTCGCCGTGCGCCGGGATCTGAACGTCGTGTGTGGGGGTGATGGCCATGAACCGTCTATCGCTAAGTCAGGACAACGGCGCGCAGGACTGGCCCGCGCGCCGTCTATTCTGAAAGATCGTGGGCTGGGATCAGCCGAAGATCATCAGGACGCCCAGCACGAAGGCCAGGATGCCCAGGGCTTCGGCCAGGGCCGCGCCGACGAACAGGTTGCCGACTTGCGAGGCAGCCGCCGCCGGGTTGCGCAGGGCGCCGGCCAGGAAGTTGCCGAAGATGTTGCCGACGGCCAGGGCCGAGCCGATCATGCCGAGGGTGGCCAGACCAGCGCCGATGTACTTGGCGGCTTCAGCGTCCATGATGATATTCCTAGTTCTTTGGAGCGTTGGAGGGTGGGGTTAGTGCTGAACCAGAGCCTTAATGGCCCTCGCCCAGGTTGACCACATCGTTGAGGTAGATGCAGGTCAGAACGGTGAAAACGAAGGCCTGAAGGAAGGCCACGAGGAACTCAAGCGCCGTCATGGCCACCACCATGCCCAGCGACAGGGCCGCGACGGGAATGAAGGCGTAGGCCAGGCCGCCGGTGACGATGGCCACCGCGCCCAGTTGAACGACGAACTGGGCGAAGATCTTCAGCGCCACGTGACCGCCCAGCATGTTGCCGAACAGACGAAGGGCCAGGGTGGCCGGACGCAGCAGGAAGGAGACGAACTCAATGGCGCCGACGATCGGCCGCAACAGCAGCGGCGCACCCGTCGGCCAGAACAGCTTGAGGAAGCCGACGCCGTTCTTGACGATGCCGACCGTGATGACCACCAGGATGGTCAACAGGCCCAAGGTCGCGGTCACGGCCAACTGAGAGGTGGCGGTGAACGTCAGGAACATGCCCAGCAGGTTCATCGTCAGCACCAGCAGGAACATGGTGAAGGCGAAGGGGAAATACTTCCGGCCTTCATGACCGATGATGGAGTTGGCCAGGTTGTCGACCATGCCGAACAGGCTCTCGCCCGCGGCCTGCATCCGGCCCGGCACCACCTTGGCGCCCGAGGTCGCCAGGGTCAGGAAGCCGACGACGCCCACGAAGGCGATGGTCATGGCCACGTGCGAATTGGTGATGGCGATCACCTGCTCGCCCAGGACGGGAACATTGACCGTGCCGAACTCGACGAGCGGCTTGACCTCAAATTGTTCAATCGGACCGGCCATTAAGCCTATCGTTCCCTGTTTTCTTCGTCAGCCTCGACGATGGGTTCGCCCTGTTGGGGCACGCCCGCCGCCTTGGCCTGCGCCATCAGCCGATTGGCTGTGCGGCGCGCCATATAAACCGATAAGGCGAAGCCCAGAAGGACCCCGCCCACAACGCCTATCGGCGTCGTCCCGAACAGCCGGTCGACGCCAAAACCAAGTGCGAGACCGATCAACACCCCGCCGAGCAGTTCGGCGATGATACGATAGGCCTGGCCGACGACCTTCTGCGCAGCGACCTCGACGGACTTGTCCGCCTGAACCTTCGCCTCCAGTGCGGATGCGCTTTCGTGGAGGCGTTTGATCGCCTCTTCGCGCGATTCCTTCGTCGGGGACATGGGCCTGTTCGCTCAGCGCCCGGCGCAGGGCCGGAACGGGTCTGAATTTCGGCGCGGAACCTATAGGCGAGACGGTCTCAGGTCAAGGCGGCGCGCCTTGGACTTAAGTCCATGACTTTTCGGCGCTTCTTGGGAGCGCGACGTTCCGTCCCGGTCACGGTTGCGACTCTTCGTCCTCGCTGACGAAATCCTGGGCGAACTCGGGCGCGGCGTCGTCCAGCCCCGTGAGCAGGTCCTCGCCCTCCTCGTCCCCCACGCGCGAAGGGTCCGGCACCTCGAAGCCGACCGGCATGGACAGGTCCAGAAGGCCCGCCGCCTTCATCTCCTGCACGCCCGGCAGGTCATAGAGACCGGCCAGGCTGAAATGCTCCAGGAAGCGGTCGGTCGTGGCGTAGGTCACCGGCCGTCCCGGCGTGCGGCGCCGCCCGCGCAACCGCACGAAATCCATCTCCAGCAGCAGGTCCAGCGTGCCCTTGGACAGGGAGACCCCGCGCACGCTCTCGATCTCGGCGCGGGTGCAGGGCTGGTGGTAGGCGATGATGGCCAGTGTCTCGAGCGCGGCCTTGGACAGGCGGCGCGGCTCCTCGCGCTCCTCGGTCATCAGGAAGCCGAGGTCGGGCGCGGTGCGGAAGCGCCAGCGCTCGGCCACGCAGTCCAGTTCGACCCCGCGACCCTGATAGCGCGCCTGAAGCGCCGTCAGCGCCCCGCCGACGTCGGCGCCCTCAGGCAGGCGGCGCGCGATCTCGGCCAGCGACAGCGGCGCGGCGGCGGCGAACAGCAGGGCCTCGACCCGGCGTTCGATCTCGAGGTGGTCCGGGGTGAAGTCGAGGGTCACGGCGTCAGCTCCAACGGCTGGCCCAGCCCTCTGCGTTTCAGCCACACCGCGTCGAATGGCCGCTCCTGACGGATGTCCATGCCGCCCTCCTTCACGAGCTCCAGACTGGCCGACAGGGTGGAGGCGGTATAGCTGGCCTGGCTGGGGCCTTCCTGCCCCTCCGGCTTCTGCGGCGCCACGCGCTCCAGCGGCGTCCATTCGGCCAGGCGCGGCATGATCTCGCGCAGCCAGTCGCGCGCGGCCTCCAGCTGGAAGGCCTCGACCCGCTGGCCGGGGGCGTATTTGCGGCGCTCCTCGCGGCGGCGCTGGGCCACATAGGCGCTCATCAGCTCATAGAGGCTGGCGTCCACCCGGTCGGACGGGATGATGACCGTCGCCTGCGGGTCGCCGCGCGTGAAGACGTCGCGCTTCAGCTGCGGGCGGCGGGTGATGGCCTCCACCGCCGTGCGCATGGCCTCCAGCTTCTGCAGGCGGAAGGCCAGGGCGGCGGCGATCTCTTCAGCTGGAGGCTCCTCCGGCTTGTCCTTCTCGTTGCGCGGGATCAGCAGGCGCGACTTCAGATAGGCCAGCCACGACGCCATCACGAGGTAGTCGGCCGCCAGGGCGAAATTCCGCCGCCGCGCCTCATGCACGAAGGCCAGATACTGTTCGGCCAGACGGGTGATGGACAGCTTCAGCAGGTCCACCTTCTGCGTCCGCGCCAGGGCCAGAAGGACGTGCAGCGGGCCTTCATAGCCCTCCAGGTCGACGACGAAGGCCTCCTGCGCCTCGACCTGTTCGACGGCGGTGAAGTCGAGATTCGGCTGGAAGGCCTCGCTCATGCGCCCTCCCCGGCGGTCACCCTTGCGCCTCGCCGACGTCCGGCCCCTTGGCGGCGTCGAAGCGGCCGGTCAGCGCCGCCTCCAGCCGCGCGCGGCCCTCGGCGACGTCCAGCGGCTCGGGCGTGCGGACGATGCGGTTCAGCGCAGCCTCCGCGCGGCGCTTAGCCTCGCCCTTCAGCTTCTTCGTCGCCTTGGCGACCTCGGCCATCTGCTTCAGGTCGCCGTTGCAGTGAAGCACCACGTCGCAGCCCGCCTTCAGCGACTGCTCGGCCCGCTCGGTCAGCGTGCCCGACAGGGCCTGCATCGACAGATCGTCAGACAGGATCAGGCCGGAGAAGCCCAGCCGCTCGCGCATCAGGCGGATGGCCTTCTTCGACGTCGTGGCCGGGCGTTTGGCGTCGACGGCGGTGAAGACGACGTGCGCCGTCATCGCCATCGGCATGTCCGACAGGGCCTTGAACGGGGCGAAGTCCCAGGCGTCCAGTTCCTCGATCGCCGTCTCGACCACCGGCAGGTCGTGGTGGCTGTCCGAAAAGGCGCGGCCGTGGCCGGGAATGTGCTTGATGATCGGCAGGACGCCGCCCGCCAGCAGGCCCTCAGCGGCGGCCCGGCCCAGCTGGGTCACGGTCGCCGGGTCCTGGGCATAGGCGCGGTCGCCGATGATGTCGTGGGCGCCCGGCACCGGCACGTCCAGCACCGGGACGCAGTCGACCGTAATGCCCAAGTCGCGCAGGTCATGGGCGATCAGCCGCGCGCCCAGACGCACCAGTTCGCGCGCCGCCGCCGGATCGTTGGTCGCCTTCAGGTAGGCGGCGCCCGGCGGATATTTCGGCCAGTGCGGCGGGCCAAGGCGCTGGACCCGGCCGCCCTCCTGATCGATCAGCACCGGAGCGTCGTCCCGGCCCACGCAGTCGCGCAGTTCGGACACCAGCGCCTTCACCTGCTCAGGGCTGTCCACATTGCGGCGGAACAGGATGAAGCCCCAGGGCCTGGCCTCGGCGTAGAAGGCGCGCTCCTCCGCCGTCAGCCTGTGGCCGGAACAGCCGTAGATGGCGGCGGAGGTCATGCTTGCGCGATCCCTAGCGGACGATGCAGTCGCGGCCCGCGGCCTTCAGCGCATTGCAGAAGGCGACGGCGCGCTCACGGCTCATGCCGGTGAAGGTGGTGCGGTAGACGGTCGAACCCGAGGCCGTCGTCACCTCCTGCACGCGCTTCTCGGCGCCCGAGGCGTACTGGCCGAAGCGGGCGGCGACGGCGGCGTATTCACGGTCGGCGATGGCGGTCGAGGAGAAGGCGCCGATCTGCACGCCCGACGACCCGCCCGTCGCGGCCGGGGCCGGAGCGGGCGCAGGGGCCTTCGCCGCCGGAGCCGGCGCTGCGGGCGCAGGCGCGGCCGGAGCCTTGGTCGCCGGCGCGGGCGCGGCGGGCGGCAGGGTCGAGGATTCGACCGGCGCGGCCGGGGTCGTCGGCGCGGGGCGCGGCAGCACCTCCTCCGGGCCGGGGGTGAAGGTCGGCGCCGCGTCGGTCGGGGCGCCGCCGTCGCGATAGACGCGGATGTCGGCTTCCGGGTCGACCGGCTGGGCGTCCAGCGGGGCCTCGACCTTCATGCTCTCGACCGGCGTGCCGACGGCGGGCGGCGCATCCGTCGAGGAGCGCACGCCCGAACGATAGAAGACCACCACGGCCACGATCAGCAGCAGCAGGACGACCGCGCTGATGATCAGGGTGATCGGCGGCGACTTGGCGGCCGGGGCCCGACGCGGGTCGTAGCCGCCGCGCGTGAAGGGCAGGTCGTCGTCGGTCGGCGGCGTATAGGCGCCCCGGTCGCGGCCGGCGTTGGGGTGGCCTCGGTGATCGTCGTCGTAGGACATGGGTCGCGCCTTGGTGGTCGTGGGACACGCGCGCGAATCGGCGCGCGTCGGCGCTCAGTCTAACGCGCCGTGAAGCCCTTCTCGAATCACAGATCGAGAGCGAGGTCGAGGCTGAACAGCTTGCGATGCACCTCGATGGCGTAACGATCTGTCATGCCGGCGATGTAGTCGCACACCGCCCGCGCCCGCGCGTCCCGGTCGTCGGTCAGCGCCGTGACCTGCCATTCCGGGGGCATGACCTCCGGCTCGGCCATGAACAGCTGGAACAGCTGGGCCAGAACCCGGCGGGCCTGACTGCGGGTGCGGTTGACGCGGTAATGGCGATACATCCGCTCGAACAGGAAGCGGCGCAGCACCGCCAGTTCCGCCATCATGCCGGGCGAGAACTGAACCAGGGTTTCCGGCGCCTTGCGGACGTCCTCGACCGTCTCGATGCGGTGTTTGGCCAGCCGGGCCTCCGTCTCGGTCAGAACGTCGTCGACCATGACGCCGATCATCCGGCGCACGGCCTCCAGCCGCAGCATCCGCTCGTCGACATCGGGCCAGTCGGCGCGCGCGCTGGCGATACAGCGCCCGATCAGCGGCACGTCGGCCAGATCGGACAGGCTGAACAGCCCCGCCTGCACGCCGTCGTCCACATCGTGGTTGTTATAGGCGATATCGTCGGCGATGGCCGCGCACTGCGCCTCCAGCGAGGCGAAGGTGCCCAGGCGCAGGTCCCAGTCGGCCGCCCCGCCCGGCGCATAGGCGGCGACCGCCTTCCACGCCGGGTCCGACAGCTGGTGCGCCACCGGGCCGTTGTGCTTGACCACGCCCTCGACCGTCTCCCAGCTCAGGTTCAGGCCGGGGAAGCCGGGATAGCGGGTCTCCAGCTCGGTCACGACGCGGAAGCTCTGGACGTTGTGATCAAAGCCGCCGAAGGCCTTCATCTGTTCGTGCAGCTCGTCCTCGCCCGCGTGGCTGAACGGCGGATGGCCCAGGTCGTGCGCCAGCGCCACCGTCTCGGCCAGATCGTCGTCCAGCCGCAGGGCGTGGGCCAGGGAGCGGGCGATCTGCGCCACCTCAAGGCTGTGCGTCAGCCGGGTGCGGTAATGGTCGCCCTCATGCGCCACGAAGACCTGCGTCTTCTCCTTCAGGCGGCGAAAGGCGGTGGCGTGGATGATGCGGTCGCGGTCGCGGGCGAAGGCGGTGCGGGTGCGGCTGGCGGGCTCGAAAACGCGACGGCCGCGGCTGGCGGCGGGGTTTTCGGCGTAGGGGACGCGGGTCTGGCTCAAGACGGCGGGACTTCGTGATGGCGACAGGCCTTTGCGAACGCCTGTCAGACCCTCATATAGAGGGCCGTGAGCACCGTCCAATCCACAGAATCAGCCCGCGACCTGTCGCTGTCGGTCGCAACCCGGTCGCCCGAGGGGATCGTCCTGGCCGAAAGCGGCGCGCGCCGTCTGGCCCGGCTGTCCGAGGCGGAAGGCAAACCCGTTCTGCTGCGCGTCGCCGTCGACGGCGGCGGCTGCTCGGGCTTCCAGTACCGCTTCGAGCTGGTGGACGGCCCCGAGGCCGACGACCTGGTGGTGCGCCGCGACGGCCAGGCCGTGGTCATCGACGCGGTCTCCGTCCCCTTCCTCAAGGATTCCGAGATCGCCTTCGTCGACGAACTGGCCGGCGCCCAGTTCGTGATCCGCAATCCCAACGCCGCCTCCAGCTGCGGCTGCGGCGTCAGCTTCTCGATCTGACGCGCTGACCTGACGGGTTAGGCCTAGTGGGCCGACGGCCGCGCCTCGCCGGACGTCGCCTTGCGTCGGCTGCGGCGCGGCGGCTCGGCGAAAGCCTCGATCATCGCCGCGTTGAAGGCGGGCAGGTCATCGGGACAGCGGCTGGTGATCAGGCCGTCGTCGACCACCACCTCCTTGTCCACCACCTCGGCGCCGGCGTTGCGCAGATCGGTGCGGATGGACTTGTAGGCCGTCAGGGTCCGCCCCTCGGCGACGCCCGCCTCGATCAGAATCCAGGGCGCGTGACAGATGGCGGCCACCGGTTTTCCCGCGTCGAAGAAGGCGCGGACGAACTTCAACGCCGCCTCCTCCGTGCGCAACCGATCCGGGTTGGCCACCCCGCCCGGCAGGACCAGACCGTCATAGAGGGAGGCGTCCGTCGTCTTCAGCGTCCGGTCGACCGCGATCATCTCGTCGGGCGTCAGGTGGTCGAAACCCTGGATCCAGCCCGGTTCGAGCGAGATCACCTCGACCGTCGCGCCTTCCGCGCGCAGCGCCTTGACCGGCTCCTGAAGCTCGATCTGCTCGACGCCGTCGGCGGCCAGGACGGCGATGGTCTTTCCAGCCAGGGTCTTGTCGGCGTTGTCGGGCATGACGGGCTCCTTGAGATGAGGGGAAATAGCGAGGGGCGGTCCGCCCTTAACCGCTCGTCCGACCAGAGGTTGCGGCCCCGCTTGGCGCGACGGGACGCAGCGCCCATCTTCATCCCATGCGCCGTCTCCCGCTCATCCTGTCGCTGATCGCCGCCCAGATCGTCGCCCAGTGGGGCGCGGCCGGTCTGGCCCAGGCGCAGACCTGGCCAGGCTGGCCCGGTCCGCCGCCGCCCGGCTATGACCCTCATGCGGCGGCCGCCGAACAGCATCGGCAAGCGATCGAGCAGTTGCGCCTGCAGGCCGACCAGCGCGAGGCCGACGCCGCGCGGCAGCGGCTTCAGACGGACCGCGCCCTGCGCCAGCTTGAGGCCGCGCGGAGTCCGGCTCCTACGACGCCGCCCGCAACGGCCTATACGCCGCGTCCTGCCCCCCTGCCCCCGCCGGCGTCCCTTTCGCCGCCCGTCGATCAGGGCGCGGCGGGCGTGCCCGAGATCGACGCCTGGCTGAACCGACAACCGCACTGATCCCCAAGGATCAAGAGCGTTACATTTGCATCTCTTCACCTCGCCCTGCGTTTCAGCCTAGCTTGAGACGGACGGCACAGCGGAGAGCGACAGATGCGTTGGCAGGGCGGACGACGCGGCGGCGGGGTCGAGGATCGGCGCGGCATGGGCGGAGGCGCGGTCGCGGGCGGCGGCATCGGCGTCTTGGTGCTGGCGGCCATCGGCTATTTCGTCTTCGGCATAGACCCCAACACCACCCAGCAGCTGGCCAGCCAGTTCGGCGGCGCCGGCCAGGCGGAACAGCAGGGCCAGATGGGCTCGCCCGAGGATCAGGCCGGCCAGTTCGTCGAGGTCGTCGGCTCCAACATCAACGACGTCTGGCGCACGAAGCTGAAAGGCTACACCGCGCCGACCACCGTCCTGTACGAACAGGGCACCCAAACCGGCTGCGGCTACGGCCAGGCCGCCATGGGGCCGTTCTACTGTCCGGCGGATCAGAAGGTCTATCTGGACCTCAGCTTCTGGCGCGAGATGGAGAGCAAGCTGGGCGCGTCCGGCGCCGACTTCGCCAAGGCCTATGTCATCGCCCATGAGTTCGGCCACCACGTCCAGACCCTGACCGGGGCCAGCCAGCAGGTGCAACAGGCCCAGCGGTCGGCGCGCAGCCAGGCGGAGGGCAACCGCTATTCCGTCGCCCTGGAGCTTCAGGCCGACTGCTACGCCGGCGTCTGGGCCCGCAACGCCGCCGTCGTCTCGAATGGAGAGGTGGCGCTGGAGCCGGGCGATCTGGAGGAGGGCATGAAGACCGCCCAGGCCATCGGCGACGATGCGCTGCAACGCCGCGGCGGCGGGCGCGTCTCGCCGGAAAGCTTCACCCACGGCTCCTCGGCCCAGCGGGTCGAATGGCTGCAGCGCGGCTATCAGACCGGCGATCCGGCCGCCTGCGACACCTTCTCCCAGCTCTAGGCCCGGCCCTAGACCTGGGAAGTCAGGCGGCCTTGGCGCGTCTGAGAGGCGAGGGTCGCCCGTAGGCGAACCAGCGCAGCGCCCATTCCAGCGGCCCCATGTTGAAGGCTCGCAGCCAGAGCGCGCTGAAGATCATCTGGACCACCCAGATCGCCGCCGCCACGCCCCACAGGCCCCACCAGTCCAGCCTGCCCCACAGGCCCAGACCATAGAACAGCAGGCCCGCGATCGCCGACTGGCCCAGATAGTTGGTCAGGGCCATCCGGCCCAGGCTCCGCAAGGCCCGCCCCACGAAGCCGAGCATGTTCATCTTCCAAAGCGACAGCAGCAGGCCGACATGGCCCAGCGTCATGGCGCAACGCCCCAGTTCATAGCTGGTCTGCGCCGCCCAGGATTCGGACGAGAACTGGCTGTTCCACAGCATGACGGCCTGTCCCCCGTTGACCGCCAGCCCGAGGGCGTAGCCGCCGCCGGCCAGGGCCAGGTAGAAGCCCAGCGACCGCGCCCCGCCCAGAACGCCCAGCTTGAACAACGCCATGCCCAGCAGCATGAAGGCGACCGATTCAATGACCAGGGTGATGGTATAGCTGGAGGCGGCGTAGTCCAGCCAGGTCCGCACGCTCCACTTCAGCAGGCCCAGGGCGTTTCCCGTGCGTACGGCGGTTTCCTCGACGGCGGTCTCCGGCGACAGGCTCTGCGCCTCCTGAGCGCGGACGTAGGCTTTCAAGGCTTCGGCGTCGGCGGGCGAAAGGGCCGCGCCCGTCTCCGCCTGGCTGGCCAGATCCGCCCCTTGTCGCGCCTCCATCGCCTGATAGGCCCCGACCACCGTCGACTCGACCGTCAGCAGCAAAAGCAGGGCCGCCGACAGGGCGATCAGCGTGCGCGGCCGCGCGGTGCGGAACACGAACAGCAGGAATCCCGACAGGCCGTAGACATAGAGGATGTCCCCCGGAAACAGCAGGATGGTGGCGTTGAACACGCCCAGCGCCAGAAGCGCCATGCAGCGTCGGAAATAGACGTCAGCCGCCTGGATCGTTCCGCGTCCGTCTTCGCCGCGCAGGGTGATCAGCAGCATCCCCGCGCCGAACAGCAGGGTGAACAGGCCCCGCATCGACCCCTGCACGAACAGATGCTGTATGATCCACGCCGACCAGTCGGGGTTGGCCAGGGTCGGCGGCAGATCCGGATGATACTGGCCCCAGAAGCCGCCCATCATCATGATGTTGACCAGCAGGATGCCGCACAGGGCGAACCCGCGCAGGAGATCCAGACTCTCCAGCCTCTGGCTAGGCGACACCGATGTCATGGACGGCAAGGCGGTCATGTCGGCCGCTTATCCCCCTTCAAGCCGCGAACGAAACGGATTCTCCCACCGGGGAGAGGACAAAACTAAACAATGGTCACATCCATCAACGGTGCGAGGTGAAGCTGTCCGTCGCTGAGATCCAGAATAACGTCCCGGCCCGCGAAAGCCGCCATGCCCAACAGGGCGTCCGGATAGTTGGGCAAGGCCTGATCGGCGTAGACGGCGGTCGTCACATCGCGCCACGTCTCGTCACCCAGGGCCACGGTCCGGGCCTGGATCATCCGCGCCCTGGCCACCCCGCCCAGGACAATGCTCGACCCGGCCCGCTCGGGCCGACCGTCCAGCAGGCCCGCCGAGTGCGCGACGCCTTCGCTCAGGGCCAGCAGGGCGGACGACCCAGTGTCCACCACCGCCTTGACCCGCGCGCCCTCGACCACGGCCTGCGCGACCAGGGCGGTGCCCGAACGCCGCACCGGCAGGGGGCGATAGGCGGGCGGCAGCACCCTTTGGGCCGCATCAACCAGCCTTAGGCGCCGCTGGCGCAGGTCCATCTCCAGCGCCGCCTCCATCAGCAGGTCCTGCCCCAGGATCAGGGGCGCTCCCAGCCCCTCCTCCTCCGACAGGGGCCCCAGATCCAGAATCCCGGCGCGCAGGCGACCCACGCGCGCCGCCCCTACGGCCAGATCCAGGGTCACGCCCCGCCCCATCTGGGCGCGCCCGTCCACGCCATAGGCGATCAGGGGCATGTCGAAGAGGTTGTCCAACCCCAGTTCCGCCACCAGTCGGCGGTCGATCACCGAATACTGGGCCCCGCTGTCGACCAGGGCGGTCAGATCTCGCCCCGCAAGGCGCACGCGCACGGTCGGCAACAGGGTCCGGGGAACGACGAAGCCCAGCCAGCCGCTGGTCCCATCGGCGCCGAAGGTCACCCTGGGCCGCCGCCACAGCACATGATCCTTCAGCCACAGCCCGCCGCCGACTGCGGCGGCGACGGCCCCGGCGCGAATAAGGAGGGAACGGCGGTTCATCCGTCTGACATGAACCGGGCCGCCGCGCGACGCCAGCCCCTTTTCCCGCCCCACGCGGTCAAGGCGTGCGCCCGCCGCCCGCTGAGCCAGGTTGTTGCGTCATCTCGCGAAATTTCCTTTCGCATGCGCAAAATAATCATGACGAAGCGCCGGATCGCGGCTAGAAACGACCCCGATATGACGACCTCCCCTGATCGCTACATCTCGACGCGCGGCGACGCCGCCCCGACCCGCTTCAGCGACGCCCTGCTGCGCGGCATCGCGCCGGACGGCGGCCTCTACATGCCGCAGGCCTGGCCCGCCCTGCCCGCCGACGCCACGCGTCCCGGCCGCAGCTACGCCGAGATCGCCAAGGCTGCGATGGCGCCCTTCATCGGCGACGCCCTGCCTGCGGGCGCGCTGGACCGCGCCCTGGACCGCCTGACCAAGGGCTTCGACCATCGGCTGGTGACGCCGCTGGTCGAGCTGGAACCCGGCCTGTTCGTGCTCGAACTGTTCCACGGCCCGACGGCGGCGTTCAAGGATCTGGCCATGCAGTTGGTGGCCGCCCTGTCGGACGAGGCTCTGGGCGCGACGGGCGAGACCCTGACCCTGCTGACCGCCACCAGCGGCGACACCGGCGCCGCCGCCGTGCGCGCCTTTGCGGGCGCCGAACGCATCAAGCTGATCGTCCTGCACCCGCTGGCCCGCGTCTCTCCGGTGCAGCGCAAGCAGATGACGACGGTCGAGGCCGACAACGTCCTGAATCTGGCCGTGCGCGGCGATTTCGACGACTGCCAGCGTCTGGTGAAGGGCCTACTGGCCGAGGAATCCTTGCGTGAACAGGGCCGCCTGTCCTCGGTCAACTCGATCAACTGGGGTCGTCTGGCGGGCCAGATTCCCTATTACGTCTCGGCCACGGCCCAACTGGGCCAGGCGGCGACCTTCGTGGTGCCGACCGGCAATTTCGGCGACGCCTTCGCCGGGATCGCCGCCAAGAAGATGGGCCTGCCCGCCGCCGGCTTCGTCGCCGCTGTGAACCAGAACGACGCCCTGGCCCGCGCTGTCAACGACGGCGTTTACGCCCGCCGCCCGGCGGTCGAGAGCGGCAGCGTGTCGATGGACGTGCAGGCGCCGTCGAACTTCGAGCGTCTGGTCTATGAAGCCTCCGGCCGCGACGCCGAGACGACCCGCGCCGTATTCGAAACCTTCGCCCGCGAGGGGTCCGTCACCCTGCCCGCCGATCTGCTGGCCGCCCTGCGCGCCGAGGTGTCGGCCGTCTCGGTCGACGAAGCCACGACCAAGGCCGAGATCGCCCACGCCCACGCCGCCTGGGGCCGCGTCCTCTGCCCGCACACGGCCGTCGCCCTGGCCGCCGCGCGCCGCCTGGACCGCAACGGCGCGCCCATCGTCGCCCTGTCCACGGCCCACCCGTCCAAGTTCGGCGCCTTCGTCTCGGACGTCATCGGCGTCGAGCCGGAACCGGCCCCCGTCATCCGCGCCCTGGGCGACCGTCCCGAGCGGCTGACGGTGATCGAGAACACGCCCGAAGCGGCCCTGGCGGCGGTGAAGGGGTTCGCCGGGTAGGGCCCCATCCCCGGAGGAGCCTGAACCGTCCTGGTTCGTTGTCATCGGTGAAGGAGACGCCGATGCCTCGCAACACACGTCCCGTCGCTGTCCTCTATCGCATGGTCATGCCCGATCATGTCTGCCCCTGGGGCCTGAGAGCGCGACACCTGCTGAAATCCAAAGGTTATCAGGTCGATGACCGTTGGCTGGAGACCCGCGAAGCGACCGACGCTTTCAAGGCCGAGCATGGGGTGAAAACCACGCCCCAGACCTTCATCGACGGGCGCCGCATCGGCGGCTTCGACGACTTGCGTCGCTTTTTCGGGCTTCGGGTGCGCGACCCCGAGGCGACCAGCTATACGCCCGTTCTGGTCGTCTTCGCGGTCACGGCCCTGACGGCGCTGGCCGCCAGCCATGCCGCCTACGGCGCGCCCCTGACCGGCCGGACGATTGAGTGGTTCATCTCGTTCAGCATGTGCGTCCTGGGCATGTTGAAACTGCAGAACCTGGACGGGTTCGCCACCATGTTCCTGAACTACGACCTTCTGGCGCGGCGCTGGGTTCCCTACGGCTGGGTCTACCCCTTCGCGGAGACGGGCGCGGGGGTGCTGATGACCGCCCACGCCCTCACCTGGCTGTCCGCGCCCGTCGCCCTCTTCATCGGCGGCATCGGCGCCGTCTCGGTGTTCAAGGCCGTCTATATAGACAGGCGCGAGTTGAAGTGCGCCTGCGTCGGCGGGGACAGCAAGGTTCCGCTCGGCTTCCTGTCGCTGACCGAGAACCTGATGATGATCGCCATGGCCGTATGGATGCTGGCGCGGATGTGAGACCTACGCGGGCTCCGCCGCCTTCCAGTAGTCCAGCCGCCGGAAGAAGGGCGTCGGATCCTTGGGCGTGACCAGGTTGGTCGGGTCGTGGAACAGCCGATCGTGCAGGCGCGTCAGGGTGAAGCGCACCGCCGCCGCCGCGCCGAGTTCCGGCAGGGCCTGGCGCTCGGCGTCCGACAGGGGCCGCACCGACTCATAGCCCTTCTGGAAAGCGCGCAGAGCCGACGGCAGAGGCCGTCCCTCGGCGTCGAACCCCCAGGCGCTCAGCGCGATGGCCAGGTCATAGGCCAGCACGTCGACGCAGGCGAAGTAGAAGTCGATCACCCCGCCGACATCCGTCGCCCCATGCTCATTCGTCGCGAACAGAACGTTGTCGGGGAAGTAGTCGGCGTGGATCGGACCCCGAGGCAGGGCGGGATCGTTCCAGGGCCGGGCCAGATCAGGCAGAAGACGCTGCATCTGCTCCAGCATCCGGCGGTCCTCGCCTCTGGCGACCGTATCGCAACGTGCGGCCAGGTCCGCCCAGGCGCGCGGCCCGACCGGGTTCTCGCGCACGCCGTCATAGTCGGCCGCGTCCAGGTGCAGCAGGGCCAGAACCTGACCGGCGCGATACTGATCCTTGTCCGTCGGCTGGCGCTTCCAGGCGCCGGGCGTCCATTCGACGATGGCGGCCGCGCGATCGTTCAGACGGCCGATCACCTGGCCTCGATGATCCGCGACGGGCGCGGGCGTCGGAAAGCCCTGCGCCGCCAGCCGCCCGGTCAGGCCCAGGCAGAACGGCAGGGCCGAGGCCTCGGTCCGCCCCTCGAACAGGGTCAGGACATAGGCGCCCTTCTCCGTCACCAGGCGATAGTTGGTGTTCTCGACCCCCTCGGCGATCGGGGTCAGTTCGACCAACCCGCCGAGAGGGTAGCGCATGAGATAGTCGTCGGCCTGTTGCGGCGTGACGGGCGTGAAGACGGCCATGACTAGACAAGCTCCGCAGCGGCGCGTCGGGCGCGCATGACGTCGGCCACATCGGCCAGCACGCTCTCGGTCGTGGCCCAGCGCCCCGCGCCGCGCCCCTTGCACGTCCACACCCGGCCGTCCTGACCATAGACCTTCAAGGCGTTGCGCTCTCCGTTCAGCGACAGGAAGAGCGCGTCCTCCAGCGCGCCGTCAAGACGGACATAGGCGTCCAGGGCGCCCTCGCGCTCGAAGCAGGCTCCGATCTGGCGCACCGGCGCCTCGCCCAGCGGCGTCTCGGCGGCCAGCACGTCGCGCGGCAGGTCCTCGGGCGAGCGGCCGAAGGCCTCGAACGACAGCAGCTTGACCTTGGCCGCGGCGTCAAAGCCTTCCAGGTCCGACGAGGGGTCTTCCTCGGCGAAACCGGCGGCCCGGGCGTCGGCCAGGGCGTCGGAGAAGGTCGCCCCCTCGCCCAGACGTTGCAGCATGAAGTTGACCGTGCCGTTCAGCACCGCCTCGAAACCGACCACCGGACCGGCGGCGCGGGCGGCGCGCAGGGTCTCGATCATCGGCGAGCCGCCGCCGACCGAGGCCGACCAGGCGACGCGACAGCCGTTGACGTCGGCCAGGGCCTGAAGCCCCTTGGGATCGCGGGCGACCGCCTGTTTGTTGGCGCTGACCACGTCGCAGCCCGCCTCCAGCGCGCGGCGGATCAGGGCGTGCCCCGCCTCGCCCTCGGACAGGGCCTCCAGCACCAGGTCCGGCTTCTTGGCGAGCAGGGCCTCGACGTCGTTGGTGAACAGTTCGGCGGGCGCCGATACGTCACGTTTTTTCAAGGGGTTGCGGACCAGGACACCGACCACTTCAAAGCGACTGTCCGGCAGCAGGCGGCTGAGCAGGCCGCCGCCGACGACGCCGCAGCCGGCCACGGCGACCTTCAACGGCGCCGCCGCCTGCACCGGGCCCGGAGGCGCCCCGCGTTCGCCGACGATCGTGCCTTCGGCGCGGCCGAGCGCGGCGACTTCGATATCGACGCCCCGCGCCTCGGCCAGGTCGATGGCGTCGTGCTGGACCAGGGCGCCCCCGACCTGACGCGCCGTGTCCCAGCTGGCGCGGCGATAGCGCAGCGGCGTGCCCGTTTCCGAGGCCGGATCGCGGTCGTACAAGCCGTCGACGTCCTTCACCAGACGCACCCGCTTCAGACCCAGTTCGGCGGCCAGGACCACCGCCGTCAGGTCCGATCCGCCGCGGCCCAGCAGGGCCACGCGGCCGTTCGAACGCACCGCGCCGAAGCCCGGAACCACCACCACCTCATGCTCGGCCAGGGCCTGATGCAGACGCTCGCCCTTCAGCGACACGGGGCGGGCGTGCTGGGCCGGGCCTTCCGCGACGATGCCCAGTTCGCGCACCGACAGGCCGATGGCGTCCAGCCCCACCCGGTCGCAAGCCACGGCCACCAGGGCGGCGGCCTTTTCCTCGCCCAGCACGACATAGGCGGGCAGCAGCTCGTTCTCGTGATCCAGACCCAGGCTGCGGGCGTCGGCCAGCAGCTGATCCGTCTGCCCGGCCAGGGCCGAAACCACCGCCACAACCTTACGCCCGGCGCGGACGTGGCCGTAGATTTCGCTGGCGACGGCGGGGGCCTGGGACGCATCGCGCAGGACCGAGGAGCCGAACTTCAGCACCACCACATCGGCGGCGGGGGCGAGCGTTGCGACCGGTTTCGACTGATCGGCGACGAGGGCGAGAGAGGCGGACATGGGCGGTTTCCTGAAGGCTGGATCTGGGAGGATTTCGAAAGGAGGTCGGCGGTGATCAGAGCGGGTTCGGGCCAATAAAAAACCCGCCCGGAGGTCCGGGCGGGTGATCGGTTTTCTGCGTTGTCTCGCCTAGACGGCGCGCATCATCCGGTCCCCGCCCGCAAGGGCATGGTGGTGGTACCGGTGGTGGTAATCATGGACGCGAAGAGGCCCGTCGCCGAGGCGGCGATCGCGGTCGTCTTCATGCTGGCGAGGCGGTAAGGCACAGGCGGCGTCCGGTTGAAAATCGTGCCTTAGGGTGAGCCAGGGCGCCGCGCCGCGTCAACCCCGTGTCGGAATAATTTTTCGCGACATCGCCTCAATGGGCCTATTTCACCATCACACCGAGGCGCTTTCAGTGAAACGGGGTGAAATTTTTCGCTTGACCGGCGCTCTTCGCAACCGCACCGTAAGCTCACTCATCAAGACCGGCTGAGGGATTAGGCCCTTTGACGCCGGGGCAACCATCGGGTTCCGCCCGAAACGGTGCCAACTCCTGCGGGGTTCTTCGGGCTTGCCTGATAGGACCGCGAGAGATGGGTGGAGCATCGACGAGGCGACGCTCCACAGGTCTGTCACTGCATGGGTTCCTTGGCGAGCCGTATTTGCTGAGTGACCGAGACCCATGACCCTGGCCCTGATCGACCCCGCTCCCGCTGAAGAGCCCGCCTGTCGTCCCGCTTCCGCGCGCCGTCCGTCCGAGCTGCTGCAACGCGACGGGGCCCATGACGTCGTGGTTCCGATCCCCGACGGTTTCGAGCTGGATTTCGGCGGAACCCTGACCCAGAAACAGGTCATCGGCCGCCTGCACGGCAAGGCTGACGCCCCCCTGATCGTGGTCGCGGGCGGCATTTCCGCCGATCGCTACGTCCACCGCACCGAGACGAAGGGGCTGGGCTGGTGGTCCGGCGCCGTGGGCGTGCGCGCGCCGATCGACCTGACCCGCTTCCGCGTCCTGGCCTTTGATTTCGCACCCGAATTCGGCGAAGGCGTGAAGGAGCCGAAAACGCCGCTGACCATCACCACCCAGGATCAGGCCCGGCTGCTGGCCCTGTTGCTGGACCATCTGGGGGTGGAGAAGGTCGCCGCCTTCGTCGGCTGTTCCTACGGCGGCATGATCGCCCTGGCCTTCGGCGAGATCTTCCCCGACTGGGCCGAGCAGCTGGTGGTCGTGTCCGCCGCCCACCGTCCCCACCCGCTGGCCACCGCCTGGCGCGGCATCCAGCGCCGCATCCTGCAACTGGGTCTTGAGACGGGCCGCGTGGATCAGGCCGTCGGCCTGGCGCGCGAACTGGCCATGACCACCTATCGCACCCAGGAAGAGTTCGGCGACCGCTTCGATTCCGAGGCTCCCAGCCATGCGGGCCAGGCCTATCCGGTGTGCGACTATCTACAGGCGCGCGGCCGGGCCTATCGCGACCGCACCACCCCCGCCCGCTGGCTCAGCCTGTCGGACTCCATCGACCGCCACCGCGTCGAGCCCGAGGCGATCACCGCCCCCGTCACCCTGGTCGGCTTCACCACCGACCGCCTGTGCCCCATCGACGACATGAGGGAGCTGGCCGACCGCCTGCCCAATCTCTGGCGCTTCGAACAGCACCCCTCCGTCTACGGCCACGACGCCTTCCTGAAGGAAGACGCCCTGGTCGCCGACATCCTGACCTCCGTACTGAAGGACATCGACCAATGAGCCGCGCCCGTCCCGCCGACCCCCGCACCATCGCCGCCCGCTCGGGCGTCGATACGGACACGGCCCACGGCGCGGTCATGCCGGCGCTGTATCTGTCGTCCAACTATTCGTTCGTCGCCTTCGGCCAGCCGCGCAAATACGACTATTCGCGCTCGGGCAATCCGACCCGCGACGTCCTGGCCGAGACCCTGGCCGAGTTGGAAGGCGGCGCCGGCGCCGTGGTCACGGCCACCGGCATGGCGGCGGTCGACCTGCCGCTCAGCCTGCTGGAGCCGGGCGACCTGCTGATCGCGCCGCACGACTGCTACGGCGGCACCCACCGCCTGCTGTGCGCCCGCGCCAGGAAGGGGCATTTCCGCGTCGCCTTCGTCGATCAGAACGACGGCGCCGCCCTGGACGCCGCCCTGGCCGACGGCTGCAAGCTGGTGCTGGTCGAGACCCCGTCCAACCCCCTGCTGCGCGTCACCGACATCGCCGAGGTCTGTCGCCGCGCCCACGCTGTGGGGGCCAAGGTGGTGTGCGACAACACCTTCCTGTCGCCGGCCCTGCAACGGCCGTTGGAGCTGGGAGCCGACATCGTGGTCCACTCGACCACCAAATACATCAACGGCCATTCCGACGTGGTCGGCGGCGCCGTGATCGCGGCCGATCCGGCCGATCATGAACAGCTGGCTTGGTGGGCCAACTGCCTGGGCGTCACCGGCTCGCCGTTCGACGCCTATCAGACCCTGCGCGGGCTACGGACCCTGTTCACCCGTATCGAGCGCCAGCAGGCGACGGCCGGCCTAGCCGCGGCGGTTCTGGAGCTGCACCCGGCGGTCAAGGCCGTCCACTATCCGGGCCTGACCAGCCACCCCGGCCATGATCTGGCGGCGCGCCAGCAGTCGGGGCCGGGCGCCATGCTCAGCTTCGAACTGAACGGCGGAACCGAAGCGGTGCGCCAGGTGATCGAGCGGCTGGAGGTCTTCACCCTGGCCGAATCCCTGGGCGGGGTCGAAAGCCTGGTCGCCCACCCGGCCACCATGACCCACGCCGCCATGACGCCCGAGGCGCGCGTGACGGCGGGCATCACCGACGGCCTGCTGCGCCTGTCGGTCGGTCTGGAGCATCAGGACGACATCCTGGCCGACCTGACCCAAGCGCTGGATGCGGTGTCGCTGAAGGCGGCGGCGTAAGCGCCAGGCACGCGCTTCTCCCTCCCCTTCATGGGGAGGGAGAATTCAGCGCTTAAGCCACGGCTCGCGCCAGGGCTTCCATCCGCCCGCGGGCGTCCAGATCGCGAGCGTCGTCCAGGGCGAACTGGCCCATCATGCGGTCCAGCTCGACCGCGTCGGAGGCCAGGGCGTGACTGGCGGCGGTCGACTGTTCGACCATCGCAGCATTCTGTTGCGTGACCTGATCCATCTGGTTCACGGCGATGTTGACCTGCTGCAGACCGCTGGACTGCTCCTGCGAAGAGGCGGCGATCTCTTCGGCGATGACGGTCAGGCGCTGGATCTGACCGGCGATGCGCTCCAGCGCATGGCCGGTGTCGCCGACCAGGGCGACGCCCGTTCCGACCTGGCGGCCCGACTCGTTGATCAGGGTCTTGATCTCCTTGGCCGCCGAAGCCGAACGCTGAGCCAGCGCGCGAACCTCCGACGCCACGACGGCGAAGCCGCGACCGGCGTCGCCCGCGCGCGCCGCCTCGACGCCTGCGTTCAGCGCCAGCAGATTGGTCTGGAAGGCGATCTCGTCGATCACGCCGATGATGGCCCCGATCTCGGACGAAGAGCGCTCGATCTCGCCCATGGCGGCGATGGCGCGGCCGACCACGGCCTGACCGTCCACCGCTTCCGCCTGAGCGCCGCGCACCACGCCGCCCGCCTCCGTCGCGCCCTCGGCCGAGCGCGCCACGGTGGCGGTGATCTGCTCAAGGGCGGCCGCGGTCTCTTCCAGGCTGGCCGCCTGCTGTTCGGTGCGGCGCGACAGGTCGTCGGAGGCCTGTGATATCTCGCGGGCGCTGGCGCCGATGGCCGCCGCGCGTTCGACGATCACCCGCATCACGCCCTGCAGCTTGTCCATCGCCGCGTTGAAGTCGGCGCGCAGGGCTTCATATTCCGGCGCGAACGGGTCGTTGAGACGGAAGGCCAACTGGCCGTGCGACAGCTTATCCAGTCCCCTGGCCACGCCCTCGACCACGCGGGCCTGCTGGCGGGCGGCCTCGGCGTCGCGCTCGGCCTGGACCTCGCGTTCAGCATCGGCGGCGAGGCGCGCGGCCTCGGCCTCGGCTTCCAGCCGCACCTTCTCCTCGGCGTTCTGCCTGAAGGTCAGGACGGCGTCGGCCATACGGCCGATCTCGTCGTGACGGCCGACCGCCGGGATGGCGACGTTCAGATCGCCGCCGGCCAGACGGCCCATGGCGCGGGTCATGGCCTCCACCGGGCGGCTCAAGGCGCCGATCAGCCACAGGGCCGCCGTCACGGCGATGCCCAGCGCCAGCACCCCGCCGATGGCGAAGGCGACGTAGGCCTGGGTGAAGGCGGAGGCCTTAGCCTCGGCGCGCGCCTGGGCCTGAACGGCCTCCTTCTCGCGGATCGAACCGACCGCCTGGCGAATGTCGGTCAGGCGCGCCGCCGAGGCGACCTGGGCCAGGGCGGCGCCCTGGGTCGCCGGATCGCGCGCCAGGGCCATGACGTCCGAGGCGCTCTTTTCAAAGGCGGCGGCGGCGGCGATCAGGCTCTGCTGCTCGCCGGCGTAGGCGCCCTCGACGTCGGACGCAGCCAGGTCCGCCATCCGCGCCTTCACATCGGCGCCGCCCTGGTTGAAGGCCTCGACGAAGCCGGGGTCGCGATTGGCGACGTAACCGCGCATGGCGTTCTGCTGCTCGACGGCGGCGGCCATCAGACGGTCCGACGCCTTCATCACCTCGCGCGAGGTCAGGTCCGCCGCATCGGCGCGCTGCAGGGACGCCACGCACCACAGAACGATCAGGGTGGCCGCCCCGCACGCCGCGATCACCGCCATGAAGGACAGGATCAGCTTCTTGGGGACGGACAGGTTCTGCAGCATGACTTCAAGGCTCGGGGAGGGAGGTTCAGCACCGCTCCTAACCTGCGCCTGTTCGCAAAGTGTTAGCGCCCGCCTGCGGGCATCTACTTAATCGCGGTCATAGCGCCTTCAGCACCACCGACAGGGCGGTCAGCAGCAGATAGACGGCGAAGGCTCGGCGCAGGATCTTGCGATCCAGCCGGTGCGCCAGCCGCGCCCCATAGGGCGCCGTCAGCGCCGTCAGCAGCCCCATGATGACGGCCGCCGGCACATTGACGTAGCCCAGCGACAAGGGCGGCCGCCCCGGCGCATCCCAGCCGAAGACGGTGAAGCCAAGGGCGGCCGCCGCCCCGATGGCCAGGCCGAAGCCCGAGGCCGTCGCCACCGCCTGATGGATCGGCCGCCCGCACAGGGTCATGGTCATGCCGCCCAGACTGCCCCCGCCGACGCCCATCATGGCCGACAGCAGGCCGATGCCCGTACCCACGCCGCGCCGCCCCCAGCCGGTGGGCAGGTCCTTTCGCAGGGTGAACCGCTCGGGCGTCAATCCCATCTGCGTCGCGACCAGCAGCAGGCAGGCGCCGTAGACAACGGCCAGCCCCTCCATCGAGGTGAAGCCGGCGATCGCCGCACCGACCAGGCCGCCGAACGCCACCCAGGGCGTCCAGGTCTTCAAGACCGTTTCGTCCACCGCCCCATGCGCGCGGTGCGTGGCCAGGGACCGGAGCGAGGTGGCGACGATGGTCAGCAGCGAGGTGCCGATGGCGACGTGCAGATTGCTTTCGCCTCCCACGCCCAGCACCGAGAAGGCGTAGAACAGCGCCGGCACCAGCACCGTCCCGCCGCCGACGCCGAACAGGCCGCCGATCACGCCCGCGATCGCGCCGGCTCCAGCCAGGGCGGCGAGCATCAGGGCGATTTCGGACAGGGGGAGCGCGCTCATAGCTTGGGCATAGCGGTACAACCCGCCAGCGTCATCACTGGAAAGGCCCCCTGGCCTTCGTCATCCCCCGGCGAGCAGGGCGAGACCGGGGCGCGGCGCGTAAAGGTCGCCCTCCGGGCGCCGCAGGGTTCTCCGGTCAGCGCCGCTTCGCGGCTTGCCGGAGAATGACGAAAATTGAGGTTCAGGCGGCTTCGTCGGTCTCGCCCAGCCGAGCCCGACGCGCCTCGGCCTCGCGCACGGCCTCGACCGCGCGATCCACGACCTCCAGCCCCGCGCCGAGCTTCACGCCCTCGACGGTCAGGATGCGACGGAAGGCGCGCGCGCCGGCCCGGCCGTGCATCAGGCCCAGCATGTGCCGGGTCATGCTCGCCAGATTGGCGCCCTCGTCCAGCCGCGCAGCCATATAGGGGCGGTAACGCTCCAGCGCCTCGAACACGTCCACGTCGGGCGTCGCCTCGCCGAAGATGCGGCGATCCACCTGCCCCATCAGCGCCGGTTCGTGATAGGCGGCGCGGCCCAGCATGACGCCATCCAGCTGCACCCCGTCGTCGGCCTTCAGATGCGCCTCGGCCTGATCCAGATCGCCGATCCCGCCGTTGATGCAGATGGTCAGATGCGGCCGCTCGCGCTTCAACCGTCGCACCAGCGCATAGTCCAGCGGCGGCACGTCGCGGTTCTCCTTGGGCGACAGCCCCTTCAGCCACGCCTTGCGCGCGTGGACGACGAAGCTGTCGATCCCCACCGCCGCCGAGGCGTCGACCGTGGCGAACAGGCTGACCTCCGGGTCCTGATCATCGACGCCGATGCGGCATTTGACGGTGGCCGGGACGCTGACGGCTTCCCTGATCGCCGCCATGCAGTCGGCCACCAGCTCCGGCTCGCGCATCAGGCAGGCGCCGAACCGGCCCGACTGCACCCGGTCCGACGGACAGCCGACGTTCAGATTGATCTCGTCATAGCCATAGGCCTCGCCGATCTTCGCCGCCTCGGCCAGCTGCGCCGGGTCCGACCCGCCCAGTTGCAGCGCCACCGGATGCTCGACCGCGTCGAAGCCCAGCAGGCGGTCGCGGTCGCCGTGGATCACCGCCGGCGCCGTGACCATCTCCGTATAGAGCAGGGCGCGCGCGCTCAGCGCACGGTGAAACGCCCGACAGTTGCGGTCGGTCCAGTCCATCATGGGCGCGACGGATAGCCTATGCGGTTGTTTTATCATCATTTATCTAGAAAGATCAAAACACTGGCGCACACGGAGCGCACGCGAAACGACGACGTACTCGAAACTCCCGTCAGGAACGTGGCCGATCCGCACGACACGGAAGGGTCGCTATATAGGCGAGACCTACCGCAAACGCGATGACGCGCGTGCGACCAAAGCCGAGGGCCGATCTCGGCGACGGCGAAAGGGGGCGCTTATCAGCCGCTTCGTGATCGCGACGGCGGGCCTATGGCTGCTTCAGCAGGCCCGCCGGCGTCACGGCCAGTCGCCGGCCGGTGAAGGCTTGAGGATCGACATCTTCGATCACGACCCGCTTGCCGCCCATATAGCTGACCTCGACCCGAACCGGCTGCATCCTGGCCAGGCCGAAATGCACGGGGCCGGCGCTTTGGGCGTTATAGCCGCCGCCCGTCGAGACCTGCCGGGTTCCGAGAATTTGGCCCGCCCGGTCAAACAGCCGCACTTCCGCGCCTGGCGGAATACGCTTTCCGCCCTCGTCCAGGACCAGAACGCTGAGGCTGCGTGAGCGCGCCGGCTCAGCCAGATCGTTATGGAAAAGGAAGTGGCCGCCCTCGTCGCCGTATCCGTCGGTCAGCGACAGGTCCAATGCGCCGTCGTTGTCGTAGTCGATCCATTCGACGCCGTGATCGCCAGCGTTCAACAGGCTCTCGCGGGTCAGGACCTGTTCAAACCGGCCGTCGCCGAGATTGCGGTAGAGCAGATTGACGGGAATCTGCTTGCCCGGCTCGCCTTCATAATGGGTGACGAAGAGGTCCAGCCAGCCGTCATTGTCGTAGTCGCCCCAGGCCGCCGCCACGGCGTGGCCGCTGTAATCCAGCCCGGCCTGGGCCGCGACTTCGGAAAACGTCCCGTCGCCGTTATTGCGGTACAGTAGGTCCGCGCCATAGACGGCGACGAAGAGGTCGAGGTTCCCGTCGTTGTCATAGTCGCCGACCGCGCAACCGACGCCGCCCGTGCTGCGATCCCGCCCGGCCTGATCCATGCCCAGGGCCGGCGCCACATCGACGAAGCTGCCGCCGTCATTGCGCCACAAGGCGTCGGTGGAGCCGGACTGGTTGGCCAGGAACAGGTCCAGGTCGCCGTCGCGGTCATAGTCCAGCCAACAGGCCCCGACGGTGGCGCGAACGTCGTTGACGCCGCCCTCCCCCATCACCGGAACGAAACGGCCGTCCTGATTGCGGAAGAGCTGGTTCGGCCCTGCACGGTCCGCCGCATAGAAGTCCAGCGCGCCGTCGTTGTCGTAGTCGATCCAGTTGGCCTGGCGGCTCATCCGCCCCGGCACGACAAGGCCCAGCGTCTCGGCCTGCTCCACAAAACGCAGACCGCCGTCGTTGCGCCAGACGAAGGAGCGATTGGCCGCGCGATCGCCCATGACGTTCGATCCGCCCATCAGGTCGACGAACCCGTCGCCGTCGAAGTCGCCCCAGCTCAGCCCCCGAATCTCGATGCCCGAGGTCGGCAGTCCCATCTCCGGGCCGATGTTGACGAAAGCGCCGCCGTCATTGCGATAGAGGCGAACTTCGCCGCTCTTCCAGGACACGGCCAGGTCCAGGTCGCCGTCGTTGTCGAAGTCGGCCCAGGCGTTCGACAGCGCGCCCGGAACCGAAAAGCCCTCGACCTGAACCGAGGTGAAGGCCGGCTCGCCCGCCGCCGCTCCAGAGGCGGCGACCATCAGCGCCAGCGACGCCGCGCCCGCCGAATACCCAATCCGTCGTGTCATGGTCAGGCCTTTCATGGCTTGAAGTTGAAGGGCGTGCGTTCCTGGACGGCGGCCTCGACCTGCTCTCGCCGCAGCAACAGCTCGCGGAAGTCGGCCCGCGACACGCGTTCGATCTGATCGCTGTAGTGCGTCGTGCCCGGCTGGCGAGAATTGCCGTAGCTCATCAGGCCATAGGCCCGCACCGGGGTGGAGAACTCGATCATCGCCACCCACGTCTCGCCGTGGACGGGCGTGCGAACCCCGTTTTCGTCAGGATCGGACCAGGTGAAGACCCGGAAGGAACCCAGGTTGCCGTAGCCGGCGGCGCCCGGAACATTCACATCGTTCAGGATCATGCGCGAGGCGTCGCCGAACGGCCGGTCGATCGCGCCGTATTTGCGCTTGGTGTTGGCGATGGCGGTCCGCAGTTGATCGACGGCGGCCTTGGGGTCGCGGACGCCGTAGGGGGTGCTGACCGGCTTATCCAGCGACCAGGGCGTGGCGAAACCCGCCTGGCCGGCGAAATTCTGGCCGGCGAACAGACGCGCCCATTCCTCGAACAGCAGGGCGGCGCGGCTGTCGCTGGTGAACTCGCGATCCCACGCCGCCAGCAGGCGCGCCGCCGCCTGGACCTCGGGATCGGGGTCGATCAGGGCCGCCGGGATCAGATCCGGCAAGGTGCGGTCGGCCATGACGGCGCGGTGGCTCAACTGCAGCGCCATGAAGCGTTCCAGCGTCAGGTCGTCGTTCTCGGACATCAGACGCACGCTTTGCTGAGCGCGCAGGGAGTGCGGCGTCTGTGGCGCCAGATAGGAGGGGAAGTCCCTGGGCGTGTAGGTGACGGGCCAGGTCGGCGTCCACGGCGGATCATTGGAGTTCTGCACGAAGCCGCCCGGCGGATTGGTGACGCGCGGCAGATCGTCCAGCGGATGGGTCTCGGTCCACAGGTAACGCGAGGAATCGCCCGGCACGAGCCCCTGCCAGAAGGCGATGTCGCCCTCGGCCCGTTTGGGCGCCACGCCGTTGAAGCTGTAGTTGATGGTCCCTTCGCGGTCGGCGTAGACGATGTTGAAGGTCGGCACCTGCATCCGCGCCATGGCGGCTTCGTAGTCGTCGAAGCTGTCCGCCGTGATCATGTCGAAATACTGCTCGAGCATGCCCGGCCGATCCAGACCGGCGACCCGAACGGCGACGGCCGTGCCGTCCGCGCGCTCGAAAACCGGGCCATGGACGCTGGAACGGATCTCCAACGGCTTGTCGACCGTCGACCCGTCCGCCTGACGCAGGCGATACGAGGCCTGACGCCGCTCGAACGGCCGCACCTGACCGTCATACAGATAGCCGTCGCCCTGAAGCGTCAGCCGATAGTTGGTGGCCCCCACCATGCCGTTGACGGTATTGGTGATGCCCATCCGCTGATTGAAGGCGAAGCGGATGACCGGCAGGCCGATCTGGGTCGCGCCATAGATTTCGAAGTCCGGCGTGACGAGATGCGCCTCGTAGTAGGTGAAGTAGTCCGTCGTCCAGGACAGGTGCGGGTTCTGCAGCAGCAGGGCGTTCCCATTGGCCGTCTTGCCCGGCGCCACAGCCCAGGAGTTGGATCCCTGATCGGCCAGGTCCGGCGGGTCGCCCTCGCCCAGGGTGCGGCCGGGCGACGCGACATAGAGGAAGTTCATCAGGCGATGGGCGTGGGCCACCACGTCGGCGCCGGAGACCGGCAGCACCTGCCGCACCTCGGGCGAGATGTCGTCTGGGTTCTGTTCGGCATAGGCGTTGATGCCCGCCGCGAAGGCGTCGAGGTTGGCGCGGAAATCCAGCGACTGCTGCGCATACCACTGCTGGGCGCGCTCCGGCACGCCGTTGGTCAGCAGCCAGACGGTCGTCTGTTCGTAATCCGGGCCCCAGTATTCGGCCCCCTTGCCCCGCGCTTCTCCATACAGGCGCAGGATATTGTCGCCGTGGCTGCGCGCCTGGGCCCAGCCGTAGCCGTAGAAGGCTGAGGGCGCGTCGACCCCGTAGATGTGCGGAACGCCGTAGCCGTCCCACAGGATCTCATTGCTTCTCGGTTTATAGGCCGCAATCGGCGCCTGCGGCGTCGAGGTCGGCTCGGCCAGCGCAAAGGCGACGCCGGGCGCAAGGCCGATCACAGTCGCCATAACCAGGGCGGACGTCGCCCGGTGCAGAACTCTCAGCATGGATTTCCCCTCTCACCCAGATCCGGAGACGCCGTTGCAGCGACGCCCCCGGAACCTTCCCCTAGATCACCACTTGTAGGCGGCGCGTACGAACCAGGATCCGCCGGTGAAGCCGAACGGCGCAAGCCCGCTGTACATCCCATTGCCCAGGTCGGCCGACGGCTCCTGAATCTTGGTCGGGTAGACGTTGAAGATGTTGTTGGCGCCCAGCGTCAGGCGAACAGCGTCCGTCACGTCGTAGTTGACCTGAAGATCGGTGATCCAGGCGGCTTCGATCTCGCGGTCCAATGCCGGATTGGACGAGTGTCGCGTGGTGTATTCGCCGAACCGCGTCAGACGCAGGTTGGCGCTGAGCCGATCCAGCGTCCAGCCGCCGTTGAGCGAGATCTTGGATTTCGGCAAGGATTCCGTCAGCGCCGCCTGCTTGCTGCGGTCGAAGATGACGATATCGCCCAGCGCCGCCAACTCCGGCGGATTGTCGATGATGCCGGTGATCTCGGTTTCGTTCTGATTGTAGCCGAAGCTGAAATCGAAATCGCCGAAACCGACCGTGCCGTACTTGTAGGTCGCGACGACGTCGAAGCCGCGCGTCCGCGTATCGATGGCGTTGGTGTAGTACTGACCGCTGACATCCGGCGACAGGCCGTTGGCCACCATGATGGCCTGAAGCTGTTCGCCGATGGTCGTCACCCCGTCCGCCGACAGACGCGTATCGATCGGCGAGAAGGTCGTGGTGACGGCGATGCGATCGGCGACGTCGATCTGATAGGCGTCAAACGTCAGGACGAAGTTCGAGAAGGGCGTCAGGGTGAAGCCCACGCTCAGGTTCTCCGACATTTCCGGCGTCAGCGGCTTCGCGCCCAGGGCGATCGCCTCCGGCGAATTGACCTGGAAGTTCTTCAACCGCAGGGACTCGGCCACCCCGGTGCCCCGGATGTCGCGCAACTGGCTGGTGGTGGCGGAATAGGCCTGCTGCGCCAGGCTGGGAGCGCGAAAGCCCGTGTTGAACGAAGCCCGCAGCGCGGCCCAGTCGTTCAACTCATACCGGCTGCTGATCTTGTAGATGGTGGTGTCGCCGGCCGAGTCGTCGAAATTCTCGTAGCGCACGGCCCCGCCGAGATAGAACCGCTCGGTCGGGTTCCAGCCCAGTTCGCCATAGACGCTGTAGTTGTTGCGGCTGACATCGGCCTCGTCTTCAGGCCGGAACCCCGGCGTGGACTGCGTGCCGGGAGGCAGGGGCTGGCCCGCGAACGGCTGGCCCGGCGGACGGACGTAGTCGCCCTGGATCCAGCTCGCTTCGTCCCCCTGCTCGATCGTGTAGTTCTCCCAGCGGTGTTGCAGGCCGAAGGACACCTGCAACTCGCCGGCGTTCTCGAGCGTGAAGCCGCGCGTCACATCCAGCGCATTGACCCACTCGGCCGACGCCAATTGTCCGATGTAGAAATGACGCGGACTGCTCGGCCCCAGGCTGGCGTTCAGGCTGTAGTTCTCCCAGTCCGAAACGTTCGAGCCGTACCCCGTCGACAGGTCCCAATCCCAGCCGGCCAGAGCCCCACGGGCGCCGACGACCGCCTCATAGTCCTTGTCCTTGATGACGGTCAGGGTGCGCAGGCCGTCCGGCGCGATCTCGGGCAGAACGGTGATGTTGGTGGGCGGCCGCCACGTCCAGCTCAGGTCGGACTTGCGCTGACCGTAGGTGCCGAAGGCGTAGAGTTCGAGCTCATTGCTGACCGTATAGGCCGCATTCGCCCCGAAGACGTTGGAGACCTGAGGCATGGTGCCGTAGTTGGTCGTCACCATCCGGTCGATGATCGCTTCGCGCGGGTCGAGCGAACCGTCGGGCAACAGCGGATACAGGCGCACGGAATCGGCGATGCGCTCCGCCCGGTTCGACGCGCCGCGATCCATGAAGCTGTACGACAGGTTCAGGAAGCCGTCCTCGCCCAGCGCCAGACCGAGGTTGGCGTCCAGGTTCACATAGCGGCCGTCATTGCGGTCGAAGTTTCGACCATGGGCGACCGAGACGCTGCCGCCCTGGGCGCTCGAGTTCAGCATGACGTTGATGACGCCCGCCACCGCGTCCGAACCGTACTGGGCGGCGGCCCCGTCGCGGAGCACCTCGACCCGGGCGATGGCGCTGGACGGGATCATGTTCAGGTCGACCCCGACCGAGCCGTTGTAGAGCGTCGAAACCGAATTGATCAGCGCCGTCCGGTGACGACGCTTCCCATTGACCAGCACCAGCGTCTGGTCCGGGTTCAGGCCTCGCAGCGCCCCGGTGGCGATGACGGTGGAGCTGCCGCCGCCTGATCGCGCCGGCAGGTTGAAGGACGGCACCAGATAACGCACCGACTCGAACACGCCGGTCTGAGCCCCCTGCTGCAACTGTTCGGCGTTGAACACGTCGATGGGCGTCGGGCTCTCGATCGCCGTGCGCGGCGCTCCGCGCACGCCGGTGACGATGATGTCGTCCACCCGCGCGGCCTCGGCGGTTTCAGGCTGCGCTCGTTCCTGAGCGAACGCCGTCCCCGCCGTCAGGCTGAGCAGACTGGCTGACGCCAGGCTCGCCGCTTTCAAGCCAACTTCACTGAAATCCCTAATCATCGCTCAGTCCCTCCCACTCCAGACTTGCGTTACAGCCCCTCGCTGCGCAGCCGGGTTTTTGTGATTACGCTCGCTAATACTGATTTCAATCGTGAGTAATCATGCTCTTATGTTTAGTATCTCTCATGAAAACAAAAACGATGAGCGATATGCCGATCATGACCGTCACGTACCAAAAGTAGGCGCTCTCGTTATTCTGTGACTTGAACCACAGAGCGGCGTACTCGGCCGTGCCGCCGAACAGGGCGTTGGCGATGGCGTAAGGCAGGGCCACGCCCAGGGCCCGCACATGCGCCGGGAACAGTTCGGCCTTCACCACGGCGTTGATGGCGGTGTAGCCGGACACGATCACCAGGGCCGCAAGAGCCAGGGCGAAGGCCGCCGGCGCGCTGTTCACCGTGGCCAGGGCCGACATGATCGGCACGGTGAAGAGCACGCCCAGCACGCCGAAGGCGATCATCACCGGCCGCCGCCCGATCCGGTCCGACAAGGCTCCGACGACGGGCTGCAACAGCATGAAGACTAGGAGGGCCGCAGCGCTGATCTGGGTGGCCGCGTCCTTGGAAAAGCCCGACGTGTTGACCAGGAACTTCTGCAGATAGGTGGTGTAGGTATAGAAGGCGAGCGTGCCGCCGGCCGTCAGCCCCATCACCAGAAGCGCTTCCTTCGGGTGCTTGAGGATCAGCAGCATGGCGCTGGATTTCGGCGCGGCGCGGGTGTCTTCCGCCTTGAAGGCGTTGGTCTCGTCCAGACCCCGGCGCAGCCAGAACACCACCACGGCCAGGCCCGCCCCGACGAAGAAGGGAATGCGCCAGCCCCAGGCGCTCAGCGCCTCATCCGTCATCGTCGCCTGCAGGACGATGAGCAACAGCAGGGCCAGAAGCTGGCCCGAGATCAGGGTCACATACTGGAAACTGGACCAGAAGCCGCGGTTCTTGGCCGTCGCCATCTCGGACAGGTAGGTGGCCGAAGAACCGTATTCTCCGCCGACGCTGATGCCCTGCAACAGCCGGGCGACCAGCAGCAGGGCCGGCGCGGCGATGCCGATCTGGGCGTACCCCGGCGTGCAGCCGATCAGCAGGGAGCCGGCGCACATCAGGGTGACCGACAAGGTCAGGCCGGCCTTGCGGCCTCGTCTGTCGGCGTAGACGCCCATGATCCAGGCGCCGATGGGCCGCATCAGGAAACCGACCGCAAAAACGGCCGCGGCGCCCAGAAGTTGGGCCGTTCCATCCTCACTCGGGAAAAAGATCGGCGCAAAATAAAGCGCGAACGCAGCATAGGCATACCAGTCAAACCACTCGACTAGATTGCCTGTTGATCCACCTATGATGTTCTTGAGGCGGCGCGCGTTAGTCATTGAAGACATATCACCGGCTCCGGGAGAATCTATTCTTGCAATCGCAGTGATCCCGGCTCATCAAATCTGACATATCCGCGCCCCCAATCCCTTAAACCGCTCTGCGACGGCTCGATGAAGAATGATAGTCATGGGGATGATCGAGGCGGCAACGCAGTCGCGCGAAAACTTCACAACGCGATGTTTTTCTTCACTTTAACGCCTGTCTCGTCCCGATCCCGCGCCGCTCCGGCGTGCCGAAAACCGCCCATGTGAGACCGCCTTTTGTCCCGCAAACCACACAGTTCCGTGCGAAACGCCCTGCAGCCGCGACACCGCATGCTGACGCTGGTGGCGGTTAGCCTCATCCTGGGCTGCGGACTGGCGGTCTGGAGCGGCGCCTACTGGGCTGCGCGCCAGGCCCGGCTGGCGACGGACGCCGCCGCCGCCGAGCAGGCGGACAAGCGCGCGCGTCAACTGGCCGGCGCCCTCCAGAAGTTCCGCCTCCTTCCCCTGGTGCTGAGCGAATACCCCGACGTCCACGCCGTGCTCAGCGACGCCCGTCCCGATTCCGTGGCGCGGCTGAACGGAAAGCTGGAGCTGCTGGCGGAGCGGACCGACGCGGCCGCCATCTATGTCATCGCGCCGAACGGCCTGACGCTGGCGGCGAACAACTGGAACGAGCCCGGCAGCTTCGTCGGACAGAATTTCAGCTATCGCCCCTACTTCCTCAACGCCATGGCCCATGGGGAGGCCGAACTCTTTGCGGTCGGTTCGGTCACCGGGCGTCCAGGCTTCTTCATCGCCCGCAGGATCGACGACGGCGCTCGAACCCTGGGCGTCATCGTCGTCAAAATCGATTTCGCCGATCTGGAAGCGCAATGGAGCGGAACGGCCGAGCACACCCTGGTCGTCGATCCTCGCGGCGTCGTCATCATCACCGACCACGACCCCTGGCGATTTCGCGCCACACGCCCGCTGACGCCTGAAGATCATCAGGGCATCCGCAGCGCCCTTCAGTTCGCCTCCCTGCCGCTGTCGCCGCTCCGGTTCATGCAGAATAGAGACGGGGACCTGAGCATGGCCGATGCGGAAGGCCGCTTTCGTTCGTCGAGAACGGCTGCCGCCATCGAAGGCGCATCCCTGCTGCATGTGGCTTCGCTGGAGCCGGCCTACAGGAGCGCCAACCTCCAGGCCCGCCTGGTCGTCTTCGCCGTCCTGGCCGCCGCCGTCATGGCCTTCGCCGCCTATTGGCGCATCCACATGGGCCGCCTGGCCCAGGTTCGCGCCCGTCAGGCCCTGGAGGAGGAAGTGGATGCGCGCACCAGCGAGTTGCGCGACGCCAATCGCCGCCTGCGCGAGGAATCACAAGGGCGCCTGGCGGCCGACCGTCGGTGGCGCGCCGCCAGCGAAGAACTGGCCCAGGCCAACCGCCTCGGCCTGATCGGCCAGGTCACGGCCGGCGTCGCCCACGAGATCAACCAGCCGATCGCCGCGATCCGCGCCTTCGCCGAAAACGGCGCGCGCTATCTGCAGCGCGGCAGCATCGCCAAGGTTCAGGACGATCTGGCGTCCATAGTCGATCTGACCGACCGCGTCGCGCGGATCACGACGGAGCTGCGCTCCTTTTCACGTAAGCGGACCCCGCTGGTGGACGAGGTCAGCCTGAACGAGGCGCTGGACGGCGCCCTGCTGCTGATCGGCGACCGTTTACGCACGGCCGGCGTTCGCCTGGACTGGACCCCGCCTGTGGAGACTCTGCGAGTCTGCGCCGACAAGATGCGGCTGGAGCAGATCTTCATCAACCTGATCCAGAATGCGACCGACGCCTTGCAGGGTCGGCCCGACCCGACCATCGCCGTCGTCATGGAGATCGGCGAAGAGGATGTTTCCATTGTCATCGCCGACAACGGTCCAGGCGTCTCTCCCGAGCTGGCGGGGTCCCTCTTCACGCCTTTCGTCACCAGCAAGCCGACTGGACTGGGCCTCGGCCTCGGCATCGCCCGAGACATCGCCCGTGAGTTCGGCGGTTCCCTTTCCCTGGCGGCTTCGCCCTTGGGCGGCGCTGCGTTTCGTGTTCGATTGAGACGCGCATGACGACTCCGGAAACTCCCCCCTCGGTTCTGTTCATCGAGGATGACGCCGAGTTGCGGCGCGCGATCGTCGACGCGCTGGATCTTGAATCCATCGTCGTTCAGGCCCTGCCTGACGCCACCCAGGCCCTCGCCGCCCTGACGCCTCAGTTCCGCGGCGTGGTGGTGTCCGACATCCGCATGCCGGGCATGGACGGACTGGAGCTGTTCTCGCGCATTCGCGAACTGGATTCGCAGATTCCCGTCATTCTGATCAGCGGGCACGCCGATGTTCCGATGGCGGTTCAGGCGCTGCAGGACGGCGCCTTCGATTTCCTGACCAAACCCTTCGCCATGGATCGGCTGATCAACGCCGTGAATCAGGCGCAGGACTATCGGACCCGCGCCCTGGCGCATCGCGCGCTCCGCGCGGCGACGGAAGCCGCCGCCCACGCCAACGCCCTGCTGATCGGCGAAAGCGCCGCCATGGTCGCCCTGCGCGAGGCCATCGCCCGCATCGCCGCATCGGATCTGGACGTTCTGGTCGAAGGGGAAACCGGCACCGGCAAGGAGTTGGCGGCCCTGACCCTGCACCGCCTCAGCAAGCGACGCGGCAAGAGCTTCATACCGGTCAACTGCGGCGCCATCCCCGATCACTTCGCCGAGGTCGAGCTGTTCGGCCAGACGCTGGACGGCTCCGGCTATCGTCGCACCGCCCAGGTCGGTCGGATCGAGGCGGCGGACAAGGGCACGCTGTTTCTTGACGAGATCGACAGCATGAGCCCCGGCGTCCAGGTCAAGCTGTTGCGCGTCCTCGAGGAACGCACCCTGACGCCGGGCGGCGAGCCCTATCCTGTCGATATCCGGGTCATCGCCGCTTCGAAACGGGATCTGGAAGGCGCGGCTCGAGAGGGCGCTTTCCGATCCGACCTGTTCTATCGCCTGAACGTCGTGCGTTTGCGGATGCCCCCGCTGCGCGAACGACGAGAGGATATCCTTCCGCTGTTCGCGCATTTCCTGGCGGACCGAAAGCAGGGGACGGAGATGGACGCCTACGCCGTATCCGACCCCATTCGCCGACACCTGATGGAGCATAGCTGGCCCGGCAATGTGCGGGAGTTGCGCAATTTCGCCCTCAGCACCCTGGTCAACGCCCCGGACGTCGAACCCGCCGCGACGCCGTCGCCTCAAAGTCTCACACATCGGGTGGACGCCTTCGAGGCGGCCCTGATCCGCGAAGCCTTGCAGGCCGCCAGGGGCAACGTCTCCGAGGTCATCGCCCGCCTGGCGACGCCCAGGAAGACGCTTTACGGCAAGTTCAAGCGCCTCAACATCGATCCGGCGGACTATCGCTAGCCCGACTTTCGCGACCGCTTCGTGCGAATACGCTCCGGCGAGACGCGTTGCGCGCCCTGAGCGACGCTCGCAAAACCCACCGCATTGCACACCACAGAAAGGACCATTGCTGCCGGAAAGAAGCAAATCAGAGAAAAAATCTTCCGGTCGATTACATTTTTGGCCAGATTGAGAAAAAATATTTTGTCAGCCGCCTCGCCACACCGTTTAATGAGCGGATGCAAAAAGGCGGACGATCCAACCCAGGCGGTTTCCTGATTGAACAGCGGCGGCTTGAGAAACAGCCGGCCGAGCAGCGCGTACGCGCCTTCACGGAGATCACGCTCAAACCGACCGCCGAGCGCGGGACGGCCCAGGCGTCGCGCTGCACCGACTGCGGCGTGCCCTTCTGTCAGAACGCCTGTCCGCTTCAGAACAACATCCCCGACTGGCTGGCGTTGTCGGCGGACGGCGACCTGCGCGAGGCCTGGCGCGTCGCCTCGGCCACCTCGACCATGCCCGAAATCTGCGGCCGCATCTGTCCGCAGGACCGCCTGTGCGAAGGCGCCTGCACCCTGCAGCAGTCCGGCTGGGACGGCGTCACCATCGGCTCGGTCGAGGCCTGGATCGCCGATGCGGCCTTCGACAACGGCTGGGTCGAACCCATCCGCCCCCTGGACGAACGCCGCCAGAGCGTGGCCATCGTCGGCTCCGGCCCCGCGGGTCTGGCCGCCGCCGACCGTCTGCGTAGCGAGGGTTATCAGGTCACTGTCTATGACCGCCACGACCGCGCCGGCGGCCTGCTGACCTACGGCATCCCCGGCTTCAAGCTGGAAAAGCGCATCGTCCAGCGCCGCATCGACCGCCTGATCGAGAGCGGGGTCCAGTTCGTGCTGAACACCGCAGTCGGCGTCGACGTGACGATGGACGAGCTGCGGTCGCGTCATGACGCCGTCCTTCTGGCCATGGGCGTCTATCAGGCCCGCACCCTGAGCGTTCCCGGTCGCGGCCCCAACGACACCGTCGCCGCGCTCGACTTCCTGATCGCCCAGAACCGCGTCGACTGCGGCGACGCCGCCGATGCCTCTGCCCCCCACGCGGCCGGTCGCGACGTCGTCGTCGTCGGCGGCGGCGACACGGCCATGGACTGCGTCCGCACCGCCGTCCGTCAGGGGGCCGCCAGCGTCGTCTGCCTCTATCGCCGCGACCGCGACAACATGCCGGGCTCGGCCCGCGAGGTGCAGAACGCCGAGGAGGAAGGCGTCCGCTTCGAATGGCTGGGCGCGCCCAAGGCCCTGATGTCCAAGGGCGAGGCCGTCGTCGCCGTCCGCGCCCAGCGCATGGCCTTAACCGAGGCCGCTCCCGGCGGCCGTCGCGACATCGCCCCGGTCGCAGGCTCCGACTTCGACCTGCCCGCCGCCCTGGTGATAGAGGCGCTCGGCTTCGAGCCTGAAGCCTTTGGCGAGCAGCTAGACGCCGGGCTCGGCCTGACCAAATGGAACACCCTGCAGGTGGCGCGCGGCGGTTTCGCCACCACCCTGCCTGGCGTGTTCGCCGCCGGGGACGCCGTGCGCGGCGCCTCCCTCGTCGTCTGGGCCGTGCGCGACGGCCAGGACGCTGCTGCCGAAATCGACCGTTACCTGCGCGCGCGCACCGAGGAAGCCGCCGCATGACCGACGCATCGCAACAGAACTGGCTGGCCCAGTACGAAGAAAACCGCGCCCGACTGATCGAAGGCGGCGCCTATGATCCGTCCTCGGAACGCGACGCCTGCGGCGTGGGTCTGGTCTGCGCCATCGACGGCAAGCCGCGCCGCGAGGTCGTCGAGATGGCCATCAAGTCGCTGAAGGCCGTGGCCCACCGCGGCGCGGTCGACGCCGACGGCCTGTCCGGCGACGGCGCCGGGGTCATGATCGAACTGCCCCAGGCCTTCTTCGCGGCCCAGGTGCGCGCCGTCGGCCAGACCCTGCGTCCCGGCCCCATCGCCGTGGGTCAGGTCTTCCTGCCGCGCACCGACCTGGGCGCCCAGGACCACGCCCGCGCCATCGTCGAGGCCGAGGCCATCCGCTCGGGTTTCTACATCTACGGCTGGCGCCAGACGCCGATGGACCTGTCCGTCGTGGGCGTCCGCGCCGACGCCACCCGGCCCGAGATCGAGCAGATCATGCTGGCCGCCCCGGAAGGCATGGAGATCGAGGAGCTGGAGCGCGAGCTCTTCCTGTGTCGCCGCCGCATCGAAAAGGCGGTGCAGGCGTCCGGCCTGAACGGCTTCTACCTCTGCTCCCTGTCGGCCCGCTCCATCGTCTACAAGGGCATGGTCCGCGCCGAGCTGCTGGGCCAGTTGTATCACGACCTGAACGACCCCACGGTCGAGGCCGGCTACGCCGTCTTCCATCAGCGCTACTCGACCAACACCTTCCCCGAATGGAAGCTGGCCCAGCCCTTCCGCATGCTGGCCCACAACGGCGAGATCAACACCCTCCAGGGCAATCTGAACTGGATGCGCAGCCACGAGATCCGCATGGCGGCCTCGGCCTTCGGCGACCGCGATCAGGAGGTCAAGCCGGTGGTCCAGCCGGGCGGCTCGGACTCGGCGGCCCTGGACAATGTCTTCGAGGTCCTGGTCCGCGCCGGGCGCCCCGCCCCCCTGGCCAAGGCCCTGCTGGTCCCCGAGGCCTGGTCCTCGGACGACGTGGTGATGAAGCCCGAACACCGCGCCCTCTACGCCTATTGCAACGCGGTGATGGAGCCGTGGGACGGCCCCGCCGCCCTGTGCGCCGTCGACGGTCGCTGGGTCGTGGCGGGCAAGGACCGCAACGGCCTGCGCCCCCTGCGCGCCGTCGAGACCGTGGACGGCCTGCTGCTGGCGGGCTCCGAGGCCGGTCTGGTCCCCCTGCCCGAAGGGCGCATCAAGCGCCGCCTGCATATCGGCCCCGGCAAGCTGATCGCCGTCGATCTGAAGCACGGCCGCATCTACGACGAGCATGAGGCCGTCGACGCCCTGGCCGCCGCCCAGCCCTATTCGGACTGGCTGGACAACATGGTCGATCTGGAGCCGATCATCGGCCCCGGACCGGAGCCGCGCGCCGCCACCGGCGAGGCCCTGATCCGTCGCCAGATCGCCGCCGGTTTCAGCCGCGAAGATCTGGACCTGCTGCTGGACGCTCTGGTCCGCGACGGCAAGGAGGCCGTGGGTTCCATGGGCGACGACGCCCCGCCCGCCGTCCTGTCCAGCCTGCCGCGCCCGTTGGCGCACTATTTCCGCCAGAACTTCAGCCAGGTCACCAACCCGCCCATCGACCCCCTGCGCGAAGCCGGGGCCATGAGCCTGAAGACCCGCTTCAAGAACCTGGGCAACATCCTGGCCCAGGACGAGGCCCAGACCGAGGTCTTCGTGCTGGACAGCCCTGTCCTGACCACCGGCATGTACCAGCGCCTGCTGGGCGTCGTCGCCGACGGCTCGACCACGGTGATCGACTGCACCTATCCCGTTCCGGCAGAAGGCGACCGCCCCGGCGCCGGCCTGCGTCAGGCGCTCGACCGCATCCGCGACGAGGCCGAGGCCGCCGCGCGCGACGGCGCCACCCTGATCGTCCTGACCGACGAGCACGCCTCGGCCGAGCGACTGGCCGCGCCGATGATCCTGGCCACCGCCGGGACGCACGGCCGCCTGATCACAGCCGGCCTGCGCACCTATTGCTCGCTGGTCGTGCGTTCGGCCGAGACCCTGGACCCGCACGCCTTCGCCGTTCTGGTCGGGGTCGGCGCCACCGCCGTCAATCCGTGGCTGGCGCAGGAGCTGTTCCAGGAGCGTCTGGATCGCGGCGCCTATCCGGACCTGACGCTTCACGACGCCTGCCTGAACTACAAGCACGGCATAGAGGCCGGTCTGCTGAAGGTGCTGGCGCGCAAGGGCATCAGCATCATCTCCGCCTATCGCGGCGGCTGCGAATTCGAGGTCCTGGGTCTGTCGCGGGCCCTGGCCGCCGAGTTCTTCCCCGGCGCGCCGTCGCGCATCTCCGGCATCGGTCTGGCCGGTCTGGAGCAGGCTGCGCTCAAGCGTCACAGCGCAGCCTTCGGCGCGGCGGTTCCCTCCCCGTCCATGGGCGGTTTCTTCCGCATCCGCGCGGGCGGCGAGGCCCACGCCCATGACGCGAAGACCATCCACCTGTTGCAGGACGCGGTGAACCGCGGCGACTACAAGCGCTTCAAGCAGTATTCCGAAGCCGTTCGCGAGCAGCCGGACCTTTCCTTGCGCGACCTGCTGGACTTCAAGGACGGTCTGACCCCGGTCCAGTTGCACGAGGTCGAGAGCGTCTCGGACATCCGCCGCCGCTTCCTGTCCCAGGCCATGTCGCTCGGCGCCCTGTCGCCTGAGGCGCATGAGACCCTGAACATCGCCATGAACCGGATGGGCGCGCGCGCTGTGTCCGGCGAGGGCGGCGAGGACCCGGCTCGCTATGCGCCGCGCCCCAACGGCGACAACGCCAACTCGGCGGTCAAGCAGGTGGCCTCGGGCCGCTTCGGCGTCACCGCCGAATACCTGAACCAGTGCCGCGAGATCGAGATCAAGGTGGCCCAGGGCGCCAAGCCCGGCGAGGGCGGCCAGTTGCCTGGCTTCAAGGTCACCGAGTTCATCGGCCGGATGCGCCACGCCGTGCCCGGCACGACCCTGATCAGTCCGCCGCCGCACCACGACATCTATTCGATCGAGGATCTGGCCCAGCTGATCTACGACCTAAAGGCGATCAATCCCGACGCCAAGGTCACGGTCAAGCTGGTCTCGGCCACCGGCATCGGCGCCATTGCGTCCGGGGTCGCCAAGGCCAAGGCCGACGCGATCCTGATCGCCGGCCACAACGGCGGCACGGGCGCCTCGCCCCAGACCTCGGTCAAGCATGCCGGAATGCCGTGGGAGATCGGTCTGGCCGAAGCCCATCAGGTGCTCAGCCTGAACCACCTGCGTTCCTCCGTGTCCTTGCGTGCCGACGGCGGCATCCGCACCGGCCGCGACGTGGTCCTGGCCGCCCTGCTGGGGGCCGAGGAATACGGCATCGGCACCTCGGGCCTGATCGCCATGGGCTGCCTGATGGTGCGCCAGTGCCATTCCAACACCTGCCCGGTCGGCGTCTGCTCGCAGGACGAGCGCCTGCGCGCCAAGTTCACCGGCACGCCGGAGAAGGTGGTCAACCTGTTCACCTTCATCGCCGAGGAGGTCCGCGAAATCCTGGCCTCCATCGGCGCGCGCACGATCGATGAAATTGTGGGCCGCACCGACCTGCTGCGTCAGACACGGCGCGGCGGTTCGCACCTCGACGACCTGGACCTCAATCCGCTGCTGATGAAGGTCGACGTCGACCGGCCCGGCCGCTGGGCCGACAAGGCGCGCCAGCCCGTCCCCGAGAGCCTGGACGCCCAGGTGCTGAAGGACGCGGGCGCCTTCCTGGAGCGCGGCCAGACGCTGGAGCTGTCCTATCCGCTGAACAACACCCAGCGCACGGCCGGCGCCGGGGTCTCCTCGGCCATCGTCCGCAAGTTCGGCCCAGAGGGTCCACAGGGCCGTCTGAAGCTGAAGCTGGAAGGCATCGCCGGCCAGAGCTTCGGCGCCTTCGGCGCGCGCGGCCTGATCCTCGACGTCACCGGCGAGGTCAACGACTATGTCGGCAAGGGCCTGTCCGGCGCCGACATCCATGTGCGGCCCCAGGAGTGGCGCGCGGATCAGCAGGTCTGCGGCAACACCACTCTGTATGGCGCGACGTCAGGCCGTCTGTTCGTGGCGGGCGCGGCGGGCGAACGCTTCGCCGTCCGTAACTCCGGCGCCGAGGCTGTGGTCGAAGGCCTGGGCGCGCACGGCTGCGAATACATGACCGGCGGCCGGGTGGTGGTGCTCGGCGCGGTCGGCTGGAACCTGGCCGCGGGCATGAGCGGCGGCGAACTGTTCGTGCTCGATGTCGACGGTCGCGCCGCCCAGGCCCTGAACGGCGACCTGGCCGGGATCGGCCGCATCGATGCTGAAGCCGAATCCCGGCTGAAGACCCTGATCGAGGCCCACGCCAGCGCCACCGCCTCGCCCCTGGCCCGGCGCATCCTGGCGGACTGGCCGAAGTACGCGCCCCGCTTCGTGCGGATCGCGCCGAAAACCGTCCTCGCCGCCGAAGCCGCTGAGACCGACGTCAGGCTGGCCCAACCCGCCTGACGTCATTCCCCCGTCGCGTCAGGCGCGCGCCACCTGGAAGCCGGCGAAGGACTGGCTGACCGGCATCAGCTCCAGCGCATTGATGTTCAGGTGCGCCGGCAGGGTCGCGACCCAGAACAGGGTCTCGGCGATGTCCTCGCCGGTCATGGGCTGAGCGCCGCCATAGAGGGCGTCGGACGCCGCCTGGTCGCCGCCGGTGCGGACCAGGGTGAACTCCGTCTCGGCCATGCCCGGCTCGATGGAGGTGACGCGCACCCCCGTCCCGTGCAGGTCCGACCGCAGGCCCAGCGAGAACTGGCGCACGAAGGCCTTGGTCCCGCCGTAGGCGTTGCCGCCCTTGTACGGATAGGTCGCGGCCACCGAACTGATGTTCAGGATCGCCCCCTTGCGCGCGATCAGGCGCGGCAGCAGGCGGTGGGTCAGCGTCACCAGACCGGTGATGTTGGTGTCGATCATCTGGCGCCACTGGGCCAGATCAGCCTCCTGCGCCGTCGCCGTGCCCAGCGCCAGGCCGGCGTTGTTGATCAGCACGTCGATGTCCCGGAAGCCCTCGGGCAAGGCGTCCAGCGCCGCGTCGATGGCGGCTTCGTCCCGCATATCGAAGGCGGCGGCGTGAACCCGATCCGCGCCCAGTTCGGCGACCAGTTCGTCCAGACGTTCCTGACGGCGGCCGGTGGCGATCACCTTCCAGCCCGCGCCCGCAAAACGGCGCGCGGCCGCCCGGCCGATGCCCGAGGTGGCTCCGGTGATCAGAATGACGCCGCTCATGATATCCGTCCTGGCTGAGGCTCTGCTGTGGGGGTGACTTAATCCCGCACCAGGCCGCCGTCGACCACCAGATTCTGTCCCGTCACCGCCCGGCTCCACGGCGAGGCGAAGAAGAGGGCGGCGTCGGCGAACTCTTCCGGCGTGGTGACCGAGCGCAACGGCGTCATGCTCGCGATCAGGTCGAACACCGCTTCCGGCGTCGCCGCGCTGGCGTCGGTGGTGCGCAGCAGGCCGCCCGAGATCATGTTGACGGTGATGCCCGACGGCCCCAGATCGCCCGCCGCCGTCCGCGTCAGGCTGAGCAGGGCGGCCTTGGCGGCGGTGTAGTCGTGGTAGGGCACGACGGGATTCTGGAACAGATTGGTGCCGATGTTGATGACCCGGCCGAAGCCTTGCATCCCCATGCCGGGCGCCGTCGCCTGAATGACGTTCAGGGCGCCGCGGATCACGGTCGCGAACTGACGCTCCATGTCCGCCCACGGGATATCGGCCATCTGGGCGCGGGCGTCGCCGTTGAAGCTGTAGTCCAGCGCATTGTTGACCACTGTGCTGACCGGTCCGCCGAAATGCGCCTCGACCCCGGCGACCATGGCGTCAACGCCTGCACGATCCGTCACGTCGGCCTGAACGGCGAGCGCGCGCTCGCCCAGCTCCGTCGCCAGCGCCTCGGCCCGTTCGCCGCTGCTGCGCCAGTTGATCGCCACCCGCGCGCCCTGCCCGGCGAAGGCCCGCGCCGCCGCCGCGCCCACGCCGCGCGCGCCGCCGGTGATGAGAACGATCTGATCGCGGATTTCCATGAGAACAACTCGCAGCTTCTGAACCGACCTCAGCCATAGGCCGCGCCTGCCGTGAACGCCAGCACGCCTCGCCGAACGCGGGTTGTATTTAGGGAATTTCCTAAGTACGCTTTTCCCATGAACAGCCTGTTCAAGGCCCTGTCCCATCCGGTGCGACGGCGCATCATCGCCATGCTGCGCAAGGGGCCGCTGGCGTCCGGCGACATCGCCGCCGCCTTCGACATGAGCTGGCCGACCATCACCGGCCACCTCAACGCGCTCAAGGAGGCCGGTCTGGTCAGCCCCGAGCGTGAAGGGCAGTCGATCCGTTATCGGCTGGAGATTTCGGCGGTCGAGGAGGCTCTGGCCTTCCTGATGGATCTGAGCGGGACGGGCGCAGCAAAGGAGGAGGACCGTCATGACTAGACTGAAACCGGACGCCCTGGACCTGGCTTCGATCATTCTGATCGTCGCCGTCGCCTCCCTGGCGATCTGGGTCGGAACCGCAGGCCCGACGACGCCGATCCCCATCCATTTCAACCTGGCGGGAGAAGCCGACGGCTGGGCCCCGCGCGGCCAGGTCGCGTGGATGATCGGCGGCCTCGGCGTCGTCGCCGCCGCGACCGTCGGCGGATGCAGCCTTTACGCGCGGCGAGCGCAGACCGATCCCGCGCGCCGACGCAGCCTCAAGAGCGCTCAGTTGGTCAGCCTGCTGGCCTTCGCCGGCTGCATCGGCCTGATCGCCTTTCCCCTATTCAGCACAGCCCCGCCCAGCCAGGGCGCGCACATGGCCCTGACCGCCCTGCTGTTGCTGGCGGTCGGCGCCTTCCTCGGCCGCGTCGGGCCCAACGTCGCCGTCGGGGTGCGCACCCCGTGGAACTACAAGAGCAAACTGGCGTGGGAACGTTCCAACCGCCTGGCCGGACGGCTGATGTTCGGCCTGGGTCTGGCCGGACTGGTCGCCGCGCCGATCGCGCCCCAGCCTCTGGGGTTCAGCGCCCTGATCATCGGCGTCCTGATCGCCACCGCCTGGTCGGTGTTCGAGAGCTGGCGCGTGTGGCGCACCGATCCGGACCGACAACCCTTCTGACCCCTGCTCATCTGACGACGGAGACAAGCATGCTGACCCTCGCCGCCGCCCTGCTCCTCTCACCGGTTTCGACGCCGGTCGAGTCGCCGTCCAGCCCTGCGCCCTTGCACGGAACCCTGCTGACGCCCGAGGGCGAGACGCGCGCCGCCGCCGTCATCATTCCCGGCTCGGGACCGACGGATCGCGACGGGAACAGCCCGCAGTTCGGCATTCAGGCGGCGACCTATCGCCTGCTGGCCGAAGGCCTGGCCGAGCGCGGCGTCGCCACTGTCCGCATCGACAAGCGCGGCATCGGCGAGAGCGCCGCCGCCGGTCCCTCCGAAGCCGACCTGCGCTTCTCGACCTATGCCGAGGACGCCCGCGCCTGGGCGGCCGAGGCGGCGGCGAAAACGGGCCGCCCCTGCGCCTGGCTGATCGGCCACAGCGAGGGCGCGCTGGTCGCCCTGGCCGCTGTCGCCGCCAAACCCGACGGAGGGGGCGACAAGGTCTGCGGCCTGGTGCTGCTGTCCGGCGCCGGTCGCCCGGCGGGCGTCGTGCTGCGCGAACAGCTGAACGCCCTGCCCGAACCGTTGAAGACTGAAGCCTATGCCGCCGTCGACGAACTGGAAGCGGGCCGCACGGTCGCCGATCCGCCCGCGTCGCTGGCCGCGCTGTTCCGACCCTCGGTCCAGCCCTACCTCATCTCCTGGCTGACACTGGACCCGGCGAAGCTGGCGGCCGCCTATGACGGCCCGATCTTCATCGGTCAGGGGACGACGGACATTCAGGTGACGATCGCCGACGCCGAGGCGCTGAAGATCGCCCAGCCGCGCGCAGAACTGTCGATCTGGGACGGCGTGAACCACGTCCTGAAGGTCGCGCCCGCCGAACGCGCCGCCAATATCGCGACCTATATGGACCCCGCCCTGCCGCTGGCGCCCGGCGTGGTCGAGGCGGTGGCGGATTTCGTGCTGAAATGAACCCCTTCTCCCCTTGCGGGAGAAGGTGGCCCGTCAGGGCCGGATGAGGGGTTTCACGACAGCAGCCGCAGCCCTTCATCTTACCTTGGAGAGACCCCTCATCCGTCAGGCTCCGCCTGCCACCTTCTCCCGCAAGGGGAGAAGGAAAGCGGTCACCCGTCCAGTTCCGCCCGCGCCTGTTCGGCCAGGTCGAAGAAGCGGCGGCGGACCTCGGCGGCGAAGGGGTTGTCGTGTTCGATGGCGCGGAACACCGCCGCGCTGTCGTGGCGAACCATGTCGACGCCCTGCACGACGCGTTCGAAACTGGTCGTGGTCATCCGCGTCGGCAGCGGCTCCATGGCCAGCAGCACCTTGGCGATCAGGTGGGTCAGGCCCTGCACCGTCGCCGCCTCGCGGTCGTGATCCTCTGGCGTAACGACGAAGACCTTGAGCCCCAGCGCCTTCCTGCAGAAGGCGGCGACACGCCACGCCGCCTTGTCGCCACGCACGGGACAGACGGCGATCCTCAGCCCTGCGATTCCGTCCTTGCCGCTCTGAGGACCGAACAGGGGGTGGGTGCCGACGATGGCGACGCCTTCGGGCAGGCCGTCCAGCATCACCTCGGCCGGCTTCACCTTCACCGAGCCGACATCGAGGATCAGCGCGCCCGGCGCCAGATGCGGCGCGATCGCCGCGACCGTCTCGGCCAGGACGCCCACCGGCACGGCCAGCACCACCGTCGGACAGGCGGCCGCCTCCTCCAGCGTCGTCATTCGGGCGAGCCCCTCGCCGTCGCTGACCGCCGGATCATGGGCGAGGATGTCGAACTGCGGCGACAGATGCTTCGCGGTCAGGCGCCCGAAGGCGCCGAAGCCGATCAGGCCGAGCTTTGGCTTGAGGGCGCTCACCCCGCCAGCGTCTCCTGGAACCGCACCGGGCGGCCATGCGCCTGACCGATCAGTTCGCCGTCCTTCATCACCACGCGGCCGCGCACGATGGTCGCGACCGGCCAGCCCGTCGCCTCGAAACCGTCGAAGGGGGTCCAACCGCAGCGCGTCGCCTGCTGGTCATGGGTGATGGTCTTCTTCGCCTTCAGGTCGACGATGGTCAGATCGGCGTCATAGCTGACCGCCATCCGGCCCTTGTTGGCGGTGCCGAACACGCGCTGCGCCCCGCCCGAGGTCAGGTCGATGAAGCGCTCCAACGACAGGCGGCCGTTCGCGACGTGCGTCAGCATCAGCGGCACCAGGGTCTGCACCCCCGGCATCCCCGACGGCGAGGCCGGATAGGGCTTGGATTTTTCTTCCTTCGTATGCGGCGCGTGGTCCGAGCCCAGCACGTCGGCCACGCCCTGCTGCATCCCCCACAGCCACAGGGCGTCGACGTGTTCCTGCGAGCGGATCGGCGGGTTCATCTGGGCGTAGGCGCCGAGGCGCTGATAGGCTTCGGGCGCCGCCAGCGTCAGGTGCTGAGGCGTGATCTCGACGGTGGCGACGTCCTTGTGGAAGCGCAGGTATTCCATCTCGTCGCGGGTCGTGACGTGCAGGACGTGGATGCGGGCGCCGGTCTCCTTGGCCAGTCCGACCAGACGGCGGGTGGACATGATGGCGCTTTCGGCGTCGCGGACTTCCGGGTGGCTGGTCCAGTCGCCGGTGCGGGCCAGATTGCGACGGTCGGCCAGGCGGTATTCGTCCTCGGAATGGAAGGTGGCGCGGCGGCGCACGTTGGACAGAACCTTGCGCACCCCTTCGTCGTCGGCGATCAGCAGGTCGCCGGTCGAGGCGCCCATGAAGACCTTGACCCCGCAGCAGCCCGGCAGGCGCTCCAGCTCAGCCAGATGGTCGGCGTTCTCATGCGTGCCGCCGATGTAGAAGGCGTGGTCCGTCCACATCCGGTCGCGCGCCCGCGCCAGCTTGTCCTCCAGCGTGGTCGGATCGGTCGTATTGGGGTTGGTGTTCGGCATCTCGAACACGGCGACGACGCCGCCGAGGGCCGCCGCACGGCTGCCGGTCTCCAGGTCCTCCTTCCACTCCAGCCCCGGCTCGCGGAAGTGGACCTGGGTATCGATGACGCCGGGCAGGACGGTCAGGCCGGTCGCGTCGAACACCTCTCCGGCCGAGGCCTGTGACAGGTCGCCGATGAAGGCGATGCGGCCGTCGATGACGCCGACGTCGGCCTTGCCCCGCCCGGCGTGGTTGGCCACCTCGCCGCCCCGAACGATCAGGTCATAGGTCTGGGTCATGGGCGCACTCCGTCTCAGCGGCCCTCGCCATTGAAGTTAGCCGCGCGTCGCTTCTAACCCTTGCCTCCTCGCGGCGAAAGCGACCCTTCACTTGATCTCGCTTGACAGATTAAGAACATCGTTCGATCAATGCGCGAACTCGGGGGATATTAATGAAGCGTTTCGGACTGATCGCCTTGGCGACGACCTTGGCGGGCTGCGCCTCGCAAGGCACGACCACCCATACATTGGCCGGCGTGACGGCGGACCGATTGTTCGCCGACATCGAAAATTGTCAGGCGATGGGGCGGACCGGGGCTCAGTCTACACCTAGCGGGACCGCACATAATCCTGCTCTGGCTTCGCCAGCAGGAGCAGCCTTTGGGGCAGGTTTCGCCGAAGGCCTTGCGAAAGCCCAAGCCCAAAACGCCATCTATGAGCGATGCATGGGCGAGCGTGGCTATCGCAAGGTGACTCTGACGCCTGAAGAGCGAGCAGCCTTCAGAGGATTGCGGTCCGTCGATCAACGCAAACTCTGGATTGCAGAATTCGCTACGCGCGATCACGGCGAACGCGCCGCCGCTTATATTCCTCCCATCTGCAAGCCCAGCGCCCTGGTCTCCTGTCCCGTCGACTAGGTCAGGCCGCCCGTTCCGCCAGCAGCTTTTTCGTCGCCTTCAGCACCCGCTCATAGGGCAGGTCCATCATGTGCTGAATGTGCTGGTTCAGGCGCGGGTCCAGATCCTGAAATTCCTGAAGCGTGCGCGGGCCGCGCACGGCGACGCCGGTCCAGGGGCGCTTCAGCGTCTCATCCGAAGGGCCGAAGACCGCCACCGCCGGAACGCCCGCCGCCACGGCCAGCTGGGTCCACAGGGAGTCGCCGCCCAGATAGAGGGTCGCGTGCGACAGGGCGGCCGCCGTCTGCAGCCGCGTCAGCCGTCCCTGCAGTTCGATCACCCGGTCGCGCTTGACCGCCGAGCGGACGGTCTGGGCCGCGTCGCGGTCCGCCTCCTCGCCCACGATCATCAGCCGCCCGCCGGCCAGCGGCCCGCCCTCGCCCAGCAGGGAGATGGCGATCTTGGCGTAGCGATCGGCCGGCCAGCGCTTGCCGATCCAGTCGGCGCCCGGTCCGATCGCCAGGATCGGACCTTCACCCGCCGGGATCAGGGCGTCGGCGGCCTCCTGCGTATCGCGCCCGATGAACAGACGGGGGGCGGGAATTTCGTCCAGCTGCAGGGTCCGCGCCGCCTGTTCGACCAGGTGGACGCCCGGCAGGCGCTTGCCCTTCACCGCCCGGCGCTGGCGCCGCAGCTTGCCCGACAGGGTCGAGCCGCGCATGTCGACCACCAGGCCCCAGTTGGTCTCGCGCACCTGGTTCCACAGGGCGATCCAGTCCCAGCGCCCGTCGCGATCAAGCGTGATCAGTCGCTGAAGGCGCGGCAGGTCGGCGAACAGCGGCGCGCTGGCCGGCGAGCCGACGACGGTGAAGGTCGCCTGGGGGACAGCCTCGACCAGTTGGGCCAGCGCCCCCGACGACAGGACCGCCTCCTCGGCGTCCGCCTCGGCGATGTAGAGGATCGGAAAACGACCATGCATGAGGTGAGTCTAGCCGGATTCCCTTCGGAATTCAGCGGGAAGATGGCGCGGGCCTTCATCACCTCGCTCCAAGGCCCTGCGCATCGTGAATCCGCAGCCCGGCCATCGTCCTCCGGCCCGCGCAGCGGGCTGGGGAAGCTCGACGCTCTTGCGACTCGACAGGCGACGCCCTTGCAGGGAACCGCCTCACCTTCACAGTGATGTGAGGTCAGAAACTTGCCTTACGCCCAGCAAATAGGCATATGTCCCATATTGATATGACAATATGCAGCCTCTGCGACGACTATCCTTGAGATAGCTTTTAGATCGCAGCTTGCTTGATCATTGTCAGTTTTCGACAAAGTGGAACGACCAATCATGACGCCTCGTGCGCATGAACTCTAATGTATTGAAATGATTTTCATCACCATCGCCGATCACCGAATTACAGCTCAATCATTACCCGTTCCGGTGGTTCGGCCCTCCTGCAGTCCCATGGGTTTTTCGGCCGCCGCGCCGCCCTGCGCCCGGGACTTCTCCCCCATCAGACCAAGGTGAATATGCCCAAGCAAAAACGTATCGCCGTCATCGGCGCCGGCCCGTCCGGCCTGGCCCTGTTGCGCGCCTTCCAATCCGCCCAGGACAAGGGCGCGGACATCCCCGAAATCGTCTGCTACGAGAAGCAGAAGGACTGGGGCGGCATGTGGAACTACAGCTGGCGCACCGGCATCGATGAGAACGGCGAGCCCGTTCACGGCAGCATGTACCGTTATCTGTGGTCGAACGGCCCCAAGGAATGCCTTGAGTTCGCCGACTACACCTTCGACGAGCATTTCAATAAGACGATCTCCTCCTATCCCCCGCGCGAAGTCCTGTGGGACTACATCCAGGGCCGCGTGAAGAAGGCGAACATCCGCCGGTACATCCGCTTCAACACGGCGGTGAAGGACGTGGCCTTCGACCAGGCGTCGGGCCAGTTCACCGTGACGGCCCAGGACTATTCCGCCGGTCGCCGCACCTCGCAGACGTTCGACCATGTGATCGTCGCCACCGGCCATTTCTCGACGCCGAACGCCCCGTCCTATCCGGGCTTCGATCTGTTCCCCGGTCGTATCCTGCACGCCCACGACTTCCGCGACGCGGCCGAGTTCAAGGGCAAGGACGTCCTGCTGATCGGCTCCAGCTATTCGGCCGAGGACATCGGCTCACAGTGCTACAAGTACGGCGCGAAGTCGGTCACCACCAGCTATCGCAGCCAGCCGATGGGCTATGACTGGCCCAAGGGGTGGGAGGAAAAGCCCTGCCTGACGCGCGTGGACGGCAAGACCGCCCACTTCAGCGACGGCACGCACCGCGACGTCGACGCCATCATCCTGTGCACCGGCTACAAGCACCACTTCCCCTTCCTGCCGGATGCGCTGCGGCTGAAGACCAGCAACCGCCTGTGGCCGCTGAACCTGTACGAAGGGGTGGCCTTCACGCCCAATCCCAAGCTGTTCTACCTGGGGATGCAGGACCTCTGGTACAGCTTCAACATGTTCGACGCCCAGGCCTGGCTGACGCGCGACATCATCATGGACCGCATCGCCCTTCCGTCACGCGCCGACATGGAGGCCGCCAACGACCTCTGGCGCGAGAAGGAAGTCGCCATCCGCACGGATGAGCAGGCCTTTGAATATCAGGGCGACTACATCAAGCGCCTGATCGCCCAGACCGACTATCCGGATCTTGATGTCGACAACATCAACCGGATCTTCCTGCAGTGGAAGAAGGACAAGAAGGCCGACATCATGGGCTATCGCGACAAATGCTACCGGTCGGTCCTGACCGGCACCCTGGCGGCGCGTCACCATGTGCCGTGGATGAAGGCGTTCGACGATTCGCTCGAGGCCTATCTGCGCCTGCCCTCGACCCGCAGCCAAGCCGCGCGCGCCTGATGCAACATCCCCTCCGAACGACAAGCGTTCGGAGGGGATCATGCTCATGTCAGGCCCGGATCAGGGATTGGCCGCAGACCAGGCCGCATAGGCGTCCAGCGCCCGCTGAGGCGAACCGATCCACCAGGAATAGCCGTTGCGACGACCGATCGAGATGCCGTTGACGTCGTCGTGGATCGTCTGATCCTTGTCGCCGAAGATGGGCTGCCCCGTGACCAGATCGTAGTTGCGCGACCAGATCGGTCCCGCGCCGGGCTTGTCGATCAGCTTGCGGCCGTCGTCGGTCATCTCGAACGACTTGTCATAGACGCGCACCGACTCCAGCCAGGCCACGGCCCCGCGGATCGCCGCCTTGACCTCCGGCGACGGGTTCGGCTCGGCCATCAGGAACTCGAGCACGTCGGTCGTCTCGCCGCTGGCGATCGAACGCGGCTCATAGTTGCGGGCGCTGGTGGGCACCAGGCGCATCGGTTCGACCTGCTGCGGCCAGCCCTGAAGCTGATCGCCCTTTCGAACCTGGGCGGCCAGGGTGACGTCGATGGCCTTCTTCACCGCCTCGGCGGCGCACGCCTCCAGGTCGGCGGGGACGAAGTCGAAGCCTTCCGTGCCCTGGGCCACGTCGCGCAACACCATGGCCGCATTGGCCACGGCGTTGTCGTTGAAGGTGATGGAATCGTGGAAGCCGCCTTCCAGCGGCCAGTTCTGCGGCCAGCCGCCGTTCGGATACTGGGCGTTCAACAGATAATGGACGCCCCGGATCACGCTGGCGCGCCAGGCGTCGCCCTCGGGGCCGGGCGCCTGGGCCGCGACCTTGGCCAGATAGCGCATCTCGGTCCAGGTGGAGTCATTGTCCAGCGTGCCGACGAAGGTCCAGAAGCGGTCCGCCGGAGCGTCGAAATTGGCTGGATTCTGCTCCATGGTTTCGGCGTCGTTGGAGAAACGCTGCCCCGGCAGTCGGACGATGCTGCGGTCCTGGTTCTTGCTCCAGCCGCCCGCCGGGGTCTGGAAGCTGACGACCGCGTCGGCGACGGCGCGGGCCTCGGCCCCGGCGTACCATTCAGCCGGCCGATCCAGCAGCATGTGAGAGCTGTTGCCGCGGATGGCCAGCGGCGGCGGCGGCGGGGTCGCGCCGGCCGGCAGCTCGGCGGCCAAGGCTGCCCGGTCCGCCTTCATCTGGGCCTGCGACCGCTCCAGATAGGCCTGCCACGCCGGGCGCTCGTCGTCCGGCAGGGCGCCGATGCGGTCGAAGGTCAGTCCGAGCGCCGGCGTATTCATCCGAAGTACTTCGGCGTGCGCGCCGTCGGCGCCGGGAGCCGCCGCAACGGCCAAGGCTAACAAGGAAAAGGCGAGGGCGTGTTTCACTGAGGCGTTTCCCGACTGCGTTCGTTCCGAACATCATTCCATTATGTAGTTCATCATTTTGCATGGTGACATTCGATGGGCAAGCGCCCAGACGGCCGCCGGCGCGGTTTTGTGCGCCGCCCCGGACGCGCGACGCCGTCCCCTCTCCGCTTACCGGCCGCGATGCGCTAGACCCCGGCCATGTCCCTGCCCCTTCTTCCCGATCGGACCTGCGGCGGCTGCGTCGAATGCTGCCGCGTGATCCCGCTCGACCTGCCGGAACTGGCCAAGCCGACCGGCGAACTGTGCGCCTACTGCGTCGACGGCGCGGGTTGTTCGGTGCACCAGATCCGCCCCCAGACCTGCCGCATCTGGTTCTGCCTGTGGCGCGCGGTGGAGCTGTCGGACGACTGGCGGCCGGACCGCAGCGGCGTGATCGTGCGGCCCGACGGGGTCGAGGACGGCGTCATCACCCTCTATGTCCTGCGCCGCTCGGACTTCCTGATCGGGATCGACTTCTTCGCCGCCGTGGCGGGCTGGATCGCCGAAGGCATCGAGGTGGCGCTCAGCGTCCCCGGCCCGGTCGGAACCTATCCGGCCCGCGCCGTCGTGACCGACTGGCTGCGGCCCGCCATCGAGGAGGGCGATCCCGACGCCTTCGCCGCACGCGTCCTCGCCTCGCTGGACCGACTGGCGCAGCATGACTTCCAGCCGGACGGGATCACGACGCGCTACGCCGTCGCCTGAGGCTCCACGACCGTGATCTCGGGCCAGCGGCCGCGGGCGTTGGCGATCACGCGCTCCCAGCCCCTGGCCAAGCCGCGCGTGGGATTGGGGCGAATGGCCATGTCGAACACGTCCTCCAGCCCGAAGGGCGCGATCACGCTGATCGCGTCGTCAGCCTCCAGCCGCACCCCGACGGCGAAGGCCGGGGCGACGAAGCGGGCCGGAGCGTCGTCGGTGCAAGTCAGAGGCGTATAAGGTTCGCCGAACTTGCCCTCGAACCACAGGTGGACCCGCGCCTGGTTGCGCACCTCGACCTGATCGCGCACTGGCGGCGCGAAGGCGGCGGCGACGCGCTTGATGACGACGTCCTCGGCGTCCCAGGAGGTGTCGGCGTCAAAATAGCCGATGTCGTAGTCCTTGATTCCATAGCCGATCGGGCGGCCCGTCTGGACGTTCCACACCGCCTGATAGACGGCCCCCGAGAACAGCCGCCAGTCAGGCAGGTTCAGGTCCCGCATCACGGTCAGCACATGCATCAGGCCCGCGTCGGCGCGGACGATCTCGGTCAGGCGGGTTTCCAGGGTCATGCCGTCCTGTGAAGGCGATTCCGCGAGTGCGCCAAGGACGGATCGCCCCTCTCCCGATGGGAGAGGGCTTGAGCCTCCAAGAGCCGAGGGCGATTGGCATAGGCGAAAGGGTGAGGGTTCGCGGGTGAAGTCGGCCAAGGGCCGTTGTGCGACGGCTGACGCCGACTGACAGGACAAGCCCCTCACCCTTTCGCGCAAAGAACGATCGCTTCGCTCTCGTGCGCTCAAGCCCTCTCCCGCCGGGAGAGGGGGCGCTATCGGCCCCGCACCGGCCAGGCGTGGTCCAGCGGGCCGTGGCCCTGGCCCAGGCCCGGCGCGCGACGGATGGCCTCGGCCACATAGGCCCAGCCTTCCGCGACCGCGACCGGCAGGGGCAGCCCCTTGGCGATGCCCGCCGCACAGGCGCTGGCCAGGGTGCAGCCGGTGCCGTGGGTGTGGCGCGTCTCGACCCGCTCGCTCTCCAGCACCGTCTCGCCGTCAGCGGTCAGCAGCAGGTCGACGACCGTCGCGCCCGGCACATGGCCGCCCTTCATGAGGACGGCGCGCGCACCCATCTTCAGCAGCGCCTCGCCCGCCCGACGCTGGCCGTCCAGATCGGCGACCGCCAGTCCGGTCAGGGCCTCGGCCTCGGGCGCATTGGGGGTCAGCAGAAAGGCGCGGGGAACCATAAGGCGGCGCACCGCCTCCACCGCCGTTTCGGCCAGCAGGGGCGAGCCGCCCTTGGCGATCATCACCGGATCGACCACCGCCGGAACACCCGCCGCATAGTCGATCAGACCCGCCACGGTCTCGACCACCTCGACCGAGCCCAACATGCCGGTCTTCAGGGCGTCGGCGCCGATGTCGTCCAGCACGGCCCTGGCCTGGGCCTCGATGACGTCGAGCGGCAGGGGATGGACGCCGTGAACGCCCAGGGTGTTCTGAACGGTGACGGCGGTGATGGCCGTGGCGGCGAACCCGCCCAGCATGGTCACGGCCTTGATGTCGGCCTGAATCCCCGCCCCGCCCCCGGAGTCGGAGCCGGCCAGGATCAGCACCCGGCCTTTTTTGTTTCCCCTATCGTCTCCGGCGCGGCCGGAGACGGCTTGAGGGGATTGGGCCTGGCTCATGCCGTCACGCCCGAAAACAGCTTCAGCCCGACGATGCCCGCGACGATCAGCAGGATGCAGACCGCCCGCACCGCCGTCGCCGGCTCGCCATAGACGGCGACCCCGATCACCGCCGCGCCCACGGCGCCGATGCCGGTCCAGACGGCGTAGGCCGTGCCGACCGGCAGACGCTGCGTCGCCGCCCACAGGCCGATCATGCTGGCGGCCAGCGCCAAGGCCACCCCCAGAGAGATCAGCGGACGCTGCACCCCGACGTATTTCACGCCGGACGCCCAGCCCACTTCGAACAGCCCCGCCACGACGAGAACCAGCCAGGGATTGAGAGACAGAAGCCAAGACATGGCGGCTGAATGGCGGATGGCGCGCCTCCAGACAAGAGCCCTCGCCTGCTGCTCGGCGCCCGTCTCGAGAAACAAATTGGAGACGGCGTGCGTTGCCGCCTCAGTCGCTGAAGAGGTCGGGATCGAATGCGCGCCCCTGAAGTCCGCACCGGAATGCTGATCCGCCGCCCGGTCGATGAGGTCTACCAGGCCTTTACCGAGCCCGCCGTGACCTCGTGGTTCTGGTTCACTCACGGCGACCGGCGTCTGTCGCCCGGCGCCAGGGCGACGTGGACCTGGGGGATGTACGGCGTGTCCACCCGCGTCGCCGTCAAGGACGTCCAGGTCAACAGCCGCATCCTCATCGACTGGAATCTGGACGATCAGCCGACCGAAGTCGAATGGCGTTTCCAGGCGCGCGACCGGACGACCTGGGTCGAGATCTTCAACCGTGGCTTCGCCGCGACGGATGAAGGCGTGGCGGCGGCTCTGGACGCCATGGAGGGGTTCACCCTGGTGCTGGCCGGCGCCAAGCTGTGGCTGGAGCGGGCGATCGAACCGGCCTTCATCGTCGACCGCTTCCCCGATCAGGTGTCGCCGGACTGGAAACGCTAAGGCCGGGCCGCCGCCGCGACCGCCGCCTGAATCTTCAACGCCTGAACCGTCTCGCGCACGTCGTGAACCCGCACCATTCGGGCGCCGCGGCGCGCCCCCTCCAGCGCCAGGGCCAATGAGCCGCCCAGGCGGTCGGTCGCCTCCGTCGCCGTTTCGTCCACCCCCTGGATGAGGCGCTTGCGGCTGGCGGCGTAGAGCACCGGAAAGCCCTGATCGACCAGGGCGTCCAGACGCGCCGTCAGCGCCAGATTATGCGCCGTCGTCTTGGCGAAGCCGACGCCGGGGTCCAGCCATATCTTCTCGCGCGCGACCCCCGCCGCCACAGCCGCCTCGGCGCGTTCCGCCAGAAACCCGGCGACCTCGGCCACGACGTCGTCATAGTGCGGGTCGTCCTGCATCGTCTTGGGCGCCCCCTTCATATGCATCAGCACCACCTCGCAGCCCAGTTGGGCGGCGGTCGCCAGACTGTCGGGCGCGTGGCGAAGCGCGGTCACGTCGTTCCATATCGTCGCGCCGGCGGCGACGGCGACGCGGGCCACGGCGGGCTTCATGGTGTCGATGCTGATCGCCCCGTCCCACCGCGCGCGAAGGGCGGCGATCAGCGGGACGACGCGGGAGATCTCCTCCGCCTCGCCGACCGGGTCCGAGCCCGGACGCGTGCTTTCGCCGCCCACGTCCAGCACGTCGGCGCCCTGATCGATCAACCTCAGGGCGTGGGCCAGGGCGGCCTCATGGGTGGCGAGCCGCCCCCCGTCGGAAAAGCTGTCCGGCGTGACGTTGACGATCCCCATGACGAGCGGGGGCTTCACGAGGGATTGATGGGTCATGCGACAGCAGCTCCGAAGAGCGCGGTTTGACTTTCACCGCGCCTGGGTCCAGCCTCTAACGGCAATGGAACGCTTCGTCAGCCAAGCTCGACGCCTCACCCACGCGGGACGCCGCGTCGAAGGCCTTTAACCCGTAGCGGTCCCGCCGTGCGCCCTGCGCCGGGCGCCCGCTACGGGACCCAGTTGCTTAAAGTCTCTACTTCCACCTCTTCATTCTGCAGGACCGCGCCGGCCTGGGGCCGTTCGCGAAGATTTGCGCCATGACACGCCGCCCAGACATCACGGACGAGAGCCGCACCGGCGAAGCGCCGCGCGGCGCCGACATCATCCCGTTTCGAAGGCCGATCGCGCCCGCCGCGCCGCCCGCGTCGCCCGCTTCGCCCGCCGATCACGAAACGACCGATCCAGAACATCCCGACGATGACGGCCCCTCAGCCGCCTGACGTCGCCCGAATTTCCAGAAAGTTTTCTTCATGACCACCCCTCGCAAGGGCGCCCTGCCCGCCATCACGCTTCGCAGCGACGACTTCGACGCCCTGGACCGCCTGGTCGGCGACCTGCCCGGCACGGGCCCCGCTGGCCTGCTGCAACAGGAGCTCGACCGCGCCAAGGTGTGCGAGCCCAAGGCCATGCCCAAGAACGTCGTCACCCTGAACCGCTGGCTGCACTACTCCGACGACCACAGTCCCGAGGTGCGCCGCGTGCAGTTGGTCCTGCCCAAGGACGCCGACATCGACGCGGGCCGCGTCTCCATCCTGTCCTTTGTCGGCGCCGGCCTGATCGGCCTGAAGGAAGGCCAGTCGATCGCCTGGCCGGACACCTCCGGCGCCGTGCGCAAGCTGACCCTGGTCAAGCTCGAGGAGCCCGAAGCGACGAACTGAGCCTCATCGCATCAGGACAAAAAAGAAGGGGCGCGCCCGGCGGGCGCGCCCCTTTTCATATCCGTCGTCCCGATCGCCCTCAGGCGCTCGGCGCGGGCTGGGCGGCGGCCTGAGGCTCCGCCGCCGGTTCGTCTTCCGGCGTGGCCGGAACCGACAGGGACGGGCCGACGACCGTGTCGTTGTCGTCGTCGCGCCTGGGCGGCTGGCCGTTCTCCAGCAGATCCTTGATCTCGTCGCCCGACAGGGTCTCGTACTCCAGCAGGGCCTGGGACAGCTTCTCGTGGTCGCCCGCCTTCTCGGTCAGGATGCGGCGCGCCTCTTCCCAGCCTTCGGTGACGATACGGCGGACCTCTTCGTCGATGATGCGGGCCGTCTCTTCCGAGACGTTCTGGCTGCGCGACACCGAGTGGCCCAGGAAGACCTCCTCCTGGTTCTCGCCATAGGCCACCGTGCCCAGCTTCTCGGAGAAGCCCCAGCGCGTGACCATGGCCCGCGCCAGCTTGGTCGCCTGTTCGATGTCCGAGCTGGCGCCCGAAGTGATGCTCTCCGGCCCGAAGATCAGCTCCTCGGCGACGCGGCCGCCCGCCATGATGGCGATGCGATCGATCATCTGCTGGAACTTCATCGAATAGCGGTCGCCTTCCGGCAACTGCATCACCATGCCCAGAGCGCGGCCGCGCGGGACGATGGTCGCCTTGTGCACCGGGTCGGCCATCTTGACGTTGATGGCGACGATGGCGTGACCGGCTTCGTGATAGGCGGTCAGGCGGCGTTCTTCCTCGTTCATGGCCATGGACTTCCGTTCGGAGCCCATCATGACCTTGTCCTTGGCGTCCTCGAAGTCGCGGTGCGTGACCATGCGACGGTCCTTGCGGGCCGCCATCAGGGCCGCTTCGTTGACCAGGTTGGCCAGGTCCGCGCCCGAGAAGCCCGGCGTCCCGCGCGCCAGGGTCTTGACGTTGACGTCGGCGGCCAGGGGCACGTCCTTCATGTGGACGCGCAGGATGCGCTCGCGGCCCGAGACGTCGGGGTTGGGCACCACGACCTGACGGTCGAAGCGGCCCGGACGCAGCAAGGCCGGGTCCAGCACGTCGGGACGGTTGGTCGCGGCGATCAGGATGATGTTCTCGGACGCCTCGAAGCCGTCCATCTCGACCAGCAGTTGGTTCAGCGTCTGCTCGCGCTCGTCGTTGCCGCCGCCGAGACCCGCGCCACGGTGACGACCGACGGCGTCGATCTCATCGATGAAGATGATGCACGGCGCGTTCTTCTTGGCCTGTTCGAACATGTCGCGCACGCGGCTGGCGCCGACGCCGACGAACATCTCGACGAAGTCCGAACCCGAGATCGAGAAGAAGGGCACGCCCGCCTCGCCCGCCACCGCGCGCGCCAGCAGGGTCTTACCCGTACCCGGAGGGCCGACCAGCAGGGCGCCCTTGGGGATCTTGCCGCCCAGACGCTGGAACTTGGCCGGGTCCTTCAGGAAGTCGACGACCTCCTGCAACTCGTCCTTGGCCTCGTCCACGCCGGCGACGTCGTCGAAGGTCTTGCGGCCCTTGTGCTCGGTCAGCAGCTTGGCCTTGGACTTGCCGAAGCCCATGGCGCCCTTCGCCCCGCCCTGCATCCGGTTCATGATGAACAGCCAGAAGCCGATGATCAGCGCCACCGGCAGCAACAGGCCCAGCAGACCCGACCACCACGGCTGACGGGTGCTCTTGGTTTCGACCTCGACGCCGGACTTGCGGATCTGCTCGACCAGCTCGGCGTTCGGCACCGGCGTCACGGCGGTGAACTTGCTGTCGTTCTTGAAGACGCCGGTGATCGTCTCGCCGCGCGCGACGATCGACTTGATCTCCTGACGCTCCACGGCGGTCATCAGCTGGGAATAGGTGATGGGCTCGGGACGGCCGGCGGCCGCCGCGCCCTTGGCGCCGGGCATGGCGGGCGCGCCGCCGTTCTGGCTGATCGCGGCGTAGACCGTCACCAGTCCCAGAAGGATGACGCCCCAGATGGCGAAATTGCGCAGGTTCATTCGGTCCTCGGTTCCTCGACGGGGCCGCGCTCGGCCCGTCGATCAGCAGTCTTCGTCTGAAAATAGGTCAGACGGCGGCGTTTCGCCATGAAGGGTTTGAAAGAGTCCGTCTTCCTGCGTCGTTTCGCCCCCGAAACCCGCCAGGGCGAGCGCCAGACGACGCACGCCCAGCGCCCGGACATCCGCCGCACGCCAGGCCAGGACAGGGCGCCCTTCGCCCTCGATGAGCACAGGCGCGGCGGCCCGCGCGGCGGGCGGAAGCGGCGCCAGAGCCGCGCGGTCCCGCTCCGACAACTGCGCCAGCCGTCCAGCCGCCGGTGCGACACGCAGACCCAGCTGTTCGGTCTTGATCTCGAAACGCCCGTCCCAGACGGCCGGCCGCCCCGGCGTCAGGGCCAGAGAGGCAGGCGGACGGCGCTTCCACTCACCCGGTTCGCGCATCGCCTGAACGCGCGCTCCTGACGCCTCGACGCGGGCGCCGCACAGGACGGCGGTGAAATCCTCTCCGGACGCCAATCGCGCCTGAAGCGCCGCCAGCCGGTCGCCTCTCGGGGGCGTCGCGCCGCCGCCCGCGCACAGCAACACGGCGGCCAGCGTCGATGCCGACAGGTAACGCGACAGAGGCAGAACCCCGGTCCAAGCCTGATCGCCCGGGTCATACGCGGCGCCCGCATCGACCGCCGACGCCGAGCGCTCGACAGGGCTTTCACCCTGCGCCAGCGCCGCGCGCGCCCTGCCTCGTCCGAAACGCAGGTCGGCGTTGGCGGGATCTTCCAACCATGTCAGGCCGCGCGCGCGCAGATGGTACCGCAGCGCCGCGCGCCGCTCATCCAGCACCGGGCGCAGCAGCATCTGTCCGCGCCCCTCGGGCCAGGCCGGCGACGGGGACCAGTCACGCAGACGGCCCAGCGTCGCGCCTCCGGCTCGCATCCAGTCGGCCTCGGCGACATCATCGGCGGTGTGACCGGTCAGGATGACGCGCGCGCCCGCCTCCCTCGCCGCCTCGGCCAGCAGGGCGTGGCGCGCCGCCCGCGCCCGCGCCGGAACGCCCGGCCCGCCGCGCGCGCCCTCCCACACCAGCCCCCGCCAGTCTGCGCCCGCCGCGCGCGCGGCTTCGGCGGCGAAACGGGTCCAGTCCGCGCTGTCAGGGTTGAGATTGTGATCGACCGTCAGGGCCAGCAGCCGCCGCTCCCTCGCCCTCGCCCAGGCGGCGGCGAGGTCCAGCAGGGCCAGGGAGTCGCCTCCGCCCGACAGGGCCAGGGCGATCGGCTCGGGTCCGGCGTGGTTCAGGCGCGCGTCCAGCCGGGTGAAGACCCGGCCGGCCAGGTCGCTCATCAGTTGCAGCTGGCGCGCGTCCGCAGCTGGGTCGCGCGGGTCTTCTGCGCCGTCGTGGCCGCCTCGGCGTAGCGGCGGCCGAACTCGGTCAGGGCTCCGCAGGCCTGGGTCGCCCGGTCGGTGGCGCGCAGGGCCTCGGCCAGCTTCAGCGTCGTCTCGGGCGCCCACGGCGTGCGCGGCCAGCCGTTCAGGGCGGCGGCGTAGGCCTGGACCGCCGAAGCGTTGTCGCGCGCGGCGACGTGCAGATCGCCCAGACGGCTGTTGGCCTCGCGCGCCTGGGGCGTGTTCGGCCAGGTGACGATGACGGTCTCCAGCGCGCGCCCGCCGCGCGCGGCGTCCTCGCCGGCCAGGCGCATGGCGGCCTGAAGATCCTGCGCCGCATCGCCGGTGGGCGAGTTGGCGACGATCGGCCCGTTCAGTTCGGCGGCTTCCTCGGCGGCCTTCTCGGCGCGCTCGACGCGGCCTTCAAGGTCGCGCAGGCGGCGGCTGAGCTGCGTATTCTCGCGCGTCGCCTCGTCCAGCTGGAAGGTCAGGCGTTCAGTGTCGGCGTTCATGCGCTGGAAGGTCTGCTCCACGTCGCCCAGGCGGCGCTCCATGATGGAGACCTGCCCCTGCAGGGCGACGACCTCGGGATCCGGCTCGACCAGAACGGGCTGACCGGCGGCGTTGCGCTGGGTCAGGGCGCGCTCCAGGCGACGAACATTGCGGTCCAGTTGGTCCAGTCGGCGCTTGTCCCACTGGACCGGCTCCATCGGCTGGACCTGGGCGACGACCGCGCCCCCGATCAGGGTCAGGCCGATCGCCGTCAAGACGGCGGGTTTGGTGAGGCGGAATGGCGTCTTCAGCATGGTCCTGTCGTCCCATCGATTTGCGGCGACGGCAAGGCCCCGATCAATGTCCGAGGCCCAGATAGATGATGGAGACGATGAACAGCGTCGCCGCGATCTCGCAAAAGATCAGCAGTGCGATCGTCCGCCACAGGGTCGAGAAGACCTTCAGGCTGTAGGCGCCCTTCAGCTGGGCGAACATGTGCGCCGGCACGATCATGACCGCGATCGTCCCGGCCGCCGCGCCCGCGCCCTTCAGCGTCGTGGCGACCAGCACCACCGCCATCAGCAGCAGCGACATGAAGGTCAGGGAATAGAGGACGAAGACCCCGTGATCGTACAGGGTGAAGCCCCGCTTCCACAGGAACATCAGGGCCACAAACGGGATCGACAGCGGCACCAGCAGGAAGGCGAATTTGTAGATGGTCTGCTGCAGCTTGTAGAGCGCCAGGTCGGGGTTCTTCAGCTTCTTCGCCACCGTCTTGGTCAGGCCGTTTGTCTGACCGTCCGTGCCGAGGCTGGCGGCGACGTCCGCCACCTGCGCCTGCCAGCTGCCGGACGTCAGGCCGTCCTTGCGGCCCTCGATCGCATCCTTCTGCAGACGCTCCAGCTTGGCCTTCTCACCGATCAGAGCCGCCTCGGCCCCAGCCAGGACGCCGGCCGCGACGCCCGCGCGGGCGCCGCTGTCCACCGACGGGGGCGAACCATCGGCAGGGCTGACGGCGGCCTCTGTCGCGGCGACCTCCTGTCGGGCGGCCGCGACCACCTGCTCCGCCTCGGCGATCGCCGTCTTCTGCGCCTCGATCTGCTGCGGCAGGGACGGCAGGGTCACCGCCTGATGCGGCATGAAGCTGAGGGCGAAGAACATGACGAAGAGGGTGAACAGGAACATCGCCAACGGGGAGACGTAGCGGGTCCGCCTGCCCTGCACCCATTCACGCGTCAGCCGCCCCGGATTCGTGATCAGCAACGGCAGGGTGCGCCACAGCCGTCCATCGAAATGCATGACCCCGTGCAGCAGCTCTTCGCCCAGATGCAGCAGGGTGCGGTGGACATGGGCCGCCTGGCCGCAGTTGGAGCAGAAATTGCCCGTGACCTCGGCCCCGCAGTCGGCGCAGGCGCCGTGCGGCTCGCCTGCACGGCCGCCCGGTTTTTCGATCGCCCCGGCGATGACGCCCGCCGTCACCGCTCCGCCTGCCGCTTCCAGATCCATGCCGTCCCTCCCGGATTCGCGGCGGACTTTGACGGCGGCGGGGCGCAAAGAAAAGAGGCGCCGGCTTGCGCCGACGCCTCCATCCGTCGCTTTTTCGCCGTACGGCTTAGCGCGGCGCGCCCGACACGATGGCGGTGTGGGCGTTGCGGTTCTGGGCCCAGGCCGACTCGTTCGAGCCTTCCGCGATCGGACGTTCCTTGCCGAAGCTGATGGTGTCGATGCGGGCGGCGGGCACGCCGCGGCTGATCAGATAGGAGCGCACGGCCTCGGCGCGGCGAGCGCCCAGGGCCAGGTTGTATTCGCGCGTGCCGCGTTCGTCGGCGTTGCCTTCGATGCGGACCGTGACCTGCGGATAGCGGGCCAGCCAGGCGGCCTGGGCGTCCAGACGCGGCTGGGCCTCGGTGCGGACCGAATAGGAGTCGAGGTCGAAATAGACGCGGTCGCCGACGTTGACGACGAAGTCCTGTTCCGAGCCAGGCGCCGGGGCGCCGACGTTGCCGCCGCTGACGGGGCCGGTCGGGGCGGTCGGATACTGCGGGCCGGCAGGCGGCGCCGGCTCGACCGGCACGGCCGGCTCGACCTTGGGCTTGGGAGCGCAGGCGGCCATCGCCGCCACGGCCGCGCCCACGGCGGCGAGCCTGAACATATGGGAGGTCTTCATAAGGTCGTCTCCTTGATTGGGGTCCGAGAACAGCGGCCTGAAGCTTGGCCTTACACGGCCTGCTAGCCCGTCGCGAAGGCCCGCGCCAGCAGCGATAACGCACAGTTTACGCAAACGGCTCCGCTGGTCGATGTCACGAAAACGTAACCGCGTTACGCCGGGCAGGAATCCGGTCCCTGGCCGATGCCCAGATTGACCGGCGGGGCGTCCAGCAGACCCGACCAGGCGGGGTCCGAACCGCGTCCGTCATAGCCCGCCTGGGACACCACCCGGCCCGACAGGTCCACGGTCCACAGGCGGGTGTCGCCGCCGGGGCTCTGGCGCGCGAAGGCGATGTAGCGGCCGTTCGGCGCCCAGGACGGGCCTTCCTCGAAATAGGAGGACGACAGGATGCGCTCGCCCGTGCCGTCGGACTTCATCACGCCGATGTGGAAGCGGCCGCCCTGCTGCTTGGTGAAGGCGATCAGGTCGCCGCGCGGGCTCCAGGCCGGGGCGGTGTAGAGGCCGCCGCCGCGGCTGATCGGGCGCTGGCCCGAGCCGTCGGCCCGCATGGTGTAGAGCCGCGCCGAGCCCGAACGGTCCGAGGTGAAGACGATCTGATTCCCGTCGGGGCTGAACGAGGGCGAGGTGTCGATGCCGGGGTCGGTCGTCAGGCGCGACAGCTGGCGGCTGCGCAGGTTCATCACATAGACGTCGGTGTTGCCGCCCCGGATGATCGAGAAGGCCATCTTGGACCCGTCGTTCGAGAAGCGCGGCGCCAGCACCTGGCCGTCGAACTCGCCCAGGCTTTCGCGGCGCCCGGTCGACAGATTGTAGAGGTAGATGCGGCTGTAGTCCTTGCCCAGCGCCACATAGGTCACTTCGTCCGGGTTCGAGGCCGAGAAGCGCGGCGACATGATCACCTCGTCCCCTTGCGTCAGGAAGACGGGGTTATAGCCGTCCTGGTCGACGATGGTCAGGCGCGACAGCTTGTTCAGCTGGGTGCCGCTTTCAGAGACGAACAACACGCGCGAATCGAAGAAGCCCGCCTCGCCGGTCAGGCGCTGATAGACGACGTCCGAAATCTTGTGGGCGATGCGGCGCCACTGCTCGGAGGTGGCGGTGAACTGGTAGGAGACCAGCTGGCACTGGCGATAGGGGTCATACAGGCGGAAGCCCACGTCGATCCGCCCGTCCGCGCGCGGCGTCACCCCGCCGTAAAGCACCGCCTGGGCGCCGATGGAGGTCCACTGCGGGAAGTTCGGCGCATTGGCCAGGGTCAGGCCGGTCTCGATGAAGCTGGCCGGGTTCAGCGGATCGAAAAAGCCGGATCGCTTGAGATTGCCGCTGATGACGCCCGAAATCTGCGACCCGTTCTGGCCAGTGAAGGGCACGACCGCGATCTGAAGCGGGCGCAGCACGCCCTGGTCGATCTCGACCTCGACCGGACCCGACTGCTGCGGCGCGGCGGCCGGTTGCGTCTGGGCCGTCGCCGGGCCCGCCATGAGGACCGCGGCGGCCGAGGCGAGGAGAAGGTGCAGACGCATAGGGGGCTCCCTGAAATTGGACGGCTCGTCGGTCCTTATCGCCAGACCGTATGACAAAAACCAGATTGCGAAAAACAAGCTTGCCCCGGAATGGGGCGACTTTCAGACTTTGGCGACGTCCCGCCCGCCTCATTCCGTCATCCTCCGGCGAGCGGAGCGAGACCGGGGGACCCAGCGGCGCCGAAGGCGATCTTCGCGGCGGGCGCCGCGCAGGGCTCTTTCGCCCTGACGGGCGCCGCTGGGTCCCCCGGTCAGCGCCGCTTCGCGGCTTGCCGGAGGATGACGGCGTTCAAAATCCTACCGATTGGCGCAGGCGCGTTCGGTGTTGAAGGTCGGGCGATAGGCGCCGCCGGGGAAGCCCGCCGGAACATCGAAGGGCGCGGTCTGGCGAAGCGCCCGCAAGGCGCCGTCCGCCGCTGCGCGATAGACCGCGCTGGACTGAGGGTTCACCAGGGTCGGCCCCCGCGTGATCCGCCCGTCGGCCGACAGGGTGAGATCGACCTGTATGCGGAGCTCGTTCGCACCGGGGATATCACAGGGCAGAATCCAGTTCGGATAGACCTGATTGAAGATCGCCGTGATCTGCGGCCCCGTGGCCTGGGACGCCTGTCCCGTCCCCTGCTGCCCCGTCGCCGGCCGGCCGCGGTTCTGGGTCGGGCGCGGCGGGCCGGCCAGGGCGTCGAGGTCCAGCCCCGGCGCCGGACGGGCGGGCGCCTTCTTTTCAGGCGGGGTCGGCGTCGGCCGGGGCGCCGGCGCCTTTTTCTCAGGCGGCGCAGGCGTGGGACGCGGCGTCGGCGCCTTCCTCTCCGGCGGCGCCGGGGTCGGTCGCGGCGTCGGGCGCGGTTGCGGCTGGGGCGTCGGCGGCGTGGGTTCCGGCTCGGGCGGAGTCGGCTCGGGCGGGGTCTCGACCGGGGCCGTCTCGCCGTCTTCCAGCGAAGGCTCTTCCTGCGGATTGTCGGCCGGCGCGGCGGCGATCTCGACGTCGGAGACGATCGAGACCGGCACCGAATTCACCAGCGGCTTCATCTCGTCCTTCGACGACCACGACACGAAGGCGAGCGCCACCACCCCCGCGTGCAGGGCGATGGAGCCGAGGATGGCGGGACTGGGGCGGCGCAAGGTCCGTCAGCCCTCCGTCGGCTCGTCGGCGGCGGTGTCGGTGATCAGGTTCAGCTTGGTGAAGCCCGAGGCGGACAGGCGCGCCATCACGCGCGCCACGGCCTGATAGGGGGCGCGGCCGTCGGCGCGGATGAAGACGGCCTTGTCGCGCGCGTTCTCGCCGCCCTCTTCGGCCACGCGCAGGGCCAGCTGCTCCCAGCGGACCTCGCTCTCGCCGATGAAGATGGCGCCGTTCTGGTCGATCGAGACCGTGACCGGCTTGTCGGTCGTCTCGACCGCGCTGGCCTCGGTCTTGGGCAGCTCGACCGGCACCCCGACCGTCAGCAAGGGCGCCGAGATCATGAAGATGATCAGCAGCACCAGCATGACGTCCACCAGGGGCGTGACGTTGATCTCGCTCAGCGGCCGCTTGCGCGCGCGGCGACGACCGCGACCGCCGCTGGAGCCTCCTGCACCACCCATGGCCATGGATCAGGCGCCCCGGCGCAGGTTCAGATCGGAAGACGGCGGCGGAGGCGGCGGCGGGGTCGCCGGCGCGCCCAGGCGTCGCGCGATGGCCGCCTGCAGGTCGTCGGCGAAGGCTTCCAGGCGGCCCGTGAACTTGCCCGCCGACACCGAAAAGGCGTTGAAGGCGATATAGGCCGGGATAGCCGCCGCCAGACCGATGGCCGTGGCGAACAGGGCCTCGGCGATGGCCGGGGCCACGGTGGTCAGATTGGTGTTGCCCGCCGCCGCGATGCTGTCGAAGGCGTTCATGATGCCCCAGACCGTGCCGAACAGACCGATGAAGGGCGAGGCGGTGGCGACCACCGACAGCACGCCCAGGCCGTTCTCGATCTTCTGGCTCTCACGGGCGATGACCGAATCCAGGGCGCGGTCGATACGGGCGATCAGCATGGAGCCTTGCGTATCCGTCATCGCGCCGCGCGCGCGGGCCTCGCGCCAGTCCTGCAGGGTCAGGACCAGCATGCGCGGCAGAGGATCGGCGGGCTGGGGTCCGGCCTGGGCGGCGACCTCCTCCAGGGAGCGGCCGCTCTCGACCTGCTTTTCGAACTCGGTCGCGCGGGCGTTCATGCGCGAAAAGCGCACCGCCTTGTCGATGATGATGGTCCAGGACCAGACCGAGGCCGCGGCCAGGCCGATCATCACCGTCTTGACCACCCAGTCGGCGGTCATGAACAGCTCGATGGGATTCAGCAGGGAGGCGTCGACGGGCGGAGTCATGCGTGGTCCTTGGCGAAGAGTCCGTTTATTCCGCCAGTTGCACCGGGCGGTCGTGGCGGTTTCATGGCGGCGGGTCTAACGGGCGTCGCGGCCCGCGTCATCAGCCTTGAGGCTGACAACCTCGTTATTGCGAGACTTCGCCGGACAGCCAGGGCGTCACCAGTTCGACCAGCCGCCTCGTCGGGCGGCGCGGACGCCCGTCCAGATGGATGCAGACGGCCGTGACATCGGCCCGGCACAGCACCTCGCCGCCGCGCTCGACCGTCTGGCGGATGATCAGGCGCGGCCCCTTGATCGCCTCATAGCGGGTGCGAACCACCAGGGCGTCGTCGATCCGCGCGGGCTTCAGGTATTTGATCGCCAGGTCCGACACCACGAAGGCCAGCGGCTCGTCCTGCTCCAGCAGGTCGACGTGTCCGACGCCGGCCAGACGCAGGAAGTCCGATCGTCCCCGCTCGAAGTAGCGGACATAGTTGGCGTGATAGACGAGGCCGGTGAAGTCCGTGTCCTCGTAATAGACCCGCACGGGCAACAGGTGATCGCGGCCGTCGAAGCGGCCGGCGCTGGGTTGGTCGGTCATGATTCAGCTCTTGCCGGAGATGGCGGCGGGCGCGGGGGCGTCGAAGCCTGGACAATAACGCGATTTGAGCGTCGCGAACTCGCCCTTCAGGGGGTCATGGCTCATCAGGATGCGATTGGGGCGCGAGACGAAGGCCACGGCCTCCTTGCTGCCCTTCAACCCCGCATAGCCGCAGGCCGCGCGGCCGCGTCCCGCCTCGACATGCCGCACCTCGGCCTGGGGCCCCATCTGCTCGCGCACCTGGGTCAGGGCGCGTTCGGCCGCCGTCGCCTGGCGCGGTCCGAAGCGCGCGCCCTGGGTCAGGGCGTAGAGGCTGAACCCGCCCAACACGAGGACCGCCACGCCGAGCACGGCGATCATTCGCTCCATCCTGCGGGGATGCGCCAAGGGCGGCCTCCTTACTCGGACAGGAAGAATGACCGGCTTCGCCGGGCAGGTGAAGCCTTTTTTGCGAAAGAGTCGCGGTTCTCCCTCGCCTCTTCGGTCAGGCGGACGGGTTGTTCAGTCCGAACCGATAACGGCCTAGTCCCGATCGTAGAGGCGCAGCACCGCCAGGGCGCCGATGGTGGTCAGCACGCCCAGCGCAAAGGCGCCGACCAGCGAGCCCGTGGCCGCCGCGGTCGACACCGTGACAGGCCGCTTGGCGTACCACTGGACGATCTCGCCGGCGTGGGCGTGGTCGATGCCCTCGTCATAAGCGTCGTCCAGATAGGTGTCGTCGGCGGCGGCCATCGGCGTCTCCAATTCTTGCCTGCGCATAATCCCCGGCGCGTTCGGGCGGTTCCCCCTCTCGTGACAGAGGAAGCGGCATCCAGTAAAGGGCGCCCTCCAGCATATTTGACTTCGGGCGAGCGACTCCATGGCCGGCCATTCCAAATTCAAGAACATCATGCACCGCAAGGGCCGCGCCGACGCGGTCCGCTCCAAGCTCTTTTCGCGCCTGTCACGGGAAATCACCGTGGCGGCCAAGTCGGGGATGCCCGACCCGGCGATGAACCCGCGCCTGCGTCTGGCGGTGAACAACGCCAAGGCCGAATCGATGCCGAAGGACAACATCGAGCGCGCCATCAAGAAGGCCTCCGGCGGCGAGGTCGATGCGATGGAGGAGATCCGCTATGAGGGCCGCGGCCCCGGCGGCGTCCAGATCATCGTCGAGGTCCTGACCGACAACCGCAACCGCGCCGCCTCGGGCGTGCGCTCGGCCTTCGCCAAGAACGGCGGCGCCCTGGGCGAAAGCGGCTCGGTCACCTTCATGTGGGACCGGGTCGGCAAGATCGACTACCCGGCCGAGGCGGGCACCGAGGACGCCGTCATGGAGGCCGCGATCGAGGCGGGCGCCCAGGACGTCGAGAGCGATCTGGTCAAGCCCGACATCTATGAAGACGCGCCGGGCCACACCATCTGGACCGCCTTCGAGGACCTGAACGAGGTGGCCGAGGCCATGTCCAAGGTGCTGGGCGATCCCAAGTCGACCGCCATCGTGTGGAAGCCGCAGTCGGAGATCGACCTGACCGGCGACCCCGTCGGCGTCCTGTTCAAGCTGCTCGACGCGCTGGACGCCGAGGACGACGTGCAGCAGGTCTATTCCAACGAGAACGTCTCGGACGAGGACGCGGCCAAGTTCGCGGGCTGATCCGCACGCAATGATCCTGACCTCGACGCCCTTCCCCTGCGGGAGCGCGTCGAGGGATCAGGAACCGGACCTGAGTCCGGAGGCTTCTAGCAGCTCAAGCCTTGCTGCAAGGAGCCCGTGCTCATGGACATTACCCAACTGATCCTGGACGACCACGCCGAACAGCGAAGACTCTTCTCCCTGATCGAGGAGATCGACGCGAGCGACGTCGAGGCGCTGGAAGCGGTCTGGGGGCGGCTGTCGGCCTTTCTGGACGCCCACGCGGAAGCCGAGGAACGGCATTTCTATCCCGAACTGCTGAAGCTGGGCGAAGGCGCCAACGACGCCGAGGACGGCACGGTCGAGGGCGAGACCGAGGACGCCATCGAAGACCACAACAAGCTGCGCGACGCGGTCAAGGCGGTGGCGGCGCACAAGGTGGGCGCAAAGGCCTGGTTCGATGCGATCGGCGAAGCCAACGTCATCAACTCCAAACACATGGGCGAGGAGGAGCGGCAGGGGCTGACCGACTTCCGCCTGAACGCCGATCTGCAGACGCGGCACGACCTGGGCGTGCGCTTCGCCGCCTTTCAGGCCCGCCACATCACCGGGGTGAAACCGGTCAACAAGGACCCGGAAGGCTACGTCGAGAAACATGGCTGACGCCGCCTGGCTTGAAGGCGTCGTCCTGCCCATCGCCGGCGCGCTGATCGCCGGCGGGATGATCGGCTTCGAGCGCGAGTGGCGCGGACGGCCGGCGGGATTCCGCACCCACATCCTGGTCAGCCTGGCGTCCTGCCTGCTGATGCTGGCGGCCATGACCCAGGCCGACTGGGCCTTCCGCGCCCTGCCGGACGAGAACATCGTCACCGACCCGACCCGCATGGCCCACGGGGTGCTGACGGGGATCGGCTTCCTGTGCGCCGGCGTGATCTTCCGCACCGGCTTCTCCATCCACGGCCTGACGACGGCGGCCTCGCTGTGGATCACCTCGGCCATCGGCCTGCTGTTCGGGGCGGGGCTGTTCGCCCTGGGGACGGCGGGGACGGTGATCACCGGCCTGATCCTGGTCGCGCTGAGACTGGTCAGCGCGCGCCTGCCCGACCGCACCCTGACCGACGTCGAGGTGCGCTGGCGCCGGGACGCTCCCTCGCCCGAGATGGAGGTCGAGGCCGCCCTGCGCGCCGTCGATCCGGCGCCCGCGCATGACCGTTTCGAACTGATCGACGACGGCGCCGTGGTGCGCCGCAGCTGGCGCGTCCGCGCCGAGGGCGAGGCGGCGCTGAAGACCCTGGCGGCGCGGCTGGCCGCCCTGCCCGCCGTCTGCGGCTACGTGCTGGACCCGCGCGACGACTGACGGCTTGCCGGGCGCCCCGGCGCGGTCCAACCTGAGCGGTCGTTGGGAGCGTTTGGACCATGGCGATCGACTGGGGCGTGACGCATTGGGGCGTCGAGGAGCTGAGCCTGATGGCGCCGGTGGCTTCGGCCATGGTCACGGGCGGGCTGATCGGCATCGAGCGGACCTATCACGGCCATCCGGCGGGTTTCCGCACCCACATCCTGGTCTGCATGACCTCCTGCGTCCTGATGCTGGCGGCCATGCATCAGGCCAGCTGGGCCTTCGTCGCCCTGCCCGAGCAGCGGCTGGTGATCGACCCGACGCGGATGGCGCACGGCATACTGACCGGCATCGGCTTCCTGTGCGCCGGGGTGATCTTCCGCGAGCGCTTCTCGGTTCACGGCCTGACCACGGCGGCGTCGCTGTGGACCACCTCGGCCATCGGGGTGATGTTCGGCGTCGGCCTGTGGAAGCTGGGGCTGATCGCAGCGGGGGCGACCCTGCTGGTGCTGGCCATCCTGCGCTTTCTGGATGCGCGCCTGCCTCATGTCGGCGTGCTGGACGTCACCCTGCGCTGGACGCGCGGCGCCGCGCCGGAAGAAAAGGCGCTGCGCGCCCTGCTGGCCGAGAACGGGCTCAGCCCCACGCGCATCGGCCACGTCGTCAGCCCCGACGGCCAGATTCACGAACAGCACGTCAAGGCGCGCGGCCCCATGCCGCTGAAGGTCGACGCCCTGTCCCACGCTCTGGGCGAACAGGCGGGTCTGGCGGGCTTTTCGGTGATGCCCAGAGACGATTGAGCCGGCGACCGGCCGCCCGGTCATTGTTCGCTAACCCTCTTTGGGGCAATAGGAACGGATGGCGAACGAAACGACTCGGATCCTGGGGCTGGACCCCGGCCTGCGCCGCACCGGCTGGGGCGTCATCGAAAGCGAAGGCAGCCGCCTGCGCTGGGTCGCGCACGGCGTCGTCGCGCCCGACGACAAGGCGCCCTTCTCCGAACGGCTGCTGCATCTGCTGGAGCAGGTCGGCGAGGTCTGCGCCGCCTATGACTGCGACGAGGCGGCGATCGAGGAGGTCTTCGTCAACGTCAATCCGGCCTCGACGCTGAAGCTGGGCCATGCCCGAGCGGCGGTCATGCTGGCCCCGGCGCGGGCGGGCCTTTCCGTCGCCGAATACGCCCCGAGCCTGATCAAGAAGGCCGTGGTGGGGGCCGGTCAGGCCGACAAGAGCCAGATCGCCTTCATGATCAAACGCCTGCTGCCAGCCTCAGGCGATGTGAAGGCCGACGCCGCCGATGCGCTGGCCGTGGCCGTCACCCACGCCCATCATCGCCGGTTCAAGGCGGTCGCGGTGCGAGGCGCGGCATGATCGGCCGTCTGCGTGGAATTCTGGCCGAGGTCGGCGAGGCGGAATGCCTGATCGACTGCGGCGGGGTGGGCTATGTCGCCACCTGCGGGGCGCGGACGCTGGGCCGTCTGCCCGCGCCGGGCGACGAGACCACCCTGTTCATTCACAGCCAGTGGAGCCAGGATCAGGGGCCGCGCCTCTATGGCTTCCTGACCCGCGACGAACGCAAGGTCTTCACCCTGCTCCAGACCATTCAGGGCGTGGGACCGAAGGCGGCGCTGGGGGTGCTGGACGTGCTGCCGCCCCCCGAACTGGCCGCCGCCGTCGCGCGCGAGGACAAGGCCGCCGTCGGCCGCGCCAACGGCGTGGGACCCAAGCTGGCCCTGCGCATCGTCACCGAACTGAAGGGCAAGAGCCTGACCGACGGCGCCTTCGCCCCGACCGCGCCGGGCGTCCACGCCGAAGCCGCCGTCGCCGCCCCTCCGCCGCCCAGCGTCACGGGCGAGGCAGTCGCCGCCCTGCTGGGCCTGGGCATCGCCGAGGTCAACGCCCGCCGCGCCGTCGATCACGCCCTGATCAAGCTGGGCGAGGAGGCCGAGTTGCCGCTGGTCATCCGCACGGCCCTGCAGGAGCTTGGACGGTGAGGGGCGCCGCATGACCGACGACCGCATCATCTCGCCCGCGCCCGCGCCCGGCGAGCAGCACGACCGCGCCCTGCGGCCCCAGACCCTGTCCGAGTTCGTCGGCCAGTCGGCGGCCAAGGGCAATCTGAAGGTCTTCATCGACGCCGCCCGCGCGCGCTCCGAGGCGCTGGACCACGTCCTGCTGTTCGGGCCTCCGGGGCTGGGCAAGACGACGCTGGCGCAGATCGTGGCGCGCGAACTGGGCGTGGGCTTTCGCGCCACCTCCGGCCCCATCCTGGCCAAGGCGGGCGATCTGGCGGCCATCCTGACCAACCTCGAACCGCGCGACGTCCTGTTCATCGACGAGATCCATCGCATGGCGCCCCAGGTGGAGGAGATCCTCTATCCGGCGATGGAAGACCATGTGCTGGACCTGATCATCGGCGAGGGGCCGTCGGCGCGCAGCGTGCGCATCGACCTGGCGCCCTTCACCCTGGTCGGGGCGACGACGCGGGCAGGCCTGCTGGCTACGCCGCTGAGGGACCGCTTCGGCATACCGCTGCGACTGGAATTCTATACGCCCGAAGAGCTGACGGCGGTGATCCGGGGCGCGGCGCGCAAGATGGGCGCGGCCATCACCGAGGACGGAGCGATGGAGATCGCCCGCCGCGCGCGCGGCACCCCGCGCATCGCCGGGCGCCTGCTGCGGCGGGTGCGGGATTTCGCCGACGCGGAAGGGACCGCCATCGACCGGCTGGCGGCGGCGCGGGCGCTGGCGCGGCTGGAGGTGGACGAGGCCGGGCTGGACAGCCTGGACCGCCGCTTCCTCAAGGCCCTGATCGAGAACTACGGCGGCGGGCCGGTCGGCATGGACACCCTGGCCGCCGCCATCGCCGAGGCGCGCGACGCCGTCGAGGACGTGATCGAGCCATATCTGCTGCAGCAGGGCTTCATCCAGCGCACCCCGCGTGGCCGCATGGCCTGCGCCCGCGCCTATGAGCATCTGGGGCTGGAGACGCCCCAGACGCCGCCCGTCGCCGCGCCAAACCTGTTCGGCAAATAGCCCCCTACCCCGCCATCAGGGCCTCGACCTCGGCGCGATCGCCCAGCGACGGCTGCGCTCCCGGCCGGGTCGCCGCCAGCGCCCCGGCGGCGCAGGCGAAGTGAAGCGCGGCGTCCGGCTCCATGCCTTCCAGCAGGGCCACGGCGATCGCCCCAACGAAGGCGTCGCCCGCCCCGACCGCGTCCACGGCCGTGATGCGCGGCGGCGTGGCCCAGGCCATCGCCACCCCGCGCCGATACATGACCGCCCCGCGCGCGCCCTTGGTCACGACCACCAACCCGCCGCCGACGTGCAGGGCGTCGCCGTAGAAGGCGGCCTCCGTCTCATTGACCACCAGCAGGTCGGCGCGGCGCAGCAGGGCCTCCGACACCGGCGCGGCAGGCGCCAGGTTCACGCAGACGAAGTCCGTCGCCCGGCCCACCGCCGCCTCCACCGTCTCGATCGGCAGCTCCAGCTGGGCGATCAGCGGCGTCTCGATCCGAGCGGGCAACTGCTCAGGCGTGACGAAGTGGTTGGCCCCGGCGGCCACGGTGATCTGGTTCTCGCCCGTCGGATCGACAGTGATCAGGGCCACGCCGGTCGGGGCGGCGAGGTCTGTCTCCACCCCCGTCAGGTCGACGCCGTGCGCCAGCATCAGGGCCACCGCTGCGCCCGACATCTCATCATCGCCGACCCGGCCGATCAGAGACACTTCAGCGCCCAGCCTGCGCGCCGCCAGAGCCTGATTGGCGCCCTTGCCGCCGGGATGGCGCGACAGGGCGGCCCCGGTCACCGTCTCGCCCGGCGCAGGCAGGGACGGCGCCGCCGCCACCATATCCAGATTGATCGAGCCGACGACGGTGATCCTCATGCGCCTTCTCCCAGCCTCTGCGTGATCAGGGCGAAGATCCCGGCCGCGTCAGCCTTCCTCGCCCAGAAATGGTTCGCCCCGGCCGCGTCGACGCGGAACTCGACCGCCGTGTGGCCGCGGGTCAGGTCGCTGTCCGTCTCCACCGCGATGCGGCAGGGCGTCAGCTCGAACAGCTCCGGCTTCAGCAGCCAGGCGACGGTGCAGGGGTCGTGCAGCGGCCCTGCGTCCCAGCCGACCACCTGCCGCTCCACCCGCTGGGAGAAGCGCAGCATGGCCGCCGCCGTGCGGGCCGAGGCCGTGGGCAGGGCCTCGATGGCCGCGATCCGTTCCTCGGTCGCCCGCACCTGATGGGTGGCGTCCAGCCCCATGACGATCATGCGGCAGCCCGAAGCGAAGACCTCGGCCGCCGCGTCCGGGTCGGCCCAGATGTTGAACTCGGCCGAGGCGGTGATGTTGCCGCCTTCCGAGCGCGCCCCGCCCATGACCACGACCGGCCCCAGATGCGCCGCCAGCGCCGGTTCGGCCCGCAGGGCCAGCGCCAGATTGGTCATCGGCCCCATGACGGCCAGCGCCACGGAACCCGCAGGTCGCGCCATGACCAACCGCACGACGGCCTCAGCCGCCGTTCCCTCAGCCACAGGCGCGTCAGGCTCGAACGGCGTCAGGTCGCCAAGCCCCTCAGGCCCGTGGAACTCGCCCGCCCCCGCCGGGTCGCGGCGCAGGGGGCGTTCGGCGCCCGCAAACACCGGCACCTCCTCGCGCCCGGCGATCTGGCGCAGGATGCGGGCGTTGCGCGCGGTCTTTTCGGCGCTGACGTTGCCCCCGACCGTGGTCACGGCCAGCAGGTCCAGGTCAGCAGAGGCGAAGGCGGTCAGCAGCCCCGTGGCGTCGTCCACGCCGGGGTCGCAATCAATGATCAGGCTCTGTTTCACCGATCCGGTGTGCCGGTTGGCAGGCCGTGAATCAATGCCCGGCGCGCCTTGCCTCCTCCCTTCGCGCGCCCATATGCTTCGTCACACACGCTGTTCCAGAAAGCCGCTGCCATGACCGACGCCGCCCCGCTCAAGCCGCTGAAGATCGACTTCGTCTCCGACGTCATGTGCCCCTGGTGCGCCGTGGGGCTGGGCGGGCTCGAACAAGCTTTGGAGCGGCTCCAGGGCGAAGGGATCGCCGCCGACATCACGTTTCAGCCGTTCGAGTTGAACCCCGACATCGCCCCCGAGGGCGAGAACATGGGCGAGCACCTAGCCCGCAAATACGGCTCCACCCCCGAACAGTCGGCCGCCAACCGCGCCGCCATCACCGCCCGCGCCGCCGAGGTCGGGGTCGAGATGAACTTCCGCGACGACAGCCGCATGTGGAACACCTTCGACGCCCACCGCCTGCTGCACTGGGCCGGGCTGACGGCGCCGGACAAGCAGGCGGCGCTGAAGCACGCCCTGTTCGGCGCCCACTTTACGAAAGGGCGCAACGTCTCGGACGCCGGCGTCCTGACCGAGGCGGCGCAGGCCGCCGGACTGGACCGCGCCGAGGCGGCCGAGGTGCTGGCGTCCGGCCGCTACATGCAGGAGGTCCGCACGGCGCAGGCCCTGTGGCGCGCGCGGGGCATCACCTCCGTCCCCGCCGTGGTGGTCGAGGACAAATATCTGATCTCCGGCGGCCAGCCGACGGAGGTGTTCGTCAACGCCCTGCGCGAGATCGCGGGCAAGGCGTAGTTTCCTGCTCCCCCTGCGGGAGAAGGTGGACGGCGAAGCCGGACGGATGAGGGGTGGCGACGCCGTGTCCGCCCCATGTATCGGCCGGTGAGAGACCCCTCATCCGGCCCTTACGGGCCACCTTCTCCCACAAGGGGAGAAGGATCGGGAAAAACAGAGTCCAATTTCGTCTGAAACGTCTGAAATCGCCGCCCTCTCTTCCGGCGCGAGGCGGGCGCTGAGGGCGATGATGCGGGCCTCGACGGCGCGGCGGCCGGCGTGGTCGTCGGGAGCCAGACGGGCGGCGTCGCGGGCGACGGCGGCGACCGCCTTCATGTCGGCTTCCAGCGTGTCGAGCGGGTCGGGTTCAGGCGCAGGCGGCGGGCTTTCCGGCTCGGCGGCGGCCAGCAGGGCCGGATCGGTCAGCGCCCGCCAGGTGCGCAGCCACGACGCCGCCTCGGCCGCCCGGCCGCGCCGCACCGCCCGGTTCAGCCGCATCAGGGCCTGAGCCGCCATCGCGGCCAGATCGGGGGCGTCCGCCGCCGCATCCTCGACCGGATCATCCTCGTCAGGCCAGGGGTCCGGGTCGCCCGCGTCGCAGCGGCGCCAGCCCTCGCGCGCGGCGCGGGACCGCAGCGTCCCCAGCTTCAGCCCATGGCGGTCGCAGACGGCCTCGGCCGTATCCCCGGCCAGATAGTCGCGCCGCGCCGCCGCCCAGGTCGCCTCGGAGCGGACGCGATAGCCGTCCCGCGGCGCCGGGTCTTCGTAATAATGGCCGCGCGAGGCGTCAGCCGTCTCGGCCCGCTCGGCGGTCGAGGGCCGCACATGGTCGGGGATGTAGGTGGTGTCGCCGTACTCGTCCTGCTCCCACCGGCCGGAGGCGATGATGCGCGGCGCCTCCTCATGCCAGTTTTTCTCGGGCCAGTCCTTCTCCCGCCCACCCGAAGCCTGATCATCCATCGCGCCGCCTCCTGCCTGAAAGGCGGAGGTTGGAGGACGGGTGCGTCAGGATCGGACGGGGCACCCCGAATCACTATCGACTTGGTGCGTTGGACAACCTCACTGAACACGTCCTATGACTACATCAGGTTGACAATGTTCTTGTTTTGTTCCACGGTAACGACGCTATGAAGAAGAAGGTGCCACCGGTCGGATTCTGGATAGGCATGGCGTTTCTTTGCCTTTCGGCAGGACTCGTCGGTGGCGCAATGTCCCGTGGGTTAGGCGCTAGCAGTTACACGATTTCTTATGCCGATTTTATATCGGTAATGCTGACTGCCATTTCTCTTATTATGGCGCTACTAGCGTTTTTTATTGCGATTTTGGCATACATTGGCTGGAATTCAATAAATGGAAAGGTCGCTAATGAGGTGAAGTCCATTCTTACAGATGGATTCCGAGAAGGTCAGCCTCTACACCAAATGTTCGTTGAGCAAAAAGATCGCGCAATGTTCGAAGGTGTTATGAGGATCGATACAGATTTTGAAGCTGACGCCGACGCCGAAAAAAAGGAGGACGGTGAATGAATAATGATCTGTGGTCGAGAATTTCACCTGACGAAGCAGAGGCGGTACGCAACGCTATCTCAGAGCACCCCGTTAAAGTAGGTAAGTTGGCGCAGAATTTGGGGATCGAAGTTTTTCGATCTCCTCTGCCTCCAAAGATTTCCGGGATGATACAGCCCTCTCAGTCTGGCGGCAGGGGGTATGAAATTAGGGTCAACAAGTACGAAGTACCCGAGAGGCAGCGCTTTACGTTAGCTCACGAGATCGCGCATTTTCTGCTCCATAAATCGGATATCCGATCAGGAGTGGTGGATAGTGTGATGTATCGTTCCGCGCTTACCTCCAGAAAGGAAGCGGAAGCCAATCGGCTAGCGGCAGATATAGTTATGCCTATGGACGCAGTTAGAAAAGAATTGGCTGCATTGGGAGGCATTGCAGACGAAGAGACTGCTAAGCAGCTTGCTTATATATTCAAGGTATCTCTTCCTGCTATGAGAGTGCGACTCGGGCTGTCGTAACAGGAATTCTGGATGCTGGCTGGAAAGACCTACTGTCCAATCCTCCATGCGCGCGTGGCGGAAATTAAGGCGCTTGAGCGGCTGCCGGAGCCGACAAAGGATTTGCTGTTCCCACTTGTTGTGGGGCGACCTTGGCCAAACGCGAAACATCTCTCGAAAACGTGGGAAAAGGTTTCTGCAGCTTTTGGAGCGCGGCGATTTGCGCTCGATATCGACCCATTCAAAAGAAATTCCAGCTCGGAAAAGCCAGCAGCGGCTGAATTTAACAGCCTTTTCGACTTGTCGGACGGGTATGCGAATTACTATGCAGAGGTCGAGGGAGTTGAGGCCGCAATTCCTGTGCTTCAACTGACCGACGGGTTTTTGCCCGACCTCGCCCGTCAGCTTGAACATGTGGAGCGCCTTGATCGCGGCGTGGTGTTACGCGTTCAACGTGATTTCTGTGCTCAACCAACGCTGTTAGTGCCTCGCGTTCTTGAGGCTTACAAAGAGGCCGTAATTTTTGTGGATTTAGGTTGGTCCACGGACCTTCTCGGACATGAGCTTTGGGCTAGCGGAATTCTCGAAACTCTCGCAGAGGGCGATCCCGAGGTCGAAATCGTTGTAGCGGGGTCTAGCTTTCCGGAAGCCTTCAAGAAGAAGGCGAGGGACGAAATCTCCGCATACGAACGGATGGTGTTCGACAGCCTGGTTCGTCGCCATAACTCCGTCGTCATTACCTACGGGGATTGGGGAAGCACTAGGCCGCCACGATTGCCAACACCTATGGGCACAATCCCCCCACGGATTGACGTTCCTATGACTCGGGAATGGATTAGCTTCCGAAGCGAAGATGGCGAGGACTTCGACGACGTGGCGAGGCGTGCCATCTCCGACAGCATGTGGCCTTCCGGATTGAACATCTGGGGGACATACATGATCGAAGGGACTGCTCATGGCGTGCCCGATGCCATTCGCGGTCAGGCATCATCGGCTGCCGCGCGAATAAACATCCACCTTCATCGTCAAGCCCACTTCGGAGTGGCCGGATCCTTTGGTGATCGCGACGAGCCGTATACCGACTAACGGATCAGGCCCTTGCCAAGGCTTGCAGGGGATCGAACGCAAGGCTAACAGAAGCCGCCTCGCGTCCAGAGTCCTGATCCCGGCCTGCCGAACTGGGCGGGTCGGCTAGACCTTCACCTCGATCTCCCCGCCCCCGGCTCTGAACTTCGCGCTCATCTCGGCCATGCCCGCCTCGGCGTCCGCAAGGCTGGCGCCCGCGTCGTTCTGGGCCTTGGCCGCATCCCGGATGTCCTGGCTGATCTTCATGCTGCAGAATTTGGGGCCGCACATGGAGCAGAAGTGGGCGGTCTTGTGCGCCTCCTTCGGCAGGGTCTCGTCGTGGAATTTGCGGGCGGTCTCGGGGTCCAGGGAGAGGTTGAACTGGTCCTCCCAGCGGAACTCGAAGCGGGCTCTGGAGAGGGCGTCGTCGTGGGCGCGGGCGCCGGGGTGGCCCTTGGCCAGGTCGGCGGCGTGGGCGGCGATCTTGTAGGTGATGACGCCGTCCTTGACGTCCTGTCGGTCGGGCAGGCCCAGATGCTCCTTGGGCGTGACGTAGCAGAGCATGGCCGTGCCGAACCAGCCGATCATGGCCGCACCAATGGCCGATGTGATGTGGTCGTAGCCGGGGGCGATGTCGGTGGTCAGCGGGCCAAGCGTATAGAAGGGCGCCTCGTGGCAGTGCTTGAGCTGCTCGTCCATGTTGGCCTTGATCTTGTGCATCGGCACGTGGCCGGGGCCTTCGATCATGACCTGGCAGCCCTTGGCCCAGGCGATCTTGGTCAGCTCGCCGAGGGTGCGCAGTTCGGCGAACTGGGCCTCGTCGTTGGCGTCGGCGATGGAGCCGGGGCGCAGGCCGTCGCCCAGCGAGAACGAGACATCATAGGCGCGCATGATGTCGCAGATGTCCTCGAAATGCTCGTAGAGGAAGCTCTCCTTGTGGTGGGACAGGCACCACTTGGCCATGATGGAGCCGCCGCGCGAGACGATGCCGGTCACGCGCCTGGCCGTCATCGGCACGAAGGGCAGGCGCACGCCCGCGTGGATGGTGAAGTAGTCCACGCCCTGTTCGGCCTGTTCGATCAGGGTGTCGCGGAAGACTTCCCAGGTCAGATCCTCGGCGACGCCGTTCACCTTCTCCAGCGCCTGATAGATGGGGACGGTGCCGATGGGGACGGAGGAGTTTCGGATGATCCAGTCGCGGATGTTGTGGATGTTGCGGCCGGTCGACAGGTCCATGACGTTGTCGGCGCCCCAGCGGGTGGCCCAGACCAGCTTGTCGACCTCGTCATCGACGCTGGAGAGGACGGCCGAGTTGCCGATGTTGGCGTTGATCTTCACCAGGAAGTTGCGGCCGATGATCATCGGCTCGACTTCGGGGTGGTTGATGTTGTGCGGGATGATGGCCCGGCCGCGGGCGATCTCCTGACGGACGAACTCGGGCGTCACGAAGTCGGGGATCGAGGCGCCGAAGTCTTCGCCGTCGCGGATGCAGGGGGCGGTCTGTTCGCGGCGCAGATTCTCGCGGATGGCGACGTATTCCATCTCGGGCGTGATGATGCCTGCCTTGGCGTATTCGTATTGGGTGACGGGGCGGCCCTCGACGCCCTTGAACACGCGGTGGTTGGAGACGTCGAAGCGGGGGGCCAGGTGCTTGCCGCTGGCGTGGCCGTTGTCCTCGGGCTTGACCTCGCGCGGATTCAGGACGGGGGCGATGTCGCCGCGATCCAGCTGCCACGACGACTTCACGCGCGGCAGGCCCTTCTTGATGTCGATGGTCACGGACGGGTCGGTGTAGGGGCCGGAGGAGTCGTACATCGTCACCGGCGGCTCATTGGCGCTGGGGTGGACGGCGACCTCGCGGAAGGGGACGCGGATGTCGGGGAAGAGCTCGCCCGCGACATAGACCTTGCGGCCCCCGGCGCGCGGGCCCGTGGGGATGGTGCCGTGCTCGGCGGCGACTTCCTTGCGGGCGTCGGCGAGGGCGACGTCGACCTGCGGCTCGTGCGGCTGTTCGTTGGAAACGTGGATATTCATTTGGCGGCCTCCTGCGAGAAGAGGTCCGCCGGCGCGGTTTGAGCGCCTCTTGTCGGTTTCCCGGCGTGGAGGCGGTGAACTCGTCCCTTCGCCGGCATGACCCGGATCAGGTTCGACGGGTCAGAGGAGAAACCTCAATCTCAGCCGCTCGATTGCGACCCCCCGGAGAACGCGGCCATGATAGCGCGTATTCAACATAAGCCTAGGCTGCTATCAGCAAAATCGTAGACCAGCGTTCACTCTGTACATAGGCACGGTGCGTACATGATTTCAGCCCTTGTGTTCACCGCTCTTTTCCATGGCGCGCAAGCGTCGCCGCCACGCTTTACCGACACCGACATGCAACAGGCCGAAGCTTGCGCTGACGGCCCAGCGCCCTCTCAGTGCGCCAATGCAGACGCGCAGGCCGCCGCCCGGCTCTGCATGCAGGGTCTGCCCGCCCACTCCGACGACACGGCCTTTGGCGCCTGCATGGCGGCCGTGACGGATCACTGCATCAGCAACTGGAGCTCGACCACATCAGAGATGAACCGCCGCGTCATCTTGATCTGCGCGGCACGAACACGCGCTGCCACGCGCGTCGAGATCGACGCCTGGCTGGACAGGGCCGATCAGCGGCTGGATCCGTCGATCTCGCGCCAATACCGCGCTCAACTCGCTACCGTAGACACGCGCCTCAAAGAGCAGACCGAGGAAATCCGAACGGACGGAGCCGGAAATGTCGAAGTCAGGATCGCCGGGACGCGCAACGGCATCTGGGAAAGCTTCGCGCGCTTTCTGTGGCTTTCGGAACGAAAGGCCCGGTAGGGGCGACCTGAAAGAACGCCATCACTGGTCCACGCTACCAAATGCCAGGTTGCGACATTGCTTCAGGAGGATGGAAAAGAGAGGGGGCGGCCCGGCTTCTCAGTCGGGGGGGCGTTAAGGCCGGGCCGCCGCAGACTTCGTCGGGGTTGGGGGGGCGTCCGACGTGTCCGATTGCACAATCCCCGGCCGCGCGGTTGGTTCCGCCCGTTTCAGCGTGTTAACGCTCTTTGTCGAACAATAATCATTTTTCCCTCTGCGCCCGTTTTACTTGGGGTCGCGGGGGTCAGCAGGACAGTAGAAGCATGGCGCGCGTTCTGGGCGTTCTGGGCGGCATGGGGCCGGCGGCGACGACAGCCTTTCTGGCGCGGGTGCAGGCCCTGACCCCGGCGACGGGCGACGAGGACCACATCCGCATCATCGCCGACATCAACCCCCAGGTGCCCAATCGCCATACTCAGCCCGAGGCGGCGGGCCGGACGCTGGGCGAAATGGCTCGGGCGCTGAAGACGGCGGGCGCGCAGGTGCTGGCCATGCCGTGCAACACGGCACACGCCCATGCCGACGCCATCCGCGCGGCGGGCCTGCCCTTCATCGATATGATCGCGGAAACAGCGAAGGCGGCGGGCGCGACCGGGGCGCGGCGGGTCGGGGTGCTGGCGACGCCGGGCGCGGCGCGCCTCTACGCCGAGGCCCTGGGCGCCGAGGGGCTGGAGATGGTCGCCCCCTCCCCGGCCGAGGGCGAGCGCTTCATGCAGGTGGTGTTCGGGGTCAAGGCCGGCGATGTCGGCGCCGCCCAGCGCGCGGCCATGCGCGCTCTGGCGCAGGCTCTGATCGCGGCGGGGGCCGAGGCGGTGATCGGCGGCTGCACCGAGGTGCCGCTGCTGCTGGATCAGGGCGATGTCGACGCGCCGCTGATCGACTCGGCCGAAGTGCTGGCGCAGGCCTGCGTCGCGGCGTGCCGCTGAGAGGATCGATCTGAACCGATAACGGTCTAGTCCTCCGCCTTCCTGCCCATCAGGGGCGACAACAGGCTGTTGACCTCGTCCATCTGGCCGTGGCCGACGGCGGCGCGTTTCTCCAGGGCGGCGGCGCGCACCGCCAGGGCGCGAGCCTTCTCGGCGCGGGGATCGTGCTCCGGCGCCGAGGCCAGGGTCGGCAGACGCGCCTGCAACTCCGCCAGAAGGTCGTCGAAGCGCGCCTGGTTCATGGTCTCGCCCTGCTCGAACAGGGCGATGGCTTCCTCGAGGGCGGCTTCGAAGGCGGCTTGATCGGGCATGGACTCATCCTCTTATGCTTACGCTTATCAATGAGCGGCGCCGGGCGCCGGTTCCGCCTTGGCCGTCGATCACGCAGGGTTTACGAGACCGCCATGCGCCCTCTTTTCGTCTCCGCCGCCCTGATGGTCCTGCTGACCGCCTGCACCGCCTCGCAGGAGGCGACGCCGGAGCGGACCGAGGCCGCAGGCGCCGTCTGCGACGTGCCGGACGACCTGCGCCCGGCCCGCCCCTATCGCATCCCGCAGAACGAGGCGGCGCCGGACGTGCCGGTCGCCTTCAACATGCTGGCGGTCAGCTGGTCGCCGCAGGCGTGCCGCAGCGGCAAGGACTACCCGGACGAACGCTATCAGTGCGCCGGCAACGCCTTCGGCCTGACCCTGCACGGGCTGTGGCCCAACGGCGCCGACAACAGGCACCCGCGCTACTGCGCCGCGCCCGGTCCGGCCATTCCGGTCGAGACGGTGCGGCGGCATTTCTGCATGACGCCCTCGCCCAGCCTGCAGCAGCACGAGTGGGCCGCGCACGGGACCTGCGGCTGGGACAGCCCCGAGGCCTATTTCGCCCAGGCGGCGAGGATGTGGGACGGACTGAACAAGCCGGACCTGGAGGCCATCCCGGCCCAGCGCCTGACCGCCGGCGCGATCCGCGACGCCTTCGTCGCCGCCAATCCCGGCTTCCCGCGCGACGGGGTCTTCATCGCCACCGCCGACGGCTGGTTCCGCGAGGCGCGGCTCTGCTATTCCAAGGACTATCGGCCGATGCGCTGCCCGCGCGGCCTGGGCGCGCCGGATCGCGAGCGGCTGAAGCTGGCCCCCAGAGGCGTCCAGACCGGCGCCCGGCAAGGCGCGCAAACGGGCGGTTAACCAAAGCAGGGTCAGGCTGCGGCCTGCTGTTTCGCCCGAGGCCGTCATGTCGACCATGCTGACCCAGTCCCGCCGTCGTTCCAGCGACCATTTCCAGCCCGAGGACATGGAGCCGCAGGAGCAGCGCCGCCTGCGCGGCCTGCTGGAGCAGATCGACTACGCCGCCTATGTCGCCAACCGCGAACTGATCGGCCACGCCCTGGCCCAGGTCGACGTCGCCGCCTTTCAGAAACTGGCGGTGCTGACGGCCCAAGCGCGGGCGCGCTGGGGCGCCGAGGCCATCCGCCTGGCCGAATCCGGCGCGCCGGCCACCCCCGATCAGGTCGCCCGCCTGACCGCCGCCCGCACCGCCTATGACGAACTGAGCGAGGCCTTCGACGCCCTGCGCCGGATGGTCGAGCGGGGCTATCTGCCGCTGAAATAGCCAAGAAGGCCGACCCGATGCGCGCGATCATCCTGCTCGCCCTGCCCCCCTACTGCTCGCCGGGGCGCCCGCCCAGGCGCAGGCGACGGATGGCTGGGATATGGCCCAGACCGACAAAGGGCCGAGCGCCAGCGTCAGCTATGAAGGCGGACAAAGCCTCATCCTGCGCTGCTTCAACAACAGACTGGAGGCCCTGCTGGTCGGCTTTCCTGTCGAAGCCGCTCCCGGCCTGCGGCCCCTGACCTGGACGCAGAACGGCCAGGAGGAGCGTCAGACCTGGATCAACATCCCCGGACAGGCCGTCATGGCCGCCATCCGGCCGGGCCGCGTCGCCCGATTGTTCCACCAAGGCGGCGACCTGGTCATTCATCCGTCATCCACGACCCCGGTCGAGCCGGGACGGCCCCGAGAGCGCCTCCGACTGCCTCTGCCTTCCGACAACAGCGCCATTGACGCGGTCCGGGACGCTTGCGGGACAGACCCGGATTCAGCGCGTGACGGCTTGTTGGAGACCGAGCCTTCGTTCTCTCGTCCAGCCAGTCTGCGGGAGATCTGGGCCTCCGCTCCCGCGCCCGCCTATCCATCCAGAGCCATGCGACTGAGCCATGGGGAAGTCATCTATAGCTGCATCGTCGCCGCGCAGGGCGCTCTGGAAGACTGTCGCATCGAAACGGAAAATCCCGCGAATGCGGGCTTCGGGGCCGAAGCCCTGAAAGCCTTGCATAGAGCGCGTCTGCGGCTGGGACATGGCGTGGAGCCGGGGCGACTGACGGTCAGCCGCCTAGCCTTCTCCTTACGCTAGGGCTTCGTTTGTCGATCAGTCCAGTCGCTGGGGCCGGGTGACGATCGGGGCGTTGGGATCGGTCTGGGCCGGTCGGGCCTGGGTCGGCGGCGGGCCGTCGGCCTGGACCGGGACGTCGGGCTGGGGCGCGCCGGGAGGCGTGACGACCACCACCGGCGCGGGCGTCGCGGCGGCCGGGGCCTGGGCGGCGGGGGCCGGAGTCGCGGAGGTCGAGGTCGCGGAGGTCGGTGCCGGAACCGGAACCGGTCGGGATGGAGCGGGCGTCGGGCGCGCGGGCGCAGGCGACGCGGCTGCGGTTCGCGGCGAAGGCGCGCGCGCGACGGGCGCGGCGGCGGGCGTCTCGACGACGGTCGGGGCGGGTTGCGGCGTCGGCGCCGACGTTTCGACAGGGATCGCGGGGGTCTCGACCGCAGGTTCCGTCATGGCGGCAGGCGGCGGTGGCGCGGCGTCGTCCGCGCCCGAACGGGCCAGCAGCCACACCGCCACAGGAACCAGGACGGCGGCGGCCGCTGCGCCGGCGTAAAGCGGCCAGCGCGAGCGAGGCCTGGGCGCCAGGGAGGTCGCCGGGGAGGCCGCCACGGCGGCCGGCGGCGCGACGACGGGCGCGGGCTCGGCTTGGACGAACGACGCCGAAGCGGCTTCCGCCGCAGGCGCGGCCGTCGCAGCCGCGACGACAGGCGCGGACTGAGGCGCAGCGTCCGGCAGCGGCCGCGGCGTCAGGTCTGCGGCGGGGGCGGGGGCGGCCTGCGGCGTCGGCGGAGCGGCGGGTTGCGGAGCCGAAGCGGTCGGCGCGGGCTGGCGGCGCGGCACCATGGAGCCGCCGAAGACTCCGGAAGGACGACCTGCGGGCGCGGCCGGGCGAGCGGCGGCAGGCTGGGCCGCCTGCGGACGCGGCTGCGCAGGCTGGGTCTGAGCAGGCTGGGTCTGGGCGGGCCTGGCCTGCGACGGCTTCGGATGGGGCGGCATGGCGGTCAGGCGGGCCAGACCCTCGTCGCGCGGCAGCGGGCCGACGTGGAAGGCGGCCTGGGGCGGGCGCCCCCAGGTGATCTGGCCCCGGCGGAAGGGTTCGGGCTGCGTTTGCGGCGCCGGATTATCGGTCGTCTGGGGCTTGTCGTCGGCGTCGGACATTCGGTCTCCGGCGCTCAGGCGAGCGCGCATCAGGTCGAAAAGGCGATAGAGGGCGAAACGGTGAGCGCCGAGTTCGGCGCTTTCGTGGCCTTCAGTTCTTCAGACGATAGCCGGTCTTGAAGATCCAGCCCACCACCGCCAGACAGGCGAAGAAGAAGCCCAGCGTGGCCAGAAGGCTGACCTGAACGCTGACGTCGCCCACGCCGTAGAAGGCCCAGCGGAAGCCCGAGATCAGATAGACCACCGGGTTGAACAGGGCGAGCGTGCGCCAGCCCTCGGGCAGCATCTCGATCGAATAGAAGGCGCCGCCCAGGAAGGTCAGGGGCGTGACGATCAGCATGGGAATGAACTGGAGCTGCTCGAAATTCTGCGCCCAAACCCCGATGATGAAGCCGAACAGGGCGAAGGTGGTCGAGATCAGGATGAGGAAGGCCAGCATCCAGAACGGGTGCAATATCTGCAACGGCACGAAGAAGGCCGCTGTGGCCAGAATGATCAGGCCCAAGATCGCCGACTTGGTGGCCGCCGCCCCGACATAGGCCAGGATGATCTCCAGCGGCGAGACGGGTGCGGAGAGGATCTCGTAGATCGTCCCAGTGAACTTGGGGAAGTAGATGCCGAAGGAGGCGTTGAAGATCGACTGGGTGAACAGGCTGAGCATGATCAGCCCCGGCACGATGAAGGCGCCGTAGGGGACGCCGTCCACCTCGGTCATGCGGCTGCCGATGGCGCCGCCGAAGACGACGAAATAGAGCGAGGTCGTGATGACCGGCGTCACCAGCGACTGCCACAGGGTGCGCAAGGCCCGCGCCATCTCGAAGCGGTAGATGGCCCAGACGCCATATCCGTTGAAGCTCATCACGCGGCCTCCCGATCCTGATGGACCAGGCCGACGAAGATGTCCTCGAGCGAGCTCTGGCGGGTACTGAGATCCTTGAAGCCGATGCCGAGATCCGACAGGCGGCGCATCAGGGACGGGACGCCGGTGCGCTCGGCGTTGGAGTCGAAGACGTATTCGATCTCGCCGCCGTCATTCTTGAGCTCCAGCGGCCACTCGGCCAGTTCGGGCGGCAGGGCGGCCAGCGGCTCCTGCAGGTTCAGGGTCAGGGTCTTGCGGCCCAGCTTCTGCATCAGGTCGGCGGTCTTCTCGACCAGGATCAGTTCGCCCTTGAGGATGACGCCGACGCGGTCGGCCATCTCCTCGGCTTCCTCGATGTAGTGGGTGGTCAGGATGATGGTCACGCCGCGATCGCGCAGGCGGCGCACCAGGGCCCACATGTCTCGGCGCAGCTCGACGTCCACGCCCGCCGTGGGCTCGTCCAGGAAGAGGATTTCCGGTTCGTGGCTCAGGGCCTTGGCGATCATGACGCGGCGCTTCATCCCGCCGGACAGGGTCATGATCTTGGCGTCCTTCTTGTCCCACAAGGAAAGGTCGCGAAGGATCTGTTCGATGTGGACCGGGTTCGGCGCCTTGCCGAACAGGCCCCGGCTGAAGGCGACAGTGGCCCAGACGGTCTCGAAGGCGTCGGTCGTCAGCTCCTGCGGCACCAGGCCGATGCGGGTGCGGGCGGCGCGGTAGTCGGACTGGATGTCGTGGCCGTCGGCGATGATGGTTCCGCTGGACGGGGTGACGATGCCGCAGACGATGGAGATCATCGTCGTCTTGCCCGCCCCGTTCGGACCCAGCAGGGCGAAGATCTCGCCCTTCTCGATCTCCAGATCGACGCGCTTGAGGGCCTGGTGGCCGGACTTGTAGGTCTTGGTCAGACCTTCGATGGAAATGACGGCTGGCATGGAGCCCCTCCCGGCTTCGGGGATGGCAGATAGGCAGGGCGCCCCGCCCGCTCAAGGGGGAGGCCCCTTCTGGCGCGAAACAGCGTATGATGAAGGGCAATCGTTCAGGATGTCCGTCATGTCTGTTCGCCCCCTCTTCCTCGCCCTGTCCCTCGTCGCCGCACTCGGTCTGGCGGCCTGCGAGACCGAAAGCGTGCTGCCGGAAACGGACGGGTTCGGCGCCGCGCCCAACCTGCCGGCGCCGCAGCCGCAGCGAGTCCCCATGGTGAAGATCGCCCCCGCCGTCGGCTGGCCGGAAGGCCGGACGCCGATCCCGGCGGCGGGGCTGGCGGTGAACGCCTTCGCGACAGGGCTGGACCATCCGCGCTGGCTCTACGTCCTGCCCAACGGCGACGTGCTGGTCGCCGAGTCCCAGGCGCCCGCCAGGCCGAAGGAGAAGAAGGGGGGCCTGCGCGGCTGGATCGAGGGATTGGTGATGGCGCGCGCCGGGTCGGGCGAACGGCCCAGCGCCGACCGCATCACCCTGCTGCGCGACGCCGACGACGACGGGACGGCGGAGACGAAGACCGTCTTCCTGGGCGGCCTGACCTCGCCCTTCGGCATGGCCCTGGTCGGAGAGCGGCTGTACGTCGCCAACGCCGACGCCGTGGTCATGGTCCCCTATCAGACAGGCCAGACGCGCATCGACGCGGCGCCGGTCAAGGTCGCGGACCTGCCGGCCGGGCGCAATCACCACTGGACCAAGAGCCTGGTCGCTTCGGCTGACGGGACCAAGCTCTATGTCGGCGTCGGCTCCAATTCCAACATCGGCGAGAACGGGCTGGACGAGGAGGTCGACCGCGCCGCGATCCTGGAGATCGACGCGGCGACGGGGGTGCGGCGCGTCTTCGCCTCGGGGTTGAGGAACCCCGTCGGCCTGGCCTGGAACCCGCAGGACGGCCGCCTGTGGACCTCGGTCAATGAGCGCGACGCCCTGGGGAACGATCTAGTCCCCGACTACATGACCTCGATCACGCCGGGCGCCTTTTACGGCTGGCCGTGGAGCTATTACGGCCAGAACGTCGACGAAAGGGTGCAGCCCGCCCGGCCCGACATGGTCGCCAGGGCGATCAAGCCCGACTACGCCCTGGGGCCGCACACGGCGTCGCTGGGCCTGACCTTCTATACGGGGGCGCTGCTGCCGCAGTGGCGAAACGGGGCGATCATCGGCCAGCACGGCTCGTGGAACCGCAATCCGCCGTCCGGCTACAAGGTCATCTTCGTGCCCTTCCGCGACGGGCGGCCGGACGGGCCGCCGCAGGACGTGCTGACCGGGTTCCGCAATGAGAAGGGCGAGGCCATGGGGCGGCCGGTCGGGGTGGCGGTCGACGGGCGCGGCGCCCTGCTGGTCGCCGACGACGTGGGCGACGCGATCTGGCGGGTGGCGCCCCCCGCCCGCTGAGATGCGGCGGCGGCGTCATCAGTCATGACGACGTTCGTCTGATTTCCTCTGTAGACGACCCAGTGTGAACGCCGCCGTCATTCCAGCATCAGGTTGACGTTGCGTCGGCCTTCGACTTGACCTTACGTCATTGAAAAGCACGCGAAAGCTTGTCTTTTTTCAGAATGACCCGGCCTGCGTCCCCGCCGCCGGTTGACCCGCCGCCCCTCGCCGTCCATCACCGTGGCAAGGGCAAATCGGGAAGAGGCGGCGCACCCATGGGACTGGCGGCAAACATCCGGCGTGACATCAAGTTCGCGAGCGGGCTGTTCCGGCTTCTGAAGCGCATCAAGCCCATCACCCTCGACAGCGACGTCCTGGCCTGTGACGACATCGAGGAGGCGGTCGACAAGTTCGGCCCCAACATCGCCGTCGAGGACGAGACCCGCAAGCTGACCTATCGCGAGTTCGAGGCCCTGGCGAACCGCTACGCCAACTGGGCCAAGAGCCGCAATCTGAAGCGCAGCGACGTCATCGCCCTGGTGATGCACAACCGCGTGGAATACGTGGCGGCCTGGTTCGGCTTCTCCAAGGTCGGGGTGGCCACCGCCCTGATCAACAACAATCTGACCGGCGCGGCCCTGGCCCACTGCCTGACCATTTCGACCGCCTTCAACGTGGTGACGGACGAGGACTGCTGGCAAGCGGTCGAGGACGCGCGCGGCCTGGTCGACCGCAACCTGATGATCTGGGTCCACGGCCTGGGCGAGGAGAATGAGACCAATACGCGCCGCGACCTGGACAACGCCGTACGCAGCGCATCGTCCGTGCGGCCCGACCGCTCGCTGCGCCAGGGCATGACCAACCGCGACACGGCGCTCTACATCTACACCTCGGGCACGACGGGCCTGCCGAAGGCGGCGCGGATGCCGCATTCGCGGGTGCGGACCTATATGCGCGCCTTCGCCGGCGCCACGGCCTCGACGCCCAAGGACGTGCTGTTCAACGTCCTGCCGCTGTATCACTCGACCGGGGGCCTGGTCGGCGTCGGCTCGGTGCTGCTGAACGGCGGGCGGATGGTGACGCGGCGGCGCTTCTCGGCCACCCATTTCTGGCCAGACGTGAAGGCGACCGGGGCGACCATGTTCGTCTATATCGGCGAGCTGTGCCGCTATCTGGTCAACAGCCCGGAACACCCGGACGAGAAGGGCCACAAGCTGCGGCTGGCCTTCGGCAACGGCCTGCGTCCCGACGTCTGGCCCGAATTCCAGAGCCGCTTCGGCATCAAGGACATCCTTGAGTTCTACGGCTCGACCGAGGGCAACGTCTCCCTGTTCAACTTCGACGGCAAGGCGGGCGCCATCGGTCGGGTGCCGGGCTATCTGAAGTCGCAGATCAACATCCGTCTGATCGCCCTGGACCCCGAGACGGGCGAGCCCCTGCGCGGACCGAACGGTCTGTGCGTTCCGGTCTCCATCGGTGAGACCGGCGAGGCCATCGGCCAGATCGGCAGCGACATCCGCCACGACTTCTCGGGCTACGCCGACAAGAAGGCGTCGGAGAAGAAGATCCTGACCGACGTGTTCAAGAAGGGCGACCGCTGGTTCCGCACCGGCGACCTGATGCGCCAGGACCGCGAGGGCTACCTCTACTTCATGGACCGGCTGGGCGACACCTTCCGCTGGAAGGGCGAGAACGTCTCGACCGCCGAGGTCGAACAGCGCCTGTCCGAGGCGCCGGGCGTGCAGGAAGTCATCGCCTATGGCGTCGAGGTGCCGGGCCAGGAAGGCAAGGCGGGCATGGTCGGCCTGGTGCTGGACGGCAAGTTCGACGCCGCCAGCTTCGCCGCCTGGGCTGACGAGCAACTGCCGACCTACGCCCGACCGGTGTTCGTGCGGATGCTGAAGTCGGCCGACACCACCGGCACCTTCAAATACCGCAAGGTCGACCTGGTCGCCGACGGCTTCGACCCGGAAAAGGTCGACGGCGCCGTCTATGTGCGCGGCGGCAAGGCCGGCTATCAGAAGCTGACCGCCAAGACGCGCGAGAACATCCTCAGCGGCGCGACGCGGCTTTAAATTTCTCCCTCCCCTTTATGGGGAGGGTGGCTGAGGCGAAGCCGAAGACGGGTGGGAGCGGCAGGTCTGGACAAGCGCCGAAGGCCGGAAGGACAACCAAGTCTGTGGAACCTTGCGCCCAGGATCACCAAGCCCTCCCCACCCGGTCGCTACGCGACCACCCTCCCCATGAAGGGGAGGGAGAAGGGTCTCTGTTGTTTTTGTCCCGAACCGGGATTCGCGAAACGCGCCCTTAAGCATTAACGGCGATAACGGCCTCCCGACCCTTTCGGCTCCAGGACGCCTGCTCGCCTCATGTTCCAGATCATCGGCATCGTCATGCTGTTCGCCATGGTGTTCGGCAGCTTCCTGCTGCACGGCGGCAAGATGGCGACGATCCTCTATTCGCTGCCCTATGAGCTGATGGCCATCTTCGGGGCGGGCATCGCGGCCTTCCTGATCTCCAACAGCCTGCCGGTCATCAAGGCCACCCTCGGCGGCCTGGGCAAATGCTTCGCCGGGCCGAAGTGGAAGAAGCAGGACTACAAGGACCTGCTCAGCCTGCTGTTCCAGCTGACCAAGACGATGAAGTCCAAGGGCGTGATCGCCCTGGAGAACCACATCGAGAAGCCCGCCGAGAGCGCCATTTTCCAGAAGTATCCCAAGGTGCTGAAGGACCACTTCGCCACCGACTTCATCTGCGACACCCTGCGGATGATGACCATGAACCTCGAGGATCCGCACCAGATCGAGGACGCCATGGAGAAACAGCTGGAGAAGCACCACCACGAGGCCCTGGCCCCGGCCCACGCGCTGCAGACCCTGGCCGACGGCCTGCCGGCGCTCGGCATCGTCGCCGCCGTGCTTGGCATCATCAAGACCATGGGGTCCATCACCGAGCCGCCGGAAATTCTGGGCAGCATGATCGGCGGCGCCCTGGTCGGCACCTTCCTGGGCGTCTTCCTGGCCTATGGGCTGGTGGGGCCGTTCGCCTCGCGCCTGAACGCCATCGTCGAGGAGGAAGGCGCCTACTACAAGATCATCCAGTCGGTGCTGGTCGCTCACCTGCACGGCAATGCGGCCCAGATCTCGGTCGAGATCGGACGCGGCGACATCCCCTCGACCGCCCAGCCGTCCTTCACCGAGATGGAAGAGGCCCTGGCCGCCGCGCCGATGGACGCCTGACGCCTTTCAGGCGTTTTCGGAACACGGAGCGTTCACGACGGTTCTCTCAGGATCACGGCCGCGTGCGCGGCCCTACGCCTGGAGCCGTCCCATGCCTGCGCGTCCCTCACCTCGCCCTTCCCGCCTCGGCCGTTGCGCGGCCACGCTCGGCGGTCTTTCGATTCTGACCCTCGTCGCCGCCTGCAACGAGCGGGCGCCCGAGCCGCCCGCCCCCGTGACGGACGCCGCGCCTGCAGCGGCCGCGCCGCCCGTCAGCCCCGTGCCCGCGCCCGATTCGACCGGAACGGCGACGCCGCCGCCGGGAGAGGCTGCGCCGGTCCCCTCGCCGCCGACCCTGCCGCCGGACCCGAACGAACCGACGCCGCCCGATCCCATGGACCCGACCGCGCCGCGCCCGGTCCCGCCCGACGGGGCCTGAGCTCTGGCCTGAACTGCGGGTCGAAGCCCTGCGGCCTCACCCGCCTTCACGAACGCGTGAGAAATCGCTTGCGCTCCTCCTCACGAAGCCGTTATCACTCCCTCAGCGAGGTTCATGGTCTCGCTTTTACCTTCTGAAGGAAGAAACCTATGCGCATCACCGCTCTGATCGCCGCTTCGGCCGCCGCTCTGGCCCTGGCTGCTTGCCAACCGGCCGCCACCGACAAGGCTGAAGACGCCGCTGCCGACGCCACCGCCGCCGCCGACACCGCTGCCGACGCCGCTGCTACGGCTGACGCCGCCGCCACCGACGCTGCCGCCGCTGCTGGCGAAGCCGCTGGCGAAGCCGCCAAGGCCGCCGACGCTGCTCCGGCCGCTGACGCCGCCGCCGCTCCGGCCGCTGCTCCGGCTGCCCCGGCTGCCTAAGACTTCACAGTCTTAAATCGCGGTCCTGCGGACCGTGATGGAGAAAGGGATCGTCTTCGGACGGTCCCTTTTTTCATGCGCGCCTGCCGGGTCGATGGCGCTTCCGTCCCGCCGCCAGGGTCGATAGACGGCTGTCATGACCCGTTCCCCCGACATCACCGCCCCGCCGATGGACGACGACGCTTCGCCTCAATTGCTGTGGGCGGACGACGGTTCGCCTCGCTCGGGTCGATTCGGCGATGTGTATTTTTCCAAGGACGACGGCCTGGCGGAGACCCGCGCGGTCTTTCTGCAGGGCTGCGGCCTGCCCGAAGCCTGGACCGGGCGCTCCGCCTTCACCGTGGCCGAACTGGGCTTCGGCACCGGGCTGAACATCGTCGCCCTGCTGGACCTGTGGCGGCGCGAGCGGCCCGAAGGCGGGCGCCTCAAGGTCTTCTCCGTCGAGGGCTTCCCCCTGACGCGCGAAGAGGCCGCGCGCGCCCTGGCCGCCTGGCCGGAACTGGCCGAGACGGCCGCCGGGGTGCTGGCGGTCTGGCCTGCCGGGACGCCGGGTTTTCACCGACTGGACCTGCCGCAGTGGGGCGCGACGATCGACCTGGCCGTCGGCGACGCCCGATGGGCGCTGGAGCAATGGTCGGGACCGGCCGACGCCTGGTTCCTGGACGGTTTCTCGCCCGCGCTGAACCCCGGCATGTGGTCGCCCGAGATCCTGGCCCTGGTCGCGGCGCGCTCGGGGGCCGGCGCCCGACTGGCCACCTTCACCGTCGCCGGAGCGGTGCGGCGCGGCCTGGCCGATCACGGCTTCACGGTCGAGAAGAAGCCGGGCCATGGCAGGAAGCGCGAGCGGCTCGAAGCGCGCATGGCGGGCCCCGGTTCTGACCCCAGTTCTGACCCCAGTCTTCGCCACGTCGCCGTCGTCGGCGCCGGAATCGCCGGAGCCGCCGTCACGCGCGCCCTGATCGCCGAGGGCGTCCGCGTCACCGTCATCGAGGCCGAGCGGGCGGGCGCCGGGGCCTCGGGCTTTCCGGCCTCCCTGGTCACGCCGCGCCTGGACGCGGGCGACGCCCTGATCGCGGGCCTCCACGCCCAGGCCCTGGAACGCGCGGGTGCGCTTTATCGCGCCCTGCCCGGCGCCGTCGTCGCCGAAGGGGTGCTGCAACTGGAACAGGCGCCGCGCGACGCCGCCCGCTTCGACAAGATCGCCGCCCAGCCCCTGTGGCCCGACGGCGCCATGCAGCGGCAGGACGCGGCCGCCTGTTCCGCGCGCCTGGGCGAGCCTGTCACACGCGGCGGGCTGATGATGAAGACGGCGCTGACGGTGCGATCCGACGCCATACTGGAGCCGTGGCTGGCGGGCGCCGAGCGGATCGCGGCCAGGGCGGAGCGGCTGGAGGCCACGACGGAGGGCTGGCGCGTGCGAGGCGCGGACGACGCCGTCCTGGTCGAGGCGGACGCCGTGGTTGTGGCCGCCGGCTGGGGCTCGGCGCGACTGGCGCCCGAGTCGCCGCTCTCGCCCGTGGCCGGGCAGGCGAACTGGATCGAGGGCGCGACGTCGGCGCCGCCCGTCGCCTGGGGCGGTTACGCCGCGCCGACGGGGCGGGGGATGCTGTACGGCGCCACCCACGAGCGGGGGATCGACGCGCCCGAGGCCTCGGATGCGGCCAGCGCCCGCAACCGCGCGACCCTGGCCGCCGCCCTGCCTGAACGCGCCGCAGACGTGGAGCAAGCGCCCGTCCGCGGCCGCCGCGTCGCCGTGCGCGCGACGACGCCGGACCGCCTGCCTCTGTGCGGCGCGTGGGAGGACGGGCTTCATGTCCTGACCGGCCTGGGGTCGCGCGGCTTCTGCGTCGCGCCCCTTCTGGGCGAGCATCTGGCGGCCCTGCTGCTGGGGCGGCCCTCGCCCCTGCCGACCGAGGCGGCCGGGCGGCTGGATCCCCGACGCCATGAAGCGCAACCCGCGACGGCGGCGCGCGTTGACAGCCAAGGTTCATCTCCAGACGCTATCTGACGCTGACCGAGCCCCCCGGACTCGCCCAATCATGGAGCAACGCCATGTCCGCCCGCCTCGCCTTTTCCGTCTTCCTGTGCGCCCTAGGCGCCTTGGCGGCCTGCGCCCCCGTCTCGACCTCCGCCGATGGGACGACGGCCACGGCTGCAAACGCACGCAAATGCTTCTTCCAGGACGACGTTCGCAGCTTCCGGGCCTCGGCCGACGGGCGAAACGTCTATGTGCGCGAACTGGACAAGACCATCTATCGGCTTGAGGCGGCGGGCGCCTGCCCGGAGCTGAGCGACGCCCTGGCCATCGGTTTCGCGCCCATGGGCGGGATGAACAGCCTGTGCACCGGCGACTACACCCGACTGGTCGTCGGCGGCTCGCCCTCGGCCATGCCGTGCAGCGTGCGCATGGCCGGCGCCCTGACCGAAGCCGAGGTCGCCGCCCTGCCGGCGCGGGACCGGCCCTGACCGCGCTCGATCCATGCTCGCGCCGGTTGCAGATTACTTCTCTGTAATTGCGAATGAGTCGTTTGAGCGCGGGTCGCTGAACGGGTAAACAGCCTTGCTATGCCCGCGACGCCGGACAGAAGGTTGGCGCGCGCCTGACTGAACGCTCAATCTCCCAGGATATCCGCACGTGGCGACCTCTCGACGCTTTCCGGCCCGACTGACCTCCGCCATGGCCGTGGCTTTCGCCGCGAGCCTGACCCTGGCCGCCTGCGGCGGACACGGCGACGCCCCCAAGGAAAAGGAAGGCGGGGCCTCGCGCCAGACGGTCAGCGCCACGACGGCGATCTCGGTCGCCCTGCCCCGCACCGTGGTCGCCTCGGGGACCGTCTCGGCCTGGGAGGAGGTGCCGGTCGGCGCCGAGACCGGCGGGCTGACGGCGACGACCCTCTATGTCGATGAAGGCTCCTACGTCCGCCAGGGCCAGCCCCTGGTGCAGATGAACGACGTCCTGCTGAAGGCCCAGGTGCGCCAGCAGCAGGCGGCGGTGCAGACGGCCGAGGCCAACGCCGCCCGCGACGACGCCGCCCTGGCCCGCGCGCAGGAACTGAAGGAGCGCGGCTTCCTCAGCCAGGCCTCGCTGGACACGGCCCTGGCCAACCAGCGCGCCTCGGCGGCCAATCTGGCCTCGGCGCAGGCCGCCCTGTCCGAAACCCAGACCCGCCTGTCCCAGGCCACCATCCGCGCGCCGGTCAGCGGCCTGATCATCAGCCGCAGCGTCACCAAGGGTCAGATCATCAGCGCCGGAACCGAACTGTTCCGCATGGTGCGCGACGGCCGCCTGGAGCTGGACGCCCAGGTGCCCGAGACCGAACTGCCGCTGATCCAGGCCGGTCAGAGCGCGGCCGTCACCTCCAGCCAGGCCGGATCGACCACCGGCACGGTCCGCATCGTCACGCCCGAGGTCGATCCGCAGACTCGCCTCGGCCTGGCCCGCATCAGCCTGGCCCCCGGCAGCGCGCTGAAGCCCGGCATGTTCGCCCGCGCCGCCATCGAGGCGGGCGCGCGACCGGCCACGGTCGTGCCGACCGATGCGGTCCTGTATCGCAGCAACAGGTCAGGGGTGTTCGTGCTGAACGCCGATTCCTCGGTGCGCTTCACCCCGGTGACGGTGCTGTCGCGGCGCGACGACCAGACCTCGGTGGACGGCGTGGACGCCGGCGCGCGGGTCGTGGTGGCCGGCGCCGGCTTCCTGAACGACGGCGACAAGGTGACGGTGGCCGCGCCTCGCGCCGCCGCGACCGCCGCTCCGGCCGCCGCCCCCGCCGCCCAAGCGCCCGCCAAGAAGTAAGGCCCGGCCATGAACCAGATTTCCGCCTGGGCGATCAAGAACCCCATCCCCATCATCCTGCTGTTCCTGCTGCTGACGCTGGGCGGCGTGACCGGCTTCGCCGGGATGCGGATCAACAACAACCCCGACATCGACTTCCCCCTGGTCGCGGTCACGGCCGCGCGCCCCGGCGCCGCCCCGACCGAGATGGAGGTGCAGGTCACGCGGGTGATCGAGGATTCGATCGCCGGCCTGTCGGGCGTGCGGCATATCTATTCGAACGTCTCGGACGGGGTGTCCTCGACCACCATCGAGTTCGAACTGGGCACCGACACCGAACGCGCCACCAACGACGTCCGCAACGCCATGAGCGGGGTGCGCGCCAGCCTGCCCCAGGACATGCAGGAGCCGACGGTCCAGCGCATCGACATCACCGGCGACGCCCTGATCACCTATGTCGTGCGTTCGGAGACGATGACGCCCGAGCAGATCAGTTGGTTCATCGACAATGAGATGAGCCGCGCCCTGCTGGCGCTGGGCGGCGTCGGCGAGGTCAACCGCTCGGGCGGGGTGGACCGCGAAATCCGTGTCGAACTGGACCCGCAGCGGCTCAGCGCCTACGGCGTCACGGCGGCCCAGGTCAGCCAGGCCCTGACCAACGTCAACAACAACCTGCCGGGCGGGCGCGTCACCATCGCGGGTTCGGAGCGCGCCGTGCGCACCCTGGGCGCCGCCGGCTCGGTCGAACAGCTGCGCGAGACCCTGGTGCCCGTCGGCGACGGCAAGAACGTGCGCCTGGGCGATCTGGGCGCGGTGGTCGACAAGTGGAGCGAGCCGCGCCGCCTGGCCCGCTACAACGGCCAGGAGGCCGTGACCTTCAACTTCCTGCGCTCGCGCGAGGCCAGCGAGGTCAAGGTCTCGGAAAAGGTCCGCGCCGAGGTCGAGAAGATCGACGAGGCCCATCCCGAACTGACCATCGAGCAGGTCACCTCGAGCGTGAAATACATCGAGGAATCCTACCTCGCCTCGCTGGAGGCGCTGATCCTGGGCGCGGTCCTGGCGGTCATCGTGGTGTGGATCTTCCTGCGCGACTGGCGGGCGACCCTGATCGCGGCGACGGCCATGCCGATGTCGCTGATCCCGACCTTCGCCATCCTGGGGCCGATGGACCAGTCGCTGAACGTGGTGACGCTGCTGGCCCTGTCGCTGACGATCGGCATCCTGGTCGACGACGCCATCGTCGAGATCGAGAACATCGTCCGCCACATGCGCGACGGCAAGCCGCCCTATGACGCCGCCTTCGAGGCGGCCGACGAGATCGGTCTGGCGGTCGTGGCGACGACCGGCACCATCATCGCCGTGTTCGCGCCCGTGGGCTTCATGCCCGGCATCATCGGCCAGTTCTTCAAGGCCTTCGCCCTGGCCGCCTGCATCAGCGTCTTCTTCTCCCTGGTGGTGGCGCGTCTGCTGACGCCGCTGATGGCGGCCTATCTGCTCAAGCACACCCATCATGAGGACAAGGATCCCTTCTGGATGGGCGGCTATCTGCGCTCGCTGCGGTGGTGCCTGAAGCACCGCTGGATCGTCTTCGTCATGGGCGGCGTCTTCCTGTTCGGCTCCATCGGCCTGTCGATCGCGGCCAAGATGTCGTTCGAGTTCATGTCGCCCGCCGACGAGGGCCGCGCCGCCTTCCAGGTCGAGCTGCCGCCGGGCGCCACCCTGCGCCAGACCGACGCCGTGGTGCAGCAGGTGACCCAGAAGCTGAACGCCCGGCCGGAGGTCACCTCGGTCTACGCCGCCATCGGCGGCCAGTCCGTCAACCAGGCCAACGTCTACGCCGACATGGTGCCCAAGGGTAAGCGCGAGCTGAGCCAGCAGGCCTTCGCCCGCGTCATGGTCGATGAGCTGAAGCAGATCCCCGGCGCCCGCATCCGCGCCGGCATCGCCCAGCAGGGCGGCGGCCCCGGCGACGGCACCAGCTACACCTTCTCCATCCTGGGCGACGACCCGGCGACGCTGGAGGCGGCGGCCCGCAAGGTCGAGGACGAGATGCGCGGGGTCCAGGGCCTGGCCAACATCGTCAACACCGCGGCCATCGCCCGTCCGGAAATCCTGGTCACGCCGCGACCGGACGAGGCGGCGTTGCTGGGCGTCTCGGCGGGCGCCATCTCCCAGGCCGTGCGCGTCGCCACCATCGGCGACATCGATCAGAACCTGCCCAAATACAATCTGGGCGATCGACAGATCCCGATCCGCCTTCAGCTGACCGAGGAAGCGCGCGAGGACCTGAACGTGCTGGAGACCCTGCGCGTCCCGACCGCCTCGGGCGCCGCCGTGCCCCTGAGCGCCGTGGCCGACATCGAGTTCGGCGCCGGCCCGGCCACGGTCAGCCGTCAGGACCGCTCGCGCATCGCCTCCATCTCGGCCGAGCTCGACGGCCTGACCACCGGCGCGGCGGGCCAGGCGGTCAATCGCCTGCCGGCGGCGAAGAACCTGCCGAACGGCGTGCGTCAGGTGCCCGCCGGGGACGCCGAGTTCATCCAGGAGATGCTGGTGGGCTTCGGCATCGCCTTCCTGTCGGGCATCCTGCTGATGTACGCGGTTCTGACTCTGCTGTTCAAAAGCTTCGCCTATCCGATCACCATCATGGCGGCCCTGCCCCTGGCCATCGGCGGCGCCTTCATCGCCCTGGTGATCGCGGGCAAGAGCTTCTCCATGTCGGCCCTGATCGGGGTGCTGATGCTGATGGGGATCGCGGCCAAGAACTCCATCCTGCTGGTCGACTACATCATCATGGCCGAGAAGAGCGGCCTGAGCCGTTTCGACGCCATCATGGACGCCGCCCACAAACGGGCCCGGCCCATCCTGATGACCACCTTCGCCATGGGGGCGGGCATGGTGCCCATCGCCATCGGCTGGGGCGCCGATGTGGAGTTCCGCTCGCCCATGGCCGTGGCCGTGGTGGGGGGGCTGATCTCCTCGACCTTCCTGTCGCTGCTCTACATCCCGGCCGTATTCACCATCGTCGACGACGTGGCCGGCTTCGGACGGCGGCTGCTGCACCGGATGTTCGCCGGACAGCGGAGATTGGCGGGAGAAGACCGCACCCCGGCGGAGTGAGACGACAGGCTCGCGAATGAATGAGGAAAGCCCCCGGTCCATGCGATCGGGGGCTTTTTCGTGGGGCCGCAGGGGACGTGTTCACAGGCGCGTGGCGGCGATCTCCTCGGCGAGCGCCTGAATCCTCGGGAACTTGTCGTCGATTTCCGAACGCGAGAAATAGGGCTGACTTCGCAAACGATTATAGTCGCTCAGAAAAGCCTCGGCCGTGTTCAGACAGGCCCCCATCCGCGCGAACGCCTCAGCCGCCGCATCAGAGCTCGTGTCCGCCACAAGGTGGGGCTGCAGCATGCTGCGATAGGGTTCGACCTCCCATGCCACGAAATCCGGCGGCCAGGTCGTCGTCTTATGGACGGCGGAACGCAATTTGACGCCCAGATGCGCCACGCCCTCGGCGCAGGCCTTGAGCGCATAGGTTGCCTGACGGCGCGCCTTACGCGCCGACGCCCGATCGGCCAATGTGGGCGCCAGCCAGACCCCCGCCGCCGCGACGCCGACGCCCAACACCGTGCCGAGCGCAGACACCCAGGCCGCCGCCGCCGGCGTTCCCATATCCAGACGCTCCCACAGGGGGCCGCTCCAGAACAGCGCCAGCCCCCCGATCAAGAGGACGGCGTAGGCCATCACCAGCACAACGTCGCCTAGCGGACGCCGCATGACCCCCTCCCGTGTGACGATGAACAAGGCGGCATGGCTAGACCTTGCAAAAAGGGCGGTCCGACCAAGATCGAACCGCCCCAGAAGGATCAGAGCGCCGGCTGGCCGGCGCGGGATCAGTAGCGGACGCGCAGGGTCATGCCGTAGGTGCGCGGCTGGCCCATGAAGGCGTTGTAGGTCTGGGTGTCCAGCGCCGGGTTGTAGAAGGTGCCGTTCGGCTGGACCGTGGTCTGGAAGGCCGAGCCCTGCAGAGGGGCGTTGATCGCCACCTGCATGTATTCCTCGTCCGTCAGATTCTGGCCCCAGATGTCCAGCGCCCAGGTCTCGTCCTCGGCGCCCAGGGTGATGCGGCCGTTCACCAGGGTCATGGCGTCCTGCATCTTGTAGGGCAGCAGGTCGGAGCCGGTGTTGAACTCGGTCGAGTATTTGGCCGACAGATTCAGGCCCAGCTTCAGCCCCGCGCCGATCGAGCGGTCGAAGGCCATGGAGGCCGTCGCCGACCATTCCGGCGCGAACGATGCGCGGGCGCCCGGCAGCAGGGACAGCTGCGGGAAGTTGCCGGGGTTGGTCAGGTCGGCGGCGGTGAAGTCGCCGTACTTGGTGTCGGCGTAGGTCACGCCGCCCGAGAAGGACAGCCCCTCGACCGGGGTGAACCAGACGAAATCGGCGTCGACGCCTTCCGAGGTCAGCTCAGGGATGGATTCGACCACGAAGGCCGTGCCCAGGAAGGTGTTGAGCTGGAAGTCCTCGAACTTCTGATTGAAGTAGGTGATGTTGAACAACACCGAGCGATTGAAGAGCGTGTTCTTCAGCCCGATTTCGTAGCTGTCCACGGTCTCCGAGGGGAACAGCAGGGAGCTGTTCGGCGTCACGCCGGTCTGCACCCGGTCCATGTTGTAGCCGAACGACTTGTAGCCGCGCGCATAGGAGGCGTAGGCCATCACGCTGTCATTAAAGCGATAGCTGCCCTTGATGGTGCCGCTCAGCTCGCCGTCGTCGTGGTTCTCGGAAATGCTGCGATTGTCATACAGCGGGTTCGCCCACGGCAGACAGATGGTGCCGACCAGGGTCGAGGCCAGGGCCTGGATTTCCGCCGCCGACAACAAGGGGTTGGCCAGGCCGATGGCCCCGCCGATGGCCCCGGCGTTGCCCAGGGCGCCGCCGCAGGCCGCGCCGTTCGTGCCCCGATTGTCCTGAAGGCCCAGCAGACGCTTGTCATCCAGGGTGTAGCGCAGGCCCAGGGTGACGTCGAACTGGTCGGTGACGCGCCAGGTGTTGTTGGTGAAGACGGCGAAGGACTGGGTCTTCTGGCTGTAATGGTCCTGCACGCCATGGCCGAGACCGAAGCCCGGCCCGGTAGGCGTCGTCGCCCCCGTCAGACAGCCGATGATGCTTTGATCAGTCGCCCCCGGACCGGTCACGCAGTTCACCGCCGCAGGGTTGGTCAGGCCAAGACGCGAACCCAGCAGCAGCGACATATAGGGGGTGTAGCCGGCGCCGTACCAGTAGCTGTCGGCGCGGGCGATGTTCTCCTGGGTCGCAAAGACGCCGACCAGCCAGTCGAGGCGATCGGTGGCGCCCGCCAGGCGGAACTCCTGGGTCAGGTTCTCAAGCTCGAAGCCGTAACCGCCGTCGTCCTGGCGATAGAGCAGGTCGGCGGTGGTGTAGTCGAGGTCCATGCCGTTGACGCCCGACCAGTTCCGCCACGAGGTCAGCGAGGTGAAGGTGGCGTTCCACGACGGAATGTCGATGTTGGCCTCGGCCGAGAAGCCCATGTCTTCCATGGTCTGGCCCGTGCCGCGGTTGGCGTAGGCCGTGCGCGAGAAGGGCAGAGCGCCGAAGCCCGGCGCCGGGGCCGCCTGCTGGCCGCCGACGGCTTGGATAATCGGATAGGTCGGGCCGGTGCGGACCTGGGTGGAGACGCAGCAGTATTCGTCGCGCTTGGAGTAGTCGGCGATCAGGCGGATCGAGACGTCGTCCGAGGGCAGGATCAGCAGCTGGCCGCGCGCGGTCCAGAAGTCCTGGTTCTGATCGTCGGTCTCCTGGCGCGGGCCGGGGCCGGTGACGACGTCGTAGAAGCCGTCGCGCTGACGCTTGGCCATGTAGAGGCGACCGGCGACCTTGTCCGTGATCGGGCCGGTGATCGACCCGGCCAGACCCCAGGCGTTGAAGTTGCCGTAGGTGGCCTCGGCGCTGAAGCCCGGCGTGAAGGACGGGGCTTCGGTGATGATGTTGATGACGCCGGCCGAGGTGTTCTTGCCGAACAGGGTGCCCTGCGGCCCCTTCAGCACCTCGATGCGGCTCAGTTCGCCCAGGTCGCCGAAGCCGACGCCGTTGCGCGAGCGATAGACGCCGTCGATGACCACGCCGACCGAGCTTTCCAGGCCGGGGTTGTCGCCGACGGTGCCGACGCCGCGGATGCGGGCGGTGGTGGCGGTTTCCGACTGGGTCGAGGTGACGGTCATGCCCGGCGTCAGGATCTGCAGATCCTTGATGTCGCGGACCCCGGCGCCGTCCAGCGCCTCCTGCGACAAGGTCGTGACCACGATCGGCACGTCCTGCAGGCTCTGTTCACGCTTCTGGGCGGTGACGATGATGTCGTCGACCGTGGTGGGCCCCTCCTGGGCGGCGGCGGCCCCGGCGAAGCCGAAGGCCGCGACGCCGACGACGGCGACCGAAGCGGTGCAGCGAAGGATGTGGTTCAAACGCATAAGGCGGCTCCCCGACTCTATGGGCCCGGCCGCGTTTCGCGGCCGTGCGCGATTCCTGTCCCTGATGACTCGCGCTCATTGAACGACGCGAGTTCTCACTCAAAAGGGGTAGTCCATGGTCGAGTCACCGACAAGGAAAGGCCGCCCGGAGAACGATAATTTCACCCAAGCCCGCCCCACCTGTGGCGATAAAGAGACAAATATACTGACGTTAGGTCAATGTTATCAGCGATCACTCAGCCGAAGCGACTGATTTTTCATCGCGTCTTTTCTTTCGGCCGGCCTCGGCCAGGGCGAGAATCATCGCCGCCGTCAGGGCCGACAGCACCGAACCGCCGATGACGCCCAGCTTGACCTCGATCTGTTCCGGCGAGTCCACGGCTCCAGGGAAGGCCAGGACGCCGATGAACAGGCTCATGGTGAAGCCGATGCCGCACAGCAGGCTGACGCCGTAGAGCTGCATCCAGCCCGCGCCCGAGGGCTTGTCGCCCAGACCCAGCTTCACCGCCAGCCAAGCCACGCCGAAAACGCCCGCCTGCTTGCCGATGAAGAGGCCGAGCGCGATGGCGATGACGAGGGGGGCGAAGGCCTGCTCCAGCGACAGGCCGGCGAAGGAGACCCCCGCCTTGGCGAAGGCGAACAGGGGCAGGACCAGATAGGCCACATAGGGGTGAAGGTCGTGCATGGCGTCCTTGAGCGGACTCTGCGAGGTCTCGCGGCGGGGATCGACCGGCACGATCAGGGCGAAGGCCACGGCGGTCAGGGAGGTCGACAGGCCCGACTGCACCGTCAGATACCAGACAGCCGCGAAGCCCAGCACCCAGAAGGCGGCGGCCATGCGCCGCCGTCCCAGGACGGCGAAGACGGCGATGACGCCCAGCGCCGCCAGGAGCGGAATCCACTGCACGCCCTGGCTGAACAGGACGGCGATCAGGGCGATGGCGCCCAGGTCGTCGACGATGGCCAGGGTCAGCAGGAAGACGCGCAGGGAGGACGGCAGACTGCGCCCCACCACGGCGAAGACGGCCAGGGCGAAGGCGATGTCCGTGGCCAGGGGAATGGGCCACCCCTGGTGCGGGCCGCCCAGCGTCCCGGCGATCGCCAGATAGACCAGACCCGGAACCGCCATGCCGCCGAGCGCGGCCAGAATGGGCAGGGCCAGCTTCTTGGGATTGCTGAGCTCGCCCTTGAGAATCTCGTATTTGATCTCCAGGCCGACGACGAGGAAGAAGACGGCCATCAGGCCTTCCTTGATCCAGTCGGAGATCGTCTCCTCCAGCCGCAGCGGGCCGATCTGAACGGCGTGGACGCTCTTGAGCCAGGCGAAATAGTCGGCCGACCAGGGCGAGTTGGCGACGATCAGGGCGGCGACGGCGGCGAGGCCGAGGACGGCGCCGGAACCGGCCTCGGTCTTGAGGAAGGCGAGGGTGAATTTTCTGGCCACGAAGGTCTCCGAAACACTGAGAGGGTCTGTCGTGGCGTCAGGTTATCGACGGACGCCGGACCGGATTCGCGCGCAGGGCGGCGCCGGCCTGGCCTCGGGATCGGATCGCACGAGGCCTGATGTCTGCGGGTGAAAATACGGATCGGCCGCCAAGGTTCAACCCCGATCCGCCCCTTCCGCGCCGCAGTTGCGAAATGCGCGGCGAAGGGGCATCTGCCGCCCATGCCCGTCTCCCCCGCCTATCGCCCCGAACCCCGCTTCTTCGACCTGGGCGCCGACTACGGCGACGCCGTGAAGGCGGCCGACTTTCCCCAGACCGTCTTGCGCCTGCGCAACGACCGGGCGGCGGCCGAGGTCGGGCTGGAGACGCTGAGCGACGCCGAATGGATCGCCCATTTCGGCCGGTTCGAGCCCCTGCCCGGCCAGCCCGGCCCCGTGGCCATGCGCTATCACGGCCACCAGTTCCGCGTTTACAACCCCGAGATCGGCGACGGGCGCGGCTTCCTGGCGGCGCAGATGCGGGAAGTCCCTCAAGCCGATAAGGATGCCGGCCTCCCTCAAGCCGCTTCCCTCCGCGAGGGAAGCGGCGCTCAAGCAGCGAGCGACCGCGTCGCGAGCGATAGCGCTCTTCCAGGTCGCCTTCTCGACCTGGGAACAAAGGGCTCGGGACAGACGCCGTGGTCGCGTCATGCGGACGGGCGGCTGACGCTGAAGGGCGGGATGCGCGAGGCGCTGGCGGCGGCCATGCTGGAAAGCCTGGGCGTTCCCACCTGCCGCATCCTGTCGCTGATCGAGACGGGCGAAGACCTTGAGCGACATGACGAGCCGTCGCCCACGCGGTCGGCGGTCATGGTGCGGCTGTCGCACAGCCACATCCGGTTCGGGACCTTCCAGCGCGCCGCCTACTACGGGCGCAAGGACCAGATCGACGTGCTGATGGAGCACGCGCGCAGCCTGTATCATCCGGCGGTCGCGCCGGGCGAGGCGGCGGGCTTCCTGGCGGCGGTGGTCGAGGCCTCGGCGGCGCTGACGGCGAAGTGGATCGCGGCGGGCTTCGTCCACGGGGTGCTGAACACCGACAATCTGAACGTCACGGGCGAGAGCTTCGACTACGGCCCCTGGCGCTTCCTGCCCCACTATGAGCCGGGCTTCACCGCCGCCTATTTCGACCAGAACGGCCTCTACGCCTTCGCGCGCCAGCCCGAGGCGGTGTTCTGGAACCTGACCCAGTTGGCGGGGTGTCTGAAACTGATCGCCGAGCCGGAACCGCTGGCGGCGGCGCTGAACGCCTTCGGCCCGGCCTATATCCGCCATCTGCGGGCGGCCTTCCTGAACCGGCTGGGGGTGCAGAGTCTGGGCGAGGCCGCGGACCAGCGGCTGCTGGACGCGACGCTGGCGTTGGCGCGCGAGAAGAAGGAGGCCCTGCGCTGGGAGCCGCTCTTCTTCGACTGGTTCGGCGGCTTCAGCTCGGCGGCGCGGGCGCTGGGCGGTCCGCGCGGCAAGACCTATCAGGGCGAGGCCTTCGACGCCTTCCGCTTCGCCCTGATGGAGCATGAGCCGGACCGGCCGGAGCGGCTGGAGCATCCGATGTTCGCCGCGCCCGAACCGGAAGAGATGCTGATCGACGAGGTCGAAGCCTTGTGGAGCGCCATCGACACGGCCGACGACTGGGCGCCGCTGAAGGCCAAACTGACCCGGCTGGAAGCCGCGAAGGCCGCCTGGAGCCTATAAGTCATCAATTGATGTCATCGGCCGTTGACTCGAAATCTGCCCGGGCGTAGAGGCGGATGATCCCGGCTGGGTTACGAGGAATTGTGGTTTCGGCCCTGCTGTCGCCACGTCCCTTTCCGACCGTGATCACAGATTGTTTCCGCCGCTTGCAAACGGGATCACAGGAACTGATCTTGTGACTGTTGCGAATTAACGGTTACGGCCATGACGACGACCACCTTGACCCCTCACCAGGCGCGCGCCCGCGCCGACTATCTGAACATCACGCTTTGGACCTTCCAGGGCTGGATCGCCATGTTCTTCATCGCCGCCGGCTACGCCAAGCTGACCGAGTCGATGGAGAATCTGATCGTCCTGATGCAGTGGCCCGCCATGACCGGCGAGGCCTTCGTGCGCGGCCTGGGCGTCGCCGAGATCGTGCTGGCCGTCATGGTTCTGACGCCGCTGGTCTCGTGGCGGTTCGGCCGCCCCCTGCTGCTGACGGCGGCGGCGGGTCTGCTGGCCCTGGAGACGATCGCCCTGGGCGTCCACGCCTTCGGCCTGGACCTGGGGCTGAGCCTGACCAACGTCTTTCTGATCGCCATCACGGCGCCGGTGCTGTGGCTGCGTCGCCGATGAGCGGCGCGTCTTCCTGACCCGATTTGCAGGCTCGCTTCTCCCCCTCCCCCTGAGGGCCTGCGAATATGAAGGCCGCGACCCGTCCCCGGTCGCGGCCTTTTCTTTTGAGCCGTTCACAACTTCGTAGCCCGGCGCGCGAAAAGCTTCCCTTTACGTCCGCGTCAAGTTATGAAGACGTCATGCCGATTGCTGACGACCACCGCACCTATTCGATCCGGCAGCTGTGCCGGGAGTTCGGCGCCACGGCGCGGGCCCTGCGCTTCTATGAGGACAAGGGCCTGCTGACGCCGTCGCGCAAAGGGCAGACGCGGGTCTACGGCCCGCGCGACCGGGCCCGACTGAAGCTGATCATGCGCGGACGGCGCATCGGCTTCACCCTGGTCGAGATCCAGGAGATGCTGGATCTGTATGACCAGAAGGACCACAACGTCCATCAGATGGCCATCGCCCTGCCGCGCCACCGCGCCCGCATCCAGGCGCTGAAGCAGCAGCTCGAGGACATCGAAGGCGCGATCGAGACGGCCGAGGCCGCTTGCGCCTGGATGGAGTCCAAGCTGTCGGAACACCGTCCCGATCTTCTGCCGGGCGCAGAGGCCTACGCCAGCCTGCTGAGCGAACGCCTCAACGACCCCGACGACCACTTCCAGACCTTCAAAGCGAGAGCGTGATCCCATGGCCTACAAGGCGCCTGTCCGCGACCTGTCCTTCGTCCTGCACGACGTGCTGCAGGTCGAGAATTTCGGCAATCTGCTGCCCGACGCCGACCTGTCGCGCGACCTGATCGACCAGATCGTCGAGGAAGGCGGCAAGTTCGCCGAAGAGGTCATCGCCCCGATCAACCGCACCGGCGATCAGGAAGGCTGTCACATCGAGGGCGACGTGGTGACGACGCCCAAGGGCTGGAAGGACGCCTATCACCAGATGGTCGAGGCGGGCTGGCCCTCGCTGGGCTTCAGCACCGAGTTCGGCGGACAGGGCATGCCCTCGGTCGTGTCGAGCGCTGTGGGCCAGTTCACCGCCGGCGCCAGCGCCGCCTTCTCCATGTATCCGGGCCTGACCAGCGGCGCCTTCCACGGCATCGAGGCCAGCGCCTCGGACGAGATCAAGCAGAAGTATCTGCCGAAGATGGCGTCGGGCGAATGGACCGGCACCATGAACCTGACGGAGCCGCAGTGCGGCACCGACTTGGGCATGGTCCGCACCAAGGCTGTGCCCAACGGCGACGGCTCCTATTCGATCACCGGCCAGAAGATCTGGATCTCGGCGGGCGAGCACGACTTCGCCGACAACATCATCCACACGGTGCTGGCCCGCGTCGAAGGCGCGGTTGCGGGCATCAAGGGCCTGAGCCTGTTCGTGGTGCCCAAGTTCCTGGTGAACGAGGACGGGTCGCTGGGCGAGCGCAACGGCGTGGCCTGCGCGGGCCTAGAACACAAGATGGGCATCCACGGCAACGCCACCGCCGTCATGGCCTATGAGAACGCCAAGGGCTGGCTGATCGGCGAAGAAGGCCGCGGCATGAACAACATGTTCGTGGTCATGAACGAGGCCCGTCTGGGCACCGGCCTGCAGGGCCTGGCCATCGGCGACGCCGCCTATCAGGCCGCCGTCGAGTTCGCCAACGACCGCCTGCAGGGCCGCAGCCTGACCGGACCGAAGAACCCGGACGGCCCGGCCGACCCGATCATGGTCCACCCGGACGTGCGCCGGATGCTGCTGGAATCGAAGGCCTATGTCGAAGGCGGCCGCGCCTTCATCCTGTGGACCGCGCTGCAGGCCGATCTGCAGAAGGCCGCCGACGAAGCCGTCGCAACCAAGGCCAAGGACTACATGGGCCTGATCACGCCGGTGCTGAAGGCCTATCTGACCGACAAGGGCTTCCACGTCGCCTCGCTCGCGATGCAGGTTCACGGCGGCTCGGGCTACACCGAACACTTCCCCGCCTCGCAGTATCTGCGCGATGCGCGGATCACCATGATCTATGAAGGCACCAACGGCATTCAGGCGCTGGATCTGGTCGGCCGCAAGCTGCCCGCCAACGGCGGCCGCGCCATCATGAGCTGGTTCGCCGACATCGACGCCTTCGTCGGCGAGAACGGCGAGGATGAGGCGATCAAGCCCTTCGTCGACGGCCTGGCCGACGCCAAGAAGAAACTGCAGGACGCCACCATGTGGCTGATGCAGAACGGCATGGCCAACCCGGACAACGCCGCCGCCGCCTCGACCGACTACCTGCATATCTTCGGCCTGACGGCCTACGCCTTCCTGTGGGCGCAGATGGCCAAGGCGGCGCAAGAGAAGATCGCGGCCGGTGACGCCGATCCCTACTACGCCAACAAGCTGATGACCGGCCGCTACTTCGTCGAGCGCATCCTGCCCGACGCCGGGGCGCACTTGAAGAAGCTGAAGTCCGGCGCCGAGGTGCTGATGCAGATGCCCGCCGAGGCGTTCTGAGCGTGAAGCTCTCCCTCCCCTTCATGGGGAGGGTGGTCGGCGCGTAGCGGCGACCGGGTGGGGAGGGCCAGGCGATCCATGCGCCGCGCCCGCCTTGCCGAACCAGAGATTGCGTCGCCTCGCCGCCCCCACCCGGCCTCGGCCTGACGGCCTCAGCCACCCTCCCCATGAAGGGGAGGGAGAATGCAGGATCGCCTTTCATGAACGTGCTCAACAGCCCCGACCCCGACTTCATGCGCGAAGAAGAGATCGTCCTCTTCTCCGACTCCGTCGCCAAATGGATCGACGAGCACGCTCCGCAGGAGAAGTTCCAGCAGTGGATCGCCGCCTCCTCGGTGCCGCGCGGTCTGTGGAACGCGGCGGGCGACGCCGGGCTGCTGGGCCTGTCGCTGCCGGAAGAGGACGGCGGCTTCGGCGGCGATTACCGGCACGAAGTCGTGCTGATGCGCCAACTGGGCTGGAAGGGCGCGGACCACTTCGGCATCAGCCTGCACAACGCCATCGTCATGCCCTACATCTGGCACTACGGCACGGCCGAGCAGAAGGCGCGCTGGCTGCCGCGCCTGCAGTCGGGCGAACTGGTCGGCGCCATCGCCATGACCGAGCCGGGCGCGGGTTCCGACCTGCAGGGGGTCAAGACCACGGCCGTGAAGCAGGGCGACCACTATGTCCTGAACGGCTCCAAGACCTTCATCACCAACGGCCAACTGGCCAACTTCATCATCGTCGTGGCCAAGACGGACCCGGCCGAGGGCGCCAAGGGCACCAGCCTGATCTGCCTCGAAACCGACGGCGCAGAAGGCTTCGAGCGCGGCCGCAACCTGCACAAGATCGGCATGGAGGCGAACGACACCTCCGAGTTGTTCTTCAACGATGTGAAGGTTCCGCTGGAGAACGCCATCGGCGGGACCGAGGGCATGGGCTTCGTCCAGCTGATGCAGCAACTGCCGCAGGAGCGTCTGAACATCGCCGTTCAGGGCGTCGCCGCCGCCGAGCGCGGGCTGGAGGCGACCCTGGCCTACGTCAAGGAGCGCAAAGCGTTCGGCAAGCGCGTCATCGACTTCCAGAACACCCAGTTCAAACTGGCCGAGATCAAGACCAAGCTGACCGTGGCCAAGGTCTTCGTCGACCACTGCATCGACCTTCACCTGAAGGGCCAACTGGACGCGGCCACGGCCTCAATGGCCAAATACTGGGTGACGGACATCCAGGGCGAGACCATCGACGAGATGCTCCAGCTCTTCGGCGGCTACGGCTATATGACCGAATATCCGATCGCCCAGCTATACAAGGACGCCCGCGTCCAGCGCATCTACGGCGGCACGAACGAGATCATGAAGCTCTTGATCGCGCGGACGCTCTAACTCGAGCAAGCTGAGCTATACTGCCCGCTCATCCCCGCGAAAGCGGGGACCCAGAGCTTTTGTGGGGCAGGCTGTGGCCTTCTACACCTACATCGTCGCCAACAAACGAAACGGCACGCTCTACACGGGCTCGACCGACTCGATCATCGATCGCACATCCCAGCACCGCGAAAAGGTGTTCAGAGGCTTTTCCGCAAAGTATGGGTGCGCTTGTCTGGTCTGGTACGAGCTTCACCCGACCCGGCACGACGCCTTCATTCGCGAACGCCAGATCAAGAAATGGAACCGCGTCTGGAAGCTGGAACTGATCGAGCGGTCTAATCCAGGCTGGCGCGATCTGTTTGACGATCTGTTCTGAAGCTCTCACTGGGTCCCCGCTTCCGCGGGGATGAGCGGGTAAGATGATACGCTTGCATATCCAGGGCGACCTCGCCCCCGGCGCCGCCGTGGCGCCCACGCTCGACCAGTCGCGCTATCTGACCCAGGTGATGCGGTTGAAGGCGGGCGACGAACTGCTGGTCTTCAACGGCCGCGACGGCGAGTGGCGCGTCAGCGTCGCCGAGGTGCTGAAGAAGGGCGTGATCCTGCGCGCCGAGGAGCAGACGCGGCCGCAGACCTACGGTCCCGATCTGGAGCTGATCGTCGCCGTGGTGAAGAAGGCGCGCGTCGAGACCATCGTCGAGAAGGCCGCCGAACTCGGCGCCAAGCGGGTGCGGCTGGCGCTGACCCACCGCACCAACGCCGACCGCCTGCGTCTCGATCGGCTGGACGCCATCGCCGAGGAGGCGGCCGAGCAGACCGGCCGCCTGGACGTGCCGGCGGTGGATGATCCGGTGAAGCTGGACGCCCTGCTGGACGGCTGGGAGGACGGGCGTCGGCTGATGTTCTGCGACGAGACGGGCGGCGCGCCCGCCGTATCGGCGTTGACCGCCGCAGGCGACGGCAGGTGGGCCATACTGATCGGGCCGGAGGGCGGGTTCTCGCCCGAGGAGGGCGAGCGGCTGCGGTCCCTGCCCTTCACCACCGCCGTCTCGCTGGGGCCGCGTATCCTGCGGGCCGACACCGCCGCCATCGCCGCCATGACGCTGTGGCAGGCGGCGGTCGGCGACTGGCGAAGATAGAAGTTTCCGTCGCCCCCTTGAGCCCGGCCGCCGGCTGGCCCATCTAGCCGCGACAGCAGAGGTTACAGATGTCCGACACGGCGCCCCTTTCCAGAGACCAGCTGATCCACGCCATGTCGAAGGGCGAGAAACCCCGCGACCAGTGGCGTATCGGCGCAGAGCACGAGAAGTTCGGCTTCGACAAGTCGACCCTGCGCCGCCCGGCCTATGACGGTCCCGGCGGCATCAAGGCCATGCTGGACGGGCTGACGCGCTTCGGCTGGACGCCGGTGGAGGAAGCGGGCCACGTCATCGCCCTGGAGCGCAGGAACGCCGAGGGCTTCAGCGCCTCGATCAGCCTGGAGCCGGGCGGACAGTTCGAACTGTCGGGCGCTCCGCTGAAGGACATCCACGACATCTGCAACGAGACCGGCCAGCACCTGATGGAGGTCAAGCAGGTCGCGGACCAGCTGAACCTGGGTTTCCTGGGTCTGGGCTTCGACCCGATGTGGCGGCGCGAGGACATCCCCGTCATGCCCAAGGGCCGCTATGACGTCATGCGCGCCTACATGCCCAAGAAGGGCAGGCTGGGCCTCGACATGATGCTGCGCACCTGCACCATCCAGGCGAACCTCGACTTCGACAGCGAAGCCGACATGGTGATGAAATTCCGGACATCGCTGGCGCTGCAGCCCATCGCCACGGCCCTGTTCGCCAACAGCCCCTTCACCGAAGGCAAGCCGAACGGCTTCCTGTCGGCGCGCGCCAACGTCTGGACCGACACCGACCCGGACCGCACCGGGATGCTGGACTTCGTCTTCGAGGACGGCTTCGGCTATGAGCGCTACGCCGACTATGCGCTGGACGCGCCGATGTATTTCGCCAAGCGCGGCGAGACCTACGTCGACCTGTCGGGCCAGTCGTTCCGCGCCTTCATGGACGGAAAGCTGGACGCCCTGCCGGGCGACCGTGCGACGGCGCAGGACTGGGCCGACCACCTGACCACCCTGTTCCCCGAAGTGCGTCTGAAACAGTATCTGGAGATGCGCGGCGCCGACGGCGGGCCGTGGAGCCGCATCTGCGCCCTGCCCGCCCTGTGGGCCGGGATCCTGTACGACGCCCCGTCGCTCGCGGCGGCGTGGGACCTGTGCAAGGACTGGGACATCGCCGACCACGAGCGCCTGCGCCGCGACGTGACGCGGCTGGGCCTGAAGGCCGAGGTCAACGGCCGCAGCGTGCGCGACATCGCCGTCGACATGGTCAACATCGCCAAGCAGGGCCTGAAGAACCGCGCCCGCTTCTCGGGCGGCATGGTGGACGAGCGCGGCTACATCACCGAGTTGGAAGACATCGCCGACAGCGGCGTGACCTCGGCCGACCGCCTGCTGGAGCTCTACAACGGCGAATGGGGCGGCGACATCAGCCGCGTCTATCGCGATTACGCCTACTGAAGCTCTCCTGAGACGCGAGCCGCAAGGCGCCCTTAACCGGCAGACGCTAGGATAGGGTCCAGCCTGCCTTCAGGACCGCGCCTCAGGACCGCCCATGCCCTTCACTCCGGCCGCCGCCCCTTCATCGACGGGACAGCCGCAGCCGCCTCCTGACGCCGTGGTCGATCTGGCGACCTTTTTCGACGTCTCCCTGGACCTGCTGGTGATCCGCGACCTGGAGGGGCGTATCGTGCGGGTCAGCGCCTCCTGGGCCTCGACCCTGGGCTATCAGCCTCAGGAGCTGGTCGGCCTGGCCATACTGACCCTGGTCCACCCCGACGATCTGCCCGGCACCTTGGACAGCGTGACCGAAGTCGAGACGCGCCGCCCCGGCGATCCGGTGCTGGGCCACGTCAACCGCTATCGCCACAAGGACGGCGGCTACGTCACCCTGGAATGGCGGGCGCAGAAGTTCGGCGACCGCATCTACGCCGTGGCCCGCGACGTGACGGCCAAGGCGGCGGCGGAGCGCGCCCTGCTCGAGGCCAAGGCGGCGGCCGAGGCCGCCAACCGCGCCAAGTCCGATTTCCTGGCCAATATGAGCCATGAGATCCGCACGCCGCTGAACGGGGTCATCGGCGTCATCGACGCCCTGGCGCGCACGCCGTTGTCGCCCCAGCAGGCCGAAATGGTCGAACTGGTCCGCAGTTCCGGCGTGACCCTGGAGCGGCTGGTCACGGACATCCTGGACGTGTCGCGCATCGAATCCGGGCGAATGACGCTGGAGGTCCGCCCCTTCGACCTGGACGACGCCCTGATCCCGACCATCGCCCCCCTGCGCGGCCTGGCCGAGGAGAAGGGCCTGATCTTCCGCATCGAGCGCGCCGAGAGCGCGTGCGGCGTCTTCAACGGCGACGTGGTGCGGATCCGCCAGATCCTGGGCAATCTGCTGTCCAACGCCGTCAAATTCACCGCACAGGGCCAGGTTTCAGCCCATATCGACCTGCTGGACAGGGGCGACGACGCCGCCCTGCTGACGCTGGAGGTGCGCGACACCGGCATCGGCTTCGGCGCCGACCATGCGGCGCAGCTGTTCCAGCGGTTCAGCCAGGCCGACGCCTCCATCACCCGGCGGTTCGGCGGCGCCGGGCTGGGCCTGTCCATCTGCCACGCCCTGACGGAGATGATGGGCGGACGCATCGAGGCCGAGTCGGCCCTGGGCGAAGGCAGCCGTTTCCGGGTAGAGCTGCCGCTGACGCGCATCCCCGCCCCCGCGCCGTTCGAGACGGCCGGCGGCGAAGAGGCGGCGTCAGACCTATCGCCTTCCCGCGCCCGCCCCCGCGTCCTGCTGGCCGAGGATCACCCGATAAACCAGCGGGTGGTGCAGCTGATCCTGGGCGACAGCGTCGAGCTGACCCTGGTCGAAAACGGGGAGCAGGCGGCAGCCGTCTTCGCCGCTGAGCGGTTCGACCTGGTGCTGATGGACATGCAGATGCCGGCGATGGACGGGCTGAGCGCCACGCGCGCCCTGCGCGAGATCGAGGCCGCCGATCCGGCGCGTCCGCGCGCGCCGGTCATCATGCTGAGCGCCAACGCCATGGCCGAGCATCAGGAACAGGCCGCCCAGGCTGGCGCCGACCTTCACCTGGCCAAGCCGGTCACGGCCGAGGCCCTGACCGGCGCCGTCCGCAAGGCCCTGACCCTGGGCGGCCGCGCGGCCTAGCCGAACCAGCCGGCGATCATGGCCCGCAGCGGGTTGTCCGGATCGGACAGCAGCCGCGCCGTCATGGCCAGGGAGATGACCACCAGCAGGGGCCGGATCAGCCGCGGCCCGAAGCGCATGGCCGCGTGCGAGCCCAGGCGGCCGCCGATGAACTGGCCCACCGCCATGATCCCGGCCAGCACCCAGACAATGTGGCCGCCGACCGCCAGGACGACGATGCCGACGACATTGCTCATCAGGTTCAGCGCCTTGGTGTGCGCCGTCGCCCGCGTCAGCCCCATGCCCAGCAGCATGACGAGGCTCAGCGCGAAGAAGGACCCCGTCCCCGGTCCGAAGAAGCCGTCGTAGAAGCCGATCCCGCCCGCCACGACGGCGTAGGCCAGCGGCGTCAGCCGGGCGTGGGCGTCCTCGTCGGCCGCCTTGGGGCCGAGCAGGAAGTACAGGGCGATGCCGACCAGCAGCACGGGCAGCAGGATCATCAGCCAGCGCGTGTCCACCAGGGTGACGGCGAAGGCGCCCAGCCCCGCCCCGATCGCCGTCAACAGCATCGGCCAGCGGATCAGGCGGAAATCCACCCGCCCCTTGCGCCAGAAATTCCACAGGGCCGAGGCCGTGCCGACGCTGCCCTGCACCTTGTTGGTGGCGATGGCGGCGACCGGGTTCAGCCCCACCGACAGCAGGGCCGGCAAGGAGATCAGCCCCCCGCCCCCGGCGATGGCGTCGATGAAGCCGGCGATCACCGACGCGACGCCCAACAGGGCGATGATCTCAGGCGTCAGTTCAAACACGCGCGCAGCACTCCGGTCAGGCTGGCGCTATAGACCCGCGCGCTGCGGACCGCCACCGCATCAAGGTGAAGATGGACGCACGAGCTCAAGCCGACGTTTCGCGTTAAGGCGACGGAGACGGCGCCGCATCATCCTCGACCGTGAGCGGCAGTCTATCAATTATGCCAGTTCACAGGGGCCGCGAACGCTCTCGATCGCTTCGCTTATCGAGTTCAGCACCTGAGGGAGCCGTGGCAGATTGCTGGCGTCAAGCTGCACTGAAGACTTATACTGCTCATCCGGCGAGACGATCTGACACCAGATGAGTGGAATTTCAGGTCCATAGTCCCGGCATTGCGTGAGCCTCCTACCATCTACATAACCATATGGATAGGATTCTGAATTGATCATCACAGCCCAAAGCGTCGGCGTTCCAATAGTGGGTGATGTCGGAGTTTTGCGGATTGAGGCGCTCACCGCTGCAGGAGGTCCAACGACCCACGATTCCAAATAGTCTTTGTCGGGATTGGACCAGCCGACAACAGAAACCCAGACCCGTCCGTCCTGCGGGCGCCCATACCAGTCCTCATTGCGACCCGGCACCTCGTAGGGTGAAATTCCTACCGCGTCGCCATCCGCAGCAATGAGAAGAGCGGGATTCAACGGGTCTACCGGATGGAGGGTCGCGGTCCCCCACGGGCGCGACCCTCGCTTGCTGTCTAGGCACGTTCCGTCGCGCAACTTGATGGCAGTTGGGCTAAAAGCTTGGGTATTCAACTTTGCCCAAGCCGTGATCTCCGGCCCGATATCATCGGCTGTTCCAGCCGGACGTTCCGAGCACGCCCCTGCCGCAAGGAAGAGCGACGCGAATGCACTTTGGGCTAGCCGTGAGAACATGGGCTCACAATGCCCGAGCCAATACCCGCTAACCACCCTAAGCGGACGCGCAGCCAGCCTTTAATCGCACCGCACGTTGGTAGGCAGCCCCATCGCTTCGATAACGCTCTGCAGCTTTGCACCAAACTCAATCTGTATGTCCCCCACCCCGGTCGGGACCGGACCGACCATATCAGGCTTCGCCGACACGCCATCACAACAGAAGCAGATGGCGATCTCCCCGACCTGTTGACCGGCCCGGTCGTAATATCGAAGGAAGTGATGGGGAACAAAACACGCCGCCACTGCGTGGGGTGCTCGGTCATAACCGACAACGGTCAGAGCTTCCTCGAACACCTTACGTTGCTGTTCCGATAGCCTGCGTCCAGCTGGTTCGATGAACTCTTTATCAGGATCGTTGAAGTCCCCGACATGGACGAAGAGCCGAGCCGAAGCCGCCTCTGGCGGCGGGACAATGGCGCGGCGCAAGACTTCGCGGCGTGGGGCAGTATCTGGGGCTGGCGATTGCGGCGCATACCGCTCCTGCCCTTGTGGAGGCCGCTCGCAGCTTCCCAGTAGCAGCGCCCCCATCATGGCCACCCCGGACCAATGCAGCGTAGGCATTGCGATCCCTCCCGATTTTCGCAGCCTATATTAACTTGCTGGGATAGGAACCTACCGTCCGCTTCCCATAGCGACGGCCGGGGATTTCTGCGATCAAGGCGGCCTGCATCAGGAGGCGCAGCCATGACAGGGTCCATCCATATCGGCGTCGGCGGCTGGACCTTCGAGCCGTGGCGCGGGGTCTTCTATCCCGAGGGGCTGGTGCAGAAGCGGGAGCTGGAATTCGCCAGCCGGGCGCTGACCTCCATCGAGATCAACGGCACCTATTATTCGACCTTCAAGCCCGACAGCTGGGCGAAGTGGCGCGACGAGACGCCCGACGGCTTCGTCTTTGCGGTCAAGGCCAGCCGCTACTGCACCAACCGCAAGGTGTTGTCGGACGGCGCCGAGAGCTTCGAGCGGTTCCTGTCGCAGGGGCTGACGGTGCTGGGCGACAAGCTGGGGCCGATCAACTGGCAGTTCATGGGGACGAAGAAGTTCGATCCCGAGGACTTCGAAGGCTTCCTGAAGCTGTTGCCCAAGGAGAAGGACGGGGTGCGGCTGCGCCACGCGCTGGAGGTGCGCAATCCGACCTTCGCCACCGAGCAGTTCTATGATCTGGCGCGCAAATACGGCGTGGCCGTCGTCTATGCGGTCGACGACGAGGAGCCGACCTGGCCCCAGATCGACGAAGAAACATCTGACTTTAGATATGCGCGGCTGATGTCCAGCCGCGAGGACGAGCCGACGGGCATGACCTCGGACGAGCTGGACGCCGTGGCGAAACAGGCGCGCGGCTGGGCCGAGCGCGGCGACGTCTTCGCCTACTTCATCTCGGGGGCCAAGGTGCGGAACCCGGCGGCGGCCCAGGCGCTGATCGCCAAGCTGAAGGACTGAGACCATGCCCATCGCCACCCGCGCCTTCGCCGCGACCGCCGCCGACCAGCCGCTGAGCCCCTACAGCTTCGAGCGCCGCGATCCCGGCCCGGACGACGTGGCCATCGAGATCAAATACTGCGGCGTCTGCCACTCGGACCTGCATGTGGTGAAGAACGACCTGGGCGGGACGCGCTATCCCATCGTGCCGGGCCATGAGATCGCCGGGGTGGTGACGGCGGTCGGCGCCAACGTCACCCAGTTCAAGGAAGGCGACCGCGTCGGCGTCGGCTGCATGGTCGACAGCTGCCGGACCTGTTCGGCCTGCCGCGAGGGGCTGGAACAGTATTGCGAGCCGGGCATGACCCAGACCTACGGCTCGCGCGATCCCAAGGGCGCGGCCGTCGGCCAGACCATCACCCAGGGCGGCTATTCCGACCGCATCACGGTGGACCAGGCCTTCGTGCTGAGGATACCCGACAGCCTGCCGCTGGATGCGGCGGCGCCGCTGCTGTGCGCGGGGGTGACCACCTGGTCGCCGCTGAAGACCTGGGGCGTGGGGCCGGGGTCGAAGGTGGCGGTGATCGGCCTGGGCGGGCTGGGCCATATGGCGGTCAAACTGGCCGCCGCCCTGGGCGCCGAGGTGACGGTGCTGTCGACCTCGGACCGCAAGAAGGCCGACGCCCAGCGGATGGACGCACGGCACTTCCTGATCAACTCGGACGCAGACGCCATGAAGGCGGCGGCCGAGCAGTTCGACCTGATCATCAACACCGTTTCGGCCACGCATGAGATCGCCAGCCACGTCAATCTGCTGGCGCGCGACGGGACCATGGTCATGCTGGGCCTGACGACCGAGGGGCTGCCGGTCTTCGCCATGCCCCTGCTGTGGCGGCGTCGCCGCATCGCTGGCTCGCTGATTGGCGGCATCCGCGAGACGCAGGAGATGCTCGACTTCTGCGGCGAACACGGGATCGTGTGCGATATTGAGGTGATCGCCCCCGATCAGATCAACCAGGCTTATGAACGGATGGAGCGGTCGGACGTGCGCTACCGCTTCGTCATCGACATGGGCTGCATGACCGCAACGGCGTAACCCCGTCTTCTCGTTCGTCTCCAGCCGCGCTAAGGCTGTCGGCAAGGGAGGCGGACGGCGTCGCGACCACGACGGCCGCCGCACAGGACAGGGAGAGGTCATGACGCGTACCGCATTCGTCACCGGGGGCACCCGGGGCATCGGCAAGGCGATCGTTCAACGACTGAAGGAAGACGGACTGCAGGTCGCCGCCGGCTATTCCGGCAACACCGAGGCCGCAGAGGCCACCGCCCGCGAACTGGGCGTCATGGTGGTGAAGGGCAACGTCGGCTCTTTCGACGACTGCGCCCGGGCGGTGCAGGAGGTCGAGGCGCAGTTCGGTCCCATCGACGTTCTGGTGAACAATGCGGGCATCACCCGCGACGGCTTCTTCCACAAGATGAGCGCGGACCAGTGGTCCGACGTGATCCGCGTCAACATGGACAGCGTGTTCAACATGACGCGCCAGGTGATCAACGGGATGCGCGACCGGGGCTTCGGCCGCATCGTCAACATCTCCTCGATCAACGGCCAGAAGGGCCAGATCGGCCAGACCAACTATTCCGCCGCCAAGGCCGGGATGATCGGCTTCACCAAGGCGCTGGCGCTGGAGAACGCGCGCAAGGGCGTGACCGTCAACTGCATCGCGCCGGGCTACATCGACACCGAAATGGTCGGCGCCATGGACCAGAAGGTGCTGGACAGCATCGTGGCCCAGATTCCGGTCGGCCGCCTGGGCAAGGGCGAGGAGATCGCCGACATGGTGTCCTGGCTGTCGGGCGAGCGTGCCGGATATGTCACAGGCTGCACCCTGTCGCTTAACGGCGGGCAGTACCTGGTTGGATAAGCCGCGTTCGCCCAAAATCCGCCGTTCGGGCGTATCACCTCTTAAATCATGAGGATTGCGGTCGAAGCCGTGGCGGAGAAGCCGCCTCTCTTCGCCGTCGCCGCGCCCAGCGCTGCGACGGGCGCCGGCCTGCGCCTGCTCTGCATCACGGGACTGGCGATGGCCGTCGCGGGTCTGGCGGGCGCCGTCAGGGCCGAGGCCCAGACCCGCTCCAACGTCCAGGCTGAACAGAGCCGCGTCATCCGCGACCAGTCGGTGACCCGCACCACCCCGCCGCCGGGACGCTATGTCTCCGAAGCGGGGCAGGCCTTCATCCTGGACCGGGCGGGGTCGCTGACCCTGCTGCGGTTCGAGCGCTCGACCGAGACCTGGGCCCTGCGTCCGTCCTCGGCCCCGCGCGGCGACACCATCTATCGCAACGACGCGGGCGATCAGGTGCTGCGCGTCACCGCCGGCGGCGGCGTCACCGTCTATACGACGCGCACGCCCGGCGGCTCGCCGGTCTCCCTGGCCGGGCCGCCGGTCAGCCTGGAGCCGCCCTCGCTGGGGCCGGTGCAGATGTTCAACCTGATGACCCGGCGCAGCAGCCTGGTCTCGGAAGCCATGGGCCGGCTGGTCCGCATCAACGTCTTCGGCGAGGAATCCGAGGCCCTGTGCATCGAGGCGCTGATCGTCACCACCGACGCCGTGGTCCGCATCGCCCGCTCGCCCAGCGCCCGACCCTTCCTGGACCGGCTGCGCAGCATCACCGTGGTCGAGGGCCAGCGCGCGAGCGTGACCTATTCCAGCGGCGACCTGCGCGTCGTGGTCGATCCCCGGCGCGGCATCGCCGGCCGGCCGTCGTCGGCGCGCGTCATCCGGGCCGTCATCCCGCAGGACTGACGTGGACCAAAGGCCCAGGCCGCCCCATCTGCCCTTTCGCGCCCATTGGGCGTATGAGGGCCGCCATATTCACCATCAGAGAGGCTGATTTCACAGTGACCTCTTCCCTCACCGCCGTTTCCGCCGAGGACAAGGCCAGGACCCGCGCCATCGTTCCAGTGTCGATGAAGGGCTATGACGCCGACTTCCAGGCCTTCGCCGACGCCCTGGGCGCCTCGTTCGCCCGCTACGGCTTCGCCGTCATCGCCGACCACGGCCTGGACCAGGGCCTGATCGACGCCGCCGTGACCGACGCCAAGACCTTCTTCGCCCTGCCCGAGGACGTGAAGCGTCAGTATCACCAGCCCGGCACCGGCGGCGCGCGCGGCCTGACGCCGTTCGGCGTCGAGGCAGCCAAGGGCGCCAAGGCCGTCGATCTGAAGGAGTTCTGGCACACGGGCCGCGAACTGCCGGAGGGCCATCCCTATCGCCGATACATGCGCGACAACATCTGGCCGACCGAGGTCGCGGGCTTCCGCGAGCACGTCTACGGCCTGTACGACGGTCTGGACACGCTGGGCCGCCGCATCCTGAAGGCCATCGCCCGCTATCTGAAGCTGGACGACGCCTATTTCGAGGACAAGGTCCAACTGGGCAACAGCGTGCTGCGCCTGCTGCACTATCCGCCGATCCCGGCCGACGCCGAGGGCGTGCGCGCGGGCGCCCATGAGGACATCAACGTCATCACCCTGCTGCTGGGCGCCGAGGAGGCCGGGCTGCAGCTGAAGGACTCGGACGGCGAATGGCTGGACATCGCCCCGCCGCCGGGCGCGCTGGTGGTCAACATCGGCGACATGCTGCAGCGGCTGGTCAACCACGTCCTGCCGTCGACGACGCACCGCGTGGTCAATCCGGCGCCCGAGCGTCGCGGCTTCGCCCGCTATTCGACGCCCTTCTTCCTGCACTTCAACCCGGACTTCCCGATCGAGACCCTGCCGTCGACGATCACCCCGGACAACCCCGACCGCTATGCGGGCAAGACGATCCTGGCCGAGGACTTCCTGACCGAGCGGCTGAAGGAGATCCGCCTGATCTGACCGGGCGGGACGGCTGAAAGCATGAAGGGCCGACGGAGCGATCCGCCGGCCCTTTTGCTTGCGGCGGCGCCGGCGTCAGCGGGCGATGCGCAGGCGGGTGATGTCGCGGCCGATGGCGCGGAAAGCGTCACGCAGATCCGTGCCGCTGTCAGCCTTGAAGAAATGGGTGTCTTCGTTTGTGGCGCAGGCGCGCATGACGTCCAGGGCGGTATCGACGACGTTGGCCTTCCCCGTGCCGTTTCCAAGGTTGAAGCCCACCGTGTAAACGACGATGTTCTGAGCCTTCATCCCTTCGCACAGCTTCACCGACTGCTGGAAGGGGTCCCCGTTGGTGGCCGCACAATAGATGCGGCTTGTCGAACGCCCGCCCGTATTGGCGGCGACGTCCTCGCAATAGGGCGCATTGAACTCACCGTCCGTCATCAGGACCACGGCCTTGAGAGTCTTGGAGGTATCATAGGGGGCCGGCTGGCCGTCGCCCGTGAAGATCGACCCGAACGTGGGCGACACCAGATACCAGCCCCAGGCGATGCCGATCTGTCCGGCGGTGTTGCCCGCAGCCCCGAGCGAATTGATACGGTCTTCGAGATCCCCGCGAACGCTGGTCAACGGCAGGATCGGCTCCGAGTTGCAGTTGGTCGCATAGACCCGCCCCACAGGAGCCACGCCGGGCGCAGTATCTTTGTAAGCATCCTCACCGGTCCGCTCGCTCACGCAATTGGTCGCCGGCAGGCGTGAATAGGTGTTCGACGCGTTCCGGAACACGAAATAGTGGCAACCGCGGCTGGCGCAGTATGCCTGCCCGCCGCTGCCGTAATCTCTGTAGCTGGGGCCATACAGACCGGCGAGGGAGAACCTATCTGCGTCCAAGACTTTGACCTGGACGTGGTTGCCGTTGACGTTCGGAACGCTGCTCGTACGGCGACCCAGGCCGCTGACGCCTTCAATATAGACGTATTCATCGTCTGACAGGCCATGGCGAGTCGAGGTCACCACCAGGGAGCAATCCCCCACGATGCATGGTTGCGCCGTGCCCCTGGTCGCGGCTCTGGAAGCCGAGCGAGTATCGGAGCCGTCGAGGCTGAAGCGGTTCTGATCGATACGGGTGATCTTGTAGGTGTTGTCGTTGAGGTCGGTGGTGTTGTTGACCCCCGTGATCAACACCCCCTGGCCCGACTGCAGGCCGTGGTTGCTCACCGTCACCACTGCAGGGCGAGCGCGGCTGACGGACGTTATATCCAGCGCCCTTTCCAAATAGCCGACGGCGTTGATGTCGGTCGGACCGCGCAGGTCGCCGCGAGCCGCCTTGGCCAGCGTCCCCGGCAGGGTGGCGCTGGCGTCCAGCTTCACCGCCCAGTCGTAGGGGGCCACGGCCGCGCGGGAATAGAAGGGCGACTGCTGGTCCTGCACGACGATCTTGACCAATTCCTTGGCCGCTTCGCGCAGGTCGCCGATGCTCCCGCTCATCGACCCCGTGGTGTCCAGCACCATTGCCACCTCGACGTTGCGCGACGCGCGCAGAACTTCGGAGCGGGTGCTGACCGGGAGGTAGTCGTCCAGAAGCTTGCCGTAGGGGGGCAGGACGATGTTGGCGACCAGAACCTTGACGTTGACCCTGGCGTCGCCGGTCACGCGGTTGTTGAGCAGGACGAAGTTGGCCGTGTCGCCCGAGGTCTCGTCGAAATAGCCGGGCATGTTGGCCTTGAGCGCCGCCAGGCCGACCTTGTTGATGTTGACGTCGTCCGTGAAGGTCGAACGCGCGGCGGCCAGGGCGGCGGCGTCCAGCGCGTCCTGAAGCTGGGCCTTCACCTTGGAGGCCTGGTGGATGTCGATGGCGCCCAGGGTGATCATCAGCAGCACCGGCAGGGCCAGGGCGAACATCATCGCCACATTGCCCTGGGTCTGGCGCAGAAAGCGCGCGGTCAGTCGCTTCAGCCCGGCGGCGGCGCGGGCGCGTGTCAATCGGTCCATCGTGTCGCCAACCCCGGCTGCCCTGGCGCGGACGCTGGGGTCCGCCGTCGTCCCCAGCATGACGCGGGTCCGTTAAGGCTTGGCCCCAAGCTCACGGTTAACGGCGTGTTGCGAAACCTGCGTCCTCAGCGGCGGTCGACGCAGGCGTCCAGCCCCTGTTGGCGCACTGTGCCCATGGCCGCCTGGATGCGGGCGGCGCGGCGGCGGACATAGGGGCCGGAGTTGGCCGCCTTGTAGCGGCGCGGGCTGGGCAGGATGGCGGCCAGGCGGGCGGCCTCCTGCGCGGTCAGCTTGTCGGCGCTCTTGTTGAACCAGTGGCGCGAGGCGGCCTCGGCGCCGTAGACGCCCGGCGCCCATTCGGCGACGTTCAGATACATCTCCATGATCCGCCGCTTGCCCCAACCGATCTCGATCAGACCGGTGTAGCCGACCTCCAGCCCCTTCCTGACCCAGTCGCGGCCGGGCCACAGGAAGACGTTCTTGGCGGTCTGCTGGCTGATGGTCGAAGCGCCGCGCCTCTTGTCCGAGCCGCGCTGTTCGGCGCGTTCGTTGGCCTCCATCGCCTTCTGGATGGCGTCGACGTCGAAGCCGTGGTGCCGGCAGAAGCGGGCGTCTTCGGCGGCGATCACCGCCTCGACCAGACGCGGCGAGATGCGGTCCAGCGAGCGCCAGCGATAGTCCATGCCGTGCCCGGCCGCCGCCTGTTTGACCATCAGGATCGTGGCGAGAGGCGGCGCGAAGCGATGCACCGCCACCCCGGCCAGCGGGAACAGGGCCAGGATCACGAGCAGGGTCAGGATCGGCCGCCGCCTGCGGCCCTTTGCGCGGGTCATGGGGTGAGGATGACTCAGGAAGGTTGAGAAATCACGGCGACGCTTGCCAAACCGCCGTCATTCTCGGGCTTGACCCGAGAATCCAGGAGCGCCGGCGCCTGAACGAGGATCGCAGAACCGTCGAGGGGCTGGATCCTCGGGTCAAGCCCGAGGATGACGGCATGGAGGGATACGGATCAGAGCGAAACCACGCCCGCGTGACCGTCCTCGTCCGCCCAGGCGATGCGGGCGGCGCCGGAACTCATGGCCAGGGCGGTGATGGGGGCGCCCTTGTCCTGCTTGACGAACTGAAGGCCGCGCCCGGCCGGATCGGCCCACCAGACGCGCCCGTCTTCCAGCCCCGCCGCCAGACGGCCGTGGGCGGGGGCGGCGGCGACCTGGGCGATCAGGGTCGTCTCGTCATAGCCGATCTCGGTCGCCTCGCGGCCCATCGGGCCGTTGGAGCCGACGAAGGGCCACAGCACCACGCCCTGCGCGCCCGAGGTGGCCAGAAGCTGCCCCTTGGCCATGAAGGCGAAGCTCTTGATCTTGGACGGATAGCCGCCCATCCGCATGTTCTTCTGATCCTTCAGGCGCCAGCCGTGCAACTGGTTGTCCTGCATCGAGGTGACGACAAAGGCGCCGTCGGTCGAGAAGCCGACCGCCAGATGCGATCCGGCCCAGGCCAGCTTCGTCGGCTGCTGCTGCTCGATGCGGGCGTACCACAGCCAGGCGCCGCCATAGGTCGAGGCGGCGATGCGGCGGCCCTTGGGGTCGAAGGCCACGCCCGAGATGGTGCGCTCGTGCTGGAAGTCGCGGCGGAAGTGCGGGTCCTTGACGTCCAGCACGCTCAGGGTGCGGCCCGAGGAGAAGGCGATCAGCCCCGACTCGGGCGAAGCGGCGACGGCGTCGATCCATTGGCCCTTGGTCTGGGCCAGCAGGACGGCCTCGCCCTCACGGCTCCAGACCAGCTTGCCGTCGTCGCCGCCGGTGACGACGCCCTCGCCCGAGGGGTGGACGCAGGCGCACAGGACGGCGCCGTCATGGACCTCGCTGCGGGCGCCGCTCTCGAACCGCACCGAGCCGTCGCCCAGGGCGAAGATCGCGCCGGTCTTGTCGAACAGGGCGGCGGTGACCTGGGCGTCGAAGGAGAAGGTCGTCATGTCGGCTCACGCAGGGCGAAGGAGAAGTCGGATGCGCCTCATAACCTCCCCCGTCGCGTCTGTCGCGTGGCGGGTCTATGAGGTGGGCATGACCCTGCTGCTCATTCCCGGCTTCATGGCCGATGCGACCCTGTGGGACGCCATGACCGACGATCTGGCCCCGTTCGGGCCGCTGGTCGCCACCGACCTCAGCCGAGGCGAGGATATAGAGCGCATGGCGGCGGCGATCCTGAGCGATGCGCCGGAGCGGTTCGTCGCCGTGGGCTTCTCCATGGGCGGCTATGTGGCGCGCGAACTGGCGCGGATCGCGCCGCAGCGGGTGGAAGCCCTGATCCTGATCGCCACCTCAGCGCGCGGAGATACCGAGGAGTTGATCCGTCAGCGGCGTTCGTCGTTGAAGGCGCCGCCGAAGGCCTTCAAGGGGTTGAGCCGGCCGGCCATCGTCTCGTCCCTGCACCCCGATCTGGCGGACGACGAGGCGATGATCGCGCGGGTGCGCGACATGGGCCTGCGACTGGGCGGCGAGGTGTTTCACCGTCAGTCGGCGATGGCGCGGGCGGGCGATCTGGACCGGCTGGGAGAGATTGCTCAGCCGACGCTGATCGTGGCGGCGGATGCGGATCGCTTGAGGGCGCGCGAGGAGGCGGAAGAGCTGCACCGCGGGATCGCAGGCTCGACGCTGGAGGCGGTGACGCACACCGGCCACATGATCCCGCTGGAACAGCCGAAGGCGCTGGCGCGGGTGATGACGGAATGGCTGAAAGCCCTCTCCTGAGGGGAGAGGGCTTTATCTGCGGTGAGCGGTCCCATTTCCCCTCATCCCCGCGGAGGCGGGGACCCAGTGAGAGCGCCAAACAGTTGGCCTCTCATTGATCGAAGCGCCTTGAAGCCAAAGCACTGGGTCCCCGCCTCCGCGGGGATGAGCGGGTCAGGGTAACGGTTCGCCAACATCCACTATGAATGCCAATGTTACTTGTGCGTCTCGACCCAGCGCTTCGTCATCAGTTCGCCGGACGCATAGGCCTCCTGAAGCTCGACGCTCCAGTAGTTGAGGGCCTCCAGCGGGATCGGCGCGCCCGAGACGGCGCAGCGGACGAAGTCGCCGCGCTGCAGGATCTCGAAATCGGGCGTGCCGTAGATCAATCTGGCCTCCACACGCCCCGTCATGCCGCGCAGGCCTCGAACCCGGCCTTCAGGGCGGCTTCGTCCAGATCACGGCCGATGAAGACGGCGCGGCTCCAGCGGCGCTCCTTTTCGCCCCAGGGCTTCTGGAGGTCGCCTTCGAGGATCATGTGCACGGCCTGGAACACCAGGCGGCGGTCCTCGCCGGCCACGTCGATGATGCCCTTGGCGCGCAGGATGTTCTGGCCCTGCTCGCCCAGAAGCTTGTCCAGCCACGCCGTGAAGCGGGCGCCGTCCAGCGGGCGGTCCAGCGTCAGGGAAATCCCCTTGATGTCGTCCTCATGGGCGTGGCCGCGCGGGCCGTGGTCATGCCCATGATCGTGATGGTCATGATCGTGCGCGTGATCATGATGGTGGTGATCATGGCCGCAATGCTCGTCGTGGACGTGACCCTCGGCGCCGTGGGGCGGGTTCACGAAGTCCGGCTTGACCTCGAGGATGCGGTCCAGATCGAAGGCGTGCAGGCCCAGCACCTGATCCAGCGGCACGTCCGAGCGCTCGGCGCGGACGATGGGGGCCAGCGGGTTCAGCGCGCGCAGGCGGGCCTCGACATCGGCCAGAGCGGCCTCGTCCACCAGGTCGATCTTGTTCAGGATGATGCGGTCGGCGAAGGCGACCTGCTCGCGCGCCTCTTTAGAATCGTCCAGCCGCGCCATGACGTGTTTGGCGTCGACCAGGGCGGTCACGCTGTCCAACTGGGTCTTGGCCTTGACCTCGTCGTCGACGAAGAAGGTCTGGGCCACCGGGCCGGGGTCGGCCAGGCCGGTGGTCTCGACGATGATGGCGTCAAAGGCGGGCTTGCCGGGACGCTGGCGCTTCATCAGGCCGTTGACCACGCGGATCAGGTCGCCGCGCACCGTGCAGCAGACGCAGCCGTTGTTCATCTCGAACACGTCCTCGTCGGCGCCGACCACCAGGTCGTTGTCGATGCCGATCTCGCCGAACTCGTTGACGATGACGGCGTAGCGCTTGCCGTGGTCCTCGGTGAGGATGCGGTTCAGCAGGGTGGTCTTGCCGGCGCCGAGGTAGCCGGTGAGGACGGTCACGGGAGTCTTCTGGGTCATGGCTCGCTAGATGGCGGCTGAGGGCCGCCTTGGGAAGAGGCGAAACCGCTCAGCAGGTCGGACAATCCGGCAGGACTGCCGTTTCCAGCTGAAGGGTCGTGTGGCTGATGTCGAATCGACCGCGCGCCAGGCCTTGCGCCTCGGCCAGAAGGGCGTCGCCGTCGGGACGCTGGTGGACGATATGGGCGGTCAGGGCCGCGTCGGTGGTCGACAGGCCCCAGACGTGCAGGTCGTGCACCGCCGTCACCCCCGGCAGGGCCAGGAAGGCGGCGCGAATCTCGCCCACGTCCAACCCGTTCGGCGCGGCGTCCAGCGCCAGGTTCACCGAATCCTTCAGCAGGCCCCAGGTGCCGATCATGATGACGGCGACGATGAGCAGGCTGACGATCCCGTCGATCATCGACCAGCCGGTCAACAGGATGACCGCCCCGGCGACGACCACGCCCAGCGACACGGCGGCGTCGGCCATCATGTGCAGATAGGCGCCGCGCACGTTCAGGTCCTTGTGCTGGTCCTTCATGAACAGCAGGGCGGTGCCCAGGTTGATGACGAAGCCGATCCCCGCCACGGCGATGATGACGCCAGAGGCCACCGGCGCGGGCTCGGCCAGTCGGCGCACCGCCTCGAGGGCGATGGCCCCACAGGCGAAGATCAGCAGAAGGGCGTTGCCCAAAGCCGCCAGGACCGTCGCCTTGCCATAGCCGTAGGTGCGCTTCGGCCCCGCCGCGCGCCGCGCCAGCCAGGCCGCCCCGCCCGCCATGGCCAGGCCCAGCACATCCGACAGATTGTGGCCCGCATCCGCCATCAGGGCGGTGGAATCGGCGATGAAGCCGGCGGTGAACTCGGCGGCGACAAAGGCCAGGTTGACGATCAGGCCGACGGCGTAGCGCCAGTCGCCCGTGTCGGCCGGGCCATGATGGTGATGATGCCCGCCCAGACCATGGGAATGGCCATGGGAATGGCCGTGCGAATGCCCGTGAGCATGGCTGTGGGAATGATCGTGATGATCGTGGCCGTCATGGCCGTGTGCGTGATCGTGCGCCATGTCCGTTCAGCTAGATCCTCCCTCGCGGGAAGGTCAAGACCCGCCAGGATAAGTCTTTGAATGTAAATATATAACCTATCGAAACTCAGTGCTGGTGCGTCAGCACCAGGAAGCCGATCAGGATCAGGGCTCCGCCCAGGATGGCTCCTTCGTAGCGCGCCCACCGCTCCAGCCGCAGGATGGAGTAGCCTGCGGTCGCCAGGGCCGCCAGCAGGGTCATGCCCAGCACCGTCCCGGCCGTGAAGGCGAGAGTCAGAAGGGCCAGCGCCCCCACGCCCTCGGTCGCCGAAGACAGATAGATGGGCAGCAGCACCTCGCCCGGCGTCACCGCCATCATCAGCACCAGGCCCCAGAAGGCGGCGCGATCCGACACCGCCGGCTCGGCCAGTTCGGTCGCGGGCCCGCCTGCGGTCGCCGGACGCCTCAGCGAGGCCCTGGCCAGGTAGAAGGCGCCGAACAGGAACAAAAGGGCCGCCGACAGGTGGGGCAGCAGCCCCTCCACCCAGCGGTTCAACGCCAGACCGGCCGCCACGATCAGCGAGCCGACCACCGCGGTCGACACGATATGCGCCAGACCGGCCGTGACCACGGCCGTCATCACCCGCGCCACGCTCCAGCGCTGGGCGCGGCCGACGAGGACGAAAGGCAGCCAGTGGGTCGGCAGGGCCGCGTGCAGGAAGGCCGCGACGAAGCCGCCGCCCAGAAGCGACAGCAGCACCGGCTCGGCGAGATCGGGAGAAGACATGGCCGCTCCCTTAGAATGTTATCTTATAACAGTCGAGAAGAATCGGCGAAGAATCTTCATGCGCGGCGTCACGCCGCGCTCTCTATATACGCCCCTATGCGCGCCTATCGGCTTGCGTGGTCCGTGCGATCCGGCCACAGAGTCCGCCAGGAACCGGTTTCATGCGGGTTTTGGCCCGGCAGGCGTCCGTTTCACGTTGACTCTTCCGTGACCATCCGTATATGTCGCCGCTCTTCGCCCGCAGGGTCTCCTGGCGGGCGCATCCATTTTTGCGTTCACGCTGAGGCTTCCTAATGTACGCGGTGATCAAGACCGGCGGAAAGCAGTACCGGGTTCAACCGGGCGATGTGATTGTTGTCGAGAAGATCGACGGCGACGCTGGCGCTGCCGTCAATTTCGGTGAAGTCCTCATGCTGGGCGGCGACAAGGGTGTTACGGTCGGCGCTCCGCTGATCGACGGCGCCGCTGTCGCAGCCACGCTGATCGAGACCCGCAAGGGCGAGAAGATCAAGATCTTCAAGAAGATCCGTCGTCAGGGCTATCGCCGCACGAACGGCCATCGACAGATGGAATCGGTCCTGCGCATCACCGGCATCGAAGGCGCCGGCGAGAAGGCCAAGTGGGACGGCAAGGTCGAGCTGATCACCAAGGCGGAAATCAACGCCCGCGCCCGCGGCCTGGCCCCGCGCGTCGAGGCTGTCGAAGCCGAGGCTCCGAAGGCCAAGAAGGCTCCGGCCAAGAAGGCCGCCGCCAAGAAGGCTGACGCCGCCGAAGGCGCCGAAGCCTAAGAGTTTCACCGGCGCTGGATCAGCGCCAGTTACGATTGAGCAGCGCGCTCAAGTAGGCCGAACGGCCGGTAGCGCGCTAAGAAGAGGAGCAGCAAGATGGCTCACAAGAAATCCGGCGGTTCGTCGCGTAACGGTCGCGACTCCGAGTCGAAGCGCCTTGGCGTGAAGAAGTTCGGCGGCGAGCGCGTGCTGGCCGGCAACATCCTCGTGCGTCAGCGCGGCACCAAATTCCACCCGGGCGCCAACGTCGGCCTGGGCCGCGACCACACCCTGTTCGCCACGGCGACCGGCGCGGTGCAGTTCACCACCAAACGTGGCGGCCGTTGTTACGTGTCGATTCTCCCGGCCAACGACGACGCCCAGGCGATGGCCGCCGAGTAACGCGAAGCCAGGACAGTATTTCCCCGGATCGCGTTGCTCTCGACAGCAGCCCGATCCGGACCAAGGGAAAATTTTCCGCGGGGAGTCTGGATCACCAGGCTCCCCGTTTGCGTTTCCCCGCCTCGAAGCCGCCCGAGCCCTCCAAGGAGGCGGCGCCGAAGACATCGAGGCCGAACCATGTGCGTGATCGAAACCTCTCCCGTCGTCGAGACGCGGCGCCTGCTGCTGCGCGCGCCCGGCGCCCAGGACGTGTCGCGGATCGCGACCCTGGCCAATGACCACGACATCGCCCGCATGACCAAGCGGATGCCCCACCCCTTCGGCGTCGACCACGCCGAGGACTTCGTGCTGCAGGTGGCGTCCCAGGACCCGAAGAAGGCCAACACCTTCCTGATCGAACATGAGGATCACGGCCCTGTGGGCGTCATCGGCATGTTCCACGACGCCGACGCCGTGCCCGAAGCGGGCTATTGGATCGGACGGGAGTTCTGGGGTCGCGGCTATGCGACCGAGGCGCTGCAAGGCGCCCTGGTCTGGGCCTCGACGCGATGGAAGCGCCGCGCCCTCATGGCCGGCCACTTCTCTGACAACCCCGCCTCGGGCCGAGTGCTGGAGAAGGCGGGCTTCCTCTACACCGGCGAGACCCGCCCGGCCTTCAGCCGCGCCCGGGGCGAAAGCGCCGATACGCGGATGATGGTCTGGCTGGCCTGATAGGACGCGGAAATCGCGGGGCTTTCGGTCAGCGACGCAGTTTTTTCACGAAAGCGGAAAAAGGCTGTTGACCGTCCCGAGGGTCCCCCCTATTAGTCCGCGCCTCGGCGGGGCGACCCACCGGGCCCAGGTGGCGGAATTGGTAGACGCGCTGGCTTCAGGTGCCAGTGGCTTAACGGCCGTGGAGGTTCGAGTCCTCTCCTGGGCACCATTTCTCAAACGGCGCTGTATCCGACCGGATGCGGCGCCGTTTGTCATTTCGGCCCTCCCCTTCCCTTTCGATGGCCGCGACAGCAAAGGTCGATCCTGCGTTCTGGCGATAGCGCGCGGTTCGTCTATGTTACGGCCTGAACGACTGACGAGTTTGCGCGCATGACGGTTTATTTCCACGAGGGCGACCTGCCCGACGGCCTCGACCTGGGCCCCGAGGTTGCGATCGATTCCGAGACGATGGGCCTGCGCTTCCGTCGCGACCCGCTGTGCGTGGTGCAGCTGTCGTCCGGCGACGGAAACGCCCACGTCGTGCGCCTGAACCGCCCCGCCTATGACTGCCCCAACCTGAAGCGGCTGCTGACCGATCCGAAGGTGCTGAAGATCTTCCACTTCGGCCGCTTCGACATCGGCATGTTCGAACTGCACCTGGGCGTCGAGACGCGGCCGGTCTACTGCACCAAGATCGCGTCCAAGCTGGCGCGCACCTATACCGACCGGCACGGCCTGAAGGACGTGGCGCGCGAACTGGCCGGGGTCGACATGTCCAAGGCGCAGCAGAGCTCGGACTGGGGGGCGGCCGAACTGAGCCAGGCGCAGATGGACTACGCCGCCTCGGACGTTCTCTATCTGCACGCCATCAAGGACCGGCTGAACGAGATGCTGGTCCGCGAGGGCCGCATGGAGCTGGCCCAGGCCTGCTTCGACTTCCTGCCCATGCGTTCGCGCCTCGACCTGGCCGGTTGGGACGAGATCGACATCTTCGCCCACGCCTGAAGGACGGACCTGAAACGCCGATGAGCGAACAGCACGCCCAGGACGAGCAGAAGCGCGCCGACGAGGCGCGCGTCGCCCGCGCCGGCGAACGCTGGCGCACGCGCTCGCGGCGGGTGAAGCTGTATCGGCGCGTCCTGCCCATCGTCATCCTGATGCTGGCGGGGGGCGCCCTGACCTGGACCGTGTTCCGCACCGTCATGTCGGGGGTGGAGCGCAAGGCCAGCGAGAGCCGCGAGATCCGCCTGGACAACCCCATGTTCCACGGCCAGGACGCGCAGGGGCGCTCCTTCGTCATCGGCGCCCAGGGCGCGGTGCGCGACCCGGCGACCGGCCATTTCCGCCTGATCGGCCCCCTGCTGCGGCTGAACCTGGGCGCGCGAAAGACGACGGAGCTGAGCGCCGACGGCGGCACCTATATCGAGACGCAGCGCAAGGTCGTCATCGGCCCGAACGTCAAGATTTCCGACGGCGGCACGGGTTGGGAGCTGACCACGCCGGAAGCCGTGGTCGACACGGACACCGGCGTCGTTACCGGCGACAAGGGGGTGCAGGGTCGCGGCCCCCTTGGAAGCATCGATGCTTCGTCTTATGCGATCTATGATCAGGGCCAGCGGGTCGTCTTCAACGGCCAGGGCGAAAACAAGGTGCGCGGGACCATCAATCCCGCCGGAGCCGACAGATGAACATGTCCAAGTCCAAACTGACGCTCGCGGGCGTCGCCCTGCTGACCGCCCTGGCCCTGCCCGCCGTTTCGGGCGCCCAGAACGCATCAGCCAACCGCGCCGACGCCAGCCGCCAGCCGGTCCAGTACGGCGCCGACGCCGGCGAATACACGCCCGACGGCTTCTCCCTGCGGGGCCGGGCCGAGGTGACGCAGGGGTCGAACCGCCTGCGCGCCGACGCCATCCGCGGCTTCACCGCCAACGGCGACCTGACCCGCATCGAGGCGAGCGGCGGCGTCTACTTCGTCACCCCGGACCAGAGCATGAAGGGCGACCGCGCCGTCTATACGCTGAACGACGGCAACGTCGTGGTGACCGGCGACGTGATCCTGACCCAGGGCAAGAGCGTCCTGACCGGCAACCGCCTCGTCTACAACGTCCGCACCGAGACGGCCCGCATCGAGGGCGGGGGCGCCAACGGCCGCGTCCAGGGCGTCTTCTATCCGCAAGGGAACTGACCCCGCGTGGCGCGCAAGGAACTCTCCGCCCTCAACCGGGACGCCCCCGCCGCCGCAGAGACGACGGCGCTTGAGGAGGCGCGCCCCACCGGGCTGCGCGTCGAGCACATCGCCCGCAGCTTCGGCCAGCGTCAGGTGGTGCGCGACGTCTCCCTGAACGTCCAGCGCGGCGAGGTCTGCGGCCTGCTGGGTCCCAACGGGGCGGGCAAGACGACCTGCTTCTACATGATCACCGGCCTGATCCCCGCCGACAGCGGCTCGATCTGGCTGGACAATGAGGACATCACCCAACAGCCCATGTACCAGCGCGCGCGCATGGGCCTGGGCTATCTGGCGCAGGAAGCCTCCATCTTCCGCGGCATGACGGTCGAGCAGAACGTCAAGGCCGTGGTCGAACTGCGCGAGACGACGGCCGCCGGCGTGCGGGACGAGACCACCCGCCTGCTGGAGGAGCTGCGCATCGACCATCTGCGCCACGCCCCGGCCACCGGCCTGTCCGGAGGCGAGCGCCGGCGCGTCGAGATCGCCCGCGCCCTGGCCGCCCGGCCCAGCTTCATGCTGCTGGACGAACCCTTCGCCGGCATCGATCCGCTGGCGATCGCCGACATCCGCCAGGTGATCCGCTATCTGTCGGGCCAGGGCATCGGCGTGCTGATCACCGACCACAATGTGCGCGAGACGCTGGACATCATCGACCGCGTCTCGATCATCTCGTCCGGCTCCGTCCTGTTCGAGGGCACGGCCGACGAGGCGGTGGCCGACGCCGAGGTGCGCCGCGTCTACCTGGGCGAGATGTACGCCTGACGTCGAAAGGCGCACGGCGAAAGCGCCGTTCGCCTGACGTTAACAGCTTCGGATCATGATCCCAGCAAGAAGCGGGCCAACAGCGCCCGCGTGCGGGGTGGAACGACGTGATCGGGCAGAGGCTGGAGGTCAGACAGGGGCAGGGGCTGGTCATCACGCCCCAGCTGCAGCAGGCGATCAAGCTGCTGCAACTGTCGAACCTTGAGCTGGAGGCCTTCGTCGAGGGCGAGCTGGAGCGCAATCCCCTGCTGCAACGGGACGAGGGTGAACCCGGCGTCGACACCGCGCCCGAGGCTTCCCAGGACGCCGCAACCGCCGACGGCGGCGACGAGGGCGAACTGCGCTTCGTCGAAGGCTCGGACGCCCACGCCCAGACCCTGGACGCCGACGCCGACGACCTCTACGGCGACGCCGCCCCCGGCGAACGCGTCGGCGACCGCCAGGGCGACCAGGCGACCGACCAGCCCGGCCTGACCGACTGGTCCCGCGCAGGCTCGGGCGGCGGCCTGGCCGACGGCGAGGAGCGCGAGCGGCCCGACCATCGGGACGAGACCCTGTGGGAGCATCTGCAGGCCCAGGCCTCGGCCGCCGGGTTCGGCCCGGCCGACCACGCCATCGCCCTGACCCTGATCGACGTCACGGACGAGGGCGGCTATCTGCGCGCCGACCTCGACGAGATCGCCGAACGGCTGGGCGTCGATGCGGCGCGCATCGAGACGGTGCTGGCCGTCTGCCACGGCTTCGAGCCGACGGGCGTCATGGCCCGATCCATTCCCGAATGCCTGAAGCTGCAGTTGATCGAGCGCAACCGCTTCGACCCGGCCATGGGCGCCCTGCTGGACAATCTTGAGCTGCTGGCGCGACGCGACCTGACCGCCCTGCGCAAGGTCTGCGGCGTCGACGGCGAGGATCTGACCGAGATGATCGCCGAGCTGAAGGCCCTGACGCCGCGCCCCGGCGCCGGCTTCGGCGGCGAACCGGCCCAGACGGTCGTGCCCGACGTCCATGTGCGTCCCGATCCGGCCGGCGGCTGGCGGGTCGAGCTGAACACCGACACCCTGCCCCGCCTGCTGGTCGACAAACGCTATCACGCCGTGGTGGCGGCGGGCGCCCGCTCGGACGTCGAGAAGACCTTCGTCGCCGACTGCGCGGCCCAGGCCAGCTGGCTGGTCAAGTCGCTGGACCAGCGCGCCCGCACCATCATGAAGGTGGCGTCCGAGATCGTGCGCCAGCAGGACGCATTCCTGGCTTTCGGCGTCGAGTTCCTGCGCCCCCTGACGCTGAAGACGGTGGCCGAAGCCATCGAGATGCACGAATCGACGGTCAGCCGCGTCACCTCGAACAAATACGTGGCCACCCCGCGCGGGGTGTTCGAGCTGAAGTTCTTCTTCACCGCCGCCATCCAGTCCAGCGACGGCGGCGCGGCCCACTCGGCCGAGGCCGTGCGCCAGAGAATCAAGACCATGATCGACGGCGAATCCGGCGACGGCGACGTGCTGAGCGACGACCGCATCGTCGAGATCCTGAACGAGGCGGGAATCGACATCGCCCGGCGCACTGTGGCGAAATATCGCGAAGCCCTGCGCATTCCCTCGTCGATCCAGCGCCGCCGCCTGATGAAGGCCGGCTGACTGCGACCAAGCGTCACCACAAATCGGTGATCGCCATTGACACCAAAGCCGGTCAGTCGCGTTCTAGGGACATGAAGATCCAAGTCAGCGGCAAGCAAGTGGATGTCGGCGAAGCGCTAAGCTCGCGCATCTCCCAGGAACTCGAAGAGGGAGTCGGCAAATATTTCGCCCGCGGCGCTCAAGACGCCGAGGTCGTGGTGTCCAAGGATCGACACGGCTTCCGGGTCGATTGCTGGGTGCGTCTGGCCTCGGGCCAGTCCCTGGTGACGACGGGTTTCGGCGGCGACGCCCAGGCCGCCTTCTCGGACAGCCTGGACAAGCTGGAAAAGCGCGTGCGCCGCTACAAGCGCCGCCTGAAGGACCACCATATCGGTCCCAAGGGCCTGTCGCCCGAGAAGACCGAAAACGCCGCGCGTGAAGTCGCCGCCATGACCATCTTCCGCGACCCCGACACGGTCGAGGACGAGGCCTTCGGCGACGCCGGTCTGCCCGGCGAACCGCCGCCCGTGGGCATGGTCATCGCCGAGACCGAGTCGGAGATCCGCACCCTGACCGTGGGGCGCGCCGTGGCCGAACTGGACATGACCGGCTATCCGCTGGTGATGTTCCGCAACGCCGCCCACGGCGGCCTGGCCGTGGTCTATCGCCGGCCCGACGGCAACGTCGGCTGGATCGATCCACAACGCACGACCAAGGGCGCGGCGGCGCAAGCCGTCGGCTGAGGCTTCCTCAAGAAGGGCGAAGAGGCTAAAGAGCACTCGCCCTTCCGCCAATGTCGGGTTCGATTTTCGGGGTAAGCATGGACATCGCTGATTTGCTGTCGTCGGACGGGATCGTCCTGCGGGGCGGCGCGTCATCCAAACGTCAGGCCCTTCACGCCGTGGCCGAAGCCTTCGGCGCCGCCTTCGACATGGACGCCGACAAGGCGCTCGAGGCGCTGCAGGAGCGCGAGGCCCTGGGTTCGACGGGCCTGGGCTCTGGCGTCGCCGTGCCGCACGCCCGCATCCAGGGACTGGACCGCGTCTGCGCCGTCTTCGTGCGGCTGGACACGCCGGTGGCCTATGAGTCGCTGGACGATCGTCCGGTCGACCTGCTGTTCGCCCTGTTCGCGCCGCTGGAGGCCGGGGCCGAACACCTGCGCGCCCTGGCGGCCGTGTCGCGCGCCCTGCGCTCGCCGGAACTGCGCGAACAACTGCGTCAGGCGCGGACGGTCGACGCCATCCGGGCCCTGTTCGTCAAGGACGTGTCGAAGACCGCCGCCTGAGCGGTCTTCCCTTTACAGGAAGGGCGAACGTCCGCCGCCTGGAGCGAATATCGGAGTTCGGATCGATTCCATCCGAACCGAGCCTAGTGAACCGACATCGGCTCCAGATCATGGGCGACGGCGGCGGCGAAGGCGGTTTCGCGATCCAGCATGACCGCCAGACGTTCGCCGTCAGCGCCGTGCACGGCGTAGAGAATCTGATCGGGATCGATCTCCAGATCGGACGCGGTCTCGACGCGAGCGTCGGCCAGAACGTCGGAGGCGCGGATCGCGCGCACATAGACCAGATCCGGGGCGCCGAAATCGGCGAAGTCGGGGATCTTCGTATTGGGCATCTTCATGGTGGGCGTCATAAGACCGCCTCCTTACGCTTGACTGAACGCCTGCAGAGCCAGGCGGTTCGACGGCTGGGCTCAGCCCGTCGTGATGGGAATGCGCCGCACGCTGCGTTCCTGCTCAGGGCGGATCAGGTCCACGTGCAGCAGACCGTGTTCCAGCCGGGCGCCCGCGATCTCCAGTCCATCGGCCAGGACGAAGCTGCGGACAAAGCCCCGCGCCGCGATGCCGCGATGCAGGAAGGCCTGAGGGTCGCGCCCGGCGTCCTCTCGTTTGCCGGTGATGGTCAGTTGCCGTCCCTCGACGGTGACGGACAGTTCCTCCGGCGTGAACCCCGCCACAGCCAGGGTGATGCGCACGGCGGCGTCGCCGAGCTGCTCCACATTATAGGGCGGGTAGGATTCGGCCGCCGCCTTGGCGGCCCGGTCGATCAGGGCTCGGGTATGATCGAAGCCCAACAGGAAGGGGCTGTCGAACAGCAGGGTGCGCGTAGTCATGGGGCCCTCTAACGAAGCGACCTCGGCCGTCCGATCTTCCCCGACGTCGGCAGAAGATCCGGCCTGAAGGATAGATGGGAAGATGGGGCCTTCGGGTCAACGCCGGACCTTCGTTCACCCCGCATACAGGTTGGAACCTTCACCATATGCTTCGCGTTTTTCGCGAAGATCGCGACCATCGAAAGGAATTCCCCATGAGCGCCAAGCTCGCCGTCGTCGGCGTCAGCATCGCCGCCCTGCTGGGCGCCGCCGCCTGCACCACGACCGATCCCTACAGCTCCGCCCCTCGCCGCAACAACACGGGAACCGGCGCCATCGCCGGGGCCGTGGGCGGCGCCCTGCTCGGCTATCTGACCAACACCTCGAGCGGCGAACAGGGCCGCAAGAACGCCCTGATCGGTGCGGGCATCGGCGCCCTGGCCGGCGCCGGCGTCGGTCAGTACATGGACCGTCAGCAGCGCGCCCTGGAAGCCGAACTGTCGGGCACCGGCGTCGGCGTGGCCCGTCAGGGCGACAACCTGGTGCTGCGCATGCCCTCCGACGTGACCTTCGCCACCAACCAGTCGTCGCTGGACGCCCGTTTCCTGCCGGTGCTGGACGACGTGGCCCGCGTGCTGAACGAATACGACCGGTCCATGGTCGATGTCGTCGGCCACACCGACTCCTCGGGCGGCGACGCGATCAACCAGCCGCTGTCCGAACGTCGCGCCTCCTCGGTCGCCTCCTATCTGATCGACCGGGGCGTGATGCGCGAACGCATCTATGTGGCCGGCATGAGCGCCCGCAACCCCATCGCCTCCAACGACACGGTCGAGGGCAAGGCCCAGAACCGTCGCGTCGAGATCCTGATCCGTCCCTTCACGGGCTGATCGGCCGGAACGGCCTGAAACAGGAAGGGGCGGCCCGTTCGGCGCCGCCCCTTTTCATGTCTGGCCCTCAGTCCGGCGGCCGGGGCGAAAGAAACGGCCTAGCTTGACCTCTATTCCCTTGCCTTGGCCGGTTCACTGTCGGCTTGCTGTCCCGGCAGGAGATTCCGATGGACGGTGACGAGCTGGGCAGGACGATAAGGCTGATCGGCATCGCGGCGGCGACCGCCGTCGTGGTCGCCGCTGCGGTCATCGCGATCGGCCGCCTGCTTCTCTAGCTAGGCCGCGTCGAGAGGGCGGCCGATGGAGAAGTAGCGGAAACCGCGCGCCCGCATGTCCTCCGGACGGTAGACATTGCGCAGGTCGACCATGACCGGCTGTTTCAGCAGCAGCTTGATCCGGTCCAGGTCCAGAGCGCGGAACTGGTTCCATTCGGTCATGATGACGGCGGCGTCCGCGCCCGCCAGGGCGTCATAGGGACCGTCCGTGAAGACCACGCCGTCCAGAAGTTTGGCCGCCTCCTCCATGCCCTCCGGGTCGAAGGCCTGAACCCGCGCGCCGCGCGCGATCAGGGCCGGGGCCACGTCCAGAGAGGGGGCGTCGCGCATGTCGTCGGTGTTCGGCTTGAACGTCAGGCCCAGCAGGGCGACCGTCTTGCCCTTCAGCTCGCCGCCCAAGGCCTCGGCGACGCGGTCGGCCATGGCCTTCTTGCGCGCGTCGTTGATGGCCACCGTGGTCTCGATCAGCTTCAGCGGCGAACCGGCGTCGGTCGCTGTGCGGACCAGGGCCAGGGTGTCCTTCGGGAAGCAGGAGCCGCCGTAACCCGGCCCCGCATGGAGGAATTTGGAGCCGATGCGGTTGTCCAGACCGATGCCGCGCGCGACCTGCTGCACGTCGGCGCCGACCGCCTCGCACAGGTCGGCGACCTCGTTGATGAAGGTGATCTTCATGGCCAGGAAGGCGTTGGCCGCATATTTGATCAGCTCGGACGTGCGCCGCCCGGTGAACATGATCGGCGTCTCATTGAGGTTCAGCGGCCGGTAGAGCTCGGCCATGACGGCGCGGGCTCGCTCGTCGTTTGTTCCGACCACCACCCGGTCAGGGCGCTTGAAGTCGCCGATGGCGGCGCCTTCGCGCAGGAACTCCGGGTTGGAGACGACGGCGAAGTCCGCATCGGGTCGCCGCTGACGGATGATGCGCTCGATCTCGTCGCCGGTGCCGACGGGGACGGTCGACTTGGTCACCACGACGGTGAAGCCGTCCATCAGGTCGGCGATCTCTTCGGCCGCGGCATAGACGTAGGACAGGTCCGCATGACCGTCGCCGCGCCGCGAAGGCGTGCCCACGGCGATAAAGACGGCGTCCGCCGTCCGAATCGCCTCGGCTCCGTCGACGGCGAAGGCCAGCCGCCCGTCGCGGACGTTGCTGGCGACCAGATCATCCAGCCCCGGCTCGTAGATGGGCATGATGTTCTGGTGCAGACGCTCGATCTTGGAGGCGTCCTTGTCGACGCAGGTCACCGTGTGGCCGAAGTCGGCGAAACAGGCGCCCGACACCAGGCCGACATAGCCGGTTCCGATCATGGCGACGCGCATGGGTGGCTCCTCTCATCAACCGTCTCTGCCGCAATAGCCCCGGTCGAGGCGCTTCGCCAGCGTCCCGCCGACGCAGGTCGAAGAAAGCCAAAGAAAAAGGACGGCCGACCCGATGGATCGACCGTCCTTGATGTCTTTTCATCAACATAGCCTTCGGGGGCCGATCGAGACCGGCCCCCTCAGGGCTAGAAGTTGATGTCGACGGTGGCGCGACGGTTCAGCGGCTCGCGCACGCCGTCGGCGGTCGGCTTGGCCAGCTGGGTCTCGCCCTTGCCGTCCAGCGAGATCACGCCGCCGTTGACGCCTTGA